>Ga0272441_10000252_pt1 | contig 121967 bp, 121 predicted proteins | sample SSMProp6N_FD_193582 | JGI IMG/M metagenome (GOLD analysis project Ga0272441, IMG submission 193582) | Marine sediment archaeal communities from Little Sippewissett salt marsh, Falmouth, MA, United States - SSM-Prop-6N | ecosystem: Environmental > Aquatic > Marine > Wetlands > Sediment ...
TGGTTATGTATGCTATCTGCAAGATTATATATCTCTTCAGAATTAGTTGTAATCATGCCACCTTCACTGGTGGTCATGTTTTTTGTTGGATAGAAACTAAAACACTCTAGATCACCAAAACTACCAATCATCTTATCATCATATTTGGCACCATGTGCCTGACATGCATCACCGATAACCTGGATATTATGTTTCTCTGCGATCTCAAGGATATGTTCCATCTCACATGGATGACCATAGAGATGAACAGGCATAATTGCTTTAGTATTAGATGTTATCAAACCCTCTATTTTTTCAGTATCAATATTAAAAGTCTTTTGGTCAACATCACAAAAAACTGGTTTAGCGCCACAAAACAATATAGAATTTGCTGATGCTATAAAACTAAAACTAGGAATAATTACCTCGTCACCTGGTCCTATGCCAAGGCTTAATAGACCTGTATGTAGAGCTGTTGTACCACTAGTTGTAGCAATTGCATATTTTGTTCCAACATATTTTGCAAATTTTTCTTCTAGTTTTTTTACTATTGGCCCTGATGCGATCATTCCTGAGTCTAGAACCTCAAGTACTGCTTTTTTTTCTTCATCACCAATTAGTGGTCTTGCAATAGGTATCATAAAAATATTTCACTTCCTTGTAACATTACCATCTTTGTCAACTGTTCCAACCACACGTGCAGGATTACCAACCACGAGAGCATGATCTGGTACATCCTTTGTTACAACCGCGCCAGCTCCAACCATAGCATATTTTCCAATGGTTATTCCTGCGATAATAGTTGAGTTTGCACCAATACTTGCTCCATCAAGTATTTTTGTCTCAACAAGACGATTATCATCCCATATCTGTGCACGTGGATAAAGATCATTTGTAAAACAAACATGAGGCCCGATAAAAACATCATTACCAACAGTTAGGCCATGATATAGTGTTGCAAAATTCTGGATTTTTACGTTATCTCCTATCATAACATTTGTATCTATAAAAACACTTTTACCAATGTTACATTTTTTGCCAATTTTTGCGTTTTTTCTAACATGTACAAAATGCCAGATGTTTGTACCATCACCTATTTCAACGTTTTCTTCAACATAAGCTGATTCATGTATCATAAAATCTCTACCTCCTTACCAGTCTGATATGATTTAGTAGCTGCTTCAGCAGTCTTAAGTGCCATTAGCCCATCACGGCCATTTGCAAGGGGTCGTTTGTTTTCAGATATTGCTTTTATGAAATCTTCTATCTCATTTCTTAGTGGTTCTTTTTTAACAATTGAAACATGATTTACGTTATGCTGAATCGGAATATTGTATAGATTTGCCTCATCAATATTTTTAAAAGAAGAAGATGAAATAGTAACTGATTGATCGATATAATCAGCTTCAACAAAGCTCTCAGAACAAGTTAGTGATAGCCTTCTGATCTTCATAGGTGTAAGCCAGTTCACCTCAACAACACCAGTGATGCCATTTTCAAAATTAAGCATGATATTTGCATAGTCCTCATGATCAATATCTTTTGTAAACCTACCAGCACGAGCATAAACTGATTTTATATCACCTACTAGATGATGCATCACATCAATGTCATGAACACCGAAATCAAAGATGACACCGACATCACGGATACGACCTGGGAAATTACTGACACGTTTAGATGTCATAGTTATAAGATCACCAAACTTTCCAGATGTGATTCCATCTTTTACAAATTTTACAACAGGGTTATGACGCTCGATATGACCAACAGCAAGAACAAGGTCTTCTGATTCAGCTTTTTTTACTAGTTCATAACCATTTACTACTGTTTCACAGAATGGTTTTTCCACAAGAACATGTTTTCCATGATCAAGAAGATCACATGCTATATCATAGTGAGTAGTAGTTGGAGTTGCAATGATTGCTGCATCAATATCTGAGATTAGATCTTTATAATCATAATAACATTTAGTATCAAATCTATTTGAAATACTATCTGCTGTTTCTCTGTTAACATCAGCAACGCCTACTAGTTCAACATGCTCTATTTCACTGCATACTCGGGCATGGTTTTTACCCATTGCGCCAAGGCCGATTACTCCTATTTTAATCATAGTATGAAAACTCCAAAACAATTTTTATTATATATTGGTTTTGGATAAAAAAAGAAAAGAAGAAAATATGTTTATTTTAATTATACTAATTCTAGATCTGGGCTATCAGTAAGTCCGATAAGGTAATATAATAAATTAAAAAATTCTTTTACTATTGGTTGATTTATTGCTTTTTCAAATACCTCTGTAAATGTTTCTCCTTCTTCAAATAAGAGGTTCATTCCAAGGATAAAATACGCAATAGGAAACATTACAAAAGCCTTTAATCCTGCAAAGCCTCTTTTTAGAAATTCTCCTCCATTAATTACTCCAGATATTAAACCCAATACTGTACCAATAATGGCCATAAAAAATACTATACCTATTAAATACATCCCAGCAATAAAAACACTTGCAGATGTTAAAAGAAGACCAAGTAGTCTTGTACAAAGCATATCTAAGTTGAAATCTTTTAACTTTGTTATCTTGCTTTTACTATCATTTAGTTTTTCTATGATATTTTCATTTATTTGTTTTTCACATATATTTGCGTTTACCGTACTTATTGTTGGTGTTATAAGCATTAAAAATACTGCTAGGATTGTTCCAAATAATATTGTTTTTCCTTTCATTTTTAATCACTCTAAATTCAATCAATTCTAAAATTATTATAATGGTTTTAATATATAAATATTATAGAACAATTATCCAATTTAAAGAATTTTAAAAAAAATAAACAATTTATTTTATTTATATTCAATCGAAAAACTAGCAGAAGATGAATCAGTAATTTTATTTTCAGATTTTTTTCTAAGATCCTTCAAACGTACTGTTTCAAAAGATATCTTTTCATCTTCAAGAATCTTAGAAATCCCTGGTATATGGCCATCACCAAGAACTGCTATTATGTTTTCATATTGTTCTTTTGCATTGATTATTTTTTTTGCCATAAAATTGTTTCTATCATCAATTAAAACTTTTTTTATCGTTGGAAATTTATCTCCAACATCATTTAGATAACTATCAAAGTTCTTCTCAATTCTACTTAGTTCTTTTTCAACTCTTTTTTTACTTACAAAAAAACCTGCTATTCCAGATATTAAAAGACGTAGTTTTTCAGAGATTTTCATCTCTTTAAACATTTTATTAAATAATTCTTTTGCGTTCATATCAATTAGAGCTAGTGGTATCTGATGTGTTTGAGCATAGTTTATTGCAGTTAGCATTTCTTGACCGGCTATAACTCCGTATTCTTCTGCCATGTTGTCTTGAAATCTTGCAAGAAGCTTGTATATTGATGATGTGTTATCCATCTTTTTTTTGTATCCTTCTTTGTCAGATTGTTTTAATAGGAGTCCTTGGCATCTTTCTTTATCTAGTTCCACGCAAATTATCTCTGGTTTTTTTTCATCAAATATTTCAAGGATTGGTTCTGATATGTTGAATACGTGTCCGGTTCCAATTAGTGTTATCATTTTTTTTACCAATTATTTTTTTTTGTATTTTTTGTTTCTTATTTTTGCAAAAACCCAATAATATTTGTATATTGTCGATTTTCAAATCGTCAATTATATATAGGGCGTTTTACAAATATATATGATATGGGTAAAGTAATTAATGATTTTAAATTAAGCGAACTATCCAAAGCATGGATAGAAATACAAAAAGAAATAGGCATCTTTTAAATCCCCCAATTCTTTTTTCTTTCTACCTCACTTTACCCATGAAAAACATTTTTTTTAATACCTATAATGCTCTGGTTTATAAGGCCCCTTTACTTTCACACCGATATAGTCAGCTTGTTTCTTAGATAGTTTTGTAAGTTTCACACCAAGTTTATCAATATGAAGCCTTGCAACCTCTTCATCAAGGATCTTTGGAAGCATATAAACACCAATATTATGATCATCATTCCATAGTTCAATCTGAGCTAAAACCTGATTTGTAAAACTATTACTCATAACAAAACTAGGATGACCAGTTGCACAACCAAGATTTACAAGACGTCCACCCGCGAGAAGAAAGATCTCATGACCATCAGGAAAAACATATTTATCAACCTGAGGCTTAATATTTATCTTTTTAACACCAGGTGTTTTCTCAAGCTTTGATACCTGTATCTCATTATCAAAATGACCGATGTTACAGACAATTGCCTGGTCTTTCATATCCTTCATATGTTCAGCAGTGATAACTTCACAGTTACCAGTCGCAGTAACATAAATATCGCCCTCAGAAAGTGCATCCTCAAGGAGGGTAACCTCGTAACCTTCCATAGCAGCTTGAAGAGCACATATAGGATCAATCTCAGTTATAAGCACACGTGCTCCAAAACCACGCATACTCTGAGCACAACCCTTACCAACATCACCATAACCACAGACTACAACAGTTTTACCAGCAACCATCACATCAGTTGCACGTTTAATCCCATCAGCAAGACTCTCACGGCAACCATACAGATTATCAAACTTAGATTTAGTAACACTATCGTTTACATTAAACGCTGGAAACAAAAGACTACCATCTTTCTGCATAAGATACAAACGATGTACACCTGTTGTTGTTTCTTCACTAACACCCTTAATATCACCAACTATATCATGCCAGCGAGTTGGGTTTTCATCATAAATTTTCTTCAAACATTTCATAAGTTCAATGAAATCTTCGCCCTCATCACTATAATCTTTATCAAGAAGACTTGGGTTTTCCTCTATTTCATATCCTCTATGAACCATGAGAGTTGCGTCTCCACCATCATCAACTATCAGATTTGGTCCTTTTCCATCTCCAAAATCAAGAGCGTTTTGTGTACACCACCAGTATTCCTCAAGGTTTTCACCCTTCCAGGCAAAAACAGGTGTGCCAGTCTTTGCAATAGCAGCGGCTGCATGATCCTGGGTGGAATAAATATTACAACTAGCCCAACGAACATCTGCACCAAGTTTCTTTAAAGTCTCAATTAGAATCGCTGTCTGAATAGTCATATGAAGGCTACCTGTGATACGAGCACCTTTAAGTGGTTTATCTGCACCATATTTCTCACGTACTGCCATAAGACCAGGCATTTCATGCTCAGAAATCTCGATTTCTTTACGACCCCAGTCAGCTAATTTTATATCTTTTATTTTATGCTCTTTGTATTTTGTTTCCATAAAAACACCAAACCTTTTCCCTTTACTTTTCTTAAATATATGTTTATTTTAATATAAGTTTTGCATCAACCACGCAATAACTATCCTTATAAATAAATACCGGGTTAAGATCCATCTGATCAATATGATCAATGAGCTCCCATCCGATATCTGATACCTTCATTAAAAGATCAATTACTTGTTTTTTATCAGCTTTTATATTTCTAAAACCCTCTAGAAGTTTTTTACCTTTAATTTCATCAACCATCTCACGTGCATCAAAAACATCTATAGGTACAACCCTAAATGTTACATCCTTATAAAGCTCAGTATAAATCCCCCCTAGACCATACATAATAGTTAGACCAAAAGTAGGGTCTTTTACTAGGCCAATTATTATTTCAACTCCTTTATCAACCATCTCATCTATAAGTAATTCTTCTTTTAGAAATTTTTTCTTAAAAGTTTTAAAACTTTGTTTTAACTCATCATAATCCTTGATGTTTAGTTTCACCCCTCCGACATCTGTTTTATGAAGGATCTTATTGCTACAAACCTTTAATGCAACAGGATAATTTATGTCAAGTTTTTCTAGTTCTTCAATTTTTTTTACAACATGATATTTAGTAGTTTTAATGTTATAGGATTTAAGTAGATCTTTAACTTCATTTTCAGAAAGAGCTCCCCCTCTTTCAATTAGTTTTTTAACATCTTTTTTCATAGATATTTTCTACTCCTTTTTTCTCTTATCAACTACTCTTTTAGCTTTTAAGCCTTCTTGTATTATGCTATTTGGTGGTAGTACGTTTACTTTTGGTGTAAAAACAATGACGCTCTTAATTTGATCTTTCAGGTTTTTTTCAAGTAATTCTTTATCATTTTTACTAAGAATCTTTTTTGTTTCAACCTCGACACTCAACTGATCGATATCATTTTCATCTGTTGTAAGAATCATCTGCCAGTTACCACCTACAACAGGATTTTTCATTAATACTGACTCAATCTGACCAGGATAAATATTTGTCCCTCGAATAATTATCATATCATCAGACCGGCCTTTAATAGTTGTATGTTTAACATGTGTACGGCCGCAATCACAGATTTTTTGATCATATAGTTTAGCTATATCACGTGTTCTATAACGAAGAATTGGCATGCCCTCTTTAGTTAGAGTGGTAAGTACCATTTCACCTTCTTCCTCTGGCTCTACTGGTTCAAGTGTGATTGGATCTAGAATCTCAACTAGGAAATGATCCTCCCATAGATGAAGTCCATCATGCATGTCACAATCAGTGCTAACCCCTGGTCCACACATCTCAGTCAGGCCATATATATCATGTACATCCATATCCCATGCATCCTGAATACGTTTCTTAAGGCCTGGTGTGAACATCTCCGCTCCAAAAAGACCATTACGGACTTTTAGCTTATGAAGATCAACATCAATTTCTCTTGCAACCTGAGAAAGACGCATAGCATAACTAGCTACACCACTGATAAATGTGGCATTGTAATAATCCATGAGTTTCAGCTGACGTTCTGATTGGCCCATACCAGAAGGTACAACCATTGCACCAACACGCTGTGCACCATAATGAAAACCAAATGCGCCTGTAAAAGTACCATAAGGAATAGGATTTTGAAATACATCTTTAGATCTAAGACCAGACATAGAAAGACAACGAGCCATCACCTCACTCCAAACATCAATGTCATGTCTAGTATAACAAGCGGTGACTGGTATACCTGTTGTTCCTGATGATGCATGAAGTTCAATACAATTATCAAGAGAAGTCGCCATCATGCCAAAAGGAGAGTTATCACGAAGATCATTTTTTGTTGTAAGTGGTAGTTTTGTGATATCATCAAGTGTTTTAATATCATCTGGTTTGATCCCTAGTTCCTTGAATTTTTTCTTATAAAACGAAACATTATCATATACATGATGAACTGTTTCTCTTAGTCTTTTAAGCTGTAAATCCCTGATTTTCTCCCTGGGCATTGTCTCAATTTTTTTGTCAAAGATGAAATCCATAATATGATTCTCCAAATTTTTTTTTGGAATATAAGATTACAATATAATAGTTTGACGGTGGAAAAAAAACCTATAATGCTCTTAAAAATAGTTTTTTAATAAAACCAAGTTTCAAACCAGTTTTGTTTTCAATTGACTCGATCATATCAATATCTTCTTTGTCAACACTTTTTGTAACAATTATTGAGATAAAAACAATTATGTTACATATAATGTAAAATAGGATTATTAGTAAAATATCAGTTTTGAAGAAACTATATGAAAAATAATATATAATCAAGATGGGAAAGGACAATACAAATGCTGTTTTTATTAGGTTTTTGCTAAATGGTTGGACCCTAAAATAATGATATAAATAATAGCTTAAAACAATATTTGATATAAACATTGAAACCAATGTAGCACCAATAGCTCCATTTATACTATAGATGGGTATAAGTAAAATATTTAAAAAGAAATTTAAAAAAAGAGTTATCCCACTAGATATCAGTATCATTTTTGTTTTTCCAAAGGATATCAAATTATATTTATTTAGACCAAAGATGTTTAAGATTAATCCTTGGATACTCCCGATCCTAAGAGCCGTTGAAGATATTACGTATTCTGCACCATAAACAAATCTTAATACCTCTGATGGGAAAAAAATTAGAACAATAAAGATAGGTATACTAATAAACATAAGCCATTTTGTTAAAATTATATAGTTTCTTTTTATTTCACTGTTTTTGTTTTTAGCATATAGGCCTGTTACAACAGGCATATATATCACAGCTAGAGCTCCAAGTGGGAAAGAAATAAGCTGAGAAAGTGGTATAGCTGCGTTATATAATGCTACGCTGACAACATTTTCGATGTTACCAAGCATAATTATATCAATTCGGACTTTTAAAATATCAATTATTCCACTTAAATAAAGGGGCATTGAGAAAATAAGGAGTTTTATTAAAATTGATTTATTGATATATCTGATTTTTAATTTTTCTTTTAATTTTAGTTTTTTAAACCCGTAGGCAGATATTATTATAGTAGAAATTATCGCAGCGATTAAAAAAGAATAATAAACAGTTCTAAATGAAAAACCAAGGAAAACAACGATTAAAACCAGAGCAAGAAAACAAGCATATTTGGCTAATTCATTGAAAAGTATGTTTGGTTTAACATTGTTATTTGCTATGAAGATAGCTGAAATTATACCCGAAATCCTAGCAAGAGGTATTAATAATGAAAAAATCTTGATAGGAATTATTAGACCGGGTTCATGGAATAATTCTATTGCAAAAAAATCTGCGAATATAAAGATAAATATACAAGCAATAACCCCAAGGAAAACAAATACAGATGTTGAGGTTGAAATCAGCTTAGATATTTTTTCTTCATCTTTTTTTTGTCTTGCATAAGCAATATTTCTAATCATTCCTTGCTTTATTCCAAGTGATGTTACAGCAATAATGATTGAGGGTAATGCAAAAGAAAGGCTAAATATGCCATAATCTTGTATGGTCCATACTCTCACTATTATGATTCTTGTGAAAAAAAAGATTAATGATCCAATTAGAGATCCAACAGATATTATTAGACCACTTTTTGCAACTTTTTTTAGAGTGTTATTAACAATGGTATGGTCCCATGGATCTGAGTTAAAAGTCATCTTTTACATCCCATCTGATAGACAACCTTATAAACAAATGGTTATGATAAAACATTTTCCATAAAAAAAATTTTTTTATACGTGATAAGGATTTGGAAAAATATCATATATATTATCGATAAATGGATCAACAACACCTGGTATACTATGTTTGTTAAAATAGTTTAAAAGAATAGTTATTCTTCTTGATGAAATCTCATTATTATATTTTAAAAAGAAATCCCAGAGATATGATTCATCAATGATTCTGTAGCCTATTTTTCTCTTTATTTTTACTTTTTCAATAACATTGATTTTTACTAGTTTGTTTAAATGATATTCAAGTGTTGTCTTATGTTTTTCTATTAGATGGTTTTTAAAATTTATCCAGTTATTATCCTTAGGATAATTTTTAATATCCTCTTTAAAAAAAACCGTGTCTTCGCCAGATGAAATCATGATTACAAGTATTTTTCTTATAATTTCATTTCTAAGAAGATTCAATAATTCTTTATCTTTTCTACCTATTTTTTTTGATACATAAAACCTACAAAAACCTTTGTTTTTATCAGACATAATTAAGTCTTTTTTTATCAAATAGTTAATGTGATATCTCAGAGAACCAAAAGAAAAATCAACAAGACGATTTAGTTCTCTTAGATGAAGACCGGGGTTATGAAGAATTGTATTATAGATAGTTTTTCTTTTTTCAAAGCTTAATACTTTATCTTTCTTCTTCATAAAAAAACCCTTTAATAAGATTATATATGTGAATCTTTATTATAAAAACTTATTGTAACAAAAAGTTTTAAATAAAGAATCCTCCTTCCATATGCTCCAGCATGCCTATTTTGGGCTGGTGAATTAACTATGACAAAAAGTGTATATGACTACGTTGGTGATCAATGGAAAAAACAAGATTTATCATATAAATCACCACAGCAACAAAGACTTATTCAATGGAGAAAAGATGAAAACTTTTCAAGAATCGAAAGACCAACAAGAATAGATAGAGCAAGAAACCTTGGATATAAGGCAAAACAAGGTTATATTGTTGTAAGAGCACGCGTAAGACGCGGTGGTCTTAGAAAACATACCTTAAAAGCTGGTAGAAAACCATCTGCAAAAGGTATTAGTAAAATCACAATGAAGAAAAACACACAAAGAATAGCAGAAGAAAGAACTGCTAAAAGATACCCAAATATGGAAGTTCTCAACTCATACTGGGTTGGTGATGATGGTAAACATTATTTTTATGAAGTAATTCTTGTAGATCCTGTACATCCAGCAATACTTAAAGATAAAAAGATAAACTGGATTAGTAATGTATCAAACAAAAGAAGAGTACTTCGTGGAAAAACAAGCGCTGGACAGAGAGGAAGAGGCCTTAGAAACAAAGGAAAAGGCGCTGAAAAAATCCGTCCAAGTATAAGAGCTAATAAAACAAAAGGAAAATAAAAAAAAATTTTTTTTTAGTTTTTTTTATAAATCATATTCTATGTACTGTCCAATAAATAAATTTTTAATTGGATTTTCTTTTGTAAGCATTATATTGAATTCTGCTGTTTCATAGCCAAATTTTTTTGCGATGATTGTAAAATCTTTTTCCAGTGGAACAATAAATATAAATTTTGATCTTATGCCACTTATTGTAAATCCAATTAGCCGGTCATTATATTTTATGAATATTCTTACAAAAGGATTTGGATACATGCACCATCCTTTATAGTACCAGGTTTCACCATAAATAATACCAAATTTTACAAAATCTTTTGGTTTTTTTTGATTTTGTTCTTTTGCTGTTATTGGTATATTTAATAGTATTATTGCTAGAAGGATAGATACTATTATTATTGAGATTATTTTTTTGTTTATCATTTTTCTAATCACATCTATAAAAATTAAATTTTTTTAAAAAAGACTAATTTTTACAACTAAAAATATATTCTGTGTCAATAACTACATTTTCAACTAGTTCATCTAAAAATATTGTTACTTCACCTTTTCTTATTCCAACTAGATTATTAAAATTATCATAATAAAATTTAATGGCAGTAATTCTATATTCAATATTTCTAATTAATATTAATGTGAATCTACCATCAGATCTACTCCTACAACTAATTGGTATTTCAAGGTTAAATAATGGAAATGTTGTCTTAATTTTCATATTTGATACTGGCCCGATATAAAATCCACTTGTACTAACGGTTTTTCCCCTAATTATAGCTAGGCCATATCTACTAATTTTTTCTTCTTCAATTTTTGGGGTATCTATGTTTTTAATTGTTGTTTCTTTTAGCATTGCTGCGTTAATACATGGAGTTAGTATGATGCTTAGTAGAACCGCAGTTGCCAAAATTTTTATTTTTTTGCTTATCATTTTTTTTGTTCACAATATTAAAATTCAGGTCATACTATTAAATATTGTCAATAAATGTACAATTATGTACAATAATATACATTATTGTTAATTTTTATATATCAAGATGATATTACAAAAAAAACATGTGGAAACAATTTGCAAAATATTTCAACAAATACCCAAAACAAAAAAAACTAGCAAAAAAACTACTAGAAAACGGATTAAAAATCAAAGATAATAAAATATACTGTGGAGAAATAGAACAATCAGATTCAAAAATTGCAAAAGCCTATAACATTGATAGGAGAATTATTAAAAGTACAATACAAACAATAAATGAAAAAAAAGAACTAAAAATAATATTTTCAAACCTAAAACCAACATGTCATCTAAAAAACGTAGCACCATCCATGAAATGGGGGGTAATAGAAATAATACCCATAGATCCAAGCATGCCCGGGATTCTATCAGATGTATCAAAAATTGTATCAGATGCAAAAATAAGTATCAGACAGGCAATAGTTGATGATTTTGAACTAAGCGAAGAACCTAAATTATTCATTATTACAGAGAAACAAATACCAGGTAATCTAATTCAAAAAATAAGAAATGCTAAAGGAGTAAAAGCAGTACTAATACACTAATTATCTTACAACCATCACAGGTTTTGCCGCATACTGAACAACCTTGTTAGCTACACTACCTATAAGATACCGCCCTAGTTCACTCTGGCCCTTACTACCAAGAACAATTAGATCAACATTCAAACGATTTGCTACATCAATAATTATTGTTGATGGATCACCTTCTTCAATGATCCCTCTGATTTTAAAATCATGATGACCAAGATCTTCAACAACATCATTAACTAGATTCTCAGCTTTTTTCTTAAGTTTTTCATACATGTTTTTTTCTACAAAAATCTTTTCTTCTTCACTTGGGACAACAGCAAGAATAATTAGCTCTCCATATGATTCCATCATCATAATAGCACGATTAAGTGCTTGTTCTGATCCTTCAGATCCATCAAATCCAACAAGTATCTTATTCATAAATTCAAAAATTTTTATCTCATACTACTTTTTTTCTCCAAACCGGTCCATCATCTGTATCCTGTATTTCATAACCAAGTTTTTTTAGTTCATCTCTAATATTATCCGATATCTCCCAGTTTTTATCCTTCCTAGCTTTCTCTCTAATGTCTAATAGAGCATCCATTAGTCCATTAATATTTTTGTTTTTAAAATCAACATTGTATTTACGTAGAATATCTTCAAGTTTTTTTATAGTATCTTGGTCATCTGTCTTTGATTCATCTTTTTGAAACAATGTTATAATATTTCCAAGTTCAAGTAAAACACTAAGTGCATATCTACATAATTCTTGATTATGTTTATCTGTTTTTTCAAAATATCTATTAGTATCGTTTATAAAATCAAAAAGATAGCTTACAGCTTGCGGGGTGTTAAAATCATCATCCATGGATCTTATAAAATTTTCTTTGAAAACAATGATTTTCTCATAATAATCCCTCTCAAAATCTTCAAGTTTTTTCTCATCAATCCTTCCTTCAGATTCTTTTGATGCATCCTCTAGTTTTTCTTTAACCCTATAGATACGTTCAATTCCTTTTTTTGAGTTAACAAGTGCTTTTTCAGAGAAATCTGGAGGGCTACGATAATGAGCTTGAGCAAAAAAGAAACGTACTATCTCAGGATCCCATTTCTTAATCAGATCCTTAATATTGATAATGTTTCCAAGGGATTTACTCATCTTATCGCCCTCAATTGTCAAAAGGCCTATATGCATCCAGATATTAGCAAAGTCTTTCCCAGTTGCAGCTTCGGCTTGAGCGATTTCGTTTTCATGATGTGGGAAACGAAGGTCCATACCGCCACCATGAATATCAAAAGGAAGGCCCAAAAACTTACTACTCATAACAGAACATTCAATATGCCAACCAGGACGTCCCTTACCCCATGGGCTATCCCATGAGGGTTCACCTGGTTTTACAGATTTCCATAATGCAAAATCATAAGGATTACGTTTATTATCCGTCGAGCAAATTCTTACACCATCCATTAAATTTTCAAGTTTCTGACCAGATAACTTCCCATAATCCGGAAAAGACTCAACAGAAAAATATACGTCACCATCAGATTCATATGCAAACCCCTTATCGATGATATCTTCTATCATCTTGATCATATCAGGAATGGTTTCAGATGCTTTTGGATATATATCTGCACGACGGATCCCAAGGTTATCCATATCATCAAGACAGATATCAGTAAACTTTTTTGAATATTCAAGGGCATCTACGCCTTCTCGATTCGCAGCAGCAATTATTTTATCATCAACATCAGTGATGTTTTGAACATAGGTTACTTCAAAACCTTTATATTCAAGATATCGACGGATCATATCAAAGGCATAATATGTCCTTGCATGGCCGATATGTGCATCAGAATAAACTGTCATACCACAGACATACATCTTAACTTTACCCTTGGATACTGGTTTAAAATCTTCTTTTTTTCTACTGAGCGTATTATATATTTTTAGAGTCATAATATTATCACGATGATAAAACATGAAAATCAACAGAAAGATATATAATTTACTCTATTTTTTTTCCAAATGATTTATTAATATAATATACATACCATGGAAACAACACAAACATATCTTAGGGGGCTATATATTTATGAAAACTACGTTTAGTATAATTAAAGCAGATGTAGGAGGATGGCCAGGACATGCCCTAGTTCATCCAGATCTTGAAAATATCGGAAGGAAAAAACTAACTGAAGCACAAAGAGATAAAATTATTTTAGATTTCTATGTCACACACTGTGGAGATGACCTTGAACTCATAATGACACATAAAAATGGTGCTGATGCAAAAGAAGTCCATAGTCTTGCATGGGATACATTCTGTGAGGCAACTGAACACGCAAGAGACCTAGGTCTATATGGTGCAGGTCAAGATCTTTTATGCGATGCATTTTCAGGTAATGTCAGAGGAATGGGCCCAGGGCTTGCGGAGATTGAATTCACTGAGAGAAAAGCAGAGCCAATAATTGCTTTTATGATGGATAAAACCGAGCCAGGAGCATTTAACTTCCCCATATTTAAGATGTTTGCAGATCCATTTAACACAGCAGGTCTTGTGATTGATCCAAGTTGTCATGATGGATTTGTTTTTGAAATATTAGATATTTTAGAACATAAAAACGTGATGCTAAAGACACCAGAAGAAATGTATGACCTACTAGCACTTATTGGTGCTAAATCACGTTTTGTAATAAAAAGAGTATTTCCAAAGAACTCATCAAAACTACCAAGTGATGAACCAGTAAGCGCGGTATCATCTGAAAAACTCTATCAGATTGCAGGGGAATATGTTGGTAAAGATGACCCTGTAGCAGCAGTAAGATGCCAGTCAGGGCTTCCAGCTGTTGGTGAGGTACTTGAAGCATTCTCACTTGGACATCTGGTAAGCGGATGGATGCGCGGGTCACATAATGGACCACTTATGCCAGTGAGCGTTGATGATGCTCAATGCACTCGTTTTGATGGACCACCAAGAGTAACAGCACTTGGATTCCAGGTTAAAAACGGTAAAATGACAGCACCAGTAGATCTATTTGATGATCCTGCATTTGATATTACAAGGAGAAAAGCACAAGAGATAATGGATTATATGCGTCGTCATGGACCGTTTGAACCACATAGGCTCCCGATGGAAGACATGGAATATACTACACTTCCAAAAGTCATGAAGAAACTTGGAAAAAGATTTAAAAAAGTAAAATAAAAAAAAAAATAATACACTTTTTTTTCTTTTTTTTGTTAAATTGGATGACTGTTCTATAAACTTTATATATGATGCTCTAATAATATTTACAAAATAATATATTAATAATGGTGTTAAAATGAAGAAAGGATTAATAGCAACAGGTATAATAATCCTATTTATAGGAATGGCATTTATGCCAGCAAACGCAGCAGTAAAAGTAAATAAAACAGAAATAAAAAACATAACAGAAGAACCAACAGGAATCTTCCAAAAAAAAGTACCACTTGGAAAAATACACGGATATATAGAAATAACAAAAATATCTCTTGATCCAAAAGACTCTGGATTTCTTCTAGTGGAAGGTACTACAAAAACTGAAGGAAAAGAAATTTTTGGCTTAACAATTGAACCATTATTTAGATATGTACTTCCTATGGAAATTTTAGGATCTGGAGCCGGTTATGCATGGTATAGTGGACAAAAATTAAGATTAAGAATATTATATTGTCTTGACATACCAGAAAACCTAGAAGTTGGAGAAACAATATATCTAAACTCTTGGGCTATTGGCTTAAAAGTCGTAGAACTATAAAAAACCCCAAAATAAACACAAAATCTTTTTTCCTATTTTTTTTACAATATTTTTTTCATATCTATTTACATTTTGTCATTTTGACATTTTTACAGAGTAGGTTAAAATACCTTGAATAAAAAAGATATAACAAGTTATTAGGAATATTAATAATAATATTTGAGGAGATAAAACGAGGTGTACTATTCAACATGAGAAATAATTATTTCACAAAAATTGCATTTATATTATTCTTTTATATAGTCAATTTCAACAAAAAAATGAGTTATTTTAAATTAAGACACCTCAATAAACAGGCGGTCAGTGCAGCAATTTCTTTTATCATGGTTTTAATGATAATTACATCTACAACAGCAATCGTTATAAGATTTGGTATCCCAGCTGTTGAAAACCTTCAAACAAAAATCAATCAAGAAGAAGTAACAAATTCAATTGAAACATTTGATGAAACATTAAATGATTTAGTAAATGATGAAGAAGGAGAACAAAGAACAATATCTTTTGATTCCTCAGAAGGCTATTTTTCATCTGATACAAATAATGATAAAACCATTGTGACTTATTCATATGAAGATACTTATGATTTAATGGTCACAGAGATAAATGAAGATAACATAAAAATAAAAAACACAGGTGATGCAGGTACTAAGATAACTCGTATTGAAGCATATAAGATGGATGATGGATCAGATACATGTTTTCTAAAAGGAACAAATGTTTTAATGGCTGATGGTTCATATAAAAACATTGAGGATATTAAAACAGGTGACATTGTTAAGTCATATGATATAGGAAATAATTATATTGTAGATTCTATTGTTACAAATGTTCATCATCATAAATCAGAGGAGATGACAAATTATTATCTTCTGATAAATAATGATTTAAGGGTTACTCCAAATCATAGGTTTTATTCAAATAATAATTGGGTTGAAGCAGGAAACCTAAGAGTTGGAGATCTTTTATTTACAAGCAGTTTAGATGAATATAAAATATCTTCAATACAAAAAATCTATGATAAAAAACCTAGTTATGATCTAACTGTCAATGATGAGCATAACTATTTTGTAAATATTTTAGACGAATGTGTGTTAGTACATAATGATCAAGAAGAACAAAGTCAAACAGATACAAGTGGGGGAAAAAAACGTTTATATAATATGGCGTTAAAAAGATCATATATTCAGGGTGCTCAATCATTTACACCACAAAATGATTATACCCTTTCAAGAGTGGATGTGTATATTGGTAAAAATGGAAATCCAGGTGATATAAAACTAGGTATATATGATGATTTAAATGAAGAACCATTAGAAATGGTTCAAATTACTGGTGTTGCAAGTGGCCCAAGTTGGGTTACTTTTAACCTTAATAATGGGGTTTCTTTGAATTCTGGTACTAAGTATTATATAATTGTTATGAGCATATCTGGTGATGGTTCTAATAATTTCTATGAATGGTATTTTTCTTCAAATGATATTTATAGAGACCATATGTTTTATACTAAAACAGATAAAGAAAATTGGACACCAGATCGTGATAGAAGGGATTTTGCTTTTAAAACTTATTCAACTGATGAATCAGAACAGTATACTCTTACAATTAGTGTAACTGGTAGAGGTACTACTGATCCATCTGGTACAAATATTTATGATTCCGGCACACCTGTTACAATTACTGCAAATCCTGATAAAGACTTCGATTTTGATCATTGGGAAGGAGATCTAGAAGGTTCAGAAAACCCAGTTACAATTACTATGAAAAGTGATAAAACTATTACTGCAGTTTTTACAGGTGGAATAGAACAGCATGTTCTTGAGTTAAGCACTGACCCTTCAGGATCAGGATATATAACTATTGCTCCTCCACCCTCAGGTACTCCACCATATAATTATAATCATGGTACAGTGTTAGAAATCACTGCAGAGCCATGGAATCAGGATTGGTATTTTTATCATTGGGAGGGAGACCTAACTGGATCTACAAATCCTGCAGAGATTGTTATGGATGAGGATAAGTCTATCACAGCTGTTTTTATAGATGAGATTCCAACACAAGAACTAGTAGCTGATTTTACCTGGTCGCCGACAACACCAAGAGCTCTTGATGATACTGTATATTTTGAGGATCATTCTATTCCATCTGAAGGAAACACTTTACAAACATGGACATGGAATTTTGGAGATGAATGTACAAGTACAGAACAAAATCCAACGCATGTTTATGATGAAGCAGGGAGATATATAGTAAAGTTAACAGTAGCAGATAACTCACCAGTAAGTTTAAATGTTTTTTGTGAAAAAGAAATAACTGTAGCTGAACCAAGCTCAAGTTTGCAAGTAAAAATACTTTCGCCTTATAATGGTTATAGGACAGATGTAAAAGAAATTGCAGTACAGACATCTGTTGATTCGAGATATGATGTCTCTTATTTTTTAGATTGGAATAGAACACTTGTTGGTTACTGGAATTTTGAAAGCTCAAATTCTTGTAAAGACAACTCAACTTATTCAAACTCTGGTAATGTAGGAGGTGGAGATATTAGTGATGAAATTGAACAGGTTCCTGGTAAACTTGGAAATGGTTCGGATTATGAGGGATATTCATATTACATGGAAGTTCCAAAAAGTAATTCACTAAATATAGAAGATGAACTTACGATAGAAGCATGGGTTAAAATTGATACAAATCCAAGCACTGATTCAATAATACTATGTAAAGATGATGTATCAATGACTGATAAATGTCCATATAAGTTATCTTATGATGATGGAGCTAATATAATTTTTACTCTTTCTGATGGATCAAATATTTATCAATGCTCATATTATTCAGGATCATCTATTACAGGTAATGGTTGGCATCATATTGCAGCGACTTATGATAAAAAAGATTTAATAATATATGTAGATGGAAAATTAAAAAATACAGAGACGATTGGACCTATAACAATTGATACACCTAAGACAGATGTTTATATCGGTGGTAAGCCTACTGGTAATTATTTCAATGGAAAACTAGACGAGGTAAGACTTTGGAAAAGAGCACTAAATTTAGATGAAATATCAAATTCTTATAATGTTTGTACAGGTGAAATAGATGAAGAAATAGAAATTACACATAATTTTTATAATCTAATAAGAGGTCGAACCTATAAGTTTTATGCACATATTATAGATAAAAACGGTGTGGAAGATAAAACACATGAATATACTATAATGGTCAAATCTTTACTTCAAAATGTCATTGAAAATATGACAATAAATAGTTTTGGTGGAGCAGGGCCAGATATAGGTGTTGATGAAGAAGGAACTATTGATTTAACTGTTTTTAACTCAGATGTAACAACTGATTGCACACTCATATTTGACTTATATGATGATGATTCAGCTGATATTGAGCATTTTGGTGAACCAAAACTTGTAGGAAGAATAAGAGTAATGAACTCAAACTCATTAAGATACAAACACACATCAACAACAGGTAGCTATGAACTAATAACAGATAGCCTAGGAAAGATAAAAACAAAGTCAGATCAATACATGATTGATACAGAACCAGCGATAAGAGCTAGCGTTGGTTTTATAAACATTCAGATCAGGCAGATATTAGCTGAGGATAGCCTGAGCGCAGGTGGTATCAAACTTGATATAAAAGCTATGATCTATAGTCATTTCTTCAAAGAAAGATATACTGTTCATAATTTTAGATTATATGTTATAAATAATGATAAACAAATTGAGGAGAAATGGGTTACATATTTAGATGAAAAATATGATGGAAGTGACCATGATTTTATTTTAGATAAAAATATTGCTGGTCATTATGCTGGTCAATATCTAACATATAGCCCATCAACAACAAATGGTGTTAAACTAACAATAAACCATGATATACTAAAATTCCGTTTCGGTAATTAAATTTTTTTTTCAAACGATTGCTTTATATATACTTTTGACAATTATTGATAATTGTTTGGGATGCAAAAAAATAGAAATAAGAAAGGCCAGATGATTGTCATAATGGGTTTTTTACTAGTAATTTTAACACTTGTTCTAACTAGCATGGCAGTTAATCTTTCATCTGTTGGATATGACGTCCCTATGTCTTATTCTAAAGCAATTGTACCAGAGATGGTAAATGTAAAAGAAAAATTCAAACAGGCGTTAAATTATTATTATCTTATATATGATAGTACAAAGGGTGATATTGAACTAAGTTTTGATGAGACATATAAAAATATTTATACAATAGAACTAAGCAAAGGTAATTATTTTGAAGCAGAACTAAACAGTTTTACCTATGCTGGATCAACATATACAAGTACTATTATGAAAGCAGATGTTTATCTTAGTCTTGATGATGGGTTTAATACTATTTCTAGAAATACTGATATTCTAATTTTTGAATCCCTATAATTAAATATTTATATATTAGTTATACATTTACTTTTATTTGATGGGATGTAATCGCAATAATTATGCTGTATCAGAGGTAGTAGGATACATAATAGTATTAAATATTATTGTTAGCACTATCGGAATTATTTTTTTATGGTATGAGCCAACAATTGAAAGAGATGAATCAATTGCTCAGACAAACGCAGTTTGTGGTATGCTTAAAAAAATTAATGGGAAAAACATTGAACTATTAGATCAAGGGATGAATGCGTCTGCATCTGGTAATTTGTTAATCGAAGAAGGAAATTTTGAAATTATCCCTCTTGATGGAGATCAGATAGTTATTTATTATTCAATGGATGAAAATTATGATTTTCTTGTAGATGATTTTGATGATTCAAATTTACAAGAGTTTAATCTTAAAATGAAATATAAATTAGATTTTTTATGTAAGGCAGTAAAGACAAATTTAGATGATATGTCAACTGTAGATGATGATGAAGATATCCCTACAATAAGTGAATGGGTTACTTTTGATTTCAATGATGATGCAGTAAAAATGTTAAAAATTGATCTTTTAGATAGAGATGAGGGAGATCTTTTATTTGGAAGAATCTGGGTTTTTGACATGGGATGCCTTGAGTATTCATTACCAACAAGCCAAGGAACATATAAAGCAATATGTGAAAACAATGCAGTAATATTTTCTTATCCAAATAATCCATATATGTATGAAAAACCTGTTACACATAATGCAGATGATATATTTTTAAAAGTATTTCAGACAAATATCAAGGAGGAATCTATATCAGGTGTTTCAGGTACATCAGATATTGATTTTTTAATATCTGTTGATGATACTTATGTACATGAGTCAAGAATGCCAGTGTATTCATTCTACATACAGGTAAATGGCGAATATCCTGATCCCTGGTTAAATTATTTTAAAAATTATTTTTCAGATTATGAGTTTATTGATGTAGGGGGCATGGATCCTGAAAATACAATTCAATTAAAAATATCAGGTGATTTTCAATATTTTTCCCTTGTCCGAATGATATCTGATTATGAAATGAAGGTCAAATAATGTATAAAATAATAAAAAATAACCAAGCAGTATCAAGAGTTGTTGGATACCTTCTCACACTAACACTAGTAACTACTATAATGACAAGTATAATCTATACAACAGATCATGTTCTAAAAGATCAATCAGCTGAAGCAGCTCAGATTCTAGCAAAAGATATTGCTGATGTGGTTGCAAATGCGATATCTAACTGTGTTACTGCTAGAAGATCAATGAGTAGCGCAGCATATGAATCAAGAATAGAGATACCAACAAGTCTTGCTGGTTTAAAATATTATGTTGAACTAACTCCTGAACGAGTATATGTAAAAACCCTTGATGGGAGAGTAAGTCAGAGTAGTACAAATTTTAATGCTGAAGAATTAGAAATAGGTCTTGATGGTATCGTATATAGTGAAAATGGATGTATTAAGATTATTACTGAAGAAGTTGAAGACATCTGTAAGATTGATTTTGGAACAGATGAATCAGATGTTGAAAATGGATATATGAGAGTCACAGGAGATAAAGAAATAGGTGTACCAACTGGACATCCTTGGCAAGATAATAATTATATTTATAGAACTGAAATTGTTATAAATAATGTTGTTTCAAAAGAACTAAGTGCATATGATATATCAGCTCAAAATCTTAAATGGTTTTCATATCCACTATATCTAAACTCACCATATTTCAATTATGATATATGCAACGATCAACCTGTAATTAAATTCTATGATTCAAGTGATGGGATATGCCATCATTATGTTGAATATTGGAATCCAGGTGGGGAATCAAAGGTATGGATAAATATATCAGATATTAGTTGTGATGAGATTGATTCAATTTACATGTATTATGGTAGTAGTTCAGAAGGTCCTGATTATGGTGACCCTGAATCAGTATTTGAATTTTATGATGATTTCTCAAATGGTGATAAATGGTATTCTTCAACCAACTGGGATATTATTGATGATCCGACACAAAATCCTTATGTTCAATCTAGTAACAATAAATGTTTAAGAGTTCTAAATGATGATGCTGTTATCTCAAAATATGTTTTAGAACCCGAAGAAGATACATTGCCACCAGGTTATGAAACTGAGGATAGTCTAGTTTCTTACACATATTATGTTGTAGAAGCAACTATGAAACTTGTAAATAATGATTATGAAGAAAATATGGATAATTATGGAACTAGTGCTGATCTGGCTGTTCTAACTGATATAAAAAGTTCTTTTATTGGTATACATAAAGATTCACAGATAACACTAGATGATTGTGGTCAAAATTATTGGACTATAAGCCAATCAGAAGAACAATTAAAACTAATTCTTCCGGGCTCATGTAACATAAAGTCTTCAGATGTAAAAGAATTAAGTATCTCAGATTTTGATAATAATGATGAAATTGAAATTATGCATTCGAGTATTAGTACAGTGGGTGGTCAAATAAGTTCTAAAACAATTACTTTCAAGGATCAATTTAATACTATTAAATCTTTGATTTTAACATCTGATAAATATGTATGTGTGTTTAGAGATTCTAAATATTCATGGTTAAAGGTTGCAGATTTATCTGGTGGTGAATTAATCATTTTGGAAAACGGTGGAATAACTGAAATAACAAGTGTTTCAGATGGGACAATGTCAATAGAAGATATTTATGATATAAAAATTAATACAGGGGTTAATAAGAGTAATGGAAAAAACTATTATGCAAATGGAATTCTGATAAACTCTTATGATACTGATTTAAGCAATATTTTAAACAACTCATTTGTTTTTTCATCACTTAATAGTTCAAACAATAAAACAGGTTATAGATTAACCAAATTCAAAGAAAACTATGCAGGAGGTAGTGGATCGGGAGGTGCTGGTGCAGGATCTGGAAGCGGAAAGATAACAGATGAACGAATTTTGGGAACTGGTTATAACTCAGTTTCAGATGACTGGTTTATAACAAAAGCAGGAGTATTTTTTGGTAAAACCTTTAATTTTACAGAGTTACAAAATGGTAGTGGTTTCCCATCAAATACCTACGTATTAGTAAGTGATGGTTCTGGTGGGATAGAATCTAAAATAATTAGTGATATTGTTGATACTGATTTTGTATATTCAAAAAAGGTTGAAATTGATGATTCAACTGGGGAGATTACAATCGATGAAAATCATAATTATTTTGTAGGTGTAAATGAATTAAAACAATATAATTCACCGATTATTGGTAAAAATTTTACAGAATTCAAATGTTTAGATAGAGTAAAGGCTTGTAAATCAACATATGCACAGCTGTTTTTGACAAAATGTGATGATGATTGTGAGATTGAATGGAAGCCTTCTTTTGAATTAACTGGAATTTGTAAATGCGGGCCTCTTATGAATGGAGATTTAAATGTATACTGTATGGAAGATGTTGGTTCTGACCAAGATTGGGTTGAATCTTATTGTTACGAAGAAACTGAAACAAGCGCAGATGATATATATAATCTAGATGTTAGAAAAGTGTTTGGATCAGATTTCAAAACATTTTTTGTAAGTGAAGATTCAGATGGCCCTTTTGTTTTAACTTGTTTTCCAGAATTTTCAGATTTAAGTGATTATAGAGAATATGATGTATTTGGAGGTACAAGGTATAATTGTAGTGTTTATAGATATCAAGCAGAAAATGATTCAACAATAACTTCAAATGGTTATTATAATATTTTTGACTTTGATGGATTTGATTATAATATTGATACTGGTCCAAAAACGTTGGGTAGAATTGGATTTGGATGTGGATTATATGATCAAAATATTGAAAACTCATATGTTTTAGTTGACTCTATAAAAGTCTATCAGAGTTTAATGTATCCTTTAAATGTTAGTTTAAAATATGGAACTACTGAGTCGAATTTTTTTGGTTGGGATGATACAAATGATATAACAGATGGAGATGATATCGATTTGTCTGATGATAGGGCTTATGATTATAATAAAAGAGATGTAGGTGATGGTTTATTTAAAATTATTAATCTTCCAGAGGAAGGATGGTATACAGTAAGTTTACTGGTAGGACATGATTCTAATCCTGTTGATATGGTTATCCAAGTTGATGGTGGTATTAAAAAAATCCAAAAAGAAATTCATCTTACCAATTCTTTTAAAACAATTGCAATACCAATTGAAGTAAATGGAGCTAAGGAAATAAAAATAACTTTTTCAGATGTTTGGTATGTAAATAGTCTTGAAGTATCAAAAGGAATAAAGGGGGTAAAGGTGGAATAGAGATATATGTCCTATAGAAAAATAAATAATAAAAAGGGTCAAATGCTAATAATAGAAGTAATTATTTTTTCTATAATGATTCTATCAACACTTCTATTTATAACACAGTTATCACCTCCACCATTGAGTTCAACAGATATATCCTCAAATAAATTAAAAATATTAAGTGATGATACACTTAGAACTATTGATTCAATGCCGATATCAGATGCATATGAACGTTACACAAGTCCTATTGGACAATGTATAGCACTCAATGATAGAACAACCTTTTCTAATTATGTTGAATATACCTTGCTTGGAAATAAATATCAGGGTTATAACATATATGTTGGTAACGGCATAGAAAAAAGAATATGGATTGATAAAACAGAAAATTTTGGAAAACCATATGGTGAGATAGCTCGTTCTCAACGACTTGTAGTAATTTATCCAGAGACTATCGATCCTGATAGCTGGGCTAATCAAAGAATAATACAAGGTTATGATGGCTGTGTTTATAATGTTATTATGGAGATATGGTGAAAAAATAGGTTTAAAAATAATTTGTAAAAATGTCAAAAAGGAAAAATAACACACATCATTTAAATAATAAAATAGTTAAAGTATAACAATAGATAAAGATCAATAATAATCTTCAAATAATCTTTGGAAGTGAGAGGAGTTATGAAAATTACAAAGAATATTATAAAAAATAAATATGCATCAGCATCTTCACTAGAAACACTAATTGCTATAGCAGTTGTTTTTGTTATCATCTCATTTTTTTTAATAACTGTTGATGACTCATTTACATCATATCAAACACAACAACCACAAGCAACAGATACAACCCTTGGAACAGTTGATAATCTAATCAAAGATGAGGGAAGCAATGTTTATGGTTCAAGAAGCTGGGAAGATAATAAAGATCCAAATGAAATGAAAGATGAACTAAGTGTACTAGGACTTGCTAAAGAATCTGATATAATTTCAGATATTACAATAAATAGCGATGGAAATATTAGTTTTGGTTTTTTAGATCTATCAGAACTACCTGGAATATTTGGTTTTAACATTGAAGAAGGAGGATTTGACGTTATTGGGGGATTTCTAGAAGAAGCACAAACATGTTTTCTTGAGGATACACGTGTTTTAATGGCTGATGGTAGTTATAAGGATATTGAGGATGTTTGTGTTGGTGATAGAGTTCAGTCTTATGATTTTGATAGTGGTATGATTAAGCCGGGTGTTGTTTGTGATGTTTTTCATCATTCTGATTCTGAGATGATGGATTATTATCTTGTTTTTAATGATGATTTATGTGTCACTCCTAATCATCCTTTGTGGAATAATGGTTGTTGGATGGATGCTGAGGATGTTTGTGTTGGTGATGATTTATCTGGTGTTGTTGTTTCTTCTATTGATCTTGTATTTGAGAGGGCTCCTACTTTTAATTTTGAGGTTGAGGGTTATCATAATTATTATGTTTTATTAGATGAAAACCCTGTTTTAGTTCATAATAAAGATACGCCTCCTATAGATTTTAACCCCGATGGCGGAGATGATGAAAATGATAGCTGTTTTTTAAAAGGAACAAAAATAGTGATGGCAGATGAAACACTAAAAAATATTGAAGACATAAAACCAGGTGATTATGTAAAAACATATGATGGAATAAGATATTCACCAAGTAGAGTAAATAAGACATTTCATCATAAACCAGATGAAATGGGAAATTATTATCTAAATATAAATAATGAAATATTTGTTACGCCGAATCATCCACTTTATAAGGATGGAGGATGGATAGAAGTAGGGGATCTAAAAATAGGTGATAAGATAGGTGTTGATCCTAAAAATCCTTATCTTATAAAATCAATAGAAAAAATCTTTGAAAAAGTTCCAACATTTAACTTTGAAGTTGAAAACTATCATAATTATCTTGTCTCTCTTGAAAATGAAGACATATTAGCACATAATGATTTTAGTGAGACTAATGTAGGAGATTTAATTTTTCCATTTGGGCCTGGTGATGATGATGGAGGAAAAGTTTATGGGGCATATTTTCTCCTTCCACTTTCTAGTAACTTTGAGTTTATGTCGGGCTCTAAAGGTTTTACAATATTAGGTACCGCTTCACCTATAGAAAATAGCAATAAAAACTTTCTTAGTATTTTAACTCAGAATGATTTTGATCTATATTACTATGGAATAGTGGATATGGAAAAGATCGAGGCTTTAGATTCATTATACAAATTATCAGGTGACGTTGGATATAATAAAATAATTGAATCACTAGGACTTGATAGTGAATACTATGAGATAAGCCTTATTATCGAGGATATATATGGTGAACATATATTATCAATTCAACCAAATGCGGTACCGTCTAATCTTAAATCTACTGTTTCAAGAAACATTATTATAAGCTATGTAAACGATGATGATGGAGATACTTATTATAAACTAGGAAAGTTAACACTATCTCTGTATTACTAGTTTTTTTCTTATTTTATAATAAATTTCTACCTTTTCTTTTAATATTCTACATTCTCTTCCTTTAGCTTTATATATTATAACCTTATTCAGGAAATACTCGAAATAATAATTTATTTGTCATTTGGAGAATAGAATAACATGGCAAGAATGCATGCAAGAAGAAAAGGAAAATCAGGGAGTAAACATCCTGAGCAAAGAAAAAAACATCCAGAATGGAGCTCACTTAATCCACGTGAAACAGAATCAAGAGTATTAGAACTAGCTAAACAAGGTAAAAACACTAGTGAAATAGGAATGATTCTAAGAGACCAATATGCAGTACCTGATATTAAAATTGCAACTGGTAAAAAAATATCAAAGATACTAAATGCAAACAAACTAGGATCAGAAATCCCTGAAGACCTAAGAAACCTGATTTCAAGAGCACTATTGATAAGAAAACATATAGAAGAAAATAAAAAAGACCTACAAAACAAAAGAAGCCTGCACCTAACAGAGTCAAAAATACGTAGGCTTACAAAATATTATCATTCAAGAAATAGGCTTCCAGATGGATGGAAATATTCACCAAAAACCGCCAAGTTAATGTTTGAATAAACATCATCTTTTTTTACTACTTTCTTATTTTTAAAAAATAACTATTATGATATCTGATATTACAAAAAATTGCATAAAAGCAAAAGAATTGATACAATCTCAACCAGATAATTCTAAGATAAGAGTTGTATCACATTATGATGCAGATGGAATCACATCTGCAGCAATTATTTGTAAAATGCTATATCGGATGGGATATAGTTTTCATTGTAGTCTTATGAGAAATCCTTTTGACAGGGGTCTTAAGATAGTTTCAAACGAAGAAAACAATCTTATTATTTTTACAGATATGGGATCAGGACAAATAGAGATGATAGAAAAAATTGATGCAAAATCAATAATAATTGATCATCATCAGATAAAAAAAGAAAAAACAGATGAAAAAATCATACAAATAAATGCAAACCAATATGGCATAAATGGTAACTATGAGGCATGTGGGGCTACTCTTTCATATTTTTTTGCAAAAACAATAGATCCAAAAAACAAGGATTTAGTTGGTCTTGCTATTGCTGGTGCGACTGGTGATAAACAATATATTGGTGGTTTTAGAGGTTTTAACAAAGAAATAATTGATGATGGAATAAAAAATAATTTTTTAAAACAAAAAACCTGTATAAAATTAACTGGAGAAACCATATATGAATCATTATTTTACAGTATTGATCCTTATTATTCAGAACTATCAGGAAATAATAAAAAAATAATGGAACTAATTGATAAAATAGGAATATCTAAAGAAACAACAATTAAAGAACTAGATGAAAAACAGATAAGACAACTAAACTCATATTTAATGCTTATATTAATTAGGAATGGATGCGAAAAAAACATTCTTGATACAGTAATACGTAATAGATACAAATCAGAAATTATTTTTAACTGTGAATCTGAGATGTTTGCAGATCTACTTGATTCATGTGGTAAAGGAGGAAACCGTGGCCTTGGTTTTGCTACTGCTATGGGTGATGAAGAATCATTTATAGAAGCAATTGAACTTGAAAAAGAATATAAAACAAAGATTCTAAAAGAACTTATATCACTTGAAAAAGATGGATTTCTTGAGAAAAAAAATTTTAGATATTTTTATTCAAAAAACTCATCACTAGGTGGAGTAATCGGTGGTATTGCAACAAATTTCATGCTTGACATTAAAAAGCCATTGATTTCAATTGTGAGAAATAAAGATGAAATACATGTATCATGCCGTGGAAACCAAACATTAGTAAAAAGAGGACTTGATCTTGGTGATGCAATGAAAAAAGCAGCTCAAAAACTGGATGGACATGGCGGTGGACACGCAATAGCTGCTGGTGCAACAATAAAACTTGAAAAAGAAGAAGAATTCCTAGAATTTACAGATAAGATAATAGATGGTCAAATAAAAAAATAAAAGGTTATATTTATATGAAAGCAAAATGCAGGGTAACAATTGATTTTACAGATGGAAAAAATGCTCAAAAAATTTTGAAGAGTATTGAACAAGACAACCTAGGATACGTAAAAACCAAGGTTATATCAAATAAGATAATAGCTGAAATACAGACAGATTCAATACCAAGCATGATAAATACACTTGATGATTACTTGGCATGTATAAATGTTGCAGATAAAATTGTGGATAAGAATTAATAAGAATAATTTTATTTCAGATGATTATTATGAGATTCAAACTAAGTACAATATTTACGTTTAGTAACAACATTACAAACCTAAAAAAAGATATCGAAGAATTCATAGATTATTTCAATGAAAATTTAAAGGAAAAAAATGCTAAAATTGAAGAATACAAAATAAAGGAAAATCAGCTTTTTCTAAATATTTTTTCAGATGGAAAATATAGGCCACATAGTTCACTTCTTCAGATTAAAAACAATATCAGCCGGGAGTTTGGGAAAAAACATCATATAGGTATTAGAGAAATAAAAATCGAAGAATACATAATAGAATTCACTCTTGATAAAAAACCACTTAAAAAAATTGGTATCCCTTTTGCAAAATTAGACTTCAATGAAAAAAACGTAAAAATGATTCTAAAAGATGTAGATGATGAGTTTTTGCAGAGAAACTATATTGATAGGATGATAACCCTTGTGAAAGACAAAGTTGGAAGTCAATACTATGAGGGAAAAGGAGAATACTGGAATAAACTCTGGGAATCCGATGAGAAAAAACCAGTATGGGCTAAAGATCCAACTGAAGAAATGTTAAAACAAGGGTGGCTTAAACAAGGCCCAACGAAGGGTAAATGGTTCTACAGGCCAGAAATAACAGCTGTTTTTAGAGCTATGGAAGAAATCGCGGTAAATGAAGTTTTAAAACCACTTGGTTTTAGAGAAGTAATAGCATCACATATCATACCTTTTGAAATATGGCTGAAAACAGGGCATATGGAGGGTATGCCAGGTGAATTTTATTATGTATGTGAACCAAAAACAAGGGATGTTGAAAAATGGGAGCGTTTTGTTGATCTAACAAAAATCACAAAAGAAATCCCAGTTGAAGAACTTGAAAAAAACATTGCTCTTCCAACATCTGGGATATGTTATGCTCAATGCCCAATGATATATTGGTCTTTTCAGGGTAAGACAATATCAGAAAAATCACTGCCAGTATTCATATATGAAAAGACAGCTGTTTCAGGTAGATATGAATCAGGTGGCAGACATGGAATTGAGAGAGTAGATGAGTTTCATAGGATTGAACCAGTATATATTGGTACTAGAGAACAACTACTTGATTTAAAACAAAAAATGCTTGATTCATATAAACATGTATTCAATGATATACTTGATCTTGAATGGCGTATGGCTCAGGTTACACCATGGTATATGCAACAAGCTGGGAAAACAGATGAGAAACATGATATGGAAACAGGTACAATTGATTTTGAAGCATATATGCCATATCGAGGTGATAGAAAAAATTCAGAGTGGCTTGAATTCCAAAATTTTAGTATACTTGGTGATAAATATACAAAGGCATTTAACATTAAAGCACAAAAAAGTGAACTATGGAGTGGATGCTCAGGAATAGGTCTTGAAAGATGGGCCACAGCGTTTCTAGCTCAAAAAGGACTTGATCCTGATAATTGGCCAGATGGATTTAAAAAATACCTAACTGCTCTACCTGAAAAAATTGAGTTTTTATAAAAATGAATAAAAAAAACCCTTCTGATTATAAAAGAAAATATGACATCTCCCGTCATCATGCATGGGCGGGTAGTATTTTATTATCAGTAGTTTTAGCAGTAAGAATTTTTCTAGAGATGTCAGATATAAAAGATATACCTGATAAAATAATACTGCCTATTGGTATTATTCTTGTTTTATATATTCTAATATCACTTTTTTTCACATATAAATATAGATCTGGTCTAAATACAGAGCAAAAAAACATTATAGATATCAATATAAAATCTGATGATCTTGAAAAGAAAAAAATAGATGCAGATCTTGAAAAAGAAAGACTAAAAATTGAAAAAAAGAAGGCAAAAGCACAAGTAAAATCTGAAAAAAAGAAACAAAAAAATTAGTAATATTTTTTCTTTAAATTGATTAGAAAAACATTTATATAAGAATGTATTCCCACATCTGATGGCTAAACGAAGGAAACAAAAAGATGAGGAGGAAGAATTAGATTTTAAAATTCCAAAATTTGATGAAGAAAAATTTATAAAAAGAGAAAGAAGAAACATCAAAACAATATTTATCTCATTTATATTTGGAATTATCATGGCTCTTATTTGTTATGGGTTTTTTGCTCTAATGGGCCCTGAGACTCCTTTAAGATGGCCTCTTGTTTTTATTGTAATGTTTTTCAATATGACCTTTATAAGGGTTTTCTTTGAAAAATTAAACATTGATCTTGAAGATTTTGGACGAAAAGGATGGTTTACATCAATTGCGATATATTCCTTCACATGGATGTTAATATTCGTAATCTTGATTAACCCACCATTCTATGATGAAAGCCCACCGACAATTGAGATATATACACTTCCGGATATGCAGGAGCCAGGTGGAGACATTCTAATTGTTGCAAAGGTAATTGATAATTCAGTACTAAACAAAGATAACATCATAGTTGATATAACCCATGAGGATGGATATAGTCTCACAGGTCCAGATTATGATTATCAAGATGGAGTTTTGACGTATAGATTTAATAATCCTGAAGGACTAGTTGGGGATTTTGAAATACAGATACAGGCAACAGATGGAAATGGTCTTTCAAATATTTCAAAAACAAGTTTCAAATATAGCAATCATACAATAAAAATTCCTGATCCTACAGGTGTTGATATCTATCCGGGTCCAAATGTTGGATATGCAAGTACAATAAAATTTGATGTTGAGACAAAGGTTGATAGACTTTATTATAGGATAAATGATCAAACAAAACAAATAAATGTTACAGAAAAAGAAGGGGACTTCTATGTTTCATATCCAAAATATGAGGGATGGCAAAAAAACCAGATAGTAAACATGACAGTCTATGCAGATGTAATACTATATTTTGATGTATACTCTTCAAGAGCAGATATTGTTGATAAAGAAAACCTAGTTCCATATAAAAACACAATAATTGATAACCAGATTTATCATTTCAACACAACTAATGATGATGAAATTGGTTCAGAAGATCCACCAAATGTATCTCTACCTGAGCCAAAGATAGTTCAAATACCTGGTTTTGAGGCCGTATTATTCATACTTTCACTTCTTGCAGTAGCATTAATTTTTAAATACAAAAACAAAGATAAAAGACGCTAGAATATGCAAAATATAACTAAGATAAACAAAGAACTTAAAAAAAACTTCACGCCAAAAAAACAAGATCCATCTCGTCCTGTTAGATTCTGGTCTGAAAAAGATGTTTTAAACAAGAAAATAGTTAATGCTTTTGTAATAATTTTTAGGACAAGAGGTTGCAGCTGGGCTGAAAAAAATGGTTGCACTATGTGTGGTTATTTTAACGATAGCATGTTTCAAAAAATAGATGAAAAAGACCTTTTAAAACAATATCAAAGATCAATAGATAACTATAACGATGAAGAGATTGTAAAAATATTTACTTCAGGTAGTTTTTTGGATGAAAAAGAAATACCAAAAAAAGTACGAAAACATGTTTTAAAAGACCTATCAAGCAGATGTAAAAAAATAAATGTTGAAACACGTCCTGAATATATAAAAAATGATGTACTCTCGGATATAAAAAAAGATATTTCTGATACAACAATTGAACTTGGAATAGGCCTTGAAACAGCAGATGATCATATTAGGAGAAAAACAATTAACAAAGGTTTTAATTTTAAAGACTATCAAAAAGCATGTGAAAAAAATATAAAACATGGTTTTCAGACAAAAACATATCTACTTGTAAAACCACCATTATTATCAGAGAAAAAATCAATAGATGATAGCATAAAATCTGTAGAAAAAGTCAAAGATTTTTCTAATACAATATCTTTTAACCCTGTAAACATTCAGAAAAACACAGCAGTAGAATATCTATGGAAAAAAAACAAATACCGTCCACCATGGCTCTATAGCATAATTGAGATATTAAAACATAGTAAAAAAATAGCTGGTGATATAAGATTACAATGTGATATTGCAGGTGGTGGAAAAAACCGTGGTGCACATAACTGCAGGGATTGTAACAGTTATTTTTTAGAAATAATATCAAAGTTTTCTCTTACACAAGACCTAAAAGATCTAAAATATAAGGATTGCATCTGTAAAGAAAAATGGCTTGATCAACTAGATATTGAAGATTTAAGCTTTGGATCAATAATTGATATAAAGTGAAGATGATATGGATAAAATTAAAGAAAACCAGGATATAGTTTTAATTGATAAAAACCAAAAGAAATATCTGATAAACACAGGTCAAAAAACAGATAAATACAAGGGAATCGGTGTTATAGATCCATCAAGTCTTATCGGCAAAGAATTTGGGAAAAAAATTCCAATAAAAAACAAAGAATTCATAATTTTTTTACCAAGAATTAAAGATAAGATGGAAGGTCTTAAAAGAAAAGCACAGATAATTCTACCAAGAGATGCAGCACAGATAATTATGAGCTGTTCTATTAAAAGCGGTGATACTGTTCTTGAATCGGGAATTGGCTCCGGATCACTAACAATTGCACTAGCAAATATTGTATCACCCGGTGGAAGAGTAATATCTTATGATAATCGTGAGGATTTTATAAGACATGCTAAAAAAAACCTGAGAAGAGCAGGTTTAGAAGAATATGTTGAAACAAAACTCCAGGATGTAACAGAAAAAATAAGTGAAAAAAACCTTGATGCAGTAATACTTGATATTCCAAACCCATGGGACGGGGTAAAACATGCATGGGAATCCCTTAAGATCGGTGGGTATCTCTGTTGTTATAGCCCTCTTACTTCACAAGTTGAAAAAACAGTAAAAGAAATTAACAAACATGGTTTCATGGAGATTAATACTATTGAAAACATTCAGAGAAGAATGATTGTAACAGATAGAGGCATGCGACCTAGTTTTGACATGCTTGGTCATACTGGTTATATGACTTTTGCAAGAAAAACAATAGATAAAATATAAAATTATTATTTTTTGTTTTTAAAATAACCCCAGAAATCAATTGTAAAATTTAGATGACGATAGATATGTTTTTTCAATTCGTTATCAATATCATAATTTCTAGCTTTAACCTTCTTTTGACTATCTGTATAATCTTTAATGAAAGGTTTTGCTTTTTCAAAACCCGCAATATTTAGTTTTTCATAGATATATTTAGCTGTTTTAAGAGGGTTTTTTACAAAATCCTCATATTGAACTTCAACTAGATTCCCATCAGGTATAAGAGTTCTTTCTTTGAAATATTTCTTAAACATCTTCTGATAGGTCTCAATCATTCGTCTAATTATATCTTCTTTTTCACCAGGTTTCTGAAGTGTATATAGAGTCATTTCTTTTTCGATGTTTCTACTCATAGACATATAGACATCATATGGGTTACGATAGATATGTATGAATTTAGCGTTTGGAAACATTTCAAGGAGAAGTTTAATACGTCCTGTGTTTGGTGGGTTTTTTAATAGTAGTTGTCTTCCATTATAGTAAAGTGTAAGTTTTTTGATGAGATGCATATAGACTTTTTTGAACTCATCAACCATAAAATCAGGTACCTCGTCCATGAAGACATATTTATAATAAAAATCCATGTTTTTTGGAAAACACCAACCATGATAAAACGAGTAAGGAGAAAGATTACCAAGAGCATATTCTTCTTCCTGGGGTAGATCAGCACCAAGTTTGATATTATCCTGGGGGCGTGTCTCTGGTAGTGATGAGGATACTACTGGTTTTATCAGGTTTTCAAAACCCATGAAAAGTGCGGGTGTTACTGTTTGAAAAGTAGTTGGATATGAAAACTGAGGGTCTTGGCTTATCACATTATGAAGATATGTTGTGCCACTACGCCAATGACCAATTATGAAAATAGGTGGTTTTGTAACCTCTGTTTCTTCAATTTTTTTATGAAAACGAATACGTTCAATAAGATTTAGAGGAGAAATAACAAGAGCCATCACAGTTGAATAAAGTGCACGTGGGTAACCAATCATACTGATTTTAAACTTGTTTTGTGAGAAAAGACGTATTAGATTTGTAAGAGTTGACCCAGCAAGGGGTTCAAATGTGAAATCAAAAGGATTTACGGATAGATTCATTTTATCCGCGATTTTCTTTGGAATATATGGTGTAACCATAACTACTATATTGACTTTATATTTTATTTATATTTTTCTAAAGGATTATTTGATATTGCCGAAAAAAAGATATCATTTTAGCTTAATTCCACGTTGATTTTGATAGTTACCTGATTTTTTATCATAAAGCTCAGATGGTATACTATTCATATTTTCAAATACTATCTGACAGAAACGATCACCAATTGGAATTTCAAGTGGCTCATCATTTGAGTTAAAACAACTAATAGTAAGCGTTCCATGAAAACCAGCATCAACCTTTCCAAAAGAAGCCATAACACCACGTCTAGCATAACTACTACGAATCCATAGCTGAGAAGTAATTTTTGGGCCCATTTTTACGAATTCTTTTGTACTTATCGCAAACCATGACATAGCAGGGATAACAGCGTTTCCCTCTCTGATATGTTCATTGTTTTTTTTGATAAATACTTCTTCTATGCTTAGATCATAACCATTAGGTGTCAAGTTTTTTTCAACAAATGGTTCAATACCAAGATTTTCCTCTTCCATTGCTTTTATAATATCTAAATCTGATAAAATACTCATAAATAACATATGCCCCCCAAGATTTTTTTTTATTTTATCGTAATCTTATTTATCACAATTTTTTCAAGTGGTTTATCATTTCTACCTGTTCTAACCTTTGAAATATTTTCAACAACATCATAACCATCAACAACCTCACCAAAAATTGCATGTTTACCATTAAGCCATGGTGTTGGTGCAACAGTTATGAAAAACTGACTTCCACCAGTATTTGGCCGGCCCGTGTTTGCCATAGAAAGAATCCCTGGTTTATCATGTTTCACATCAGAATTAAACTCATCTTTTATGGTATAACCGGGTCCACCATAACCATTGCCCTGCGGACAACCAGTTTGAATCATAAAATTTGGAATCACACGATGAAAAATAAGACCGTCATAGAATCCTTCATCAACAAGTTTCAAAAAATTTCCAACAGTAATTGGAGCTTTATCATTTAACAGTTTAACCTTAAAATTTCCCATAGTTGTATTAAAAACCGCGGTTTTATCAGCCATAAATTACAATTCACCTCAAATTTTTTTTTAATCATTATTCTTTATCTCAACGCTATTAATCAAAATATCATCATAAGGTTTACCACCACCAGCAGGATGAGCACCATCATTAGGCTGAGCAGCAATATCATGAACAACATCAATACCATCGATAGTCACACCAAAAGCAGCGTATTGACCATCAAGAAATTCTTGTGCCTGATCACATATGAAAAACTCCGCACTAGCACTATTCATACTTTGACTACGAGCCATAGATATCGCCCCATCAACATGTTTCACATCTGATTCTTCAAAATTAATTGTACCATAAGGACTTTGATCTTCTGATCCATCTGGAAAATAACGTCCTGCTTGTATCATGAAATCATCAGAAACCCTATAAAAATTCATACCATCATAAAAACCATCATTTGAAAGTTTTATGAAATTTGCACAAGTATTTGGCATTTTATCTTTATATAATTCTAATACAATCATTCCAAGACTAGTATCCATAAGAGCAACAGGGTTATTTTTTATAATAAGATGAACTTCAGATGATGCCTCAGCTCCTTTTTCATCAACAATTGTATATTCAATAGTTTCAACACCACTAAAATTAGTAGTTGGAGTGAAATAATACTTGCTGCCTTCTGTTGATATTACGCCGTTTGTAGGATCTTTTATCTCCTTTATTGACAATGTTTGACCATCTGGATCAACATCGTTTCCTAAAATATTTAAAAGATAATTATCTGAATTAACATCCATTGCTATATAATCTTTTTTTGCAGTTGGCGGCTCATTCATATTTAAAACAAAATACGCACCTGCAATTACAATTATTACAACAATTATAACTGGTATCAAATATTTCATATCAAATTTCTTTTTCTTTGTAACAGGTCTTGATCTCTTCCTATTACTCTCTTTTTTTTGTGACATAATAAAAAATTGAATATACATTCTGGTAAATAAGTATTTAGAAAAAAACTATACTTTAAATAACCTCTTTGAAAAAGATATAATAACAAGATATTACATGATAAAAATGTTGAATAACATTTTTTTAAAAACAAATCAAAAGAAAATATCAACAAGCCTAAAACAGGGCTCATCTAGATTATGTGCTCTATGCAGGGGAACAAAACTACTATGTGGAAAGGACAGATGCCCAGTAATTGTTAAATATCACTCTAGAGACAAAATAAAAAAACAGATAAATACTCTTAGAATCGGCGGGTCATCACCACCAAGTGTATTTATTGGAAGAATAGGTTATCCAAAGGTATCAATAGGCCCTATGATACCACCTGTGATGGGCGATACAACTATTATTGATACTCCAGAGATGTGGCTTGATAAATCACTTGATGAAATAGTAGATTTTAGATCAATGCTAGTCCGTGGTAAACATACAGTTGATATATTTGATGTACAAAGTACAAATAAAATAGTTGAATACACACGTGAACTAGCTCTTTCAAAAAATAGTGTTTTTACTGAAGCAATTTTTTCAAAAAAACCACATGGAAAAATAGCATTTTATGATGAAGTACAGCCTCATGGGCCATCGGCACCCCTTAAAAAATTTGATATAACAAACCCAAAATATGAGCAAAACATCGAAAAAGCATATTATGATACAGATCTTAAATCAAGAGAAGCAGTGATAAATCTATATAAAAATGGTGTAAACATATCAAAAATACAACGTGCTTTTAGCGTGGGTGCATTTGGTGTTAATAAATATCGTCGTTTCGTACCAACAAGATGGAGTATAACTGCTGTTGACTCAACACTTGGTCAAAACCTGATGAAAAAAACAAAGGAAAAATCATGGATAAATGAGTTTAGAATATATTCTCATAATCAATATGATAACCGATGGATAATACTAATGATTCCATCAGAATGGCAATATGAACTAATAGAAGCATGGTATCCAAATACAACATGGAACCCATATGGGCGAGGAATATCAATTTTTAATAGTTATGAGTTTTACAAAGGCAGATCAAAATATGCAGAAATAGGTGGATGCTATTATGCAGCAAGACTTGCTGTAAATGAGACACTTACAAAAGAAAAAAGACAAGCAGGAGTAGTAATTCTTAGAGAAGCTCATCCTGGATATATAATGCCAATTGGCGTATGGAACGTCCGTGAAAGTGTAAGACATGCACTCAGACAACCCTATACTAAATATGATACAATAGATGAAGCATTAATGGATGTTTCAAAAATAATGGATATACCAGTTCAGAGATGGATAAAAAACAGTGCGGTTTTAAAAAATAACTTATTTCAAAAAAGACTTGAGGATTTCAATTAAAAATGAAAATAAGAGAAATAAAATGTAAAACAGCTCTTTCTAAATCAAATCTACCTGGTCTTGATTATAGTTTAAACCCATATAGGGGCTGTGAGCATAAATGTGTATATTGCTATGTTCCAAACGTTCTAAGAATAAATAGAGATGAATGGGGGAATTTTGTAGATGTTAAAAAAAACATACCAGTTGTTTTAGCAAAAGAACTGAGAATAAAAAAACCTGGTGTCGTTGGAATGTCAACAGTTACAGATCCATATCAGCCGATAGAAGAAAAATATAAGATTACTAGATTTTGCCTAGAACAACTATTAATTCATGATTTTCCAGCTCATATACAGACAAAATCAGATCTAGTAATCAGGGATATTGATCTTTTTTCAAAATTTTCTGATATAGAAGTCATGTTTAGCATTGGTACAATAAATGATGAGGAGCGACAGACGCTAGAGCCAAATTCAGCATCAGTTGATCAAAGACTTAATGCGATGGAAAAAATATCAAACCTAGGAATTAAAACAAGTGTTTTCTTTGGTCCAATATATCCAACTATTAAAAGAGAAGATATAAAAGATATAATTCAAACTTTTAAAGAATATGGTGTAAAAGAAATAATGATTGATAAATTCAATCTAAAAAAGGAAATATATGATAATTTGAAAAAACATGGGATAGGAAATGTTGAAAAAATAAAATATGGTTTATATTATAACCAGATCTCAGAGGAAATCTTTAATATTTGTAAAGAAAAAAAAGTGAAAGCAAGTAGTGCCTTCTAAAAATTTATTATTTTTTTTGGATTCCTTTACACATTCCAATAAGTATAAATTTTTCTATGCATGGCCCGTGGTTTATATAAGTTGATTCAAGACAGATAAAACCTGAAAAATCCTTTATTATAAATTCATCTGGGAGAATTATCCTTGGAAATATCATAAGAAACCATCGATATTCAAAGCTTGGTACAAACTCACCTGCATAAATATCTGTGTTTTTTATCCAACCTTTAATTCCTTCGCTGGAACCAGTATCATATTCATTGTACCAAGAATCTCCCTTAAAGTTTTCAAGATTTTCTGGATATATATATTCTATTAGTCCTGAACCTATCACCAGGTTTATGATTCCTGTTTTCTCTGGTTTTTTATTTTCTATTGTCTCTGTTTTGATTTCTGCTGTTTCTAGACTTTGTACACATGTGTTTACTAAAAACAAGATTGCTAGTAGTAAACTTGCTGCCTCAAAATATCTTTTCTTAGTTTTTTGTTTCATTTGTTTATTTCCTCCATTAACCTCTGAATAGCAAGTATTCTTGAGGAACCAAAAATGAGTGAGAAATTAATTTGTTCAGTGATGAAGGCGATCACGAGATATCTGTTTGATACTCGCGTCCTCTAAAAAATTAGTATTTATCAACTCGTCTTTTATTTCTGGGATTGATAAATTTGATTCTGAGATATCAGCAATGATATCCCATCTTGCTTTTGTCCCACGTTCATAGGATTTGCTCTCTGTCATTATTAGATCAACTTTTAGTTCTGCTAGTTTTTCTGCGATTTTTGCAAGTGATCCGGGGTTGTCGCCGAATTTTAGTTTCATTTTTACTAGATAGTTGTTTTCACCATATACGGGGCTTATGTTTATCGTGTTTGTTTTAGAGTCTAGGCTAAGTAAAACATTGTCGCCCTGTTTTAGATCTAGGGCTTCTCTGAATTCGTTTGGAATGACCAAACGACCTCTTGTGTCAAGTTTTATTACAGAGTTCATATTTAGCCTCGTGGGAATATTGTGGGTATATAGTTTTTTTAGTATAAATATTTTTTCATAACTCCTTAAAAAGATATTAATATATTAACTAACTAATTAAATAAAGAAAAATAAAAAAATTAGTTAAAGACTACATTTTGATGTACACAAAAACTCAGCCGTTGGCCCACAACCATGGGGTGGTCTACATGTGAAAAGATCATCTGTGCATCTACCATAAGTTAAATGACAACAAAATAAACTTGTATATCTATTTGTAAATGCTAAATTTTTAAAGATGCTCTTAAATGAAAGATCACCATCAATATATACTGGAATATAAAAAACCCTATTTTCACCTAGATATTTTGTCTTAATATTATTAAAAATATTTTTTAGTTTTTCCCTTGGAGCAATTGCACTTTTGATTCTTAACTTATATAATGGTGATATTTTTACTTCATCTCTGTCTATGTCTTTTATGTTTATTGCTGTTACAATTGATATTGATAATAGCATAAAAACATAAAAAATACTTAAAATCAAGATTTTCTTATTCATATTAACCTAAGCTTCTATATAAATTAAATTTTACATTTTATTGTAGGCCCACAACCACGAGGAGCACATGTACAAAAATAATTAGTATTAATAAATGTACCAGCTTCTTCTAAATCATATCTAAGATTTAACAATATTAAAGGTAATTTTGGAATATAAAAAACCCTATTTTCACCTAAAAACTTTGTCTTAATATTTTTAATAAATTTTTTTACTTTCTCTTTTGAAGTTATTGCGCCTTTAACTCTTAGATTATATAATGGTGATATTTTTTCTTCATCTTTTTTATTATTTTTTGTATTTAATGCTGGTACAATAGATATTGATAAAAGCATAAATACTACAGAAATTACTACAATCATACTTTTCTTGTTCATCTTTTTACCCCCTAACTTATTGATATAAGTTTTATCCTTAATATAAAAAACAACATATAAATCTATCTTGTTTATTAAGATTTATACTATCAGCATATTTTAAGTATAAGAACTTCATTACCGAAAAAACTAATCTTATATTTATATAATAAATATTTAAAGTGATATATATGGCAAAAGCACGATCAAGACAAGCTGCACGAAGGGTAAAAGATAGATGGAAAGCAAAAAACTGGTATAATATAATTGCACCACCATCATTTGATAATATAACAATAGCAGATACTCTAACAGATAACCCTGATAAACTAATAAATAGGGTTGCATCAATATCCCTTCAGGATATGACAAATGATTTTAGAAAAGGTCATATAAAACTTTTTTTTAAAGTAAAAAAAATTGAGGAAAATAAAGCTCTAACTCAATATGAGGGTCATACTCTTACATCAGATTATCTTAGAAGGATGGTTAGACGTAGAAGATCAAAAATAGAAGGAGTATATGATGTAAATACTCTTGATGGTGCAATAGTTAGAATTAAGCCTTTTGCTACAACTGATAAACGTATTCAGAACTCTCAGAAACGTGTTGTAAGAGATGCTATGAAAAAAACAATAGCTCAGGAAGCAAAAAAAGCAACTCTTTATGATTTTATTAAAAAAATTATTGATGGTAAACTTGGTAGTGACATCTATAAAAACTGTAAGACTTTGTATCCTGTGAAAAGAATTGAAATTTACAAAACAAAAGTTATAAGACAACCAACAGTTGAGATGGAAGTTAAAAAGAAACCAGAGAAAAAAACAGAAGAAAAAGAAGAACAAGTAGAAGAAAAAAAGACCAAGAAAGATACAAAGAAAAAAGAAAAGAAAGAAGACAAAGAGACAAAAGAAAGTAAAGGTAAAGAAGATAAATCAGAAGAAGAAGTAAAAGAACCTGAAGAAACAGAAGAAAAAGAAAATCCTAAGCAAGAAGTCAAAGAATCTAAAGAACCAGAAGAAAAGAAAGAAAAATCAAAAGAAACAGAGAAAAAAGAAAAAAAAGAAAAACCTAAGGTAGAAAAAACAGAGAAAAAAGAGACAAAAAAAGAAACAAAGAAAACTGAGGAGAAACCAGAAAAATCTGAAGATAAAAAAGAAATACAAGAAGAATCTAAAAAAAGTGATAAAAAGGATTAATATATTAAACTTATATATTATAAATTTTAAAGGAAAGAAAGAAATATTATTTCTTATTCTTTTATCACAATAAAGCCAAATACAAAGTTATCTGTCCAAAGACCGTAGGTTCTGAAATAATTTTTATTCCAATTTAAAACTGTTCCAGATGGATCAGTCTTGGGATAAATTTCCCCCATAAATCCTAATCCGCGATTCCATCCTATCACCAAATGTTTTCCTACATTTAAATGATAATGAGTTTCATCTCCGTCATAGGAATACATTCTTCCTAACCAGAACTGTATACATGTTATTTTGCCATCTGATGTATTAGTTACAGATTCCTGACTTGCAAATACGGGAAATAAACCCGTTATTAAAAACATAGATATTACGCCTATTGCAAATATTATTTTCTTCTTCATTTATATCACATCTAATCTTTTTTATTTAATATTGTGTATATTAATATATAAAATTTGTAGAACAATTTTCCCATATAAAAAAAAATTTATAATCTAACTTTATATAGTTAATACTATTATCTATATAAGGATAAGTAGGAAATTTAAAAAGCTAAGTTTTTATATATAATATTAATTGTCACTATAATACTATATAAAATATAAAAATGGTGTTTGAGACGGGAGGAAATAAATGAAAAAATATTTAATTTTAGTAGGAGCAGTTGTTTTTTTCATGCTATTATCTATGAATGTATATGCAGTGAGTGATTCCGAATCTGATGTATGGCATCAAAAATGGACGCAAACAGGCTATTCCTGGGAAGCATATTCAGGTTCTAAACCAAACATTGACATCACAGACATATCTTACACAATTGATGGATCAAATGCAACACTTACAATGACTACTGCAGGAGACATGACTACTGATGATGAAAATGTTGTTTATACAATGCATCTTGAATCTACAGAATCTACATATTATTGGGTCTATTATAGCAACGGCCAGGGAACTGTAGTTGGAATGGGTGAACTTGCAGGTTATATGACTCAACTAGATAATCCAATTTCAGGTAATAAATTTACAGCTTCTTTTGAGATTAGTGACACAAGTATTGATTATACTGCAATAGGTTTTAACACAGAACATTCTGATGTTAACGATCAAAGTGCAGAATCTTGGTGGGATTATGCACCTAACAGCGAAGCACCATACTATTCTGCAGATGATGGAGATAAAAAGGGTGATGAAAATACTGGAGATGGAAATAGCGGGACGCCCGGATTTGAGGTTATAGCAATACTTGCAGCAATGGCAATAGTCACAATTTTTTATTACCGTCGTAAAAAATAGATAAAAAAGGAATTTTTTCCTTTTTTTTTTATTAATAAAAAATTTTTATATAAAAGGATTATTTTTTTGTTGATATTTTTTATTTGTATTAAAAATTAAAAAAAACAGGGATATACAAAGTTATTTATATTTGATATCTTTATTTATATAAACAGTTTGTGGGGGTAAATAATAATGAAGAAAGGCATTATTGAAAAAATTGTATGCCTAATAATTATAATATTTTTGTTTTTTGGACCCTTAACAATATCTATTGAAAGTAAAATAAAAAATAAAGAAATTTTTTTAAATAATAACTATGAAGATACATATGAAGACCATCAACTTAACGACATAAAAATAATAAACCTAAAAGGAGGCACTAGCCTTTCTTATACAATAATAAATGAAGGAGAAATTGAATATCAAAATATTCAGATAAAAACTAGACTGATGGGCAATCTAATTTTACCACCAAAGGTCCGAAACCACAAAATAGAACTATTAAGTCCCGGTAATCAAAATAATAAAAAAATAATAAATGAAAAAATCTTTGGATTAGGAAAAATACAGATAACAATAGGGCTTACAAAAACTGGAAATGAAGAAATAGTAATAGGACAAATTGAAGTACTTGTCATCGGACCTTTTATTATGATATTAAATAGTATCTTAAATGAAGAAAATACATTTAATGGATACACTCTTTTTACACCAGAGTATTCAAAATATACATATCTTATAAATAACACTGGAGAAGTTATACACATTTGGGACTGTAATAATATACAAGGAATAGCAACTTTTCTTTTAGATGATGGTAATTTAATAAGAAGTGACTGTTTAAAAAAACCTCATCCAAATTTTATTATTGGTGGGTTTACTGGACATGTTGGTATATATGATCCAGATGGAACAGTAGTCTGGGATTTTTCCTATTCTAATGATCAATATTGTATTCATCATGATATTGAGCTTTTACCAAATGGAAATATTCTAATGATTGCAGAAGAATATAAAAGTAAAGAAGAGGCAATCAGAAATGGAAGAAATCCACAACATATATTACAAGGGAGAATTTGTCCAGACAAAATAATTGAAGTAAAACCTATTGGAATATATGATTATGAGATTGTATGGGAATGGCATGTATGGGATCATTTAATCCAAGATTATGACCCAACAAAGGACAACTATGGGGATGTAAATAAACATCCTGAGTTGATAGATATAAATTTTGGAACCCATACAGCAGATTGGACTCATATAAATTCTGTTGATTACAACGAAAAATTTGATCAGATATTACTATGTTCTCGGGATTTTAGTGAGATGTGGATAATAGATCATAGTACAACAACAGAAGAATCTGCAGGTCATAGCGGAGGAAAATATGGTAAAGGAGGAGATTTATTGTATAGATGGGGTAATCCTCAATCATATAGAGCTGGTGATGAAAATGATAAAAAATTATTTAATCCACATGATGCAGACTGGATAGAATCAGGATGTCCAGGTGAGGGAAATATATTAGTTTTTAACAATTTAAGGGAATTGGAAAATGAGTCGAACCCAAGTTTAAGGAAGTATTCTTCAGTAGACGAGATAAAACCACCTGTAAATATTAAAGGAGAGTATTACAAGATTGGAACAGCTTATGGCCCACAAAATCCAATTTGGATGTATTATGATGAAGAAAATCCACATGATTTTTATTCAGGTGTTATGTCCGGTGCTCAACGTCTACCCAATGGTAACACATTGATATGCAGCGGTGGTAAAGGTGAATTTTTTGAAGTTACATATGAAAAAGATATCGTATGGAAATACAAAAATCCATATGGTTTACCAAACCATGTTTTTAATATATATCGTTATTCAAAAGATCATTCTGGGATAAAAAACCTTTTGGGAATTGATTTAAATTAGATAATTTTTGATATTCATTAATATTATTTATAAAAAAAAAACATTACAAAAATTTAAAGAAAGGAGAAAAAAAGAAGATAACAAAAAAAAAGAATAAATAATTAATATTTTATGCACATAATGTGCATTGTCCTTCAGGTGAATCCATTATACAGAATTTTACATAATTAACTAATATTTGTAGTGATGCTGCTGCAAGTATTTGAGCTCCTCTGGAAAGTAGTATTATTATGAGAAGTAAAATAATCCCTGCAATACCACCAAGCTGATAAAATAACTGTCCATATTTAAAAACAACAAAGCCAAGTATGCTATCTGCTCCAAGTAATACTAATAGTTGTTGTTTTAATTCTTCACAATCCACATCTTCGTTTATCTTTGTTTCTAAGAATAGTTTTGAATCTTTAATTATTTCAATTTTGTTTATATTGTTCTGTGCATTAATATTTGAAATACCTGGCATCAATAGCAACATAAAAACAATAAAGGTTGCCCCAATAACAATTTTTTTGTTCATATTTTTCACCTCTAAATCAATTAAACTATTATTATTGTCTATTAATATATATATTTTTCTATTAATTATTTAAACTAAAAAATACTAAAAAATAAAGGAAAAAAAGTAATTTTTTTTTATTTTCTTATAATTTTTTTACAAAAAATAGTATATTATATAGTATTTTTAGAAAAAAAATTAAAGAAAACAATTAAAAAAAACAAAAACATATGAGAAATCCGGAGGTAAGAGTTTTGACAGATGAAAAAAACATAGTAATCATAGGATGTGGAGCTAGTGGAGGATCAGCTTCACAGTTTGCAAGAAAAACAAATAGAAAAATAAATATCATAATATTTGAAAAAGATAAATATCCTCAGTATTCAAAATGTGGACTTCCTTATGCAATATCAGGTGAAATACCAGATTTTCCTGATCTGATAGAGTTTGATGAGGAATGGTTTGAAAAACAAAAAATTGATCTAAATCTTAATTCATTTGTTGAAACAATAGATAAAGAAAAAAAAATTGTCTATGTAAAAAAAGATGGACAAGAAATTAAAAAAGATTATGACAAAATAATTATTTGTACAGGGGCAACTCCTTTTATTCCACCGATTAAAAACATAAAAAATGATAATAAATTTGCTAGTGGAGTATTTGTTCTAAGAACTATTGATGATGCAGAAAAAATCAAAGAAAATATTTCAAAACAAAAAAACGTTGTAATTGTTGGTGCTGGTTTTATCGGTCTTGAGATGGCTGAAAGCCTATATAAAAAAAATATGAATGTAACAATTGTTGAATCAATGCAGGAGATTCTACCAGCTGTTTTTGATTTAGATATCGGATCAAAAATCAGGGAGAAAATAGAGGATAAAATAACAATTCTTACCAATCATCTAGCAGAAGAAATAATTGTAAATAATCAAAAAATTTCACATATACAAATTAAAAATAAAAAAACTGGATCAGTTGGAAAAATAAAAGCAGACATGCTTATTATTGCAACAGGTTGCAGGCAAAATATACAACTAGCGAAAAACACAGGATGCCTCATAGGCGATACTGGCGGTATTGTTGTAAATGAAAGATGTGAGACAAGTGTTAAAAATATTTATGCTGTTGGAGATTGCACGGAATATAAAGACTACATAACAAAGAAACCAATAGATGTTGGTCTTGGAAGTATCGCTGTAAGACAAGGTATATGTGCAGGTGTAAATGCAGCTGGTGGGGAATACATTCTTGAAGATGGATTTCTACAGACATGTACATCAAAGTTTTTTGGAATAGAAGTTGCAGCAGTTGGATTAAATAAGAGTTTTCTTGATGATTATGATTTTGAAACAGCAAAATACAAAGGAAGTAGTCTTCCTGAATATTTTCCTGGTGGAAAAGAGATAAATATGAAGATAATAGTAAACATGAAAGATAAAAAGTTTTTATCAGCTCAAGCCTTTGGTGATAAAGCAGCGCAGAGAATCAATACTATTGCAACAGCGATTCTTTCAGATATGAATATTGATAGGTTTTTAAAACTAGAAACAGCTTATGCACCACCTGTGGCACCAACTCTTGATTGTGAAACATTAATATGTGATATAGTGAAAATGAAGATTGATAGGAAAAACAAGGAATAAATAATTGTTTTTGGGAAAATAAATTTATGAAAATAATACATTTTTCAGATACTCATCTTGGCTTTTCAGCTTACCGGAAGATTACTAAAGATGGTATAAACCAACGTGAGATAGACATCTATGAATCATTCAAACAGGTAGTTGACTATGCAGTAGAAAAAAAACCTGATTTAATCATTCATGCGGGTGATCTTTTTGATTCTGTTAGGCCAAATAATAGGGCAATAAATTTTGCTTTAAAACAGATAATCAGGCTTTCAAAAAAAGATATTCCAATAGTAATTATATCTGGGAATCATGAGCATCCTAAATTAAAGGAAACAGGTCATATTTTTAGTATTTTTGACCATCTTGAAAATGTATACCCAGTATATAAAGAGGAATATGAAAAAATTGATTTTAAAATAAAAAAAGAAAAAATCTGTGTTCATGCAATACCGCAGTCATCACTTAAATCAAAGTTTGAAGAAGAACTTAAAAAAATAAAACCATCAGAAAATTTTGATTATAATATTCTAACTGCTCATGGGGCAGTAACAGGCATTCAGGCTTTTAGCATGAACGAGTTTAATGAATTATTCATTCCAGCTGAAACACTAAGCAAAGATTTTGATTACATTGCTCTTGGTCATTATCATAATCATACAAAACTATCAGATAATGCATATTATTCTGGGTCAACTGAGCATCTATCATTTACAGAAGCAAATTCAAAGAAAGGATTTATGCTAATTGATCTTAAAAAACAAAAAACAAATGTTAAATTCGTTGAAATAAAAACAAGACCAATGGTTGATGCAGAAGCAATAAAATGTACAAATCTAAGACTCGAGCAAATTATGGATAAAATAAAAAAAACTGTAAAAGAAATAAACCCTAAGAAAAAGACTTTTAGGATTAAATTAGAAGATATTTCACCAAAAATATATAGAAATCTAGATTTTGGGGAGATTAGAAAGATTAGTTCAGATGCAGTACATTATGAGATAAAAGCTGATATAAAACAAGATGAGGAACTAAAAAAGACAGATAGTTCAAAGATTAATAAACTCGCATCAGAGTTTGAACAATTCCTAAAAAAACAAGGCCTAGAGGATTCAAATACGATCCTTGAACTTGGAATCAGCTATATTGATAAAATAGAGGCAAGAGAAGAAGGAAAATGATACTTAAAAACATAAATCTAAAAAATTTTCGTAAATTCAAAAACACAAACATTGAGTTTCCAGATGGAGTAACAGGAATAATTGGTCTAAACGGTGTTGGAAAAAGTACTATTTTTGAAGCAATTTCCTGGGTGCTATATGGCCCTGTTGCAGCAAGAACACCATCTGATCAAATTAAAAGACAAAACACTGAATCATTAGATGTATGCCGGGTGGAATTAGATTTTGTTTTTGAAGGTGATACATATAGAATTATTCGTGAGATGAAAGGAAGAAACCATGTAGCAAACGCTACAGTGACAATAAATGGAAAAATCGCGGCAACAGGTGCAGATACTGTAAGCAGGTATATCCGAAAGAAACTAGGGATGGATTTCAAATCATTTTTCACAAGTATCTTTGCACGTCAAAAAGAACTAAACGCGCTATCTACTATGAATGCAAGTGAGAGAAGACCTCTTATTCTTCGTATGCTTGGGATTGATTCACTTGATGAAATCATACGTGATATAAAATCTGATATTCGTACAAAAGAAAAAATAGTTGAAAAACTAGAATCTGAACTTGTTGATGAAAAAAATAAAGACAAAATTTTGATTTATAAAGATAAAATTAAAGATTATAAAGAAGAAATCAAAGAAATTCAAAAAGTAATAAAAAAATCTGAAAAGAAAATAAAGGAAAATGAAGATAAGATAAAAAAAGCTGATAAAAAATATAAAGAAAATAAGAAAAAATATGAAGATATTAATAAAGAAAAAGAAAAACTGCAGGAAAAAAAATCAAAATATGAGCAAAAAGAAAAATTACACTTTGAAATTAAAAAAACTAATAGTAAAATTGATGAAAGAAAAAAAACAATTAAAAAAGAAGAAGAAAAACTAAGAGAGTATACAAAAATTGATGAAAACATAAAAGATGTTGAAGAAAAAACAGATATTTTAAATAAAAAAATAGAGGAATCAATAAAAAGTATTGAGAAGAAAAAAACACAACTAGATAGAATACAAAAAGACATAAAAGAAATATTTTCAAAAAAAGAAAAAATAGAGAAAATTGGGCCTGATGCAAGATGTCCTACATGTGAAAGAGTATTATCTGAGCAATATGATTTTTTAATAAAAAAACTATCAGATGAAAAATCAAAAATTGAAAAAGAAAAAAATGTTTTAGAAAAAGAAATAAAAGAAAAAACCACTGAAAGGCAAAAATCTGAGAAAAATAAAGATGCACTATTAAAAAGGAAAAAATATCTTCAGAAAAGGATTCGTGAGAAAGAAAGAATCCTTACAACTGTTGAAAACCAGGAAAAAGAGTTAAAATCAGAAGAAGAACAAATCAAAAAAATTAAAAAAGAATATGATAAATTAAAGAAAATTGATTTTGATGAAAAAGAATTTATTGATGCAAAAAAACAGGTTAAAGAAATATATGAGACACTTCAGAAAACACTTAAAAACCTAAATGAACAAAAAGAAAATCTATCAGATCTAAAAATTGATTTAAAAGATAAGAAAAACGAGGAGAAAATAATAAAACAAGACATAAAAAATCTTAATGATAAAATTGATGAGCTGAAAGAATTTAAAAAACGAATTAAAGATGAGAAAAAAACAAATACATATCTTAGAATTCTATCTGATGTTATGGGTGATTTTAGGGTATCTCTGATTTCAAGAATCCGCCCGACTCTTTCTATGTATGCATCTGATTTTTTTGAGCGTCTTACAAATGGTAAATACCCTCAGATTGAACTTGATGAAAACTACAATATCATGATATATGATCAGGGTGAACTATTCAACATTGAGCGTTTCAGTGGTGGGGAAGAAGATCTTGCTAATCTTTGTATTCGACTTGCGATTAGTGAGGTTATTACAGAACGTGCTGGTGGTATGTTTAATTTTATTATCCTTGATGAGATATTTGGTTCACAGGATGAGATAAGACGTCAGAATATACTTGATGCGTTAAATGGCCTTTCATCTAAGTTTAGACAGATATTTCTGATAACTCATGTTGATGATTTAAAAAACAGTATGGAAAACGTAATATTTGTTACAGAAGATGAACGGGGATTTAGTAATATAAAAATTGAATAAAAAAAAGAAAAAAAAGATTTTTCTTTTAAAAAATTGATAAAGATAGTTTTTCTTTTATTATTGTACTATCTTCTTTTACTGGTTCATCATCTATATCGTTGATATCTTCTGTTATTGGAGTTACTGGAAGTATTTCATTTGAATCATGATCATCTGATATATCAATTGTAACACTGGTTGTGTCTATTCCAAGTATTTTGAAATCTGCGATATCTATTCTATCAATGTTTTCATTTGTAATTAACCTATCTGGGTCTTCGACTAATAATAATGTTACATCATATGATACACATAGTGATTTTAATAAAACACTATCATCATTACTTATTTCATCTGATTCATCATTGGATTCAGATATAGATTCTACATCGCTTTCTTTTTCTTTTGGTGGCAGAGCTGGATCAATGTATGTTCTTGTTTTTAATATACTATCTAATTCGTTATCTGAAATATCTTGATTATCATCAATGATTTTTTCTGCTTTTTCATCTATATATTTTGATGGGTCTATATGATAACTATGAGTTAGGCGCCATCCAACCGCATATTCTCCATCACCAAAAATCCAGATAGGGGTGATAGATTCTTTATCAAGTATAGATGATAGATCGTTATCAATAGTTGATTCACTTGGTTCATCAGATGGCTTAGTTTCAATATCATCTGTTAGACTAGATGATGTCATAGTTGTTTGTTCTTCTTCATCTAGATATTGGCTAAAGGCAGGTAGGTTTCCAAGGAACGGTAGTTTTTCAACGATTTTTTCTACTAAGAATTTGATGATTATATCTTTTAGGCTCTCCGGGTCATCATCATTTGCTAGAATTAGACGATCTTTTAGTTTGTCTATGTCAGAATCTCTTTCTTCATCTTGTGATTCTGCATCAGAAGTTTGTTCTTCATCATTTACTAAATCATCATTTTTTCCATCTGGTATTTCATCATCTGAACTAAGATCCGTGTCAATATCTTTTTGAACGCTTGCTTCGTCAGATAGATCACTTTTAAAGTCATCTTCTGAAAAATCTGTATCCTTGTTTTCTTCATCTATTAAATAAATACTACCAGTTGCATCAAATTGGACTTCTACATCCACTGGTTTTATAATATCATCTAAGACAAGATCTTTCTCATCTTTTTCGATAGTATCAGATGTATCAAACAAATTTGAATACATCACTGGATTTGAATTATCAGATGAAATAGTTACATCCTTGTATGCTTTATCACTTTCACCAGTTCCAAGTGTTACTGTTAATTCAACAGTATATGTTCCAGTTGATGAAAATGAATGATATACACTCTTACCATTTTTAGTACTACCATCATCAAAATCCCAGTGGTATGAATAAGTTGTCTGCTCGGTTGATGATCCAAAAACCATACTATACATGTTTTGATTTGATCCACCTGTAAATGAACCTTGAAAACTAATTGATTCACCAACAACTCCGCTACTATCACAACTTATATGTGCTGTTAAAGGCTGTGTAGGAGTCTCATCAGTTTCATCGGGATCATCCTCAGTTGATTGTTGATCATCTGAATCAGCGTTCTCTTCATCTGGTGTGCCAGGGGCATTTATTAGATAATCTACAATTTCTGATGTTGTCTTTAAATTATCTTTTACAAGGATACCTTCATTATAAATACCATATGTATCATCCACAAAAGCTCTTATTGAAGTTTCTGGTACAGAGAGTGATTTATGGATCATTTCATAGGTTTTAACAGGATTAATATTTGGTTTTATATCTATTTTCATTGGCATACAAGCATCGGCATCAACTGAACATTCATAATTATCTGATTTTGGAGGGATCCATATTCTAAAAACATATGGTTCTGACCATTCAGATTCAGATTTTCTGTTACCTTCATCATCTAAGTCACATGCTTTAATATAAACATAATACTTGCCAACGCTGCTATATCTGTTAGACATTGAAACATATTGACCCGGATCGTAACCCCCATTTGGAGTTTCGAACCAATCAGATTCAGAATTTTCATCGTTTCCCTCAAACCTGAATTTATAGGTTAATTTATCACCATTAATATCAAAAGTTGTACCTTCGAATTTGATAATATACTCTCCACCATCTATATTCCTACTGCATTCTTGAGGGGTATAAGGTTTATCAGGAATCTGATTACCTATAATAATCTGTATACTATCAGACCAATCACTTGCTGCTCCAAAACAATCCCTAGATCTAACTGAAATATCGTAGACACCATTATTAAAAGATTTTTCAATAGATACAACTTCATTAATTCCATAGTATTTTCCGTTGTTGTCATCCCATATATCAACAGTTCCATCGTTATTCCAATCCCATCCATATTCAAGTCTATGTACATCTCCATCAATATCAGATGTTGATATAGTAAAACAATATGGATGATCGATAGATCCAGTTTTACCTTCTTTTAACTCAGAATTATCATAATTAAAAACAGGTTTATCTGGAGCATTATTTGTAATTAAAGTAGAAATCTCATTGAAAATACTTACTTCTCCATGAATATCTCTTGTCTTAACCTTAATTGTATAAGTCCCAATTTGCATATAAGTATGTTTGAAACTTACAGTTTCTTCTGATTCATATGGTCCATCCCAATCATTAAGCGATCCATCGCCCCAGTCAACATAAAAATCAACATTATTACCATCACCATCTTTTGATGAAAATGAGTAAGTTTGCTCATATCCAACAATTGATGTATCCGGAACATCTATTTCAATTGGCATATAAGGAGGAAAATTAAGATTATATACTTTTAAAATAACTGGTTCTGAATTCTTATAATACCTTTTAGAGGCATAAATATTATTAAAACTAACGTAACCACAACCAGGATAATCTTCCTCACCTTCAAGAAGATCTGGTATAATATTTATTCTTGTCTCACCTATTTTTGAAACAGATATTATCTCACCGTTAAAATGTAAATCAGCCATAACTCTCTGATTTTTATGATCAAGAACTTTTACGACAGGGTTGTCTCTCTCATTAACCTCTGATGATAAAACAACTTCTAATTGGCGGTTTTCTAAAATAAAACCATTATGAGATCCTTGAATTACTTCACCTGATTCAGTTGTTTTTCTAGCAGTAATATCAAAATCCAATTGATTTTCATTTCCATCTACACCTCCTGCAACAAAAGAAACCTTTCCATCACCATCAGTAGATTTAGTTTTCTGCTTGTTTCCAAGAATTCCATAAGCCTCAGGGAATGTAACTTCGGATTGAACGCCGATTTCACCACTCTCAGTTTCCAAGAAAACCTGAATATTAACAGTATCATATTCAAAACCAGAAGCACCGTTATCTACATTTTTTATTCTAACTAATAGTTCATCTGACTGATAATTACCAAGAGATATTAATGGTTCTTCTTTTACAGATATTTTTGATTTTTCAATTATATCTACAGATGATATTGTACTGCAGAGTAATAAAACAGCTATGATTACTGTAATTATGATATTGTTATACTTCTCAATCTCTATTTTTTTCATATTTTCAACACTCACTTTTTTATTTTATTTAGAAAGTATTTTTTGTAGAAATATTATATAAAGATTGTTTTACATCTGTTATCAAAAAACAAATTTTAGAATAAACGAGGTATAAAAACACCAAAGATATAACTTTGACAAATAAAACCAATAAATCTAAAACTACCAACCATTATCATATGACCTCCTTGTAAATGTTCTCTTTGAAAAAAAATTTCTCCATTAGTTTCAAAGAAAATATCATATGTAAAAATATCATTTGCTTCGAAAAACCAGTAATCCTTTGTTTTAACTAAATTATCTATTTTTCCTCTTATAAAACAGATAAAAAATGTGAAAGAATCAAGATTATTAAAATAATTTGATCTATGATTTATATCTTTGATATTATCCTCAATTTGATCTATTCCTGATGTATTAAAACTACCAATAGTAGTTGGAGTTATAAATAAAAAAATTATTACAAAGATAAGAAGTATTTTTTTAGTAATCATTTTATTCATAAAAGTCTATTTCTCCATTTGAATCAGATAAATATAATAGACTATATGATTTAAATTTTGTGTATAAATAAAAAAAAGAAAATATTATTTATTTTTTTAAGCTAAACTTTTTCTTTTTTGGTTTATCTTCAGAAGGATTACTATTTGGAGTTGTAATAGTTGGTGGTGCACCTGAAAATAGTTTATCAAAAATTCCTTTGTTTTCACTAAACCATTGTTCCCAAGATCTCGCCTCATCACGAAGTTTTTTATTTTCAGCTTCAGTTTCCTCATATAAATTATAAAGTTTTGTGAGGCGTTCTTTTTCTTTTTCATATTCAGCTGTAATTGCCTCATATTTATCCTTATATTCAGCATATTCTTTATAGGTCTGTAGATCGTTCATTTGTTTTTGAAGAGATTCAATTAATGTATTCTTATCACTTACTTGGTCTTTAAGATCAGTTATTTGTTTTTCCATAGTATCATGTTTACTTTCGTATTTTTCACATTTATTTTTATATTCATCGAATTGTTTGATTTTTGATTCATTTTCCTCTAGTTTCTGATTAAGAGTGTTTATCCTTAATGTTAGATCATCTTCAAGCTGTTTTTTCTCTACTTCAAATGATTTGATTTTTTCTTGGTAATCTGACATTTTTTTCTCAGTGTTTGTGAGTTCTTCCTCCTGATTCTTATATGCATCCCAGAGTTTAATCAAACGTTCTTTTTCTTTTTCTAATTCCTCGCTGTATTTCTTTGCTCCTTCAGCTGCTTCAGCTCTTTTTTTCTCAGCTTCAGCAACTTGGGATTCAAATCTTTGAAGTACTTTTGTTACATCTTCAAGATCTCCAACGTTTAACATGTTTTGAATACGAGATAGCTCTTGCGCTCCCTTTGAAAAATTATTTTTTATAGAATCAATCTCAGTTGATACCTGTTGAAGACGGTTTTTAATTGAAGAAACATTTTCAACATTATCGTCCATTTTTTTATTCTCTTCACCCATAAGAAATTATTCCTCCCAATATATTTATCTCTGTTAATACTGGAATAGATAAGTGGATATTTAAGACTTGTCATAATTTTATCTGTTCAAAATAAAAAAACATTAATTTCCGAAATTTTTTATAAATAATATTCTTTTAAAATAACCATTAAACATATAAATAATTAAGAGTATACCATATAAGTATTATAATTCCTAGTTGCTAGGAGGATGAGTTGGATGGGATTATTTGGAAATGGTAGTCTTTCTTCTATGTTACAGAAGATTTTTGGAAAGAAACATGCAAAAATTGGTATCTATGGACCACCAAATGTTGGTAAAACAACTCTTGCTAATCGTATATTACGTGATTGGACAGGAGATATCATGGGAAGCGTCTCTGAGATACCACATGAGACAAGACGAGCTAAATGGAAAAGAAATGTTAAAATTGAGAACGGAAATTCATCATTAATAATTGATGTAGTTGACACTCCAGGTATTGCTACAAAGGTGGATTATAAAGAATTTATGAATACTTTTGGCCTTTCAAATAGCGAATCAAAAAGACGTGCTAAAGAAGCTACAGAAGGCGTTATAGAGTCAATTAAATGGCTTGAAGATATAGATGGTGTACTTCTAGTAATGGATTCAACACAGGATCCTTTCACACAGGTTAATGTTACAATTCTTGGTAACTTGGAAGCTAGAAAACTGCCTGTTCTTGTCGCTGCAAATAAAATAGATGATGAAGAATCAAGCCCTGCAACACTAAAATCAGCTTTTCCTCAGCACCCCGTTGTACCAATAAGTGCACTTACAGGATATAATGCTGATAATTTGTATTCTACGATGGTTAAACATTTTTCAAAGAAACGACGTAAAAACAAGAGGAGGTACTAAGCAACATGTCAAAAAAAGATAACGGTGTATCTGTAAATCTTATATCTCGTCAAAAACTTGAGAACTTAGATTGTGAAGAAAAATTAAAATTTATTATAAAAGAGGTTAAGAAAGGTAGAATACTTGTTCTTGAATGCGGTCTTTCTGCAACAGAACAAGCCAGCTTAATTAAAAAAACAATGGAAGAAATAGAGGAAGATACCTTTATCGGTGTTGAGATGGAAGGATATGGTGAGGATACACCAACATTAATACAAAAACTATTTGGTATTAGAAAAAAAGGGAGACTAACAATGATCGGCCCAGCTGATCTGGTAAAAACTGTTCGAAAAGACAACAACATGATACAAACCAAGATAATATCCTCGAGTAAATAAAAAAAATAAAATTTTATGGAGAAAAATAAAAGATGCCTCATCAATGTTTAAAATGTGGAAAAATATTCGACGAAGGAAGTCAACAACTTCTAAAGGGATGCCCTGATTGTGGTGGTAACCGTTTCTTTTTTACAAAAAAACCATTAACCGATGAGGAACGAAACATAAAGATGAAAGAAGTAGGTCAAGATATCAACACAACAATTATGGATCTTATGAAAGAGCAAAACAAAGAGATAGTGGATAAAAAAGGAAACTGGGTCAAAATTAAACCAAAAGAGGTAAGAAAGGCAATAGAACAAATCTCGGAGAAAAAAATAAACATACCAAGAGGAAAAGAAGATATAGATCTTATAACAACAGATGATTTCAGGAAAAAAGCAATTGAAAAAATTCAAAAAGAAACAGATGAACCAAGAAGACCTGAGACAATAGATATTGAAAAAACAGGTAGATACAATATTGATCTAAAAGGCCTGCTTGAAGATGAACCTATAATAATACAAAAAGATGGAACCTATACTATTCATCTACCATCAATTTTTAAAATGGTAGATAAAGAAAAATAAAAAAAATTTTTTTATTTTTTAAGATTTCTATGGATTTTTACAACTGCTTCAACAGCAGCTTTTGCTCTCTCGATTCTTTCTTCTGCTTGAAGCCTTGTCATACCAGGGCCTGTTATTCCAAGACCTACTGGTTTACCAAAATCAACTGATAAATCAGAGATTTTACGACTTGCATGCTGTATAACGATATCATCATGCTCGGTTTCACCCTCGATTACAGCACCAAGAGCAACAACTCCATCAATATCTTTTTTTTCAAGTAGTTTTTTTATTGCAAGTCCCATATCAAAAACACCTGGAACCTTGAATGTTTCTGTGATTTCAGCTCCAAGAAATTCAGCATGATCTTTTGCTCGTTCAAGCATCATCATAGTTATATCATAATTGAACTCTGATACAACAGCTCCGATTCTTATTTTCTCATTTTTTACCATAAGATTTTATTCCTCCCAAATCTTTGTTTTATTCTAAATTTTTATTTCACCTGCATCTTCAAAACCTTCACGAAGACCTCTTCCCGCCTTCTTTTTTAGATTATCAGGTTTGAAGAGTAAATCTAAAATGTTTATCGCATGTTCTCTACTTCGCCTGTCAGCAAGCCATGCTAGTTCTTTTTCATCAGATGCTTCATCTTCATGAACAAAAACCTCAATTATATGTTTATTACACATCAGCTGAGTGTTTATGATTCCGGTGCTTGCCTCATGTGCACAGGTTTTATCAATATCTTTTGGACCAGGCATTCCAAGAGCCATACATATATCACAATCTTTTTCTTCAAACATAATTTTACATGCAACAGCTAGGTCTTTAATACCTGGAACAGTGTATCTAATTATTTTAAAACCAGTGCCATTTGATTTGATCTCATCAATAGCACTTTTTGCCATGTCATATCTAGCAAATGTTGTATCAACAATACCAATTTTTTTCAAAATTTACCCTCAATTTTATCAATATTTTTTTGAAACTCATAAGCAGCTATGATTTTACTAATAATTTTACGAGTACCTTCTAGATCACTACCGCCATCATATTTTGATAATCTCTTGATTTCTGATTTTATTTTACGTTTTTTCAACTCATTTTTAATGTTTTCTTCGTCATGTATCTGATCAAAGCCAAGGGCAATAATATCAGGTTTAATATCCTTTACAATTTCGTATATGTCATCCTCATAACCAAGATAAGCTTCATCAACTATTTGTAACTCTTTTATAAGTTCAAGTCTTACTTTTTCTGGGTTCACTGGTTCATGTTTTAGTTTTCTAACTGTGTTATCTGTTGCTACAACAACTACTAGTTTATCACCAAGTTTTTTTGCTTCTTTTAAAAAATAGATATGGCCAAGATGCAGAATATCAAATGTTCCTGTTGCCATCACTTTGACCATTTTTTCCAAGCCTCATAAATCTCTTTTCCTTCTAAAAAAACAAGTTTGTTTTTTTCAGCATATTCTTTTGCTTTTTCTTTTGATAATGCTTTTCCATTATCGCCCATTATCTCACATCCACTTCCAACAGGTATGAGATCAGCCATTTTTAGGAGAGATATTACCAGTTCAGTGTGCCCTTTTCTTTCATCGAGTAGTTTTTTTGATGCAATACATATTGGTATGTGACCTGGTGATCTAAATTCTTTTCCAAATAAATCGGTAGAAACTCCGTTATCTAAATTATCTATTCTTTTACTTAATTCTGCAAATTTGTTCATCGTTAGACTTCGATCTAGATCTGTAATTCCTGTAAAAGTTTCACGATGATTAATATAAAGGGAAAATGATGATTTTGAATCATAAGGTATATCATCAGGCTTGAGTTTTTTTAATACCGGAAATTTGTTATCTATCTCTGAATACAGATCTGATAGGAATGGTAGTTTTAGTTTTTTTGATATTTCATTTGATATCATCAAAAAAATAAGACCCCCGCCATCTTTTCTAAGAGTTCTTATATCCTCTGGTTTAATGAATTCTGAGGGTTTTACAAGATCTGTTTCCCCTTCTCTTCCTTCATTATCAAAAATTAATATAAATTTTCCGTTTTGGAGGTCTGTAATTGCTTTTTTAATTTTTTCTATTAATTATTCCCCCAGGATAATTATGGAACACACAATATTAAAAAAATTTTGGGTAGTTACTCAGAAATTGGTCGACCAGTATTTCCTTTATGCTCCCTGGATAAATGTCTTGTGATATAACCAGCAATACGATTTCTAAGGAGTTTACTACCAACATCACTTAAATCTTCTACTTTTTTTTTATTATGTTGAAAATCATCATGTTTAAACTGTTTTGGATATTGTTTAACAAGGTCCAATGCAATATTTTTAATAAACGTTTGACGTATATTTCCCAGATTAATCACCTATTAAATTATGGAAAACCGAATATTATGTTTTCATATATAAACGCTTTGATAACAAAAAATAATAAAAAAACTACAAAAAACCACAAAAATTAACATATTTTATATACTATAAGAATCATATATTACATATTAATAATTAAATAATATATATAGGAGGCTAAAAACCAATGGTAGTCGAATATGAAGAATTTAATGGAAACCCAGTTATAGTATTAAAAAGGGATGAAAATGATATGTATCCATTTAGATTCGGGGTAAAAAAAGCACAATTAATACTTGATAATATGGATGAAATTAAAAAATTTGTAAATAAAAATACAAAATAAAAAAAAGAATAAATTTTATAATTTCATAAATAATATTACTATTCAAAAATTTTTTTTATAAATATTAATCAAAAAAATTTTTATTACTTTATATGTTCCATATTATTGAAGGAAATAAAATAATTGCTGGGGGAAAATAAAAATTCCAAGGAATAAGAAGCCATCACTAAAAACTCTTGCAGGTAAAAAATTAGATAAAATTGAAGAATTCGCAGTAAAAAGTGATGTTGCAAGAAAAATCTCTACAATGATATATAGATCAGATATATACAACTCAATTTCAAAAAAAATCCATAAATTTAAGGATTTAAAACTAATTCAAGAAATAAAACAGGAAAAAATACCACAACATGTCGCAGTAATAATGGATGGAAACAGACGTTTTGCACAAAGCCTTGGTTTAAATCAAAAAGCTGGTCATCTATTTGGCAGAGATAAAATCGAAGAAATGTTAGATTGGTGTTTTGAACTTGGAATTAAAAATCTTACGGTATATGCTTTTTCAACTGAGAATTTTAATAGAGGGGGAGATGAAGTAAAAACACTAATGAATCTATGTAAAAAAGAACTTGACAGAGCAACAAAAGATTCACGTATACATAAAAACAAGGTTAGGGTTAGAGTAATAGGTCATCTAGATTCCCTCCCTGAAGATATATCACTATCAGCAAAATATTTAATGGATGAAACAAAAAAATATGATAAATACTCTTTTAACATTGCCCTTGCATATGGTGGTCGTGAAGAGATAATACATGCTATACAAAATATTGCAGAAGACGTTAAAAAAGAAAAAATAAAAATTGATGACATTAAAGAACCAATTGTTACAAAATATCTATATACAAATGGTATACCTGATCCAGATCTAATTCTTAGAACATCCGGTGAAGAAAGAATTAGTAATTTTTTATTATGGCAGATTGCATATTCAGAACTATATTTCTCTGATGTTTATTGGCCTGCATTTCAAAAAAGAGATTTTTTAAAAGCAATTAGAACATGTCAGAAAAGGCAGAGGAGATATGGAAAATAATTTAATTTTCTTCATCTTGGATATTTTCTATTTCCTCTGATATTTTATCAAGTTTGTTAAAAAGATAAGAAAATAACATAAGAATTATTCCAAATCCAATAAAAATAATTGAAAAAGCAATAATTATGCCTCTTATTTCTTCATTTAGAAAAATAATTACAAAATTTATCAAATATAAAAAAAGAAGAAAAATTCCAATTATTATGAATAATTTTGAAAAAAGACCTGTTTTGAAATCATTATGAATTGAATAATATCTTTTTTTTATCATGATACTTTTATGTTTGTGTTTCACCTTTTATATTTAAGGCATTTTGTACTTTACTTTGAAGTTCATTTAAATTTTCTTTTGCACGCCCCTCTTGTTTGTCAAGAGTGTTTTTTCTAACTTCCATTGACTCTTTATTTTCCTTTAATTCATTAACAAGATCTTGCTTACTTTTTGCTTTAATTAAGATAGAACCTACACTTTTATATATTGGTGTTTTTGAATCTGTTTTGTTTAGTTCTTCTAAGGATTCATCTATTTCTTTTAGTCTTAACTCTATTTGCTGTTTTTGTTGTGTGAGCATTTGTAATTGCATTCTCATTTGTTGTAATCTATTTATTTGATCTCTTAATTGTGGTGAAATTTGATCTTCAGCCATTATTTATCAACTTCCTCTTTTGGGTATCAGGTGAATATAATGTATAGTTATTAAAATTATTGACAGATTTTTCTATTTTTATACGTTATAAATATAATTAGTTTTTCTATCATTAAAATTTAATATTAATAGAAAATATTATATATAAAGATGTAAATATACTAAATAAGAGAAATTTTATCTAAAATGGGGGATAAAAAATAATGAAGAAAAACGATAAATTAATAGTAGCATTAGGTGTAATAATACTAATAGTTGCAGGGAGTCTTGTTTATAGTTGGGCACCTGTGCTTGAAGATGAATACGAACATATAGAAATAGAACAACTTCTTGAATTAGAAAGTGTAATGACAAAAAACACTCCTGAAGCATTAAGTATTTCAGATGAATGTGTGTTTTATCCTTTGATTGTTACGCCACTTGCATGTAATTATGATTCGATGGGAAATCAACATGTAGCGCCATTATATGTTAAAAATTTTGATGATTTATCAAGATCTGTTGAACGTGTAGAATCTCAGATTGGATATACCGTTACAGAACTAAAACTTGGTAATAAAGACGTTAAAAACGCATCAATAGATATCGCAGAACAATACTGGGAGAGTAGTGATGCAGCACTTATTATAAAATATGATGAGGAAGGATACAACCTTGGAGTTGCAGCAACTCCTATGGCCTCTTATCTATCAATACCTGTTATTGTAACAGATGAAATGGATAACCATGTCATGGATTTATTAGACATGCTTGATGTTAAATATACAATTATTTGTGGAGATCTAAAACCTTATGGTGAAACATTACAGTATGAAAATATTGATGCAATCCTTGATGATTCAATAGAACTTGTACAAGAAAAATTCGGTGATGTAGAATACATTACAGTTACAAACCCGCGTGATGCTTTCCCACCAGAAGTTCTTGATTCAGAAGTAGTTGTATATGAAAAAGAAATGTTGACTGCTTCATCAAATGTATTTCCTGCTCAGGTACTAAATTCATTTACGTCACAGTCAAATCCAGCAAGACACATAATTGAAATACCAGAAGATTATGAATATGCACTTGTTAAACTTGATATAAGAAACCTTCAGGACCCAGAACATGTTGAATTATTTGGAGATAACATTATTCTTGGTGGAAGTTTAACAAATTATCTTAGAACTGTTGCATATCCAGCTGAAAGAGATGATCAAGGAAACATAGTGGAAGATAGACTACATTTTGAAACTGTTTTTTATGATAAAGGTGGAGAAAAATTCAGTGTAACATTGACTTCTTCATATCATGTACTTAAACAAGCAGAATATGAAATAGAAGTTACAGTTGAGGAACTAAGCCATCCTTATTATCCAATGATGCCAAAATTTTCATCAATGGCACCATATCTAACAGCATATCATAAGGGTATTATTTTTGCAAATCCAAATTTTGCTTTTTCACCAACTGATGAAATAAAATACAATGGACATACTCTACCAGGTAACACACAGGTATTATTCAATCCAGATCTTATACCAGTTATAAACAAACATGTTTATGAAAACATACATCAACCAATGAATAATCTACTAGCAAAAATAAGAGACATAGATATTAGTGATACCGTTGAATATTTAACTCGTGATTATCAGGAAAACCCAGTATATGTAGCACTACTTGGTGATACTATTATGCTTCCACATTATTATTATAGAAGCCCACATAGTGATCCATTTGAAAATGCACAAAAAGGTGCCTATGGTACAAATGTGCCAAGTGATTTCATATATGGAAATACTGATCCTGAGACATACTCACTTCTGCAATATGATACAGATCATCTTGAACGTGATATTTATGGTCAAGGTGAAGAAAGATTCCCAGTTGCAGAAAACATTGTTGGACGTTTAACTGGTTATGATGTCCAAGATATAAGTGCTCTTATCGCACGTAACTTCTTCTATGAGGAAGTAATAAATGATTTAGAAGAATGGAAAGATAATGCAGCAGTTTTAATAGGTGCTGGTTGTGAAATGCAAAAACTTCCATTTATTACATGGTTAAATAGTGCAATATTTAGTGATACTGAACCACAGAAATTCCCAAGTGGAGAGAAATACTTCCTTTTAAAAAGAATTCTTGAAAACTTTGAAGAAGGAGGATTTAATGCACGTGGAGCAGAACGTGGTGCAGCACAGATGGAAGGATACAGTCAAGAAGCATTAACAATGATAAAAAGAGCAAGTCTTGGTAACTTTATATGGTTCAACAAATTAAATATAAAGATAAGACAAGGATTCCAAAACATTGAATCTCTAAAACCAAAAAACCTTATGAATATCATATTTGGTGGAGAAGATGATGTTGTTGTAGGGGGAGAACTAGAAAAAACTAGTAACTTCATAATAACAGATAGCCATGCAATATGGTTTGAAAAAGAATTTGGCGATGTTCTAATGAATTCACAAGGTATGCCCGTCCCAGCAATTACCGGCCCTGTAACAAGATTTTTTTCAAAACTTGGAATTAGATCACAACTTGATCAAAAAGGAGCATTTGGTGTAAGAGAAGTATCAAACGTTGATATGGGGCCAAGTGTAATGATGATAGAAGGATGTGGTTCAGGTAAAATAGATGGTATGATTCCAATGAACTCACTTGCAAACACATATATGCATGCTGGTGTAAACGCATATATTTCACCAACAACTATGTCTGCGTTCTATGGTGCACTTGAACCAAGGCCAAAATGGCCTCTACTTGGAAATGGAGTTGGCTTTGGAATAGTAGGTTATCTACAAACTTTAATAAATTACAAACTAAATGGCGAATATCCACCAATACATTTCAACCAATGGATATTTGAAAATGCATTATATGATATGTATGACAATGATATATCCATTGGAGAAGCACTTAGAAATGCAAAGAATGCTTTCCTACCAGATCAATTTGATGTTACATATAGATGGACACCACCACTAGCAATACCAGATAGCATACCACAGGATATTCAAGATGACATAATGAGTACGTATAATTCAATGTCCGCAGGTAATGATGCAAGATTCCCAGTAGAAAAATTCGCTACGATATTCCAGATTAACCTTCTTGGAGATCCAGCATTCAACCCATACGAACCTTGTAACGAAGGAAGCTAAAACAACAATTAAAACAAATTCTCTCTTTTTTTTTATATTTTCTTAAAACATTTTTTTAAATATTTTCCAATAAAGTATATTATTTAGTAATTATTATCTAAAAAAAGAAGAAAAATTTTATTATTTTTATTCTTCATCATTATGTTCTGATTTATCTATTTCTTCTAATTTCTCATCAACTTCTTCTTCGATAGAAGTATCATTATTATCGAAATTATCCGTGTTTTCACATACCTCTTCATCATCATCTTTTTCAACGATTTTTGAAACGCTTACAACGTTATCATCTTCATTAAGACGCATTATACGCACGCCCATTGTATTACGACCCTGAGTACGGATATCTTTAACAGGTATTCTAACAACCATGCCAAGCTTACTTGTAAGCATGATTTCATCATCATCAGTTAATTCTTTAACATAGATTACTCTACCATTACGATCATTTGTAACTATTGTTCTAACTCCTTTACTACCACGATGTGTTTGACGATATTCAGATATAGGTGATCTTTTACCAAAACCATTTTCAGTAATAGTTAAAAGATTACCCTCCTCATTTTCAATAATAGCCATTGATACAACTTTATCATCTTTTCCAAGTCTCATACCTATAACACCACGTGTGACACGCCCCATAGGCCGTACTTCTTCTTCTGTGAATTTTGAAGCCTGGCCATTAGCTGATGCAAGAAGAATTATCTGATTACCATCAGATAGACGAGTTGAAATTAGTTCATCATCTTCATCAAGTCTTATAGCACGAACACCATTCACACGAATATTACTATAAGCTGATAGAACTGTTTTTTTAACAAGACCATTTTTGGTTGAAAAAACAAGATAATGCTCATCATCAAACTCATGGATAGGAATTGCTGTTTCAACATATTCACCATCTTCAAGTCTTGGAAGTAGATTCACTATTGCTTTTCCTTTGGAATGTCTACCACCTTCAGGTATCTTATATCCTTTAAGCCAGAAACATTTACCATGATTTGTAAAAAACATGATATAATCATGAGTTGAAGTGATAAAAGAGTCAATAATCATATCTTCTTCTTTAGTCTTCATGCCGATAAGACCTTTACCACCACGATGCTGAACACGATATGTCTCACAAGGAATCCTTTTAATATATCCGCTATCAGTAATTGTGATAATTACATCCTGCTCTGGTATAAGATCTTCCATGTCAACAGTAATTTCACCTTCGACAATATCAGTTCTACGCTCATCACCAAATTTTTCTTTAATATCAATTAATTCTTTTTTAATCACATCAAGAATATGCTGACGATCAGATAAAAGCCATTCAAGTTCCTCAATAAGTTTCTTAGTTTCATTATAATCTTTTTCAACATTTTCAATTTCCATTCCAGTAAGCTTCTGAAGTCTAAGATCTAGAATTGCTTTAACCTGAATTTCTGAAAAATCAAATCTTTCCATTAATTTTTCTTTTGCCTCATCAACAGTTTTACTACCACGTATTATCTTAATTACTTCATCAATATTTTTTAATGCAAGCATATATCCTTCAAGGATATGCATTTTTTCACGTGCTTTTTTAAGATCATAATTTGTCCTACGAGTAATTACAAGAACCCTATATTCAATGAAATGAGTAATGAGTTGTTTTAAAGTCAGAGTTTTTGGTTCACCTTCAACAATTGCAAGGTTGTTTACTCCAAATGTGGTCTGCATCTCAGTATGTTTAAAAAGCTGAGAAAGAACAACATCTTCTATTGAATCTCGTTTAAGATCTATTACAACACGCATACCAGATCTATCAGATTCATCACGAAGATCAGAAATACCCTCGATTTTTTTGTTTTTAACAAGATTTGCAATAGTCTGCAGAAGTTTTGACTTGTTTACCTGATAAGGAAGCTCAGTGATAATTATTTTTTTCCTATTCTCTTTTTCCTCAATATGTGTTTTAGCACGAACTCTAACAAGACCTCTACCCTCAGAGTAGGCCTGAAGAATACCAGCTTTACCATATATTATACCACCAGTTGGAAAATCAGGCCCCTTAATAATATTCATAAGTTCGATGGTATCAATCTGAGGATTATCAATGACCTGAATTGTTCCATCAATAACCTCATTTAAATTATGAGGTGCCATGTTTGTAGCCATACCAACAGCGATACCAGATGAACCATTAATAAGAAGGTTAGGAAGAACAGCAGGAAGCATCACAGGTTCTTTTAAACTACCATCAAAATTATCCGCCCAGTCAACAGTTTCCTTAGAAATGTCCTGAAGCATAAGATCAGAAATTTTTGCAAGACGACTTTCTGTATAACGCATAGCTGCTGCTGAATCACCATCGACACTTCCAAAATTACCCTGACCATCAATAAGAGGATAACGAAGTGAGAAATCCTGTGCCATGCGAACCATAGAATCATATACAGCTTGGTCACCATGCGGATGATATTTACCAAGAGTCTCACCAACTACACGAGCGGATTTCTTATGGGATTTATTATATGTAAGGCCCATATCATTCATAGCATACAAAATACGTCTATGAACTGGTTTTAAACCATCTCGAACGTCAGGTAGAGCACGGCTCATAATAACACTCATAGAATAATCCATGAATGCACGTTTCATCTCTGATTCAAGAGTTTTTGTTTGTTCTTTTTTTGGAAATTCCTCATCAGCCATAAAATCACCTTAAATATCTAAATTTTCAACCTCTCTTGCATGTTCCTGAATAAAATCACGTCTAGGTTCAACTTTCTCACCCATTAGCATAGTGAATAGTTCATCAGCTTCAACGGCATCATCAACAGTAACTTTAGCTGTGAGTCTGTTTTCAGGATCCATAGTTGTCTCCCAGAGTTGTTTAGGATTCATCTCTCCAAGACCCTTATATCTTTGAATGCCAATTCCTCTTTCACCAAGTTCTTTTAGAATTGTTAGTTTCTCACGTTCACTATATGCATACTCTACATGTTTACCTTTACTTATTTTATAAAGAGGTGGCTGTGCGATATATAAATATCCTTCTTCAACAAGTGATCTCATATATCTAAAGAAAAATGTTAGAAGAAGTATTCTAATATGTTCACCATCGACATCAGCATCAGTCATAATGATAATTTTATGATAACGTGCTTTTTCAATATCAAATTCTTCACCGATACCTGTTCCAATGGCAGTGATTAGTGCAAGTATCTCATTATTTTTAAGAATTTTATCCATCCTTGCTTTTTCCACATTGAGAATCTTACCTCTTAATGGTAAAATAGCTTGAAACTCTCTATCTCTACCTTGCTTACTGGAACCACCTGCAGAATCACCCTCAACGATATATAGTTCTGTCTTACTTGGTTCACGGCTTGAACAATCAGCTAGTTTCCCAGGTAGAGCTGATGATTCAAGAAGACCTTTACGTCTTGTAAGCTCCCTTGCTTTTCTAGCTGCAACACGAGCTTTACTTGCATTAATACATTTCTGAAGGATTGTTTTTGCAATAGCTGGTGTTTCTTCAAAATATTCAGCGAGTTTTTCATTAGTAAGACTTTCAACAGCACCTCTAACAGATGAATTTCCAAGTTTAGTTTTAGTTTGCCCTTCAAACTGAGGGCTTTTAACTTTAACAGAGATAATACTTGTGATTCCTTCTCTGCAATCTTCACCACGAAGCGCGAATTCTTTATCATCAAACATGTTGTTATCTTTACCATATTTGTTCATGACGCGTGTGAGAGCTGCTTTAAAACCTGATAGATGAGTTCCACCCTCATGTGTATTTATATTATTTGCAAAAGTATGAATATTTTCTGTATATCCATCTGTGTATTGTATAGCTATTTCAATTTCGGCGTTTTCTTCTTTAGATTCTAAATATATTGGATCCAGGTGAAGAGGATTCTTGTTCTTGTTAATCTCTCTTACAAACTCTTTTATTCCGCCATCAAATCTGAAATTATCTGATCTACCAGTTGCTTCCTCGTTAAGATATATTTCAAGACCAGCGTTAAGAAAAGCTAGTTCTTTTAGTCTTTTTTGAATAGTTTCATATTTATAATCAGTTGTCTCAAAAATATCAGGATCAGGTTTAAAAGTAATTTCTGTACCATCATGATCAGATGAACCTATCTCCTTTAAAGGATCAACAGTATTTCCATGGTCATATTCCTGAAAATATTCTTTACCATCTCTTCCAACTTTTACTTTTAACCATTCACTAAGAGCATTAACACAGGAGACACCAACACCATGAAGACCACCAGAAACCTTATATGCTTCAGAATCAAATTTTCCACCAGCATGTAGAGTGGTCATGATAAGTTCTACTCCAGGTTTTTTATATTTTTTATGAATTTTTACAGGTATCCCTCTTCCATCATCTGTAACAGTGACTGAACCATCCTTATTTATTGTAACAGATATCTTTGAAGCATAACCTGCAAGAGCCTCGTCAATAGAATTATCAACAACTTCATAGACCAGATGATGTAAACCTCTTTCGTCAGTACTACCAATATACATAGCTGGGTTTTGTTTTACAGCTTTTAAACCTTCTAATACCTGTATTGAATCTGTATCATAACTTGCTTTTTGCTTAGTTTTTTCATTAGTCATAGTAATCCTCTATATATTCAAAATTTACACTAAATCATAATATATTTTTGCATATCTTTATTTCGTCCCACTCCTAGTGGAAATAAGCACATTTTCATATATGATTTACCCTAATAAAGTTTCCTATAAACCACTGGAAAAAGTAATACTAAATTTTCTAAAAAAGGTTAAAAACAATATGTTTTATTACATTATTTAAGAAATTTGGAGAGATGGTGTAATAAATGAGATTTTTTAGATATAAAAAGTTACTTTATTCTATATTTCTAGTAGTAATTTTTAGTTTTATCATAATAAATTTCAATGTTGAAGCAGGTAATCTAGAAACAGCTAGTAAATATGCCCCAATCTTATATTTTGAATCTTCGGAGAATTTTTATCCTGTTGATGTAAGTTTTCATATAGATAATTCAGATCTTAAAGTATATGGTGAAACATCGATAAATATTCCCGCAAACACTCTTGATCTTGATAATCTAAGTATATATATGAGTAGTGCAGATTATACATATCTTGATAATCGACTTGGTACAATTTATGAATATCAAAATATTTTATCAACCTATCAAAATGAGATTGATGATCTTGGTTATAAGATATATTACCGTGTTTATGATGAAAGCGGATATACAATAATTCAGTATTGGATGTTTTATGCGTTTAATGAAGGTGAATTAAATCAGCATGAAGGCGACTGGGAGATGGTACAGGTTGTTCTGTTAGGTGATAGCCCTGTTAGTGTTGCTTATAGTCAGCATTATGAAGGTCAGAGTGTTGAATGGGATAAAGCTGAATATGATGATACACATGTAAAGGTATATATAGCACGTGGGAGCCATGCTAACTATCTACGTTCTTATCGCGGAAAACTTGGTATTTCAAATGATTATGTTGGTGATAATGGTCTTGTTCTTTTACCACAGGATTATTCTCTTGAAAATTTAGAAGATCAATATTGGCTTAATTATTCTGGTTTTTGGGGCGAATTCTCAAGTTTAGAAGATTATGTAATGGGTAGAGTCGGTCCAAAAGGTCCTATGTATAGAGAAAAAATGCCAAACTCTGGAATTAAACTATGGGAAGGTACAAATTGGGGTTCATCAATAAGTGATATTAATATTTTGTATATACCAATGGATTGGTCAACATTTAATACTCTGAACTGGATTATGTATAATTTTATTTTATTATATAGTCTAATATCTTTAGCTATTATTGGCATAATGTCTTTGATTATTTATCGTCGTCATAAAAAATATGGTCTTGGTCCACGTATTTTTTCTATGGCCTATATTGATGGTTTAAATCTTAATACGATTGGTAATATTTTATGTATTGTTGGAATTATAGTTACATTGTTTGCAATATTTCAACCTTGGTATTCTATTTCTTATGCGATATCTGGTACTGAAGAAGTTGGATATCTTGCAACTGATGGAATGACAGAACTTATTAATATTGATGGCGGATCAGGCATGCAAGTAAATATTCCCTCATCAACTGGCCCGATTCCTGTTGCGACTTTATCACTTCCTTTTGGATTTTTTATTCTAATTGGTCTTGTTTTTACTATTATTGCAACTATAGGGATCTGTAAAAGTGGAAAACTTGGTAGGAAATACTTGTATCGTGGGATAAAAATGTTAGTCCCAATTATTTTGATAATTGTGATAATAATTTTAATTTCGGATGCGGTTAGTCAGATGGTTTCATCAATGATTTCAAGTGGGGGTAGTTTTTCAATAACTGATATAATATCTCCTCTTGTTAATGGTATGAAAGCATCACCTCTAGGGGGGCAAGAATCATTACCAGTCACCCAAGGCTCTATCACAGCTGATGTTGATTTTAAATGGGGTCTTATGCAGGGTGGTTATTTCTTAATTTATGCAAGTATTATATTTATTTTAGCAGGAATTTTTGAAATTGTTGCTAGGAAAAACTTTTTTGAGAAAAAAGTACCAACTAAGAAAGAAAGGAAAAAAAATAAAATTAAAGATAAAAAAAATTCGTTGTTTAAAAAGAAAGATGAGAATAAAGGTATGAAAATTGATGTTTCCAAAGAAGATGATTTTGAGGATAACCAGATATAAAAATAATTTTGTTTGGTAAAAAATGATAGTTAATGCAGATTTACATGTTCATTCTAAGTATTCAGGAAATACAAGCAGCAAAATGAATCTTGAAAATATTTCAATTGCTGCACCTTTCAAGGGAATAAACATAATGGGAACAGGTGATTGTCTAAATAATAAATGGTTAGAAGAAATTAAAAAATGTAAAAAAATTGATGATGGAACATTTCAACTAAATGATACACGTTTTATTCTTACAACAGAAATTGAGGCAGAAAAAAGAGTTCATAATTTAGTATTTTTTCCATGTATATCAAGTCTTGAGGCTTTTAAGGAAAAAATAAAAAAGAAATGTGATAACCTTGATATTGATGGAAGACCAAAAATTAATATGACTGGTGAGGAATTAGCGCAAACTGCAAAAGATGTAGATGCATTGATAGGTCCTGCTCATGCTTTTACGCCATATACATCTGTTTATTCTGCTTTTAATAGTTTAGAAGAATGTTATGGGGATATGACTGATTTTATCTCATTTGTTGAACTTGGTCTTAGTGCGGATAGCAATTTAGCTGATAAAATAAAAGAACTTCATAATTTTACTTTTCTTACTAATTCGGATAGTCATAGTCCACATCCTGTAAGACTTGCAAGAGAATTCACTAGATTTGAAGTTAAAGATGCAACTTATGATGAATTAAAAGATGCTATACTGAGGCAGAAAGGAAATAAACCAATTTTAAACATAGGACTTCCACCTGAAGAAGGAAAATATCATGAATCAGCTTGTACTAAATGCTATAGACATTATACACTTGAAGAAGCAGAATATAGATCATGGAAATGTGGATGTGGGAAAAAAATAAAAAAAGGCGTGAAAGATAGAATTAACGAAATCGCGAATTTCAAAGAATCAGATCCACCGGATCATAGGCCACCATATCTTCGTTTAATACCAATGGCAGAGATTATTACAAAAGCTTTAGATCAGAGGAATCCTTTCACCCAAACTGTTACAAAAAGATGGACAGAACTAGTAAGTGCTTTCTGCTCTGAGATTAGAGTCCTTCTAGATGTTGATTTTGAATATATTTCAAAAATCACTGTTCCAACAATAACAGAATCAATAAAGGCTTTTAGAGAAAAAAGAGTTGAAATCAGACCAGGTGGCGGAGGGAAATATGGGGTTATTATGCTGCCTGATAAATCTGAGAAAATGGTTACAATATCAGTTGGCCCTATTGATACACAAGATAATCCTTATGATTATTAAAAATTTTTAAATGGATGTTTTATGATGGAATTCGAATTAATATTTGAAAAAATAAGAAATGAGATTAAAAAAGGAAATAAGAAAGAAAGCATTCAAAAAATAGTTGATATATTATATGAGTCGATACCAAACTACAGCTGGGTTGGAATATATATTGTCAAAGATAATTTTCTTATTCTTGGCCCATGGAATGGTCCAAATGCTACAGAACATACAAAAATACCAATTGGTCAGGGTATATGTGGTTCTGCGGCTGAATCAGGTAAAACAGAGATAATTGATGATGTTAAATCAGATGAAAGATACCTATCATGTTTCATATCAACAAAATCAGAGATAGTAGTACCGATAATAAAAGATGATAAAGTAATTGGTGAGATAGATATTGATTCAGATAAAAAAGAAGCATTTTCAGATGATGATAAGGTTTTTTTAAAAAAAATCGCTAGAGTTATATCAGAAGAAAATCTTTTATAATTTTTTTTAAAAATTACTCTCTATTTTTAATAATTCACCATCTTTTCTTGTATTCATTAGATTATATATTGATTCAAGAATTTGATAATCCTCATCTTTTTGATACATATCCCCCATTATATCTTTTAATATATTTTCTTTTTCAAGTTTAAGTTTTATTAGATTCCTATTTTCCTTAGAATTATAAAAAGAAATTATTTCTGATATCTTTGTTGTATTGATATTTTCCAAATCTATTATTTGTTTTAAATTGTCTGATAATTCAAAATTTATCATTTCTTCTCTTTTTATTGTTCTTTTGATATTAAGGTTTTTTCTCCTTATTTTATATCTATTTAGATGAGTTATTATGTATCTAATTTTTGAAAAATTTATTTTATTAAAACCATATTTTTTATAACTAGAAAATATGAGAAGAAACATGAAAAAAGTAAACAATAGGATTAACAAAATAATTAATATGCTTATGTTTTCATAACTGTTTGATTCGACTATAAAATTATTTGAGGATGTTGCAATTTGTTCATTTCCATATTTGTTGATAACAGTAAATTTATATTCACCTGGTTCTAGTTTTTTTGTTTGAATTGTTTTTGTAATCTCTTTTTGATTATGAAGCTGTATTTTTTCTTTATTTGACCAAATTTTTTTACCATCTTTTGTGATTAAATATGTTAAATCTAGATTAATGATTCCAGATCCACCATCATATATTAGTTTGATTATTGCATTTATCTCTTCACCATCTTTTAATAGATTTCCACTCATTGTGATATTATTATTTTTTATTAAATCTAGAGTATTTTCAGATTTTACTTGAAATGATGTTGATAAATTACAAATTAGTATTAAAACTAATAAAAAAAGAACAATATTTTTTCTACTTGGTTTAATGCATCCCATTCTATTATACACCAAGGTAACATTTTTATCTATTTAAATTTAGAATTATTATTATGAATATTTTTTTTTGATCCCATCCTTTTCTAACTATAGATTATCTTAGATTTTTTTTTAATCTTAGATATTAATCAGATAAGATGCATTTAAAATTTTGCTTAAAATAAATTAAAAATTATTATAGATTTAAAAATGAAGGCCGATTTCTTTAGTTATTCAGAACTCAAGATCTTCATCACAGACCATATAATTGTCTCAGAAAGGGTTCGGTCATCATTATTTTATAAAATAGACTATCATAGATTTAAAAATTGCGTAATAAAAAAAAGAATAATGAAATTTGATTTTTTTTTCTCCTAAATCATATCTCCTATTTCTATTTCATCATTTTCTGGGATAAAATAATCATTTATTTCCTCAGAAATATCATCTTCAGTGATATTATCATCAGATGATGGATAATTTTTTTGATTTGTAATCGTATCCTGCATATTAAATGATACATATAATAATGTTGCAGAAATCACAATTATCAAGAGAATAGATGTTACAATTATTTTTTTATTCATATCTCAAAAACCTCCTAATCTATTTTCCCTTTCCATTACCTTTACCGTTTTTATCAGAATTAGATTTACCATTTGAATTTGAAGAATTTCCGCTGTCGTATATATTATCTGAGTTATCTTTGTTTTTATTATTTGCATTCTTACCTTCGTTTTGAATTCTCAACTGGATTTTTTCGATTAATTTTTCATTTCCAGTTTCATTTGCTTTGTTAAGTCTTAGTTCTAATTTCTCTTGTTTTTTCTCTGAGAAATTACCTTTTATTTGATTTGCTAGATTAGTTATATTTGCTTGATTTTGAATGTGTTCTCTTACCATATGTGAGAAAATTTCTTTTTTCTTCTCATTTGTCTTCATATTAACTAATTTGTTGATCTGTAATTTGACCTGAGAAAGAGAAATAGATCCATTAAGATATTGATTTACAAATGAATTGTTACCTTTACCAATTATCCCATATAACCTATAGATCTGGTTTCTATTAAATTGTTTAATCCTGTTTTTAATTTTTTCATTATAACTTTGAAGTTCGCTAATATTTCCTTTAATCTGTTGTTTTAATTGTTTATAATCTGATGATTTTACTATTCCTCTAAGTTCATCTCTAAATTGTTTTGTAAGATTTCTAGCATCATTTTTAAGAAATACGAAGGTTTCAACTGAGTTATTAGCATCAGGATCTGCCTCTTGAACTTCTTCTAATACAAGTCTAAGCTCATCTAAAATAGTCTCAAGATTGGAAGTGTTATAACCTAGGCCTTGAAGGAAATCTATTGTCATTTCACCTGTTAATTGATTATTTGTTATTGATTTTTCAAGTTGTAAAAGTCTTATTTCTGAACCAAGAGAATAATTCATAATTTCTATTTGTTCTTCTGTTTCATTATCTAAAGGATCTTCTGTTTCATTTACCATAGTACCATTAGTATTATTTTCATTTGCCATACTTATCTGGTTATATTCAACAGCTCCATCAAGATCATTTTCCGATTCATCTGCAAATGTTGCTGCAGAAGCTGAGATCAGAAACATGATCAGTATCGTCATACACATTATTTTTTTCATATCAAATCACACCTCGGATTTTTCTACTATACTTAATTTGGATGAAACAACATATATAATCTAACCGGAACAAAGCGGAACAAACAGGAAAAATACGTAAAAAATTGGAATTTATATTTTTTTCAAACGAATAAGATTTGACATACCATTTTTCTCAATTTCAATAAGACCTTTAATTTCTAATGCGTGGACATTTCTGGATACAGCTGCTTTTGGAATATTTAGTTCTTTTTGTATATCTGTTTGAGTTAAAGGCCTTTTTTTATCAACCAGCAATTCAATTATTTTTTTTTGTCTTGAACTAAGACCTTTAAGGTTATAACCTAAGTTAGTAAAATTTTCTTCTTTTGAATTTTTTTTCTCTTTATATTTATCCTCATAAATGAAATAAAACAAAAGAATCGTAAGAATAATTATTAGAAATAAAAATATCCAGATAACAATATTATCTGATGATAATCCATTGTAATCATTGTTTATCTGATATTGTATAGTGATCGATAACCTATCGTTTTTACCTGAACCTGTTACAATTATTCTTCCGTTGGATTCTTCAATGCCATTAAAACCTGATGCATTAATATAGTTGATTCTTGAGCCTTCTGGTAGATAAAGGTTATAGATATAATCAGAAAAAATTTCGTTTTTATTTATATTTAAAAGCCAATAACTTTGTTTTTTATATGTATATCCCTCAGTGTTTTCAACTAATAAATCCGGATGATTAGAAATGCCTTTTATATCTATTATTCCTGAATCATCAACATCTATTTCAATGTCTGCATAATAATTTTCAGCAATATTATTTTGAATGAAAAGAATTTGAAATATAAAAAAAACTAAAACTAAGAAAATTATTTTTTTACTATATATTTTTTCCATACTCATTATTAACCCATTAAATCCCAAATGGCACTCTTCCAAATTTTCCTAATATCTTCAATTTTTAGGTCAATTAATTTTGAATCATTATCTATAATAACTAGTTTATCTTTTGATGTTTCTCCAATTTTATGATAAAGTATTTTTGAATCATCAAGGATTTTTTCAAATTCTTTTATTTTCTCTTTTTTTATTTCAACTATCCATCTAGTATTTGTTTCAGAAAATAACTTATAATCAGATCTTAAATCCTTATTTATATCTGATAAATCAATTTCACAGCCAATGTTACCACCAATTGCCATCTCTGATATACAGACACCAATTCCACCTTCGCTTATATCATGGCATGATAGAATAAATTCTTTTTCAATTAGTTTTAGAATAGATTTCATTGTTTTTAATAAATAATTGGGGTCTGTTTTTGGCACTATTCCGCCTTCTAAATTCATATGTTTATAATATTCCGATCCCCCCATTTCTTTCTCTGTTTTTCTACCAATAATGTATATTGGATTTTTTTCTTTTTTAAGATCTGAGGTTACACATTTTCTAATATCTTTTACAATTCCAATTCCTAGTATTTCTGGTGTTGGTGGGACAGATGTTTCTTTTGATTCGTTATAAAAACTAACATTACCACTTACAAATGGGAGTTTTAGTTTTTTTGCCATATAACCAAGTCCACGGCATGCCTCATAAAACTCGCCCATTTTCTCAGGTTTTTCAGGGTTTCCAAAATTTAGACAATCACAGATTGAATCAGGATTAGCACCTACTGATACAAGGTTTCTACATGTTTCATCTATCGCTGAGCAAGCACCATTATAAGGATCTCTTTCCATAAAACGAGGGTTAATATTTGATGTTACAGCAAGGCCTCTAAAACTTTTTTCAAGGGGTTTTAATACTGTTGCATCACCATGACCTTCATAATTTATTTGACCTTGTAATGGTTTTATAACTGTGTTTCCACGTACCTCATGGTCATATTGACGTATGACCCATTCTTTAGATGCAATATTTGGATCAGAAAGAATTTTTTCCAACACCTGGTTTAAGTTAGGAATTTTAAAAACCGGGTCTTTATCATCATATTTTTTTGGTTTTAAAATTGGTCTTTCACAGGTATCATATACTGGTCCTCCTGTAAAAAAATCCATATCCATCTCAAGAATTTTTACTCCTTTGTAAAAAACCCTAGTAATCTTCTCAGGTATTACTTTTCCTACTTCAACAGCGTTTACATCCCACTGGCGACAAATATGTAGTACTTTTTCAACATTTTCAGATGCAACAAGAAACATCATTCGTTCCTGACTTTCAGAAACCCATATCTCCCAGGGTAGAAGTCCTTCTTCCTTTAGTGGTATATTGTCAAGATGTATTTCAGCGCCGAATCCTGCATCATATGCAAGTTCACCACATACACATGATAGTCCACCCCCGCCAAAATCTTTCAGTCCTTCAAGAAGTCCTTTTCGGTTACATTCAAGTGTTACATGAATCAGTGGTTCTTTTGTGATGGGGTCACCTACTTGAACTGCTGACCTACTACTCTCCTCGCTTTCATCAGTCAGTTCAGCACTAGCAAAAGTGACACCATGAATACCATCACGACCTGTTTTTCCACCAACATAAATATAAACATTTCCTGGAGCTTTTGCTCGACTATGAATCATTTCTTCTTTTTTCATCAATCCGATACAGCCAACGTTTACAAGACAGTTGCCAGTATATCCTTTATGAAAATATACCTGGCCAGAAAGAGTTGGTATTCCAATTCGATTACCATAATCACGGATGCCATCTACAACGCCTTTAAATAAGAACCGAGGATGTTTTGTCCCTTTAGGAACCTTTTTTTGATCTAAATCAAGTGGTCCAAAAAATAAAGGATCAATATATGCAATAGGCTGTGCGCCCATACATACAATATCTCTAACAATACCTCCAACCCCTGTTGCAGCACCACCATATGGTTCAACTGCACTTGGATGATTATGTGATTCTAACGCTGCACAATAATAATGTTCTTTATCAAACTCTATAACACCTGCATCCTCACGTGTGACAATTTTTTTTTCTTCTATTCCAAAAACATATTTTTTCAAAGGTATTTTACTTGATTTATAACAACAATGCTCACTCCATGCCTGGCCAAGTGCTTCTAGTTCTATATCATTTGGATTACGATTTTTCTTTTTAAAGTAATCTTTTATCCTTTTCATCTCAGGAAGGGACAGTGCGATTCCAAGATTGTTACTAATATCTAATAAATCTTTGTCAGATGCTTTGAAAAGATCAATTTCATAACATTCAAAATCAACATTTCTTTTAATAAATAACCTTTTATTCACTTAAACTCCTCATATATTAAGATAAAATTTATTCATCAATAATTTCTATTTCATATCTATGAATTACTGGGTTTGTTAGTAACCTTTTACACATTTTTTCAATATCTTTTTTAATTTTCTCTTTGTTATCACCATCAATTAAAAGATTATACGTACGAGTTGTTTTTGCTTCTTTTACGTTTTTAAAACCAAGGAGATGTAATGCTTTTAATGTGTTTGCCCCTTCAGGATCTGAAACTCCTTTTTTTAAACCAATTGTTACTTTTGCTTCAAACATAAAATCCTTTTCCCCTTACATTCCAAGCATTAAAAATACACTAATTAAGGTTATCGTTTTCAATTAAAGCTTAATTTAAATACTTATTCAAAAAATCCTTAATCTCAGATCTAAAATAATTCATATCTCTGTTATTATCAATTTTAACATCAGCATTTTTAATAACATGTTTAATCCCCCAGCTTATCTCTCTCCTATCACGTTCTTTTACTTTTTCAATATCAAGTGAGTCATCCTTTCGACCACGATTTAAAGATCTTTTATGTCTGATTTCATCATTTACATCAATTGCTATGAGAATAAAATCTTGGCCTAGTTCTTTTTTAAAAGTATCAACTTCTTCTTTGTTTCTTATTCCATCAATTACAATTATTTTATTATTAGGGATATCTTTGATTTTATCAATTGTTCTTTTTGCCCAGATGTTTTTTCCATTTTTTTCCCGCATTTCAGAGGCCACTTTTCCTACGTTTTCATCGGTAAGACTCATATCACGTTTTTTAACTTCATCCCAGACCATATCTCCCATACGAACAACTGGTAGATTCATATCTTTTGCAATTCTTACTGCTTCACTTTTCCCAGAAAATGGCATACCAGTAAAAGCAATTATCTTCAAATCCGATAAAACCTCCGATAGATACTTATTGATGCAGGGGAAGGGATTCGAACCCTCGAAGACCTACGTCACAGGGTCCTAAGCCCTGCCCCTTTGACCACTCGGGTACCCCTGCATATTTGTTTTCACCTCTAATATAAGAACCACTCAAAAACTTTTTTGTAAAAAAATAAACATTTTAATAAAATCATAATTTTACTTTTTTAGTAGTTTTTTCTCCCCATATTTGGCATAACAATCAGAACAAAAAGTTCTAGCTAGAAGAGAATGAAGATGCTCAGATTTTCCTTCTTCTAGATGAAATGTTTCTCCTGTTTGTATGCTTGTATTACAATGTGTACATGCCCTGGGGAACTTAGCAGTTTTTTTTACAAGATGTGTTTCAATATTTTTATTTTTCATAATTATTTCCCCATTATACAAAATTTAAACAGGTGTTTATAATATTTTTCTTAATAATGTATTAAATTTAAGTAATAGAAATGCATTGCAGAAAAAATACTTTATAGTAAAAAATATGCCCCTATTAGAAATAGCGGGGTGGGGTAGCCAGGAGATCCCGACGGGCCCATAACCCGTAGATCAGTGGTTCAAATCCACTCCCCGCTACTAACAACTTTTTTTAAAAATAAATATATACAACTTTTTGTTTGAAAAAAAATACTGATAGATTTTGGGAGATAGATACACTAAGAGGAATAGCAATAATATTAATGGTAGTTTTACATATTCTTTTTGATTTTAACTACTTTGGTATATATCCTTTTAAAATTAATTCATTTCCATTGATTATTTTCTCTGAACCTGCTAGAATAATATTTCTTACTCTTGTCGGAGTTTCATTATATCTTAGCTACTCAAGAATTAAAGATAAATTAAATAATAGAGAAATATTTATTAAAAACTTAAAAAGAGGGCTTTTAATTTTTTCAGGTGGTATTTTTCTTACTTTTTTATCATATTTTCTTTTTGATGGCAGGATTATTGTTTTTGGAGTCCTACATTGTATAGGTATTTCAATAATTATTTCTTATCCTTTTTTAAAGATGAAGAATTTTAATCTTATAACTGGTTTTATTTTAGTTATTATCGGATATTTTTTAAAGACTACATATTTTTCTTTTGATTATTTATTTATCCTTGGTTTTAAATCAACTAGTTTTTATTCTTTTGATTATTTTCCTTTAATGCCCTGGTTTGGATTTGTTCTTTTAGGGATTTTTTTTGGTAAAACTTTATATCCAGATTTTAAACCGATTATTAATCTACCGGATCTTTCAAAAAATAAGGTTGTTTCATTTGTATCTTTATTAGGTAGGAATTCTTTGAAAATATATCTTCTCCATCAACCAATATTAATTATAATTTTCATGTTTTTTTTAAATTTTACAGGTTTTTCATAGAAATATTTATATTGCACTCAAGATTTTAACTAAATTATGGTTGAAAAAAATTCTAAAGATGGCAATCCAGAAAAGAGGTATCTCATAACACAAGGTGAATTACCAGTTAGCGCAGGTGGAGGGAAATCTACTACAAAAGAAAAATTAATTTTTTCAGCAATTGCAATTGTTGTTGTTTTAATAGTTATTTATCTAGTAATTTAAAGATAAAGTGGTAAGTTCAACTCCTTTTCCTTTTGTAATTTTTCCTACAATTTTTACATCAGAATCAGATTTTGATTTTAGTATTTTTAATGCTTCATCTATGTTTTCTTCTGATATTATTATTGCTAGTCCCATCCCCATATTAAATGTCTGATACATTTCTTTATCATCGATGTTACCATGTTTCTGTATGAAATTAAAAATGGGCTGTGGGTCAAATGGATTATCTATTATAAATTTCACATTGGAATTAATCCTTTTTAGGTTCCTTAGCCCTCCGCCAGTTATATGAGAAAGACCATGAACATCTATTTTTTTAAAAAGTTCAATTATTTCTTTAACATATATCTGTGTTGGTGTGAGAAGTATTTCACCTATTGTCTTTTTTGGATAAAAGTTATCTGGGAATTTATCCTGATAAAACATATCAGCTTCTTGTACTACTTTTCTTGCAAGAGTAAAACCATTACTATGAAGACCACTACTAGATAGTCCAATGATTTTGTCACCTGGTTTTATTTTTTCACCCGTGATAATTTTATCTTTTTTTACATATGCAAGACATGTTCCAGCGAGATCAAAACCATTTATTATTTCTGGTAGGCTTGCTGTTTCGCCACCGATAATTGATATATTTGATAGTTCTGCACCTTTTTGAAGTCCTTTACCAATTTCTTTTGTGATTTCTTCTTTTGGATCTTCTATTGCTAGGTAATCTACAAAAGCAAGGGGTTCAGCACCGACACATATCGCATCATTAACATTCATTGCTATACAGTCAATTCCGACTGTATCCCATTTTTTTAGTTGATTTGCAATTTCTACTTTACTTCCTACTCCATCAGTACATAAAACAAGGGCATAGTCATTGAATTCTATCATACCTGCATAATGTCCACCTAAGGATCTTCCGATTTTTTCTTTTCTTGTTGATTTAATGTTTGAAAGTAGTCCTTTTATTGCTTTTTCTTCTTTGAATATATCTACTCCGCTTTCAGAATATGTCATTTTCTTCAAATTATCGTTTCCCCTAGGGTAATTATTATATGTTTTAAATGAAACGTTTTTTTTGTGATAAAGTTTTTGAATTAAAACATCCTTTATTTTTTTTGTGAAAAAACTATCTGATATCGGGGAGCGACAAATAATAAAGAAAATTTCAGAGATTATCACACCGGGTAATGAGATAATTGGTATAGGTGATGATTGTGCAGTATTAGAATTAGATAGTGAGAATTATTTTTTAATTACAACAGATATGATCAATAAAAAAACTCATATTCTTGATAAGATGACCCCATTTCAGATTGGATGGTTTTCTGTTGCGATAAATCTGAGTGATATTGCATCTATGGGTGGGAAACCACTTGGTGTTGTTTTATCACTTGGGCTTCCAGATAGTCTTAACATAGATTTTGTTGAAGAATTAATGAAAGGTGCTGATAAATGTGCTACTATATATAAAACATCTATAGTTGGTGGTGATACTAAGAAAAACCCTAGTATTACGATATCTGGAACTGCCTTTGGAAGAGTTGAAAAAGTAAAAATTTTGAGAAGAAAAGGTGCAAAACCAGGTGATGTTATAGCAGTCACAGGTAATCTTGGTAAATCTGCTGCTGGATGGCTATCATATAAAAAGAAAAATTATGATGACAGAATTCTATCTGGTCTTTTTGAGCCGATTCCTCGTGTTTTAGAAGGAATTAAATTATCTGATGAAAAAATTGTGTCTTGTTGTATGGATGTTAGTGATGGTCTATCATCTTCTCTTTATCAGTTAAAAGAGGTAAATAATCTTGGTTTTGAGATTTATAAGGATAAACTACCTATATCAAAAAAACTAGTTGATATAATAGATAGTGATATTGATATTTTTGATTATATCCTTCATTATGGCGGGGATTATGAGTTATTGTTTACTTTATCTGAAAAAAATGTTGATAGAGCCAGAGCGGTATTAGAAGGGATTGAATGTAATATGTCTGTTATTGGAAGAGTTACTAAGAACGATAATATTGTTTTTTTTGATGGTAAATCCAGAAATATTCTTGAAAACAGAGGTTTTGAGCATTTTAAGGGTAACATTTGTTAAATAACATTTTTAAACTATAATTTATATAGTATTATACGAAATTAAATATGAAAAGTAAAATTATTGCCCTATCAGCCCTAATTCTAATCTTTGTTAGTTTATTCTCTGGATGTATACAAGATGAAGATGATTTTAATAAGATACCAACAGTAAAAATTAGTTATCCATATGATAAGAATCAGGTTCAAGGAATAGTTATGATAAGTGGTGATGCTGGTGATGAAGATGGGGATAATACTTTAGAAAGAGTAGAGATAAAGATAAATGATTTAAATTGGGATGATGCAGAGGGAACAACTCAATGGAGTTATAACTGGAATACATATGATATGGATGATGGGATATATGCTATTAAAGCAAGATCTTGGGATGGATTTGAATATTCTGAAATAGATGAAATACTAGTTAGACTTGATAACCCTGAATCAGTTGAAACAGATTCTCATAAATGGGCTATTTTTGTAGCTGTTGCAAATTCAGGTGCGAATAATTCTAAACTTGGAAACGGCGGGCTTTATCTATCTGAAGATATGTCTTCATATCTAATTGAGGAAAAAGGATATTCAACTGATAATATCTTTCTACTTTTTGATGATGGATGGATAAGAACAAATAATGGTTATGGTAGAAGAATTGCTACTTTACAGCAGAGGAGACATGATTATGATATAAATTATGGTGCTGCAACAAAAAACAATGTTGAATCAACGATAAAACATATAATATCAGAATCAAACAAGTATGAGGATAGTGAGGTTTTCATATGGTTCTTTGCACATGGATGTGGCGATGAAAATGATAGTCGTTTTGGCGGTAAAATCCTTGAGAGAAGTGAGATAAAACTATGGGATAGTTTTCTAGCTGATAATGAACTTGGTCATTTGCTTTCAACTCTGAAATCTAAGGAAACAACTATTATTATTGATGCGTGTTTTAGCGGTGGTTTTGCTGATAAAACTATATTTAATTTCCCTGAGGTTTTCCTTCTTAAATCAGAACTTGCAAGAACTGGTAGGGTTGTAATCACTGGTGCTAGTAAATATAGGGTTGGTTATGCAAGCACAACTAGTGGGCCACTTTTTACATTACTTTGGTTTGATGGGATAATATCTGGTGATGCTGATGGCTATAGACCAGGTTTATTCAAAATGGGTAGACCTACGAAACTTAAGATGTTTGAAGATGGAAAGGTATCTGTTGAAGAAGCATTTTATTATGCGAGATATATGTTGAAAAATACTGAGGAGCTTGACATGTTTGATACTATGGAACCTCAGATAAATGATAAATATCCAAAAATGATTCTCAATGGTGAAGGACTAATTCTTGGATGATAAAACTTAATATGGGCGAATCTTATTTTGAAGAATTAGTGATATTTTATTATGAAACAAAAAGCTAGTTTTTATAAAAAACTAGATGAAAATAAAGTTAGATGTAATCTGTGTTCTCATAATTGTATAATTAAAACTGGTGATATGGGCATATGTAACGTTAGAAAAAACATAGATGGAGAACTATATAGCATGATCTATGGTTCTGCATCATCAGTTGCAGCTGATCCTATTGAAAAAAAACCACTTTTTCATTTTCATCCTGGGACAAAAGCTTTTTCTCTTGGAACGGTTGGATGTAATTTTAAATGCCGTTATTGTCAAAATAGTGAGATTTCAACTGCAGGATCTGATTTTTCTTATATTAGACAGATTGAACCTGAAGATGTTATTGATATGTGTAATAATTATAATTGTCAGGGTATTGCTTGGACATATAATGAGCCGACGATTTGGCATGAATTTGCCTATGATACTTCAAAACTAGCAAAAAAACATGATTTTTATACTTGTTATGTTACAAATGGTTATATCTCAGAGGAAGCCCTTAGAGAGATTTCAAGTGTTCTTGATGCTATGAATATTGATGTTAAAGCTTTTACTGATGATTTTTATAAAAATATTTGTAAAGCAAGATTAAACCCAGTTCTTGATACATGTATTCTTGCAAAGGATCTTGGGATTCATATTGAGCTTACTTATCTTGTTATTCCTTCTATGAATGATTCAAGAGGTGAAATAGATGGTTTTTTGAGATGGATTGTTGATAATCTTGGAAATGATGTACCTCTTCATTTTAGTCGTTTTCATCCTGATTACATGATGAAAAATATTCAGTCTACTCCTTTGAAAACCCTTAAAAGAATTTATAAAGATGCAAAAAACAAGGGTGTTAAACATGTTTATCTTGGTAATATTTTAAGTAGTGATTATGAAAACACATTTTGTCCGAAATGTGGTAATATTTGTATTAAACGATCTGGTTTTGATACTGAAATTATTGGCATGAAGGATGGAAAATGTATTAATTGTGGGGAAAAACTTAATATTTTACGATAGTTTTTTTATAAAAAACAAAAAATTTAATATAGTATTTTTACTATAAATATTAGTAATATAAGTATTTATATATTAAATAAAGGAAAAATTTAATAAAGGAGATAACATACTTATAAATATAGATATATAAAAAAAATAGATTTAAAATATAGGTGAGCATCTCATGAATTTGAAAAAAACAGATAAAATGATAGCCGTAGTAGGAGTAATAATCGTACTTCTTGCAATAGTTGCTATTGCATATTATGTTACAAACATGGAAGAAGAAGAACCTGAAGAGGAAGAACCTGATTTTTATACATATGATGTACAATGGGAGTTTAACAATAAAACAATGACCGTAGAAGGAAACGCTGGTAAGGATGGTGCATATGAAGAAACAATTGAGATTAGTGCACCAAAAGACAGTATTTTAACTGCAGTTAATGTTAAGATAAACTGGAATGATGATAAAACTTATGGCCTTTTTAATAAAAACAAAGGTGAAGATACTCTTAAAACAACAGTTTCAGCTGATGGTGGTTCAGAAAAAGAACTCTCAAGTACTGGTAAAGGAACAGATGATGTACTTTCATTTATAATAAACTCAATTCCATCAGATGATCTAATAGATGCAGAGGATTATGAAGAAGCAGAATCAGAAGTGATGGATGAATACTGTGATATGTCAGATGCAACACTTGATGCAAAAGTATCTTGGACTAAAGGAGAAAAAATATTAAGGCCACTTAAATATATATCTGATAAAGGAAATGACTTTGAACTAGAAATAGAATATGAATACTACACCTATTCAATTGAAGAAATGGAAATGGAAGACGACGACGATATGGAAGACACATCCATAACAACTAATTATGACAGAATGGTAAGTACTAACTGTCCAAGACTCTGGATATAAATAAACAAAAAAACAACTTTTTTCCTTTTTTTTTAAATTTTAAATCTTAAGAGAGCAGCAACTCCTCCGATTCCTTCTAATTTTTTACCTGCATCATTCATAGAGTTAATTATTGTAAAATCACTATTATTCTTCTTAGAAATCTCAAGTAGGTTTTCACCGTCCTTTGATCTAACAAGAACATCTATGATAAGAAGTCTTTCAACTGCACCATTTAAAAGAGCATTTTTAACTTCTTTCATACCATATGTTGCAAGACCATTTTTTTTGATCTCAGAAAACAGTTTCTCTACAAGATTTGTTTCAAAAACAACACGGTTTTCTTTAGTGATCTGATCAACAATACCTGTTTTAATTGCTTCCTGAATGCCATTCATACCTTCATTACCCGTACTATGAATATGACATTTTTTGAATAGATCAGTATGTTTATCACGTCCATACTTGACAAAATGTTCTCTAGTAAAACCAGGTCCTACTACAACTAGTGTTGAATCAGATGTCATGCAATTTTTAACAATTTTTATTATTTCACCGAAATATTCACCTGGTTTTGTTTTTCCTTCATCCTCATACATTTTACCTGATTTATGAGAATCAATATCAGCGATTTTCTGAATGCCGCTCTGACGAAGTACAGCGATTGTAGCTGTTTCTTCATCAAGGGATACAAAGACAACTATTGGTTCAGATCTAAGACGAACTGCTTCCTCTAATCGATCTAGATCATGATTCTTCCATTCTTTTTTTACAATTGAAAAACCATTCATATCCTCAGAAGTAATATTAATAGTATGAAACGAACCAAGATCCTGAGGGCCTTCAACGATTTTACCATGAATGCGGAGACGATCTGAAAACTCATGAAACTTTACCTCAGTTACATGTATTCCTAGTTTCATACGTTTCTTCTGGGTTTTTTTAGAACGAATCTGATCATCAGATGATTTATCATCAGTTCTAAAAGTAACAGCACGGACAAGATCACCTTCTTCAACAATATTATATAGATGCCAGATGTCATCCATGTTCTCAGGGACAACCTTGATTTCACCGTTTTTCATATCTTTAAAGACAATCTTCATAAGTCTACCCCAATCGATCGAACAATTGATATACCACCAGGTGGAAGCACCTTTACTAGTTCATCAGAGCTACGTTCAAATGATTTAGCAATTTTTTTTGCAATATCACTTTTTTTAGTGCCACCTGGTTCAATAATAACATATTTTTTTGTTCTTTTTTCAACAGAACTAATGGGACCAGTCATAACCTTAATTGTATCATCTATTTCGATAAGGCCTACTGCAAGTTCGAGTTTACATCTATAATAATTCCTCTTTCCACGTATTACAAAAGCCCCCTGTGGGAGAAACTCACCACTCTCAGGAGTTTTACTAACCTGCTCAGGTTTAACCCAGTAGGCTTCAGCTTCAGCAAACTGCTTCCAAGCTTTAGAGTTACATGCAGCAAAAATACATGCTTCTTCTAGAGTTTTCTCTGAAATATTGGTTTTATCGCCCTTATAATCCTGACTTTTAATAATGATGCTTGGAGCTCCTTGTATATCAGCATGAGCATAACGATCACCAGGGTTTAGATATTTTTTTACAACCATATCATTTGATTTTGAATCACGACCGCCGATAACAATATTATCATCAGATGATATGAACCATCTATATTTTTCAAACCAAAAACTTTTTTCCTTTTTAATTTTCTCTTTTTCTTTTAGTTCTTCTTCTTTTTTCTTCTCAGATTCTCTCATCTTATTCATTTTTACTATTTTTTCATTTGTTTTTTCCAAAGCAATTTCTGCACCATGAAGCTTACTTTTTAGTTTTTTATTTTCTTTATAAGATTTGTCAGCATTTTCCGATACAGTTTTTCTAAAATTAATTTTAACTTTGTTAAAATTGTTATCTGTATCTTTCAATTTTAAAACCAAAATGTTATTATCAAGATTTATATCATCAACTAGATCATTTTCTTTAAGTTCTTTTATTTCAGATTCTTTATCTTTTAAATCAAGTATTTTATTAATTTTATATAGAAGTTTTTCAATTTCTTTGTAATGAAGATAAATAAGATCTCCCTCATTTTTTTTCTCATCTATTTTTTCTTTAAGAGAAATAATTGTATCTTTCTGTTGTTTTAACTGGCGATTTAGCCTTCCAATTTCAAGATCAGTTTTATTTTCCTTTTTCTCCTCTTTTACCTGTTTTTTTTGTATGATGAATTTTTCAAGGCCATGTATCATTTTATCTGTTTTTTCAAGGTTATAATTTTTATATGATTCAAATTTAAATGGGATTATATCAATATATTCAGATTCCTTTTTAACAAGCATCGGTTCAAATTTTTTATTCAAGAATTTTTTTAAAAAAACTTGTAGAGAATTATATATTGCATGGTATTCTCCTTCTGTTAGATCATTGATTTTCTTATTTTTATCAACATCTGATAATATGCAGATTTCCTCTGCGATTACTCCGCTTAGACTTAAATTAACAGCAATAGTTCTAACAATATCTGAGGTGCTTTTTCTAATTATTTCAATAAAATCATCAAAATTTATATTAAATGTATTAATTTGACTTGGTGGTGGTGAATAAACTTCTCTGCCTTTGATTTTTCTATGAGCCCAAGATTGTCTTATAAAAGGGTTAATAATTTGATTTTTTGGATCTAAAAGTATTATGTTTCCTTCAGAAAAAAACTCTATTATTAAAGTATAATCACCTTCTTTTTTTGATATAATGATTTTTATTATTCGGTCAAATTCATGTTGATTTATTTGTTTTATCCTACCGTTCTGAAGGTATTTTCTGAGTGTCATCGCAAAAACTGATGGTTTTTGGGGTGTTTTAAAATCTTTTTTAGTTAAGGAAATGAAATCACCGTTTCTGATAAAAAGGACTTCTTTTTGTTTTTCTTTGATATTTTTTATTTTAATAATTATCTCGCTTTGAGATATCTGATAGGTTTTTTCAATTACATATCCTTTGATTTTTTGCAACTCATGGGTGATTGTAAAAATATCAAATGATGATAGTTCACGTTTTAGCATTTTCAAAAAGACATAAATACAGAGTTATTAAAAAAGTCTGTTATAAATAAAAAAAGGAAAGGAGGGGATGTTAAGGGATGGGATGCAGGAAGGAACGGGGATGTATATATTAAATCTAAATTATATGGCAGAGATGCCAGAATATCTGGCATGTCCCCCTTATCTCACGTCGTTCTGAGTATTGTATTGTTAAAACTAATTTATATACTTATTAAGGGGTTTATTGAAAGTATTAAATTATTAATTTTTTATTATAAATGTCCTTTTTACACATAATATTTAAATAATATTAAAAACAGAGTATATCATTGGAAGTTTGTTATAGAATGTCTGAGGAAAACGAAAAAATATGGTCATGGATACAATCAGGTGGTAATAAACTCAAGGTAATTTCAAACAGAAAAAAAGGATCTATAAAGGTTATTAATGAAGATGGAAAAATTATATTACATGAAAAAAATTTAACAAGTGAACAATTAAAATTAATAGAAGAAAATTTCATTAAAAGGGTTTGTAATAAAATTAAAAATGTTGGTAATTCATTTTATAGAAATAAATATGATATTATTGGTGAGTAATGAATAATTTTTGCTAAAATTTAAATATATAAAAATTCTTAACATATAATATGGAAAGAAAAACAATTTTTTTAGAGTTACCAATAGAGACTTTAGAAAAGATTGATCATCATAATAACACAGATGATAGATCAAGTTTTATCACGGGTCTTCTAAATAAACAATTAGATACTTTAGTTAGTACAATGAATATGTCCACTGAAATAGTTAATACAATGCAAAATCAGTCATTAGAAGATACAAAACCTGGAGAGATTAATATTTTAAATAATAAAGGTCAAAATATGGGAAAATTTAATATTAATACTTTGGAAGGATTTGAAAATTTAGCAAAAAAAATCTGTGAAATATCAGATGATCCAATAGTTCGAATGAAAACAAGACGTTTAAGGTAATCATAAGTTCAAATAATTTTTCAATATAATACATATTGTTCTATTCAATCAATGTTTTTATATACTTTGTAATTATTTATGAATTAGTTCTATAGGATAAGGATTGGATGGGATATTCATGTTCGTTATTAGTATTAGTAATTTTATAGAAAAATTCAAAAAAATTATAAAATAAGTTTATTGCAAATAATAAGTTAAATTAGGATGGTGATGGATTAAAATATGAATATATACTCGTTTTTACCATTAATCGCATTATTTGCAAATTTATTTCTAGGTTTTTATATTCTATATATTCATCCAAAAAATAGGTTAAACCAATTGTACAGTTTATTAACATTCTCATTAGCAGTTTGGTCTATTGCAAATTTTTATATGTTCAATGCTTTATCAGTTTCAGAAGCATTTTTTTGGAATGGTTGGGGTACAATTGGTGCAATTTTTACTGCGATTTTTCTTTTTCATTTTTCTATAATTAATTGTAATTTCAAGATTTTAATAAACAAATTTTTCTTTATCTTTTTATTAATAATTGGGTTTTTATTAATATTTTTAGAATTTACAACTAATCTAATCACAGAAGAAATGAATATATCATATTGGGGTTATAGTGAAATTCCTGGTCCACTTTATACGTTTTTATATGCGTTTATAGTGTCTCTAGTATTAATAAGTTTAATAATTCATTTTCTAATATTAAAAAAATCTTCTTCATCTAAAATAAAAAAACAATCAAAATTCGTAATAATTGCTTTTTCCATACCATTATTAGGGGGGGTTATCTCACAGGTTATTACGCCTTATTTAAATATCGAAATATTGCCCCTCACATCAACTTTAACAACGATTACCGCTATAATTATTGGTTTTACTGTCTTTAAACATAATCTATTAAAACCTAGATCTTTTGGTATACAAAAAAAAATTGTAACAATGTTTTTTATTTTATTATTCTGTATTACCTTTTTTACATTATTCACTGTAAATATTGTTTCAACTGAGTTGATAAATGAAAAAAATGATGAAAATCTAAGATCTATAGCTGAGTCAAGAGCAGAACATATTAAAACATATTTATTAGAACAAAAAAGAACAACTGAGGAAATTTCTTGTATTGGTATATTAAAAGATATTTTACTTATGGATCCTAAGATATCAGATTATAGAAATGGTGTTAATCAAACAATCGATAGACTTATGATAAATGTTAATGTAAATGATGATATTTTAGAAATCAGTGTAATTAACAATAAGGGATTAGTTATTGCTAGTACTAACCCTGATATTATTGGGATTAACAAAAAAAATGAGAAATTATTTGAAAAAGGAATAAATGGTACATTTATAGAGGATATTCATCATTATGCTGAGGGGGGAAATAAATCTGTTTTTGGAGTTTCAACTCCTGTAAAGAATGAAGAAAATAATAGTATTGGGCTTATATTAATAAAATATAAGATAGATAGATTATATGATATAATTTCAGATTTAATAGGCCTTGGTGAAACAGGTGAGGTTTATTTGGTTAACAAATCTGGTTTTTTAATTTCACCTGTTAGATCCTATAATTTATCCTATAATTTAGAAAACCTAATTTTAAAACAAAAAATTGATACAAAAAATTACAATTTCTGCATGGAACATGCAGTATATGATAATGAAGAGATAAAATATCGACATGATGAAATATTAATATGCCAAAATTATAGAGATGAAAAAGTACTTGCTACACATATATACATTAAAGAGATGCAGTGGGCACTTCTAACAGAGATAGATTCACAGGAGGCAATGTCTTCTTTAAATGAAATGCAGACTAAATTAACAATAATATTTTCAATTTTTGCAATTATTGTATTAATTATTTCATTTTTTTATTCAAAAACATTATCAGCTCCAATAAAAAAACTTGATAGATATTCAAAAGAAATAACTGAAGGAAATTTAGATGTGAACGTTGATATAGATTCATCTGATGAGATTGGAAGTCTTGCAAAATCATTTAAAAAAATGACAAATGCAATTATGACTCATACTGAAAATCTAGAAAATCAAGTAAAAATTCGAACAAAAGAACTTGAAGAAAAGATAGATGAGTTGGAACGTTTCAAAAAAGTTACTGTAGGAAGAGAACTACGAATGGCTGAGCTAAAAAAACAAATAGAAGATTTAAAGGAAAACAACAAACTGGGGGGAAATCAAACTTGATGCCTAATAATTATACATGGATTTTTATTATTTTTTGTGTTACATTTTTAGCAATTTATGTTTTTTATCTCTATTTAAAGGATAAAGATAAGAGAAAGTTGATGTTTTCTATTGCATTTTTCCTTTTAATTCCATCCTATATTGGATTAGTATTAGGATATATAGATCTAGAATTTGAATCAACCTCAGTATTATGGATTAATATTTTTACGCTAACTTCTTTTCCATTGTTATATGCTGTTGTAATTGCAGCAAATGAATTTTTTTTAAATATAAAAGATTATAATAAATATTTCAATATATTTTTAGTTATATCATTAATTTCATTTATCCTAGTTTTTAGTCCATATAATTTTTTAAATTCAGCTATTCCTACAATAATAAGACAAGTGATTTCATTGGAAATTATCATTGCAGTAATTTATCTGTTTTATAAATCAAGAGAAATTGAAAATTTATATTTTTTACTTTATATCATATGCACTGCATTATCTGCTTTGAGTTTCCATTTAGAATATGGTTATCTTAGTACTTTTAGTGCTTTGATAGGTTATGTTTTTTTAATGTTTATTTTTATTAATAAAGATTCTAACGAGAATAAAAACTCTTGTAAAATTAAAAGTTACTTTTCAATTGAAAAGAAACTACATTCTCTTGAAAAAAAATATATAGATCTTTTCAACACAATACCTGATGGTATTTGTCTTTTATCAACAGATGGTAAAATAATTGATATGAATAATTCAATGGCAAATAACTTTGGTGTTGAAAAAAAAGATTTAATTGGTAAAAATATGCATGATTTACTACCAAAGGATATCGATAAAAAAAGAACAGATATATCTATAAAATCTTTGAGAACTGGTAAGATAATGGAAAATGAGGATAAAAGAGGAGATATGTATTTTCATAATATGTTTATACCAATTGAAACAGGTTATGAAAAAGAATTAATGATTATTGCAAGAGATATTACAAAAGAAAAGAAGATGGAGATTGAAAGAAAAGAAAAAATTTGTGATTTAAGAAAAACAGAACTTGCAACATTAAATATTATGGAAGATATGCAAGAGACTGTTAAAAATCTTGAATCAGCTAGAAAAGAAATTCTTGATAAAAATGAAGAACTAAAAATGATTAATGCAGAACTCAATGTTGCAAGAGAACAATTGACCGATTTAAATCTTAATCTCGAGAAGAAAGTAGAAGAAAGAACAAACGAAGTATCAAAACTGGTTGATCAAAAGGATCAGTTTATAAGCCAGCTTGGTCATGATTTAAAAACGCCTTTGACTCCTTTAAACACTCTTTTACCAATAGTTTATGATAAAGTAAATGATGAAAAATTAAAAGATATTCTTGAAATATCAATTAAAAATGTTAATTATATGAAGAATCTTGTTATTAAAACCTTAAAACTAGCTCGTTTGAACTCTCCAAGCGTACAACTAGAACTTGAAAAAACAAATCTTTTGGAGGAAATAAATACAATCATCGATAAGAAAAATCTATATTTCAAAGAACATAAAATAACAATTCAAAATAAAATCAAGAAAGATATCATAATAGATGTTGATAAGATGAGAATAGAAGAATTATTAGAAAATATAATCAGTAATGCAGTAAAATATTCAAAAGAAGATGGAGGTAATATAATAATTGATGCAGAGGAAAAACATGATAGTATTCAACTATCAATAAAGGATGATGGTCAAGGTATGAAAAAAGATCAAACTGAAAATATTTTTGACGAATTCTATAAAGTTGATGAAAGTAGACATGATTTTGAAAGCACCGGTCTTGGTCTTAGTATTTGTAAAAGAATCATTGAGCATCATGGTGGGAGAATATGGGCTGAAAGTAATGGTATTGGAAAAGGAAGTACTTTTTATTTATCTTTCAGAAAATCAAATAGAAAAAAGATTAAATTAAATACTTAAAATAAAATATCATATAATGATAAAGTAGATATAGAATAAAATTCATTAATGTTGGGAGAAGAGGGATATGAGAAAAAATATTATGCTTGTTGATGATAGTATTGATATAATTTATACTGTAAAAAATGGTCTTGAAGATATTAGTGATACTTATAATGTTGAGGCTGTTAAAAGTGGTGAGGAATGCCTTCAGACTCTTGCAAATAAAAATAAACTGCCTGATCTAATACTTCTTGATATTATGATGCCTAATATGAGTGGATGGGAAGTATATGATAGAATTAAAGAAAATAAGAAATGGTCTGATATACCAATAGTTTTTTTAACAGCAAGAACAGATAAGGTGGCAGAAAACGCTGGAAGATTTCTTGGTCAAGACTATATTGAAAAACCATTTGAGATTAATGATTTGAAAAATAGGATCGACCGATTATTACGATAAAATTAATTTTAATATTTTCTTAAATTTTTTTTATAAAAAAACTTTAGAGTAACGACAAGTATTTATATGATATTTTAAATATCATCTATTGAGGATATAAAGTAATATAAGTGGATGAGATGCCTAGGTAAAATTTATACAGAAGCTAATTTCTTTAAAAAAAGAGGTTTTGTATTTTTTTTTGCTTAGAATTATACTATTCCATTAACAAAATATGGAATTAAAAAACTAATTTAATGAAGGATAAGGGTGATAAGATGGGAAAAGAAAAATCCGGGACATCTGATAAAAATAAAGATGTCGATGGTAAAAATTGGGATGCTTTAAAAAAAGAATTTGATGAATATAAAAAGCAATCTGAACAAGAACTCGAAAAATATAAAAAATACAAACAACAACATGAAATAGATAAAGAATTTACATACGAAATTAATAATATAATGTCAAATATTTCAAAAGGAGAATTAACTACTACTTTTGAAGGGGATTATACTGGTGACATGAAAGACATCCAGGATAATGTGAACAATACAATAAAAACTCTAAATTCAATTAATGAAGAGATAATTAATCTTTATGCCTCTATTTGTGAAGGTAAACTTGATACAAGGGGCAGAGTTGATCAATTTGAAGGTAGTTGGGGTGGACTTATAAGTGGTGTTAATGAACTTGTAGCATCTTTAGTTAAACCATTGAAAGAAAATTCAGAAATTATTGAACGTATTTCAAAAGGGGATATTCCTGAGAAAATTACTGAGGAATATAAGGGAGAATTTGATGATATTAAAGAAAATGTGAATAGGTGTGTTGATGTACTTGGCGGTCTGATGGTTGATACCATAGATTCACTTGAGGGGCTATCAAATAATGATCTAACAAAAATTATAACTACGAATTATCCTGGTGCATTTCAAAGGATCCCTGATAGCCTTAATAATACATTATATAGTTTAACTCAGACTCTTCAAGAAGTAAATAAAAACTCTGGAATAGTGGCATCAGCTGCAGAAGAAATGTCAGCTTCAGCTGAAGAGGTAAATGCATCTAGTGAAGAGGTTTCATCATCTATACAACAGATATCAAATGGAGCAAATTCTACCTCAACTCAGATAAATAAAGTAATAGAAGAAATCAAAAAAGCCCAAGAAGCATCTTTATCTGGAGAAGCAGTATCAACAGAGGTTGCAAACCAAATGGAAACTATTAAAATAACAACTGAAGAAGGAGCTAATAAGGTTCAATCTTTAGGTGAAAAATCAAAGATGATAGATAATATCGCAGATACTATTAATCAAATATCAGAGCAGACAAATTTACTAGCTTTAAATGCTGCAATTGAGGCAGCAAGAGCTGGGGATGCAGGTCGTGGTTTTGCAGTTGTAGCTGATGAAGTTAGAAAACTAGCAGAAGAATCAAAAGAAGCAACCCAGCAAATCCGTGAGTTGATAAACTCTATTCAGGAGGAAATACAGGCAGCTGTTAAGAGTATGGATGAAAATAAAAACCAAGTTGAAGCAGGTGCTAGTGGAGTTGAGGAATCCAAAAAAGCATTTTCAACACTGCCCCCTATAGTAGAGGCAATAAACACCTCAGCAACAGAGGTTGCTGGTGTTGCACAAGAAAATGCAGCGAGTAGTGAGGAAACGTCCTCTGCGATGCAGGAAATAACTGCATCTATGCAACAGGTTACAAATAGTTCTCAGGAGCTATCTAGTGTTGCAGATAGACTTGTAAATATTATAGGTCAATTTAAGTTTGATATTGGTTCAGATTCAGTATCGGGAACAGTAGAAAATAGTAAAGAAATCCCTCCAGATGATAAAACTCCTGTTTCAAAAGGGGAAGTCTCTAAGGAAACTCCTGTAGTTGAAGAAAAATAAAAATTTGTGGAGAGAAATTATTATGAATGAATCTCTAAATCGAAATAATGATAGAAAAAAATCTGGAGAACGCCAGCTTGTTGTGTTTAAAATTGGTGACGAAGAGTTTGGTGTTGATATTAATGAGGTTAGAGAGATTAATCGTTGGGAGGAAGTAACACGTATACCTAACTCTGCCCCTTATGTTAAAGGAGTTATTAATCTACGTGGTAATATTATTGTGGTTACTGATCTTGCTATGAAGCTTGGTATGCCTTCTAAAGAAATTGATGATGATACTAGGGTTCTTGTTATTGAACTTGGTAATAATGAAACCGTTGGTATGGTTGTTGATAGTGCTACTGAAGTTATGAGGCTTTCTGATGAACAGATTAAGGATACACCAAGTCTTATTACTAGTAACATTGATGTTAACTATATTGAAGGAGTTGGACTTCTTGATAATAAAAGACTTTTAACTCTTCTTGATCTTTCTAAGGTACTTGGTTCAAAAGATTATAAAAATATTTCTCAGGTTCAACAGAATTTTGAAAGTAATAAAGCAGATAAGAAGATAGATATTGAATCTGATAAGCCTGTTAAAGAAGAAGAGGAAAAAAAAGAAGAATCAAAGAAGGAAGAAAAAAAAGTAGAAGAAAAAAAAGTAGATGATCAAGATTCAAGTAAAGATACTGAAAAAACAGATGATAAAAAGGAGATAAATAAGCAAGCTAAAAAAGAAAATCAAGATAAAAATACAAAAACTTCTGAAAAAACAGATGAAAATGATAAAGAAGAAAAAACAGAGGAAACAAATAAGAAAGAAAATAAATCAAGTACAAACGCAAAAAAATAATAATATTTATTTTATATTAAATATAAAATTTATTTTGATACAGAAAAGTATTTTAAATTATTATTATGAAACAAAAGTTGCATAAGATATATCGATAAATATTTATATTAATTATATGTTTCATAAAGAAATAAAAATATAATTAATTGATGATAATCTGGAAATATAGGATGGATTTGCAGGTTATAAAAAAGGAAAATTAGTTAAAAAATAGAGATGGTGGTGTGGAAAAAAATGAAAGTAACAATAATGGTGAAGCTGTTAAGTATCTTGATAATAATGACTTTGATACCTCTTAGTTTTTTAGGTTATCAGTCATTAAATAGTGCTCAAGGACTGGGAAATAATGCTGCAGAAAAAAGCAGTCTTGCTTTAAAAGAAGAAGCAGAAACAAATATGGTAAGACTAGTAACAGATTCAGCTAGTGGAGTAAATGATTTTTTCGTAGAAGTTGAAAAAGATTTAGAAGGTTTCTCAAAAAATGTTCATATGGTATATAAAGATACGACTTTATATTCAACAGAATATAGTGGAGATACTTATGCTTATTGGGCATCATCTGATTGGAAAGATCATACTGATAAAACTCGTTTAACTGGAATATTAGATGGTTCAATAACAGATGCGAATTATGATGCTGTCTTAGCTTTGTTAAATGATACTCAAGAAACTACTTTTAACAAAATATTAACAACTTTAAATAGTAATTACGAGGTTGTTGAACAACCTGATGATGAATCACAAAGGTTTTTCCCACGTTTTCTTGTAACATATCAAGAAGAAGGAACAGCTGATAAAACATTATTTTTTGATTTAAAAGCAATTGGTGATGTTGTACAGGCATCAAGTACACCTTTTGCACTTAATGATTTTATGTATTCACTTCTTGATTCAACTGCAAAAACAAAACTCAATAAAGCTCTAAATATGCTTTCTTATGGTAAATCAACTGTTGATACTCATGATTCATATAATAATCTAAGATTTGGTTTCTGGGGGTCTGAAACAGACGGAGTTGAAATGATATATGCTGGCTCTGGGGGAAAGCCTTTACATCCAGCAGCATATGGTATTGGTAACTGTTATTATTGTAAAAGCCCGTATGCATTAAGAGATGCAGCGGGTACATCTACAGTATGGTTAACAAACTCAATTGATCCTGAAAGTAAAGTTAGTACTGCTATTTATCCGATATATGATACATGGGGTGATGCTACAACTGATATGATAGGTTTTTCAGAATATTGGATTAGTTGGACTACATTGTCTAACAGTATTGTAAACACTCAATATGCAGATACAGGATATATGTTTATGATTGATAGTACTGGTAAGATTGTATCTCACCCTGATTCATCTATGCCTGGTGAAGTATTTGGTGAAGATAATAATTCAGATTTGGATACAATTATTACTTCAATGAAATCAGGGAAATTAGGATATTCAGAGGTATCATATAATAATAAGGATGTTTATCTTGCATATGCTCCTATATCCACGACAGGTTGGAGTGTTGGATTAATAGTACCAGTATCTGAAATAATTCAATCTGCAGAAAATATTAAAAGTGATATAAATACTGCAACAAGTGAGTTAAGTACATTAATAATTTCAATAACAGTTATATCAATAATACTTGCAATTGTAATTGGATTTGTATTTATTAGATCCGTAGTTCAACCTATCAAAGAATTAACAAAATTTGCAAATAAGCTGTCAAACGCGGATTTAAAAGCAAAAGCACCAGAGATAAAAACAAATGATGAAGTAAAAGAATTAAGTAATGCGATGAATGGTGTTTTAGCTGCTCTTAAAACAATTATGGATGGAAAATAAAAAAAAGGTGTTAAAAAATGGGAGCTCAGTTAGTAGATTTTTATAAAAAAGCTGAAGCAAAAGCAGGTATGCAAGGTAAAATTAAACTTGCTATGATTACAAAAATGTCAAGTGATGAAGCAGAAAAAGCACCTGACTCGCCAGAAAATATACAAAAATTCCAGGCTGCATTAGATCAACTATAAAATAAATGGAATATTTGGAGATTTATTATCTCCTAATAATCCTTCTTTAATTTTTATTTAATGTTATTTTTTTTAGATTTTTTTTTATTTATAAATTAAGAATTTTTATAAAAATCTTTATAAATTGTATTATATTTTGTTTTATTTGATAAAATCAAGTGGAGGTTTTACCGCGTCAAATATTAATGATAAATTTGGTCAAAATGCAGGTAAGATATGGAGGACTTTAAACTCGCATGGTGTTTTAACAAAAAGAGAATTAATAAGTAAAACAAATCTTTCTATTAGAGATTTTTATTCTGCACTTGGTTGGCTTGCAAGGGAAAATAAAATTTTTCAGAAAAAAGATTTATATGCAGTTGATATAAAAGAGTTTAATAATCTTGATTTTGATAAAAAAATTGAACTAGATAACAAAGAGGAAATGCAATATATATCAACTATGAAGAAAAATGAGGAATTAAATCAAGAAAAAAAAATCGAAAATAAAAAAAAACTAAAAAAATTTATTTGAATGACAAAGAAAATATTAAAATAAAAAATATTATTTCTTTTGATGATGAATCAGATGATTCATACAAAGAATATACCGTTTTAAATCATTCTAAATTACGATATGGAATATGTGATTTATGTGGAGAAATAATATATTTTGAAGATAATCTTACAGGACTTACTATTGATGGGAAATATTTTGCATGTGAAAATTGTTGTAAAAAATCATCAAAAGAAAGTCTTAAATCTTGGAGTAATTCAAAAATGGAGAAAAACTCAAATTTAAGGCCAATAGGTTTATGGACAATACAAGAAAAAAATCTGAAATAATATTTAATTATTGAACATGTTCAAGCATATCATCTAATATTTTTGCTTTAGTTTCAGATATGGTATATGGTTCAATAAGCATTTTTTCTATTCGATTATTAAGATCATTAATCTCAAATGGTTTTTCAATATATGATTCAGCAATAATTTTACCAAAAGCTTTACTAAAATTATCTGATTTAGCAGTTAAGAAAAACACTGGAATATTCCTCCATTTATCATTTTTTCTTAATTTTTTAAAAACCTGCCAACCATTCATTTTCGGCATCATTATATCAAGAAGTATTAGATCTGGAATCTCATTTTTTTCCAGCATCTCAAAAAATTTTTCCCCACTTTCAACACGAGTTACATTTAAATCAGAGTTTATTTTTTCTAAACCAAATTTAACAGAGAAAGTGATTTCAGAACTATCATCTATAACCATTATTTTTTTCGTCATTTTATCCCATCTCCTAGTTTCTTCTCATAGTTTTATATCTACTTTTTATTTATAATTTTTTTTATCTTATCTATCATCTGAAATCTTTATTGAAAAATGAAAAGTTGATCCTTTACCTTTTCCTTTACTTTCAACCCATATTTTTCCATTATGTTTTTCAACAATTTTTTTACAGATAGATAAACCCAAACCTGAGGAATCTAGATCATGTCTAGATTCATCTGCCTTAAAAAACTCATCGAAAATATGATCAATTTCATTTTTGTCTAATCCAATACCTGAATCACTAATTGATATATCGACAAACCCATCTTTCTTTTTCGAATTAATTATAATTTTTCCTTTTTCATCAGTTGTGTATTTAACAGCATTTGTTAAAAGGTTATTTATTAATTCTTTTATTCTTAATTTATCTGCATAAATTTTAATATTTTTATCAATCTTGTTTTTTATTTCAATATTACTTTCATCAAAAATTGTTTTATTGTTTAGAATAATATTTTCTGTTATTTCAAGTAAATTAAGATCTTCAAAATCAAATTTTGTATTTGGTGAATTCAATCTAGCTAGTTCTAAATTTTTTAAGATTAATTCCTTCATATATTCTGCACTATTTATAACGACGTCAACTGCTTCTTTTGATTTATCGTCTTTTATATCATTTTTAATCAAAGGAAGTATTGTTAATATTGGTGATAATGGAGTTTTTAGGTCATGTCCGAGTTGATGTATAAAATCGTCTTTTTGTTTTAGAAGCTGTGAAATTCTATCAGTTCTTATTTTTACTTTTTCTTCTAAATCTCTGTTCATTTCTTCAAGTTCCTCACGGGTGGCATCTAATTCTTTAATTGTTTCCATTAATTTTTGAGCATTCATCGTTAATTCTTCTTCTGCTAATTGACGTTTTAGATTCTCTCTTACTAATTCATCATTTGATCGTGTTAATTCCTCTGTTCTTTTATCAACTGCTTCTTCTAATTCCAAGTTAAATTTTTTTAATTTTTGTTCAAATTTTATCTTTTCTGTGATATCTCTTAATGTTATCATAATGTTAACAATTTTTTTCCCTTTTTTAATCTCTGATGTATGTATTTCAAAAGTTTTTATTTTCCCTGACTTATCTTTTATATCGATGTTATAACTTCTTAAATATTTTTTTTTTGTAAATCTATTTCTAATATTTTTTAAAATTAGTTCTTTTGACTCCTTTGTTATAAACGGAGCTTTTTTAGCGGTTTTACCAATTATTTCATCTTTATTATATCCGCTATATTTTTTACATGCATCATTTGCAAATATAAAATTTCCCTTTAGATCTATAATTATTATCGGGTCTGGTGAGGATTCTAATAGATTGTGATAGTTTTGTTCGCTTTCTTTTATTTTTTCTTCTGCTTTTACAGTTTCTGTTACATCTTTTTGGATTAAAATTGAATAAAGTAATTTACCATTTTTATCAATAACATTATCAGTACTTAATATGACATTTCTTACTTCGCCTTTACTTGTGATTATATGTAATTTTTCATTTCTAAGTTTACCATTTTTCAGCCATTTTTTCACAATTCTTTTAGCTTTATCATGATCAAAAGGAGCATAAACTGTTGGGATTATTTGTTTACCAATTATTTTTTCTTTTTTATATCCAAGTACTTCTAATGCATATTTGTTAATATCTAATATCTCTCCATTTGGAGAAACCATGTAACAAAAATCTGGTGAACTGTGAAAAAATTGTTTAAATCTTTCATTACTCTCATGAAGATCATATGCTTTCATTTATTTCTCTCCTTAACTTACATTACTTTTTTATCAACTATATGATTTTTAATTTTCATGATATTTTTCAATTTTAAACATATTTAAAATTAACTTGTAAAAAAGTCAAAATGGGATAATATTGAAAAAATTTTTATGATAATTTATTTAATCTCTTTTATAATTGATTATAGAATTTCCAATATTTTTCTATGATTCATTTAGAAACCCTTAAGTATATTTTAATTATTTATATATTCTAATAAGGAATAGGATGGATTAGAGGAAAATATTAGGGTATTATTATTTGCTATAGATATTCATAAAATGTCGTAGATAATATAATAATGAGAAATAAAAAAAGATTATTCTTTTATTTTCCAAGTACTCTTAAAAAAAATGTGAAAAACTGAGGAGGGAATGATTAACGGTAATGTCTGAAGAAAATATGTTAATAAAATATATTAGTTCAGTACCTGAAAACCTAGAAAATGTTAAAAAGAAATGGCAGAAAGGAAATCTTTTAATAAAAGAAAATGAAATCGAAATATCAAATGAAGAAAATGATGAAAAAACAAATATTTCTTTCTCAGAGGTCATAGATGTTGGTAAGAAAATTAATCTCGGTAAACTTGCTATGGGTGCAGCGATAGTTCTTCCTATTAATCATATTACAAATGGGGAAAAACTAATAACTCTGATTTCAACAACAAAGGATGCAGCAAGTTTATTAAAAAAAACTTTATGTGCAAAAATCTCAAATGGTTCAAATATTGAATTTGTTTGTCCTTTTAGTAAAGGTGGAAAAGTACTTCTTGATAAACAACCTGTTAAAGGTAAAATTGAAATTGAGGATGATAATTTAAAATTAATATCTGAATGGATGGGTAAAAAACAGGTTGAAGAGATTAAAATATCTGATATCGATGATTTCGATATTGGCGGTGAAGATGAAGTATCACAAGGTATTAGATCTATTACTCTAAAATATCAGAAGAAAGGTGAAGGAGTTATATCAACTCTTGTTAATGGTAATAATTCAGATATTTTATTGTTAAACAAGCTTATTAAAAGTGTGAAAGGCATTAAAGATGACGAAGAAGAAATAGATCTTACTGAGGAAGAATTTATGCTTGTTCAGATGATGTATACAAGTGATGTTGATGCAGATAATGTTATTGAAATGCTTGGTGTTGATATGATTAGATTACAAGAAATAGTGAAAAATCTTGTTAGTAAAAAAGTGTTACAAGTTAGTGGTGATGATGAATTTGAGCTGACTGAGATTGGAACAAAATATATTGTTTCACAGATGAAAAAGAATGTTGGAGGATAAAGAAAAATATTATTATTAATAATATAGGAGGAGAAAGAGAATGGGAAAAAAAGTGTTATTAGTTGATGACACCAAATTTATGAGGATGATGTTAAAAAACATCCTACAACCAAAGGGCTATGAAATTGTAGATGAGGCAGGAGATGGTCTTGAGGCAATTGAAAAATATAAACAACATAAACCAGATCTTGTAACAATGGATATTGTTATGCCAAATATGACTGGAATTGAAGCTGTAAAACATATAACATCAGAAGATTCAAGTGCGAATGTTATTATGGTTACAGCAGTTGGTCAGGAATCAAAAGTTAAAGAGGCCATCCAGGCAGGTGCAAAAGGATATATTGTAAAACCTTTTCAGGCACCACAGGTACTTGAAGAAGTAAAAAAAATTATTGGCGAATAAAGAAAATTTTTTTTAATATTTGGTGGATATAAAGGGATGAGCATCCGAGCTATAGTAGTAGATGATTCAGCACTAATGCGAAAAATGATTAGTGATATTTTAAATTCAGATCCCGATATAGAAGTAATTTCAACTGCTTTTAATGGAAAAGATGCTGTTGATAAAACATCCAAACTAAAACCTGACATAATTACTATGGATGTTGAAATGCCAGTGATGAATGGTATTGATGCGGTCAGAACGATTATGCAAGAAAATCCAACGCCAATATTAATGGTAAGTGCTCTAACAGAGAAAGGGGCTGATATTACATTAGAGTCACTTCAAGCAGGTGCGATAGATTTTGTATGTAAACCATCAGGTTCAATTTCTACAAATATCAATGAAATTGGAAAAGAAATTCTTGAAAAGGTAAAAAATGTTGCAAAAGCTCAAATCAGTCCAATACAAAAAGATATATCCGATGGTAAAGTAAAAGAATTTTCCGGTTCAAAAATTAAAACTCTTCTTGTTGATGATTCATCATTTTTTATAAAAACAACTGAGGATATTCTAAAGAAACATCCAGATATCCAAATAATTGGAGAAGCAAATAATGGTATAGAAGCTTTGAAAATATTCAAACAAGAAAAACCAGATGTAATTTTAATGGATCTTGAAATGCCAGAGATGAATGGAGTAGAAGCTACTCATAAGATTCTAAAAGAACATTTTGTTCCAATAATTATTTTTAGTAGTGAAACTGCTAATGATATGAGGGATGTAAAGACGGCTCTTGAACTAGGAGCTATTGATTTTATTGCAAAACCTGCAAAAGGGACATCAATGCGTTCAATATCTCAGCTACTCGTTCAAAAAATTCGTGATGCTAATAAAGAACAAAAAAATAAAAATTTGAAAAATATAGATCCTTCTGATAAAATTATTTTAATTGGAACTAGTACAGGTGGTCCACAGACATTAACAGAGCTTATCCCTAATATTCCTTCAGATATATCAGCGGGAATTTTGATAGTTCAACATATGCCACCAGTTTTTACAAAAACTCTTGCAGAGCGTCTTGATAGTATATCGCAGATATCTGTTAGAGAGGCAAAGGAAGGAGATGAAATTAAACCAGGTCTAGCACTTATTGCTCCTGGGGATTATCATATGGAATTAAAAGAGAAAAAAATTAATGATGAAACAAAAATAATTGTTACATTAAATCAAAATGATAGGATACATGGTGTGAGACCCGCAGTTGATGTTACATTTAGTTCAGCTGTAAATATTTATGGCTCTAATACAGTAGCTGTAATTCTTACAGGAATGGGTCAGGATGGCGCTAATTCTATGGGTTTAATTAAGGCAAAAGGAGGGTATACTATCGCTCAAGATGAAAACACAAGTATTATTTTTGGTATGCCTCAAGCAGCTATAAAACTAGGAGTTATTGAAAAGATTCTACCTTTAGATCTTATACCAGCTCATATTGTTAAAATGTTAGATATTGAAAATAGAGGGAAAGGCTGATAGGAAATGTCGGAATATAAGGACATGTTTATAGAAGAAGCAAGGGAACATCTTCAAACTCTTAATCAAACTCTTGTAGATTTTGAGGAAGATCCAAAAAATGCTGATGCACTTAATCAGATTTTTAGAGCAGCGCATACTCTAAAAGGTATGGCAGCAGCTATGAATTATGATAAAATTCAGAAGCTTTCACATAAAACAGAGGATACTCTTGATTTAGTAAGAAATAATCAGCTTGAGGTTTCAACTGAGCTGGTTGATCTTGTTTTTGATTGTTTTGATGGTCTTGAAAAGATGGTTGAGGATATTGCAGAATCCGATGCTACTGATTTTGATATTGAGGATTTAATTAAAAATTTAGAGGAACAAATAAAAAAAGGCGGGAAAGAATTAAAAGATGATGAAAAATCAGAATCAAAAAATAAAAAAGATGATACAAAAAAAGAAGAAGATAAGATAAAATTATCGTTAAATAAAAAAATTGAGGGAAAAATCCTTGATCAGATAAACTCTGGTAAAAATGCATTTAAACTTGATATTGTAGTTGATAAGGCATGTACTATGAAATCAATAAGATCTTTTCTTTTATTAAAGAAACTTCGCGATACTGGGGATATTTTTTATTCAAAACCAGATGTTAAAAAAATCGAGGATGGAGATTTTGAAAAAGGTTTTGAACTAGTTTTTTTAACAGATGGTAATTCAGATTCAGTTCTTCAAACAGTAAATTCAGTATCTGAACTTTCATCTAAGATAGTTACACCAATAACAATTGAAAAAGATAAATTAGAATTACAATCTCCTCTTGAAGAAAAAGAGCCTCCATCTGAAGAAAAAAATAAACTAGAAGAAACAAAAAAAGAAGAAATAACCACACAAAATAAAAGTAATAAACCGGATAATAAAAACCTTAAAAAAAGTAAACTTAGTAAAAAAGGTGGTCAAAGTATTAGAGTTGGTATGGACCAACTTGATACATTCATGAATCTTATTGGGGAACTTGTTATAAGCAAAGGTAGACTTGGTCAGATAGCTATTGATAATGATATTGATGAACTTCAGGAGACGGTTAATACTTTTGATAGGCTTACAACGGAGCTTCAGGATAAAATAATGAATATACGTATGATTCCTATGAGTCATATTTTTAATCGTTTCCCTCGGATGATAAGGGATCTTGCTAAAAATAGTGGTAAAGAAATTGATTTAAATATTGAGGGTGAAGGTATAGAACTTGATAGAACAGTTCTAGATGAAATAGGTGATCCTCTTGTTCATCTTCTTAGAAACTCGGTTGATCATGGGGTTGAAACACCTGAGGAAAGGGTTGCTAAGGCTAAACCAAGGAAAGGTAGAGTAGATCTTATCGCTGATCGTAAGAGAAACCATGTTTTAATTGAAGTTAGAGACGATGGAAAAGGAATTGATCCTAATGTCATGAGAAAAACAGCAGTTAAAAAAGGTCTGAAAACACAAGAAGAGGTAAACGCACTAAATGATCAAGAAGCATTGAATCTTCTATGGCTTCCTGGTCTTAGTAGTAAAGAAGTAATAACAAATGTATCCGGCCGTGGGGTTGGGATGGATGTTGTAAAATCAAAAATAGAGGAGCTTAAAGGAGCAGTAGAATTTAAATCAGAAATTGATAAAGGAAGCACATTTTCACTAAAGCTTCCTCTTACTATGGCAATTTTTAAATCTCTTTTTGTTGGAACTGGAAATGAGATATATGCAATACCAATAAATAATGTCATTGAAACAGTGAAATTATCAGATTTAGAAATTAAAAAAGTACATGGTAAACAAACCATTGTTCTTAGAAACGAGGTATTACCATTATTATATCTTGATAACCTTTTAAATGTTCCAAAAGAAACACAGGAAGAGGATTTATTCTCAGTTATCATTCAAAGAGAGGATAAAAAATTTGGACTTGTAGTTGATAAATTAATAGGTGAGCAGGAAATAACAATTAAAAATATTGGTACAAGCATGAAAAAAACAAAAGGAATAGCTGGGGTTACAATTACTGGTGAAGGTCGTGTGATATTTGTACTTGATATTAACACGTTAATATAAAAAAAAATTTGATGGATGTGAGATGATATGCAGGACATCATACTTAATGATTCTCAAAAAGATGCATTACAAGAACTTGCAAATATTGGAGCTGGTCATGCATCAACAGCTTTATCTCAGATGATTAATAAAACAGTAAAAATGGGTATTCCACATGTTGAATTAGTACCATTATCTGATGCTACAAGTTATGTTGAAGATGAAAAAGTTGTAGCAGGGATTTTTTTAAAAATATCAGATGAAATACCATCATATGTGGTGGTTTTACTCCCACGTGAAAGTGCTTTTGCTATAACAGATATGCTTCTTGGAACGCAACATAATCCAAATAAAGAAGTACTATCCGAGATGGATACATCTGCTCTAAAAGAAGTAGGAAATGTTATGATATGTGCTTTTTTTGATAGTTTATCAGAACTTTTGAATATGAGTATTGTTCCAGGTCCTCCTCATGTGGCATTTGATATGCCATCTGCGGTTATGGATTATATATTAATTCAGATAGGACAAATATCAGATCAAATCCTATTTTTTAATGTTGATTTAAAAGAGGAAGAAAAAGATAACTTTCAGATAAATATGTTTTTAATGCCAGAACCAGAGTCAATTAATGTATTACTTGAAAAAATGGGTATGAAATAAAAATAAAAAAAGAGAGGTGAAAGAATATAGATATCACGGATCTACAAAAAGATGCGATGCAGGAGGTGATGAATATTGGTGCCTCTCATGCTGCAACTTCTCTTGCAAAGATGGTTGATAAAACAATAGATATTGGAATTCCAAATATTAAAATAATACCCATTGAGGAAACAATAAATGTTATGGATTATAATGATTTAGTAGCTGGTGTGTTTTTAAAGACATCAGAAGAATATCCCACTTATATTTTACTTTTATTTTCATTTGATAATGCACTTATTTTGTCTAATTTGCTTCTTGGAAGTGAGCCGGATTTAAATAAAGCAGAACTGGATGAAATGGAGCAATCAGCTATGGAGGAAGTAGGAAACATTCTAATGAGCTCTTTTTTTGATAGTGTAACAGAACTCATAGGCATATCAATGATTCCAGGCCCACCAGCTGTTGCTGTTGATATGCCCTCAACTCTAATGGAATACTTGATGCTTGAAATAGGTGCTGCAGCAAATGAAGTAATAGTATTTGATATAGAAATAAATGAAGAAAAAGAAAACTCGTTTAGGTTTGATTTGTTTCTAATGCCTGAACCTAAATCAATAAAAATGATACTTGAAAAACTTGGAGTATGATATAAAATAAAAGAAGGTGTAAAAAAAATGTCTAAAATTGAAAATTTGAATAAGGATCAACTTGACGCTGTTCAGGAGACTGGTAATATTGGTTGTTCACATGCGGCAACAGCTGTGTCATCTATGATAGGAAGGCCTGTGGATATTTCTGTACCTAGTTTGAAGATAGAAAAAATTGAGGAACTAAATAACACAATTAGCAATATTTTTGGTGTTAATGAAAAAGCTGTTGGAGTATATCTTGAACTCACTGATGAGTTCAAAGGTAGTATTTTAATGCTTTTTACTATGAAAAGTGCATTATCTCTTTCAGATGTACTCATTGGTCAAGAACCGGGTACAACAACTGAGCTTGATGAGATGGCAAGATCTGCAATAACCGAGGTTGGAAATATTGTAGTATCTGCTTATACAAATGCACTCGGCGCTCTTTTAAATTCAACAGTTATGTTATCTCCACCTACTTTTACTGAAGATATGCCACAGGGCGTTGTTGATAAGGTCCAAGAAACACTTGGTGAAGATACAAAACATGCTTTAATTTTTGATATTAAATTTACTGGTGAAGGAGATCTTTTTGATTCATATTTTATCTTGTTACCTTCACCTAAATCACTTGATGTTTTGTTAAATAAACTTGGATGTATTGTAACTGAGAATGCAACAGATGAAAAATATTCAGAATCCATAACTCAATAAAAAAAAATAAAAAATATGTGAAAATAAAAATGGTTGAAGACATAATAACAGTTGGAATTGGCGAATACGCTATTGCAGAGGGTGATAAAAAGATTACAACTGTTGGTCTTGGTAGTTGTGTTGGAATTATTATATATGATCATATAAAAAACATTCATGGTCTTTCACATATTATGTTACCTGAGATGGGTATAAAACAAGATAGAATTGGTAAATATGCAAATACTGCTATCCCAAAAATGATTGAGGATCTTGAGAAAAAAGGAGCATTTAAGATTAATATGAAAGCAAAAATAGCTGGTGGTGCCAGTGTATTTGCATTTAAACAAGACACTCTTAAAATTGGTGAGAGAAATATTACTGCTGTAAAAAAAATACTAAGGGAACTTAATATAAAAATTGAGGCAGAAGATGTAGGGGGAAATCGTGGTAGAACAATTATATTTAATCCAAAAACTAGAGAATTAACTATTAGAATGGTAAAAAAAGGGCCAAATGATCCTGTAAGTAAAATTATATAATTAGTAATGGATAATAGGTGATAATAAATTGATTGAAAAAGAATATCCGGAGGATTTCTACGAGTTAAAAAACAATGTCAAAAAATTACTTGATTTTAATACAGAACAATATAAGAATACTTATCTTGGTAGGCGTTTCAACTCAAGATTAAGAGTATATAAATTAGATACATATTCACAATATTGGGATATTTTAAGAAAAGATAAAACTGAGCAAGAGAAATTATTAAAAGAGCTCACAATAAATGTAACAGAGTTTTTCAGAGATAATTCTGCTTATCAGGTTTTTATGGATCAAGTAGTCCCAATGGTTTTTGAAAATAAAAAAAATGGTAAAATAAAAGTATGGAGTGCAGGAAGTTCTGATGGTAAAGAGGCATATAGCATAGCGATGATTTTTTCAGAATTTTTAAAAAATAAGGATGTATCATCAAAAGTAGAGATAATTGGTACAGATATAGATATGGATTGTCTGAATAATGCTAGAAACGGCATATATATTTCAAAACCTGGTATTAGTCAGACAGATATAGAAAAACAATTTACTTTTCTAAAAAATGCATATAAATATTTTGAAAAAGAAAATAACATATATAGAGCAAAACCTGATATTAAAAAAATTACTTCTTTTCAGTATCATGATCTTATATCAGGTGTTAAAAAACATGGTTTTGACATTATTTTTTGTAGAAATGTTGTGATATATTTTACAAGAGAACTACAAAAGGTTCTTTATAAAGATTTTTATAATGCTTTGAACCCTGGCGGGTTTTTTATTATGGGAAAAACTGAAACTCTTGTTGGTGAGTCAAGGGATTTTTTTAAAAGTTATGATTCAAAGGAAAGAATATATATAAAAGAATATTTGAATACTAAATATTGAGGAGAAAAAAATCATATGTCATATGAGATGATAAGTAAGGAAATAGATGATTTCTTATCATATAAGGATCGTTATCGTACTGTTTTTGAAAAAAGTGCTGTAGCAATAATGATTACTGATAAAAATGAAAAAATTGTGGATTGTAACAAGTTTACAGAGGAGATACTTGAAACAAAAAAAGAAGAATTGATAAACAGGCCGATAAAAGAACTCTATCCAGATGAAGAATGGGAGAAAATAAGAAGACAGAACATAAGAATGAAAGGTATTCAACATCATCTTGAAACAAAGATTAAAAGAAAAAACGATGAACCCCTTGATGTTGATATTAGTATAAGTGTTCTTAGAAATGAGAAAGGTGATATCGCTGGTTCAATTGGTGTGATACGTGATATTAGCGATAGAAAACAAGCTGAGGAAAGATTAAATTCTATTCTTGAAAACGCAGAAGATTCAATATATCTAGTTGATCATAATTTAACATATCTTACAGTTAACAATGAACTGTTAAAGCGTTTGAATAAAAAAGAAAGACAAGTTATTGGTCATAGTTTTGATGAGATACATTCAAAAGAAGAAACAAATGAATTCAGAGAAAAAATAGAATGGGTTTTTAAACATGGTAAAGCAACAAAGGATGAACATAAATGTACTAAACTTGGTCAATGGTTTCTTAGAACATTAAGCCCTGTGAAAGACAGTTTAACAGGTGAGACCATTGCAGTTGCAATTATTTCAAAAGATATTACTGATATCAAAAAAACTGAGCAGGAATTAATTGAAAGTGAGGAGAGGTATCGTACTGTTTTTGAAAATAGTGCTGTTGCTATAATGCTTACTGATGAAAATGAACGAATTATTTCTTGGAATAAATATACTGAGAAGATCCTTGGTATGAAGAAAAAAGAGCTTTATAAAAAACCTGTTAGTAGTTTTTATCCTGATCTTGAATGGAGAAAGATTAGAAAAGAAAACATCCGTCAGAAAGGCATGCAGCATCATCTTGAGACAAAAATGAAGGATAAAAAAGGAGATCTCATTGATGTTGACATATCAGTTAGTGTTTTAAAAGATGATGAAAAAAATGTTATCGGATCAATTGGTATTATTAGGGATATATCTGATAGGAAGAAAATGCAGAAGAAACTATCATTTGAACATGGTCTTTTAACATCTCTTCTTGATAATGTACCTGATTCAATTTATTTTAAGGATAAAGATAATAAGTTTATAATGGTGAATAAGACAAAGGCAGAGCATTGTAACACAATACCAGCTGAGATGATTGGTAAATCAGATTTTGATTATATGGATGAAGAAAGAGCAAAAAAAGCTGAAGAAATTGATAACCAGGTCCTAAAAACAGGTAATCCAATAATTAATGATGTTGAAAGATATAGGACAGATGATGGAGCTGATAGATGGGTTTCTGTTACAAAGATTCCAAGATATGATGAATCTAAAAATATTATTGGGACTATGGGTATATCTAGGGATATAACAAATCATATGCATGAGACAAAGGAAACAGAAAAATATAAGAAAGTTGCAATTGGACAGAACCTTCGTATGATAGAACTTCGTGATAAGGTTAAGGATCTTATATCTGAGATGGAGAAGAAGGATAAATAATCTAGTTTATTATTTTCCCAGTTCCTATGTGATGTAGTTTTTCAGCGTTTAAATCAAGTAATATGAAAAAATCATTCCCAGTGTAACTAATTTTTTTATTTGTTTCAATTTCAATGATATCATCTGAAATAAATATTATGTTTACTGGTGTGTTTTGCATGCCTATTGTTGCATGAAAAACTCCTTTTTTTATCTCAGGATAATAAGGGTTTTTATTTATCTTTAATTTAAAACTTTTTGATATCTTAGCATTTTCTTTAGTTGTAAAAATTGATCCTCTTTTCATTTCATCTACAACTGCGCCTTTTATTGCAAGACCGACTCTGCAGCCAGCTTCTGCTTCATCGTAGTTTTTATCCTGTATTTGTATGGAACGAATTGTAACTTCTTTTTCTGCTGGCAGTAGTATCATTTTATCATGTTTATGGATGATTCCTTGTTTTACAACTCCTAATATTATTTCTCCAATTCCTTTAACATTAAAAGAATGATCAACTACTACAACAGGTGGTTTTGAGTTATCATTTTTAATTTTTATATTTTCAAGTTTTTCCATGATCATTGGAATTTTCATCTCAATAATTTCAAATTTTTGAAGATTTGTATTCTCAATTATCTTTTTTATCTGTGTAGTATCTGTATATTCTGGTATAACTATCAATCCGTTTGTTATATTCAATGAATCGATTAACATTATTGTCTCACCTATTGAAGAAGTTAGTTTTTCAATGTATATTATTGCATAATCGATAGTTGAAATTATCTGGGTTTTTGTAGTAAGTTTATCATTAAAAGGGATCATAAAATTAAAGATTGAGTTATCAGTTTTACGATTAAACATTAAAATATCACTTTCAGTTCCTTTTTTACCAAGTTGATTGCCTAGATCTTCGTTGTGAAAAATGCCGATTGATAAGTGTTTCATAAGAGAAACTGCATAAAAATTAGTTAAATAAAGTTATGGGCCCGGCAGGATTTGAACCTGCGACCATCTGGTTATGAGCCAGACGCTCCGCCAGACTAAGCTACGAGCCCATAAAAAAACAAAATTTTTTTTATGGTTGTCAAACTCAGGGTAATATAATTTATAGTACTTAAAATTTAGAGATAAAAAAATCTTTAATAAAAATTTCTTTAAAACAAAAAATTAGAATTATCTTTCTTTTTAAAAAATTAAACTTTGATATTTTTCTTATTCTGTCATATATTCCCAGAATGATTTTAAATCCTTATTTAACTCAGCTTTCCATAAGATAAATTGTAATTCCTCATTAGGTTCAAGATTGTTATCGTGTTTAATTTTCCTCATCTCCTCAGTTTTTTTCATATTTTTTACATCCCAAAAATTCTTCCTATGATACTCTTTGTCAATGATATGTATTTATAAGTATCGTGAAAAAATGTCAAACTGTTAAAATAACTAGAGTAAAATACTTTAAATAAATACCAATAAGTATAACAAAGGATAAAATTATAAAATGTTACTCGAAACTCTTGCAAAATACCCATTTTTATCTGATGCAAAAAAATATGTTAAAGAAAATAGTATTTCAGTAAAAGAAATACTTCATGATCCAATATATTCAAGAGCAAGAGCAATTGGTATTGAGCGACTTGAAAATAGTTATGAAAAACATGATGCAGATAATAGAAGTATAGCAACAGAAACTGATTGTGTGATGGAATTATTATCATATCCAATTGCAAGGATGATTGCTGTTTGTATTGGTGACATATATTTTAAACGTAGATATGCACTTGGTGAAGCAGTACATTTTTATAAAAACCTTGTAAAAGAAAAAATTGACCTGTTAATCGATATTTCAATGGAATTTAATATCGAGGTAAAATATGATGAAGAAACTGATAAAATCCTGATTTATTTTACGGATTATCTGAAACATGCGCCGACAAGATACAAAGAATGGAAGATGATAAATCGTGAGATGCAAAATGGTTTTATAAAAATCCAAAAAAAGGATCTTGCAAGGATAATACAAGAAGCATTAAGATCAAAAATTAATGATGAACTAGATAGTCATGAATGTAATTCTGAGATTAAAAAAATTTTTAATGAAGAGATACAAAAAATACTGGTTAAAGTCCTAAAATATAGGGAGAAAATAAAAACTGAGCCTATAGGTAAACTAGATATAGATAAACTACCACCATGTATGAAAAACATACTTAACTCGATACAATCTGGTGAAAACGTGCCACATGCGGGTAGGTTCGCTCTAGTTGCATTTTTAAACTCTTTAAAACTTGGTACTGAAGAAATTATGAAACTGTTTAGCACTGCCCCTGATTTTGAAGAAGAAAAAACAAGATATCAGGTTGAACATATTACAGGTGAGATGTCCTCAACTAGTTATAAGCCACCGGGTTGTGAAAAATTAAGAACCTATGGTATATGTCCAAGTGAAGAAATTGATAGACTCTGTAAGAAAGTTCATCATCCTATGAGTTATTATAGGATAAAATGGAAACAAGAAAAAAATAATAAAGAGAAGAAAAAATGAAAAAATTTGTGACATTTGAAGGGATAGATGGAAGTGGTAAATCCACGATTTCAAAGATGGTATATGAAAAACTAAGGGAAAAAAACAAAAAAATAATTCTAACAATAGAGCCAACTGATTCTTGGTATGGGAGAAAAGTTCAGAAATCAATTCAGAAAAAAACAGATCCATATGTTACGACTTTTGCATTTATCGCTGATAGAGTGGATCATTGTAAAAAAATAGATAAATGGCTGGAAGAAGGATTTATTGTTCTCTGTGATCGTTATGCCGAATCAACTTATGCTTATCAAGGAGCACAAATTGAAGGTGAAATCAAAAATCCTTTGAAATGGCTTAAAGATCTTTCAAAAGATGTTATACTAATTCCTGATAGGACATATTTTTTCAAGATAAAGCCAGAAGAGGCTATTAGTAGAATACAAGATAGGGATGATCTTATTCCTTTTGAAAAAAAAAGTTTTCTTGAAAAGGTACATGAGAATTATTTGAAATTATGTAAAGGTGATAGATTCATAACTCTTGATGCAACAAAGTATCCTGAGGAATTAGTAGATATATGTGTTGATGATATTTTAAGTTAAAAAAATAGTTATGATGCTCCTGCCGGGATTCGAACCCGAGTCTAAGCCTCGAGAGGGCTTGATGATTGGCCGGACTACACTACAGGAGCAAAAAATATTTTTTATCCGCCTGATGAAACTTGTAATATATCAAGTTCCATCCCGTTTTTTAGTGTTTCATCTATTGGAATCGGTATTTTTTTGTTCATTACAACTACAGTGTCTGGTTTTAGATTTATTTTTTTTAGTATGTCTTCTACTTTTGAATCATCTTTAACTGTTATTTCATTTTTTTCTTTGTTTCTAAGAATATTTATCTTTACCTTCAATAGAATCAAAACCCATATAAAAAAGTCTTTGATAATACTTTTGAAGAAAATTTTTTTATTATTTGCTGGGGTAGCCAAGCTCGGCCTAAGGCGGTGGTCTCGAAAACCACTAGTACGTTTGTACTACATGGGTTCAAATCCCCTCCCCAGCGTATATTATAATACATAAAAAACAAATTTTAATAAAAAATTTTATATACTTTTATAACGATAATTAAATTATTAGGAGAATAAAAAACAATGAATAAAAAAATTATAATATTAGCAATCACTGGAATACTTCTTTTAACAGTATATACACCAGTTAGTTCAGCAGCAAAACTTGATATTAAAGGTTTTTTTAAAACCGATCCAATTATTACAGCTGAACCAGATGAAGATGCAACAAATAAACTTATTATGCCACTTGGAGAAACATTAGATATACCAGTTAAAGTAAATTATAAAATTGAAGGAAATTTAGCTAAATTATATTCAAAAATACCTCTTAGAAATAAAAAAGCTTCATTAGATTTTGAAATAATTGATACTCCATCTTATGCTACTGCATCTATTGATGTAGAAAAATTAGATTTCAATATTTCAACAGAATCAGTTGAAAAAGAAATAATTTTAAAAGTATCTTTAGATGAAAAGGCAACAGCATTTGAAAAATCAAATATAGATATAAAAATATCAGCAAATGAAGTGAAAGGATTTCTTGGTCTTGCAACACTTGTAAACTCTGGAAATATAACAGTTGAGGTACCATTTTCAGCTGATTACTATCCAGATATAACAATTGATATGCCATATGATGAAAAGGAAATACCACCAAATAACATTACAGAGGTTCCAATAAATATTACAAACAATGGTAACTATAAAACAACAGTGCTAATAGACATAAAAGATATACCTGTAAACTGGACATTAGACATACAAAATGTTGATCTTAATAAAGATGAAACAAAAGAAATAATACTTGAAGTTGATCCATATCTTTATTTTGATAATGAAACAGTTAAGATAGATTTCACACCACAAGCATATAATGTAGCTGATAAAACTGGTGATACAATAACAAAAGAGATACTATTTAGAAACGATGGATCATATGTTGAGGAAGAAGAGGAAGAAGAAGGATTCTTCATACCTGGTTTTGAACTAGTATTATTAATCTCAGCGTTAGCAGCATGTATGATAATTTTAAAAAGAAGAAAAAAATAAAATATTAAAAATTTCTTCACTTTTTTCTAATTGATGAATAAAAAACAATTTAATTTTGAAGAAATATTTCAACTTTTAAAAGAAGAACTAGAAGATAAAAAACTACCTGTTGTTGCTGATCCAGATTGGGATAGAACAATAAATACTCCTTTTAAAACACTTATAAGCTGCATTCTAAGTCTTAGAACAAAAGATATGGTAACAGAAAAAGCAGCATATAATCTTTTAAAAAAGTATAATACTCCTGAGAAGATAATAAAATTATCTGAAGAACAAATACAGGATCTAATATATCCAGTAGGGTTTTATAAGGTAAAATCAAAGACAATTAAGAATATTTCAAAGACACTTATTGATAAATATGGATCAGTTGTACCTGATGATATTAACGAACTTTTAAAACTAAAGGGCGTAGGTAGAAAAACAGCTAATATCGTTATGGTATATGGCTTTAACAAAACAGGTTTTCTACCAATTGATACTCACTGTCATAGGATACCAAATCGTCTTGGTTGGATAAAAACAAAAAATCCAGTAGAAACAGAACAGAAACTAAGAAAAATTTTACCACAAAAATACTGGGATGATTTCAATCATTTATTTGTAAAATTTGGGCAAATAATATGCTTACCAGTATCACCTTATTGTAGCAGATGCCCAATTGAAGAATATTGTAAAAAAAATGGATTAAAAAATAGTAGATAAAAAATATAAGAAAAAATCTATTTCTTTTTTATAAAACTCTCAATCTCAGAGATGGAAAGATTTGTATCATCACTCATTATATCGACGATTTTATCTCTTTCTTCCCAGTTTTCATAATAGTTCTTCTGTGTTTTACTAAGCTTAAAACTTATTCCTTTTGTATCAGCTAAATTCATTAGCTGTTCTAATGATAATTCATCTAATAATTCTTTTTTTATTGACATTATTTGTTACCTCAACGTTTTTGTGTTAAAATTTTTTTTTTCACGTCCCATAATAAAATAATCATAAATATATTTTTTTGAACTAAAAATTTCTTTTGTATTTTTTTTTCGAATTGTTTATAAACCAAAGATTATATTCAACTATTGGAAAGTCGGTGGATGGGATGCAGAACGACGAATATAATAGTTCCAAGTTAGTATCAAAAAGACCTCTGGTTATTAGATCTCTCAGAAGGAGTAATGTTAGAAAAAAAATTGCGGATTATCTTTTTGATATAAGTCCAAGTGGTAGTTATACTTCTGAGATAGCTTATAATGTTAAAACAACTCCAACAAATGTGCTTGGAGCTATACGTGGGATGAGCTCCCGTTATAGAGAAGAAGAATCATTGATTAATTTGAATATCGTTGAACTTGATGAGACAAATCAAGGTATTAAAATTTATAGAATAACTGATTTTGGAAAAGAGATAATAAACTCGCTAAAAGAAAAATAGAATAATATTTTTTTATAGTAAACCCATTTTATCACGATTCAGCTCAAACATTGTAGTTACTTGTTTTTCCTCAACCTGGTCCATATCACCATCCTCATACTTAACAACAAGCCAGTTACTTGGATGAGGATAGACATTTACGACTCTTGCTTTTTTCATAGGTTTATCTGGGTTTTCCATATCTCTAACAAAGACTTCTATACCTCTCCTAATCCCTCTTTCTCTTAACATATATTTGACAACCCATTTATTCAAATATTTTTAACAAAAAATAATTTTTAATGTTTTTGTAAAAAATAGGGGGTTGTTTGTATTTTGCTATATAAATTCGACAAAAAGGTTATATATAATATATATACTATTATACGGAGCTGAATTTTTTTTCAGTTTAACCAAATAATAGAACCTAAGTTTGATAAAATAAAAGCTTTATATATAGGTTCTTTATACGGTTAAAGACAGATTTGACCTGGACCTTTCCGGTCGACCCATGAGTTTGTGTCATCGCACTATCTGTGATTGGGATCATATTTCCAGTCCAAGGTCACAAAATGGATGTGGAGGTTCAAGAAAAGCAAGTAACATTCCCATTAGAGGATATTTGCGCTCTCTTGAATCTGACGATTGATATGTGTTGGTGAATTTTTTGATTCACCCGCCAATAGACCAAAATAAAATTTTGTGTGTATAAAATTAATATATGATTCCGGTTGATCCTGCCGGAGGTCACTGCTATTGGGATTCGACTAAGCCATGCGAGTCGAGAGGGTTCGGCCCTCGGCTGACGGCTCAGTAACACGTGGATAATCTGCCCTAAGGTGGAGGATAACCTCGGGAAACTGAGAATAATACTCCATAGGCCTAAGATGCTGGAATGCACTTAGGCTGAAAACTTCGGTGCCCTAGGATGAATCTGCGGACTATCAGGTAGTAGTCAGGGTAATGACCTGACTAGCCTACGACGGATACGGGTTGTGAGAGCAATAACCCGGAGATGATATCTGAGACACGATATCAGGCCCTACGGGGCGCAGCAGGCGCGAAAACTTCACAATGCGCGAAAGCGCGATGAGGGAATCCCAAGTGCTTGCACTTAGGTGTAAGCTGTTTCTATGTCTAAAACGCATAGAGAGTAAGGGCTGGGTAAGACGGGTGCCAGCCGCCGCGGTAATACCTGCAGCTCAAGTGGTGGCCGCTATTATTGGGCCTAAAACGTCCGTAGCCTGTCTGGTAAATGCCTGGGTAAATCGTGTAGCTTAACTATACGAATTCCGGGTAGACTGCCAGGCTTGAGACTGGGAGAAGCTAGAGGTACTCCTGGGGTAGAGGTGAAATTCTGTAATCCTAGGGGGACCACCAGTGGCGAAGGCGTCTAGCTAGAACGGGTCTGACGGTGAGGGACGAAGCCCTGGGGCGCAAACCGGATTAGATACCCGGGTAGTCCAGGGTGTAAACGCTGCTTGCTTGATGTTAGTCGGGCTCCGAGCCCGATTAGTGTCGGAGAGAAGTTGTTAAGCAAGCTGCCTGGGAAGTACGATCGCAAGATTGAAACTTAAAGGAATTGGCGGGGGAGCACAGCAACGGGTGGAGCGTGCGGTTTAATTGGATTCAACGCCGGAAAACTCACCGGAGGCGACGGTTACATGAAAGTCAGGCTGATGACCTTACTCGAT
>Ga0272441_10000253_pt1 | contig 121937 bp, 91 predicted proteins | sample SSMProp6N_FD_193582 | JGI IMG/M metagenome (GOLD analysis project Ga0272441, IMG submission 193582) | Marine sediment archaeal communities from Little Sippewissett salt marsh, Falmouth, MA, United States - SSM-Prop-6N | ecosystem: Environmental > Aquatic > Marine > Wetlands > Sediment ...
CGCTTTGGAGGATGTATACGTAGAACATATTATTGATAGTATTAATATTGAAACAAAATAAATCGGTGTATTGAAATAAAATAAATCGGGGCGACTCGCGACAAGCAGTAAGGACTAAAAACAGCCGAAAAATCAGATTCGCAATACCGGCCTGGAAACCCGCGTGTGCGTGACTTTAGCCGATTTGGCGATTTTCACTTCCTCTCCGCCACCCCTCAAAAATAGATCCTTTATGAATGAATCGACCCCAAAATAAGTACTTACCGTATGAAACCACTTAACCCCTTGGTGCTCAACGAGATAGAACGGCGATCCTACATTTTTGTACCGTTTTCCCGTTGTCCTTTATGAATGAAACCACCCCAAAAACGTCATATATTCCATGACCGAGCCGAAGCCTTGGCGAAGGCTGGCGGGACCCGAGTTATACGGAAAGGACAATGGCGACGATTGGCAATCTGTGTCCAATTTGTATTCCTGTTTTTTCCGGAAAAAACCTTGACATCTTCTGCACCGGGTCTATAATCCATTCAGAGTTGCCGCTACAAAGGGGTTGCGTCTTTCCAAGGTGTTTTCAGGCCGAGTAATAGTCCTGTCGCAGATTCCGTCCAACCTGATAACGTCCACGCCTAAGGGTTCATCAGTATGCCTTTCTCGAGAAGGAGTCATAACATGAAAAAACGCTTTTCCAAGTTTCTATTCATATTCGGGTCGAGCAGCCGCACATGGATCGCAGCAGCTTCCGCTGTGATAACAGCTGCATTGCTCGTCGGCTGCGGTGGTCACGATGACAGCAAGGACGGTCCAGCCACGTACACGGTGACCTTTATAACCGACGGAACACCGGGTGCAACGCTGACCGGAACCCTCACCCAGACCATAAAACACGGCTCTGACTGTACTCCCGTCACAGCCGTGCCGCCCGCGGATTCTGACTTCGGGAAGTGGACGCTCGCGGATTCTTCAGTGTACTCAATGGAGAACCAGATCACCGTAACCGCCGTGACTTCAGACATAACGCTCACGGCCAACTTTTGGGGCGTTGTCTATGTTGACGCAGATGCGACAGGTAACAACGACGGGACATCGTGGACAGATGCGTTCACCGACCTGGAGGCGGCGCTGTCTTCCGTTGTTTCAGGCGCAGTCATCTGGGTTGCGGAGGGCACGTATAAGCCCGCGTCCGATCACGGATTAGGCATAGGCGACCGCGGCAGGCACTTTCAGTTGAAAAACGATGTGGCCGTCTACGGCGGTTTCGCGGGCGGCGAGACCTCGCGCGACCAGCGCCTGCCGTCGACGCACCCGACCGTGCTGAGCGGCGACATCGGGGTCGGAGGCGACGACTCGGACAACTGCTACCACGTTTTCCGTCATTCAGGCGTGCCGCTCTTGGATGGCACCGCGGTCCTGGACGGCTTCACCGTGACCGGCGGTAGGGCTGACGACACCATCAACTGGTTAGAGATCTACGGCGGCGGGATGATGAACGGAGGCAGCCCCACGGTGAGGAACTGCGTGTTCGCCTCGAACTGGGCCTTGGAGTGCGGGGGTGCCATGGGCAATTTCAATAACAGCAGGCCGACTGTGACGAACTGCACGTTCGTCTCAAACTGGGCGGCTACAACCGGCAGCGGGATATACAACGACAACAGCAGTCCTGTGGTGAAGAACTGTGACTTCATTTCGAACTACGGGACAGCCGTGGTCAACAACTCGGGCAGCAGCCCCGTGGTGACGGGGTGCCTCTTCATGGACAACTGGGACCGCGGGATCACTAACTACGAGAGCAACGCCACGGTGTCCAACTGCACGTTCATGTTCAACTCGGCCGCCAGCGGCGGCGCGGTGTACAATAATGGATGGGGCGACCCGTTCTCTCCAATCTTCACCAACTGCATGTTCTTCGCGAACCAAGCTACGGACTATGGAGGTGCGATGTGCAACGAGGGATATTGCAGCCCCGTGGTGACCAACTGCACGTTTGCCCTGAACTCGGCTGGCGACAGCGGCGGCGCGATCTTCAATATGCTGTTCGAAAGCTTTCCGACTGTGACGAACTGCGTTCTGTGGAATGACACAGCCGCAATTTCCGGAAACGAGGTCTATAATGATACCCTGGATATGTCGGTCCTCACGTTCAGCCACTGCGACATCGACGGCTGCGGCGGCAGCGGCGCAGGCTGGGACCCCGCGCTCGACACCGATGGTGGCGGCAACATCGACGACGACCCGCTCTTCGTCAATGTGCCGGGACGCGTCGATCTGACTTCGGCTGCCGGTACGACAGCTACCGTCGAGATCGCCAGCGCTACGGTACACTACTCTGTCAACGATGTCATCGAGGTCAATGCCGACAATGTCATTCGGACGGTGACCGACGTGACCGGAACAACGGTGACGTTCACCCCAACGCTCGCAGTAGCGAGTGAAGCGGGTGATATAGTCGCCAACTGGGGCCCGGGAGCCACCGATCTCGTCGTGGACCTGTCTCTCGCTGACAGCTCACCCTGCGTGGATACAGGCGATGACGATGCGCTTCCGGCGGACCCTGCCGACCTTGACTCTGATGGCGACACCTCCGAGCAGACCCCATTTGACCTCGACGGGAACGACCGGGTCTCCGGGAGCCACGTCGACATGGGTGCATACGAGTACCAGCAGTAGCTGTCGAGGGGCAGGGCCGTTGTTCCCTTCCGCCAGGCGGATGATGATTTCCCAGACATCTGTTTCCTGCACGGGTGAGCCCTGAAAAAGCCCGCAGGAAATGCGGTCACGGCGGGCAGGGTCACCCCCAATTCAAACAATAAGATCATATAATGCCCAGATCCTGCTGTATATTTCCCTTTTATTGTTTGTTGTTCTGTTTATTGAAATATGGTCTGGAATTAAGGCGAAGATTTGTCAATTCAAAATATATCGCGACCACCCGATATGTACTGAAAGGACGTTTTTGCCATGTTTCCTAAGCCGCTGATATTGAATAAGTTATAACGAAATTGGGTTTAAAGAAATAAATCGGGGCGACTCGCGACAAGCAGTAAGGACTAAAAACAGCCGAAAAATCAAATTCGCAATACCGGCCTGGAAACCCGCGTGTGCGTGACTTTAGCCGATTTGGCGATTTTCACTTCCTCTCCGCCACCCCTTAAAAATAGATCCTTTATGAATGAATCGACCCCAAAATAAGTACTTACCGTATGAAACCCCTTAACTCCTTGGTGTCCAATAAGTTAGAACAGTCTAACCTACATTTTAGTAGCATTTTCCATTGTCCTTTATGAATGAATCCCCCCAAAAAACGTTATATATCGGGACCCGAGTTAGTCGGAAAGGACATGGCTTTTTGTTTTACTTCAATTCCCGAACAAGTATTCAATAAGCATAATGATACCGAGGATAATCAAAGCACCAAAAACCAGCAGCCATTTCACCAGGGATTTCTTGCGCTCCAGTTTGTCGTTATCAAGATACTGAGATATGGTATCATCATCTAAGTCATCGTCTGTTATTTTTGAATTTTTACCTTTATCATGCATTTCCTTTTCCTCAATATGTGTCATCTTTCAATTCATTTCTGTCCGTCTTCCATGTCTGATCCGTTTGTCAGTCCGTTCACAGTCTCGTGCCTTATATCATAACCTTCGATCATGAAAAACACATCTTCCGCGATATTGACTGCATGATCGGCTATCCTTTCAAAAGAACGGGCAGTAAGGATCAGTTCCATCGCCTGCTTGAGTGTTGACGGGTCATTCTGTACAAAGACCATGAGATCCCTGAATACCTTGTCATGCAGGTCATCGACTTTATCATCCTTTTTAATAACTGCGACAGCCTGTTTCTTGTCTTCATTCTTGAAGGATTCCATTGCTTCTTTGAGCATTTCCCTTCCCAGTTCGGTCATGCGGGGTATATCAACGATCGGTTTTATTGCAGGCTCCTTGAACATTTGCTTGGAATAGAACCCGATATTGATTACCTGGTCTGCTATCCTTTCCAATTCTGTATTGATCTTTGTTATCATCAGAAGATGCCGGAGGTCTTTTGCTACCGGGGTAAATACAGCAATAAGCTTTACTGTATCTTCATCCACTTCTCCCTGCATGGCATCGACCTGGTCTTCGATCTCAAGGTTTGCCTGGAAGGGTTCGAGGTCCCATCCGGACAAGCCTTTTTTCGCATTCGCTATCATTTCCTCCACCATGCTGCTCATGCGGACCAGTTTATCCTCCAGCATGCAAAGATCATGATCAAATTGTTTTGGCATTTGAATGCTCCTTAATTAACATATCAACCGTATCTTCCTTCAATATACTCTTCAGTCCGTTTATCCTGCGGTTTGAGAAACATATCGGCAGTCAAAGTATGTTCGATTAGCTCCCCATTGAGCATAAACATGCACTCATCACCGATCCTTCTTGCCTGGGCCATATTGTGCGTCACAATGATAATGGTGTATTTTTCCCTGAGAGCTTTCAGCAGATCCTCGACCGCGTCGGTCCCTTCAGCATCCAGGGCGGAACAAGGTTCATCCATGAGCAGGACCTGAGGCTTAAGCGGCAGCAGGCGTGCGATGCAGAGTTTCTGCTGCTGTTCCAGGGAGAGAGAAGTTCCGCGCCGTTTAAGATCATCTTTAACCGCATCCCAGAGAAACACTTCGGTCAGCGCTTTTTCTACAGCATTGTCCATATCCGATCTGCTGATCGAACGGGCCGGAGAATGGATCCGCAGCCCGAAAGCAATATTATCATAGATCGAGAGCGGCAGCGGGTTAGGCCGCTGAAATACCATGCCTACCTTTTTGCGTAACTCGATCAGGGATACATCTTCATCATAGATATTGTTATCCATGATCCTGACCACTCCTTCGATCCGGACATTGCTGAACCGTTCATTCATTCGGTTGAAACACCGGAGCAGTGTTGTCTTGCCGCAGCCAGACGGCCCGATCAAAGCGGTGATCAGCCCATGCTTGATATGAGAAGTCACACCGTACAAAGCCTGAAAAGTCCCATACCAGAGGCTAAGCGCATCAGTAGTAAGATTAAGGTCATCAGCAGCAGTGGTCTTTTCCATTGCTAAAGGTTCGTTTCCTCCAGTACTTTCTTGAGTCATACCAATCTTCAATTAATAAATGTTTATTGTAAAGCAGGACATTGATTATCCAAATACACCGTGTACATAATCATAGGTCAGCTGAATGCCGGGATCTTCAGAAAAGATCACTTCCGTCTCATCTACTTGAATTAGGTCCCCTATATTCAGAAAGCAGGTCTTATCACTAAGCCTGCGGGCCTGCTGCACTAAATTAGTCACAAGGATTATTGTTATTTCTTTCTTTAATTCAATCAGAACATCTTCAATCCGCATGGTGGTCACCGGATCGATAGCGATCGAGAATTCATCCAGGCAGAGGATCTCAGGTTCATGGGAAAGTGCCCGGGCAATGGTGAGACGCTGCTGCTGGCCTCCGGAGAGCATGGTTCCCAGAGAATCAAGCCGGTCCTTAACCTCATCCCATAATGCGGCCTGAGTCAGACATTTCTCCACCAGTTCGTCAAGAAAGGCTTTATCTTTTTTACCCGCCATCCGGGGTGCATAAGCCACATTATCATAGATCGAAAGCGGCAACCCCACGGGTAAAGGAAAGACCACGCCGATCCGTCTGCGCAGGCCGTACACATCACGATTCTCATGGATATCCTCACCATCGATCATAATCCGGCCGGTAACAGAAACATTAGGTTCAAGTTCAATCGTCCGGTTAATACATTTTATGAGGGTTGTCTTGCCTGAGTTGGCCGGGCCGATCACGGCAAAGATCTCGTGTTCCGGAACTGACAGGGTGATACCGCTCAAGGCTTTCTTTTTGCTGTAAGAAACTGAAAGGTCTTTTATTTCAATCTTATTCCCTGTCATTGTCTACCATTTCTTTTTGTTGCGGACATAAACCCGCAGTCCGACAGCAAAACTATTGAACGCCAGGACAAAACCGAGCAGGACCACGGCAGTGCCATACAACATGGACTCTGGAACTCCGGGCACCTGGGTTGAGATGGTATGCAGATGCTGAGAAAGGGCCATGCACTGTTCAGTGGGAGAATAGGGGAAAAAATCCCATCTTTCAACAGCTTTGAAAAATACGGCGCCTGTGAACATGATCGGTGCAGTTTCACCTGCGGCTCTGCACACCTGCAGTATAACCCCGGTAAGTATACCGCTTATGGAATTCGGCAGAACTATGGTCCTTATGGTCTGCCATTTGCTTGCCCCCATGTTCCAGCAGGCAACTCTGAAATTCATCGGCACAGAAGCAAGGGCTTCTTTGGTTGAAACGATTATAACGGGAAGCGTCATTATGGCCAGTGTAAGAGATGCGGAAATTATCGATTTTCCAAAACCGAAGAACATTACAAAAATCCCGACACCGAACAGGGCATGGACAATACTCGGCACCCCGGCGAGGTTCATTACGGCGAGCTGGACTATACGGGTAAACCAGTTATCCTTTGCGTACTCGTTCAAATATATTCCTGCAAGGATCCCGATGGGTGCAGATACCAGAAGCGAGAAGACTACGGTGTAGACCGTCCCGATCAGCGGTGACCATATACCTCCAGCCCGCATGCCTGACCTGGGCACATCGGTCAGGAACTCCCAGGTAAGCGAAGGCCAGGCCTTGACTACAAGGACTATCAGGATAATGAGGAGCGGTATCAGGATCAGGACAGCCATTGATCCGAAAACAGAGGCGGCAATACGCTGCACCCGCAGCTTCTTTCTTGTCAGATCTGTTGTCTGGAATACACCTGGCTGTTTTTCAGTAACAGCGGTTTCTATGACTTCCTCCTTACACCTTTAACGATCAGATCAGCGGTTATATTTATAACAAAGGTGATAATGAACAATACGATACCGATCACGAACAGGGCCTGGTAATGGTGCGCTTCGGGTGAATACGAACCATCTGCCAGAGCATCCAGCCGCGGCGCCTCGCCCAGCTCAGCCGCAATGGTCGCAGTCAGAGTACGGACAGAATCAAGCACATGCAAGAACGGAAATTCACTGCTGAACGGAATATTAATAGAATGCCCGGTGCACATGAGTACTGCCATGGTCTCACCGACTGCGCGTCCGACACCCAGAAGCACAGCGGCCAAAAGCCCGTTCTTTGAAGCCGGGAGGATCACTCGCCAGATGATCTGCCAGCGTGTGGCCCCCAGTGCCTCAGCCGCCTCAATGAACCCGTCCGGAACTGCGCGCATGGCGTCCTCGGCGATCGAAACAATAATAGGCACGCTCATGAGCCCGACAACTATTCCGGCATTCAGCACATTAAGGCCTATAGGAGCTCCAGTCATGTTCACGATCAGGGGATTGATTACCATCAGGCCGATAAACCCCCATACTACAGAAGGGATCGCGGCGAGCAGTTCGATCAGGACCTTCATGGTCTCTTTGATCTTTTTGCTGCAGAATTCGCCAATGAAAATAGCAGTCCCCAGGCTGAACGGAACAGCAATGACCATGGCTATGATCGTGACGCTCCCGGTCCCCAGCAGCTGTGCACCGATGCCGTACCGGACATTATTCGCCGAGGTGGGATACCATTCGGGCGTAAAAAAGAATTCCTTCACATTCATCACATCGCGTATGAACGGCCACCCTTCACGGAACACAAAGTAGAAGATCCCGAACACAAAGATGATCGAACTGACACCGCAGAGGTAGATCAGACTTACGATCGTCCGCTCACTCATCCTGCGGGTGAGGGACATGAATTTGTTTTTAAACTCAGACTTTTTCAATGTCACACTACTTTACGGGAACGTAGCCTGATTTTCTGACAATGTCCTGCCCGGCCGGTGAGAGAATCCAGTCAAGGTAGGCCTTAACCTCTCCCTCAGGCTGACCCAGTGTATACATGCGCAGTGGCCTGGCCAGGGGGTAATTGCCGGAAGTAGCATTTTCCAGTGAAGGCAAATACGTTTCTTCGCCTTTTTTCCTGCTAAGGGCTACGAACTTGACACCCTCAATCAGGTAGCCCATACCGGAGTAGCCAATCGCACCCGGGGTCTTGGCCACAAGTTCAACCACATCCTTGGAACCGGACATATCCTTCGAACCCATCTTAAAATCCTTGTTATCTAAAACATGTTCTCTGAAGTAGAAATAGGTTCCTGAGCTGTTCTGCCGGCTGACACGAACGATTTCGTCATTACCATCAAGCTTCACATTCAGCTGCGACCATTTGTCAGTTGTACCGCCTTCAGCATAGACAGCTTTAAGTTCTTCGAAGGAAAGTTTCTCAACTGGGTTATTAGTATTAACATATACAGCCAGTGCATCATAACCCACAATCCATTCAATCGGCTCTTTGCCTGTGTTTTGCTTGGCCTGGGCTTTCTCGGAATCTTTCATGGATCGGGAAGCATTAGCAATCTGAGTGATCCCCTGCATCAGGTCGCGGATACCAACACCCGAACCACCTCCGCCAACTTCGACAGAAATATTCGGCTTCACGCCTCTATAGGCTTCGGACCACATCTGAGCCAGATTCACCATGGTGTCTGAACCCGAATTGGTTATCACGACCGTTTCGGGTTTCGCACTATCGGTTTTATTCCCGCAGCCGATCATCAGCAAACCACACGTCACCAATACTGCCGTTGTAATCGCAAGATACTGTTTCATCGTATACCTTTCTGCAAAACAAGAAATTTCTTTTTGCCGCAGCCAACCAGTTGGTACAGCATCCAATTTCAGCACTATTATCAATCACGTTTGTGTGGAGGGAATAAATTGAATGTTAATTTTGTGTTAAGTTTGTATTTAACGGTTTAGAACGGGTTTTGAGCCGTTTTCCGGGAAGTATATTTCAAATCGGCAGCAGGATTCTGAACACAGTCCCTTTTCCCGGCAGGCTCTCCACCCCAAGGACCCCGCCATGAAGCTGAACAATATGCTTTACTATGGAAAGGCCGAGGCCGGTCCCCCCCATTTCCCTGGACCTTGATTTGTCAACGACAAAAAAACGTTCGAATATACGATCCTGATGCTTTTGGGGTATTCCAATACCTGTATCCCTTACCTCGATCCGGATCATGTCCTTTTCAGTTTTTCGCGCTGAAATTATCACTTCACCTTTTTCAGTGTATCTGACAGCATTTTCAACAAGGTTGACCATAGCCTGTTCTATTTTAAACGGATCGGCATGGATGTCCGGGAGCCCCGGTTCGCAATCGATATTCAGAGTCAAGCCTTTAGCCGCGCATTTCCGGGCAAACATGTCTGCAACTTCATCAATTAGCTTTTGAAAAGAAATATCCCTGCAGTCAAGTTCGAAACCTTTCTCCTCAAGACTTGAAAGAACCAGCAGATCATGAACGATATTTACCAGCCTGTCAGTATGCCGCTTTATTATTTCGACATAGTGGATGTTCTTCTCCTCCGTCTCCCCCATCAGTGTTTCGATATACCCCTTGATCGCAGTGAGAGGTGTTCTGAGCTCATGCGAAACATTGGCAATAAAGTCTTTCTTCAGTTTTTCAATATCTTTTGTGCCTGTTATATCATGCAGCAACAGGATAATTTCCTTTTTAGCCGGAACAGAAGCCGTGCTGCACAGGAAATATCGGCCGTTGAATTCAATTTCTTGTGAAGATGTTTTTTGCCCTTGTATGGTTTCCCCGATGAATTTCCTGACCGGCTGATCTTCAATTGCTTCCTTATACAAACGTCCCGCAAGCGGGATATCCCCAAAAGCATGCTCCGCGCCCTCATTACAGAGCGTGATCATACCCTTGTTATTAACCACCAGTATTCCTTCCTGAATGGAGGAAATAATACTCGCAAGCTCCTCATTCTGCACCTTCTGTTCATTAAACAGGGATTGGATCTGTTCTGCCATTGCATTAAAGCTATCACCCAGATTCTTCAGCTCATCTTTGCTTCTAATAGAAACCCGTGTACCAAACTCACCTTCAGCAATCTTTCCGGAACCTTCAGCCAGTTCCCTGATCGGATTCGAGAGTGTCTTTGAAAAAGCAAAAGCGATAACAAGCGAAAGAAGTATCACAGCGATCGAGACGCCGTAAATACTCATTCTCAGCTTTCCAAGGAGGCTGTTGATATCCTTGAGAAAGACACTTACCCTTACAATTCCAACGGTATTACCGGACCGCTTTAAAGGAACAGCGACATAGAGCATATCTTCCTTGACCGTATGACTGAAACGTACATCCGTGCCGGTCCTTCCCTCCATTGCCGCTTTGACTTCAGGCCTGTTCTTATGGCTCTCCATCAGAGACGGGTCTTCTTCCGAATCTGCAGTTACAATTCCCTCAAGATCAATAACGGTGATCCTTGTATCAAGCTTTGTACCGAGACCTTTTACAAGATAATTGAACTCCTTCGGTGACTTCCCTCCCTGCAGCTCAAAATACTCGGCGAGAAGAACAGCCTGGTGTTCCAGGTCATCCTTCACTTTATTAGTGAAATATGGTTTGATGACATAGAATGTAAACAGAAGTATTGACAGCGAAATGAGTATGATAACGAGCAGATACCCGCTGAATACCTTAGCTAATATCGATCTTTTCATCGGTAAGCTTATATCCCATTCCTCTCAAATTCTGAACATATTCCCTTGCTTTTCCCAGTTTTGACCTGAGATTTCTGATATGCACATCGACTGTGCGGTCAGTGACTATCCGGTCATTTCCCCATAAGTGATCCAGTATCTGATCCCGTGAATAAACCCATCCTCTTCTTTGGGCCAGCAAATGCAGTATCTTGAATTCCGTTGTGGTAAGATCCACATTTTTTCCGCTGACAAGAGCCTCGTATTTATTCACATCAAGCCTAATGATCCCGTCGATATCGATGATTCGGCTTTCCTCGGTTCTTATTACGGGTCTTCTGAGCACAGCCTTTACCCTTGCAACCAGCTCTTTTGGGGAAAACGGTTTGGTAACGTAATCGTCCGCCCCCAGCTCAAGGCCGACAATTTTATCACTCTCTTCGCCTTTCGCTGTCAGCATTATGATGGGCACAGATACTGTTTTACTGTTTTTCCTGATCTCTTTGCATATTTCAAGCCCGTCAGCATCCGGAAGCATGAGATCGAGTATTAGAAGATCAGGAGCTTCGTCTTCGAGAAAGTCAAAGAGGTCTTCTCCTGTCTCAAAACCATGCACTTTGAACTTCGCTTTTTCCAGGTGCATGGTTACGAGATTAAGAATATCCGGTTCGTCTTCCAGAACGGCTACAAGTTCATTCAAAACTCAATATATCCTTTAACAATGCATGTGCAAAACACCGACGGACTTCCTCCTCGCAATACTACGAAGGCTTGGGGAAATCTCGAGGCGGGTAAGTCTACGCTACATTATATCAATGAGCGGGGGGTTGTCAAGGGGGTATCCCAATGAATATTAAACACTTTTGATTTTACCCCGTGAAGAAAGCTTAAAATCAATATTGGTTATACGCTTTAAGTGGTACAGTAGACCATCACCATAATGCCTCGGATTCTTCCCGTTGAATCCATAGCTATCATATATTTGACTATTCTTATTGAATGCCTTTATCAACTTTTCAACTTGGCTATCGGTGAGTCTCTCTATAAAAGGCAATAGTTCGGAGAGCTTATTACTATGATCATATTTTGGGCATTCCTGAACCGCATTTATGTATGCATTTACCATCGGTTCTTTCTTTATTAGGATTTTGGCGATTTCAAAAGGAGCCTTTTCCCATGTGCATGATAATGCTTGGAATTTCCCAATAAAACCATACGGGTCTCTTCCCAATTTTACCGAAATGATCGGAACACCTCTACCAAAAGCGAATCCAACTTCTTGATCTGTCCAAAGACTTTCATGAAATCCGTCTGTTAATAACGCAACAAATGAATCCATTGTATGGAGGGCATTTTCAATCTCGTTTTGCCACTCTTCCGTTGGGTGAATATCTTCGTGCGCCACAAAACTGGATATGCCGTAAAGTCTCAATTTATCCTTTAGCGCAGAAGTTTCCTTTTTCACCTCTGTAATGTGACTAAGAAAAACACGAAAGCAATTTTTATCCCATATCCTGCTTGCCACGGGATCCGGAATGACTCTATTATGGGTGACTAAAAGGCCTGAATCTTTACGCCAATCGTGGTCTTCAGGAACTTCCATCTCAAAAAATACTTCTTCTACAAATTCATTTTGTATGTCATGAATTTTGTTAAGCCCCTCTCTTATTTTTGATTGCAATTCTGCCTTTTCATTTACGGCGTTCAAATAAATCGATTCAGGCATAGCCAAATAAATAGCATGCCCGTATGTGCCACCATTCCAATTATCATAGCTCCATTCAGCATGAATCCTTAGTTTTGAATTGACAATAATTTCTTGCAATTGTTTTTGGCCTTCTTTTTCGTAATATTTTGAAAGAGTTGCCAAATAACGATCTATATTTTGGGGAAGTTTGTATTTATCTTCTTGACTGTTCATAATCTGAAAACCTTCTTTTCTCTCCGGATAACGGTTCGAGGCATTCTGTGTCCGGACCCCTCATAACCTCTTTTGCCTTTCATTTCCAAGGACACGCTCACAGAATCCGCAACTGTTTAAGCTGTTGCCAAATAGGTTAAGGTTGCTTTTTATTCCGATCTGCTTTAGCCTGCTGTAAAAGCAACCTTTGAGAAGAAACCCCAATCTTTTGTTCTATTTTTTGTTTCTGTTTATAGCTCAATACATGCATTGAGGAATGATTGACAATCATGAACCTTATCACTTTTTTAGCTATTTCGGCAAAATCATCATTATCTATTCTTTCCGCGATGTTTTCAACTTGTAGGTTTTTGTTATACCACATTAGAATCCCATGTTTTACTAGAAAGGAAGCAGAAGTATTTTCGCTATCACATACCTTTTCAATAACTGCAGTCAGATTCCGTGATCCCAAAGAATGCACTATCTTATCAATAAAACCGTACACGGTAAAAAAGTTTATATTCCAGAATATCCGTTTCGATATCTTCTCCAATTCATCCTCAGAAGGTATTTTATCTTTCTTCCCTTCCTTTCTTCTTTCCTCGGCAGTTTTTTCTATGAATTTATTCAGACGGTCTTTGATAAAACTGACTATTTTCTCTTGTTCTTCTTCTCTTTTTATAAGCTCAAAAAAGGACATCAAGATTCTCAGATGAACATTCATTGCTTCTTCAAATATTGATTCAAGTTTTGTTTTCTCTAATGATCCAGCACGATTCTTAATAATACCTCCCATAACCTCAACGGTTTTTATGCTTCTTCTCAATTCTAACGCAAGTTCATTATTATCATCACTGATGTCTTCATCTTGCTGATTCCTACTTTGCTCCTCCGCATCTTGAGCCTTAAGCCTATCGGATCTTGCTTCTTCCGGGGTTTTATTCGCTGATGGTAGGACAGCTTCTACTATCGTATTTACTTGATCATCAAAGAATTTCAATTCGTCTTTACTTAATGTGGCTGGCGTATACCCCTCGAATAAACAACCCGCATTTAGGCTGATTTCATCCAATACGTAATCACTTTTGGCATGGTGAGATATAAAAACCGCAATGTAGGCGTTCTCATCTTTATGAAGATTTGCCAAAATAGAATCAATCGTTTCCTTGTTGTCATCGATATTTTCTGAGAGATACTTCCCGACAAAGAAATAGTATAGGTATGTATAGCAAAAAGAATAGTTGTGACAATCATCCATTGCTATTATGTGTGTTTTCCGCAATCTTGATAGAAGCGTTTCCTCTTGTACTGGAAGATTGTATTCTTCCAAATATGTTTGCATAAAGGAGTTGAATTCATCTTCTGATAATTCAGTTCTCTTCATTGAATAAAACTTAAAAGCAAATTCAGTTAAGAAATTAATGTAAGTATCAACTTCGTCATTCATAACCCCTTGTTTTCTCAAATACAAGTATATAAGAGCCTGATAACAATATCCTTGCGATGTTATTTCTCGATCTAAGGGTTTAGCAAAAGTCTCATGGGCGCTAATGATAGACATGATAAAAAAGGGATAGGAGGGCATAATGCCAGTACCAATAATTTTACCTAATGTTGTATTCACCAGTTCTGTCTTGCTATCAATACTCCTATAAAACTCATTAGGAGCTACATCACTGTGATCATCCGTTAGGTTAGTCCATTTTCTAATCAATTGATCGCGTAAAGACGGAATAAACTCGACTATTTTGAAATGAGCGAAAGAGCGGATTATATCCTCGTCTTTGACATTCAAACTGAAAATATCATCTACGATCACAATTTGATGGCCATAGGATTCTAATTCTTTTATATGTTTTTCTTTGTTTTTCGCGAGATGGAAATCATCTAAAATCGGAACGATTCTTCGCCGGTCAATCTTGTCCATAGGGACTGCTTCATATTCTTCTTTGAACGCCTTTGATATTATGTTTTCTATCTTTCCTTTATAGGTATTTTCTTTATCTGAAACATAGATAGGAACAAAATTAACTTGCCTTAACTTCTTGAATATCTTCTTGCACAAAGATGTCTTTCCAGACTGGTTTTCTCCTGCAATAAGGATCTTTGGATAATCACAAAAATCCTCAATGAGTTTCTCCGATGTTTCCTTTCTTTCATATTCTCTCAGTTCATCGTATTTTATCAATTCTGGATAAACAAATACGTCATCTAAGAGGACTTTATCTTTTTGAGAGTGTGCCTTTGATAACAGCTCTGTACTTTGCAGAATTTGCTCAAACTGATCTGTGATCATAAGCTGTTTAACTGTAATCTCCTCTTCTATTACAACCTTGAGCCCATCATATATGCTTTTCCAGGCACTACTAGAATCGGGATACTCAGAAACAGACTTGCCATCTTCAGGTAATGCCAGCAGTCGAGCTAGTTCTTCGTAATCCAACCAACCACATGGAGATAGAATGATAGGAATAACTGCAATCCCTTTCTTTCTCCTCAGCTCCAACACATTCTTTTTTTCTTCCTTACATGAATTTGATGAGAGAAAGTCTGCAGAGATGAATAGGCACACAATATCAGCATCCTTAAGATTATTATCGATCCTCTCTTGAAAATCCTTTCCTGCTACTATTTTGCGATCATACCAATCATCTATCAGACCGTTGTCTTTTAGTGGAGTAATATGTTTAATGAAGTCACTTATGAAACTTTCATCATGATGCGAATAACTGATAAATAACTTCAGTTTGTCATTTTTCTCCATAGCACTTTCCTTCCCAAACATCATACGTCTGTTTTTTTAAATTCATCACTCAATCGACTTTAGAAAATCCGCTTGACTTGTAATGCGTAGGAGATTCTCGAACGCTAGTCGTTCAAGATCATCTGGTGCAAAGAAGTTCCTCACAAGACCCATCTGCTGCAGCTTCGTACGGAAACGAAGTACCTTGGCCTTCTGATCCAATTGATCTTCATTAGTAAAATTCACTGCACGGTCACAAAAGTAGAAGATGATCCAAGGCTTCCGCTCGAGCCGCCACGAATCCACTGCACCCCGGAACTCTTCCTCTGTCCCCGATGATGCAATATCCGTTGGAGTGCCGAAACGGTTCCACATAATACCTACAAAGATGTCATACTTCCCAATCTGTCTGTTGATTACGTTTTGCGGACCGGGACCGATCTGAGGAGCCATATCCTCCCAGCGGATGACTTTCACGAACAGGCCATTTCTTTCAACCTCTTGCTGATTGAACCGGAATACGGCACGCACATACGATTCTCTCTCATCCACAACGTCTCCTGGCGAACTTAGCAACAGTCGTATAACTTTGATAGAGCGAGTTCTGGTTAGGGTAGTTGCATCTTCGCTAGGGGCTGTCTTTTTATGGGATAACCAAGATAGTGATTCGATAACGCTTATAGCCAAATCGGACGGTGTGCTGAATCGCCGGAAGGTATAGTTAGCCATTAGAGTCTGTCGTAACTGCTCAACCATAGCCCGGTTGACGTCGATTTCGCCCGCCGACAAGCGAGTGTTTTCGCTCGATAGAAAGACAAGGACGGGTTTCTCCAATCTCCTCGCTATCTCAATCTCCCACTCGACCCAACTCTTGCCGGTTTCGGTATCAATGGAACCATAGCGGTAACCGAGAATTACGACCACGGCATCTGCAGCGGCTATCTCCGACTGAATCACCTCGGAAATACAGGCACCAGCCGGTATGGATTCCGACGTTACACACTGGACGTTCAAACCGCTGAGCATGTTTGTGACGGCCGTACGGTACTCGGCTAAGTCAGAGACTGTTGAGGATAGGAACACTTTCATATCATTTTCTAATGACGAACGATTGGATAACATCTATGACCCCAAATAATCATTCGTAATGATGTCGTAAATTTCAAATATCTTTCTTGCCCATTCCATCGCTTCATCGTCACTGAGTCCAAGAGCCCACGCATTGTTCTGGCCTTCATCGCCCTTTGGTTCAACTTTTGCTATTTCTTCCATCATCGAGTGAAGGTCATAACGAGCTGCCACAGGGATATCTGATTCCTTGACGTGACATATACGGTAGTTTAAGGCATCAGCAATTCGTTCCTGAAGGCTGCCTAATCCGGTAGCCATTGAAGATATAGCCCCCGAAAACTGTTCATGGGGGTAGGGATTCTTAGCAGGCATATAATTCTCCTCTAACAGGTATATTCATATCCGATATATATCTAATTTGTATCAACAGTCTCACCTTTGTCTTTATTGCGAGATTTGTCTATTGACTCTTCATCATAATATCTTTTTCTTTGTGTTGCCCGTAACATCACCAAGTAATTATTGACTGGTGTTCTTTCGCCACCTATCATTATTTTCGCATTAAATGTTTTTGCTGTATATTTACGCATTGAGAGTGTTGTCATAATGTCATAAACAACTTCATCCACAAATGACTTGTTATTATCCTTTGTCGGTCCAACAATATAGAAATCTTCAATATCTTTTTCAAGAAGCGATTTGATGTGATTCACATAAGGCTGTGTATCGCCTTTTTCCCTTTTAAACCACTTTGCGACAATCATAATACCACATCGACAATATGTACCCTCAAATTCAGTTTGAATTTCCTCACCAACCTCTCGTTGCGAATAACCAAACAGGAAGTCTATTAAGCTTTTCACTTCAGTGATTATGATATCTCTATTTACCTTGAAAAATACTTTTTCACCAAGAAAAACCAACTCTTGTATCAAGACAGGGAAAAACATACCGACCTTATCGATTATTTCATATTTTTCAATGAGTTCAGCAATCCTTTTGTCATCTGTTATTTTTGACCCGAAATATTCATCAAAGAAGTGATCAACAATATCCGGTTTCTCTTTTTCAAAAAGCTTTTTACCGACAAAAATATCAACAGATTCTCGTTGGTACTTTGCGAGATATTTCTTGGTCTTATGTAAAAAGCTCTTTCCGAGATACATCATTGTAGCGTTTACGAAATTCCTATTCTGATTTCGGTGATTTCTCATTCTAATGACTACACGATTATTCTTCAGAAATTGCTCTTCAGTTTCAGTTTCCTTTATCCATTCAAGCTCCAATCCATGTAGTCTAAGCTCTTTCATTTCGGATTCAAGATATCGTGCAAATTCATTAATCCGGCCTTGAATATCATGTTTTACAATCTTATCCGAACCTTTCTTACAACAACAATAAACTACCTTCCAGAGGAGTACACTCCATTTCTCAATCTTCTCCGGGCAAAAAAGCAATATCAATACTATGATGGTTATAGGACCTATTCCTATGCCAAGTCCTATCAGAATAGTTTTGAGGGTCTCAGGATCAATACTCATGTTCCAATGATCCCTTCTTCAATCAATCTCATGAATTGACTGACACAGTCTGGGGCCTCACAAACAAACTTGATATCACCCGATTGTGGGAAGTATCCATAGAAATTATCATCTGTAATTACTAAACCGCAGAATTTACACTTGAGCTCACCCCGTTCATACTTCCGTGCCAATCCTAATGATTCCAATGCTGTCGGAAGCTTTTCATCATGAATTGCATATAGTTTGACTTTATCCATTTTCCATGCCTTAGTATTTGATTTGCTTTATTCTACAACCCCACCATCTCCCCCATCAACTCCCTCACTTGCCCCGCAAGCTCTTCCAGGTCAAACGGCTTCTCCAGATACTCATCCGCACCGGCTTTCAGGATCATCTGTTTCACTATTCCATCTTCCTATATATCGCCTCTTTGACAACTCTAAGAAGGTCGGTCAGATCATAGGGCTTCTGTATAAATGGCAGATGCTTTTCCTGTAACGCCTCCCGCTGAATCCGTTCGCCGGTGTACCCGCTGCTTAGAAGAACACGCAGTTCCGGTTTGATCGCACGCACGTCATCGATCAGCTGCAGCCCATTCCTGTCAGGGAGGATCGTATCAGTGAACAGAAGGTCAAAATTGCCGCCATGTTCCTTGAATACTTCCAATGCAGCTTCCGCATTAAGCGCATGAATTATTTCATACCCGCTTTCTTCCAGCAGTTTCTGCGTTGCATATAGGACGGTTTCCTCGTCCTCGACAAGCAGGATCCGCTCTCCTTTTCCCTGCAGGTCTTTGATGATCTCAGCCGTTTTTGCCTTGGGGTGTCCTTTTTCAAAAGTTGCAGGCAGGTATATTTTGAATGTGGTTCCCTGACCGACTTCGCTGTATACGTTTATCCATCCGTTGTGCTCTCTGACAATCCCATAAACGACGGACATGCCGAGACCGGTGCCTTTCCCTGCGCCCTTGGTCGTAAAAAAGGGCTCAAAGATACGGTCAATGGTACTTTTGTCCATTCCCATGCCAGTGTCCTCGATCTCAAGGAACACGTGTTTTCCGGCCTTTGCATATGAATATGCTTCGAGATAATGCTCATCAATACGTATATTCCCGGTCCTGAATGTCAGTTTCCCGCCATCCGGCATGGCGTCACGCGCATTTACCGCAAGGTTCATGATGACCTGTTCGATGTTGCCGGGGTCTGCCTTGACATTCCAGATCTCATCGCTGAGATCGGTCTGTATCCTGACATCCTCCCCGATCAAACGGCCGAGCATCTTAAGCAGTCCATTGACAGTATCATTGATGTTTAGCTGCTCAAAGTTCATGGGCTGTCTGCGGGAATAGAGCAGGAGCTGGCGCGTGAGGTTTGCAGCACGGTCAGCGGATTCCTTGATCTGCTGAATATCTGGGTAAAGAGCATCGGATTCTTTCAGTTTCATCAGACTGAGATCAGAATGTCCTTTGATAACTGTGAGCAGATTGTTGAAATCATGCGCTACACCGCCTGCAAGCGTCCCCACAGCTTCCATCTTCTGGGACTGGAGAAGCTGGTTTTGGAGATGTTCTTTTTCCTTTAGCGTATTTTTTATCCCGGTTATATCAGTGTGTACACCGACCAGACCGATGATCTTTCCTTTTGCGTCCTTAAGAGAGTAGGCCCGCAGCAGAATATCTAGTTCGGTTCCGTTTTTACCGTGCATCTTTACTTCACCATTCCATGCATCTCCCCTCATAATTGCATCAAAAACATCTCGTCCAATGTGTTCGTCAACATACAGGGTATCAGGCGGATTATGACCGACATCTCCGAAGAGATCACTAAAAGCTTTATTCTGATAATAGTGCCTTCCTTCCGGAGTGGACATACCTACTGCATCAGAAGAGGATTCCACTGCAATTCTGAATTTTTCCAGTTCCTCCTCTGTTTTTTTCCGCTCCGTAACGTCCCATACCATTGATATCATGAGCTGTTTGCCCGGAACAGGGATATTCCTTGCGGTTATATATGACGTTTCCTGTCCCTTGCGTGTAATGGGAATATCCTCCCAGTACAGTTTCTCCGGATCACCGCTGGCGCAGTCGTCCAGGACCCTCTTTTTTATCTTCTCCCTGAATTCGGGATCTTCATACACAGCTTCCCAGAACGTATCCGGGTCTGCCAGGGCTTTACGCGTGGTCCGGTAGAATTTGGGGAAGTTGTCGTTCATGTAGCTGAAGTTAACAGTCGGGTCCACTGAGTTGACTGCTATTCCGACCGGAAGGTTATCCAGGACCGCTCTTGTGAAGGCTTCACTGTCTCTCAGCGCGTCTTTCGATCTTTCATGGCTTTCCTTCAGTTCAATGCTGTGAAGGGCAAAACCAATATCCCCTGCCGCTTCCTCGAACAGGGAAAGCTCCTCCTTTTCTTCGGCAAATCCGCCGGGCATGGCTACATTCAGGACACCGAATGTTTTTGCTTCGAATTCCAGCCGCCTGGAGAGCCCGGTCATTCCGGCGCATTTTTCGGTCAAAGCACAGTCTGCACAATCGGAACGGGTTTCATCCGTCATGATCACTGTATCGGATGAATTGAGAGCTTTACTCGTACAGAATGGCTGTATCCCTTTGGAAAGCTGCTTTTCAAGAAGGATTGCAGCACTGTCCAGACCGGCCTGGTCAAGTTTGCTGACCGTCTTTTTCCCGTTCAGCAGACCGATCCAGGCATACCGGTATCCCCAGGTTTCGATCAGACAGCTGCAGGCGCCTTTCAGCAGGAGGTTCCGGTTCTGCTCTCTTGTAATAAGCTGATTGACATTGCGTATGGCACGGAGTACTGCATTAAGGTGCTGCGCCTGTTTGTTTGATTTCTCGAGTTCGCTTGTGCGCTCCTGAACGCGCTGTTCAAGTGTTTCGTTGGTGTTTGTAAGTTCTTTCTCAATACTTTTCCGCTCTTCGATCTCGAACAGCAGCTTGAGCTGGTCCTCTACTATCATTCCGAACGACCAGAGCAGGTCCTGGTATGCTTTCGGGGCATCCGTGGGTTTCACGGGCTTTGAATCGAGTACGCAAATAGTGCCGAAGGTTTCTCCGGACGGCCAGTGTATGGGAATGCCGAGATATGAGGTCATGTTGAGAGGTACATCAGGATTGTCTTTCCATCCATCGTATTTAAGTGCATCATCAATATAGAGCAGACGATCATCGTTCATGACCGTTTCGCAGTACAGCTTGCCGTGCAGATGCTCCGAAGCACCAACGGTATAGGGGTTGCCTTCTGTTTCACTGCTGACAAAAACCTCGATCTCTTTTTCATGCACGCGCATAATAAGACCGGCAGGGGCACGGAATATACCGGCAAGCGTATTGACCACGTTCTGCCATTGCCGGATGGTATCTTCAGGGACTACCCGCTCAAGAACCTGAAAGCTGCTCTTATCCTCACCCATAAAGCCCCCTCGCTTTTACACCCATATCATGAACTCACTGTCTTGCTGAGAACAGAAACGATCTGTTCACTCAGTTCTTCCAGATCAAATGGTTTCTGCAGGTACATGTCAGCACCCGCTTCCATGATTTTCTTCTCAACTTCATCCGACCCATGCCCGGTGATCGCAATAATCCGGATGTCCGGGTGTCCGTCTTTGATCATCTTGCACACCTGGAACCCGTCCAGCCCGGGGAGGAAAATGTCCAGCACAACCACGTCCGGTTTTATCCGTTCCATGATCTGACCGGCCTGGAATCCGTCGGTGGCCGTCTCAACAGTAAACTCGTCCTCTGACCGCTTCAGGCTCTCGGCAAGAACATCAAGAACCGCCTCATCATCTTCAACAATCAGGACTTTCGTCTTTTCTTCCTGCAGCAGATCCCGGGGAAAGGGAAGGTTGTTTTCACGGGCAAGTTCCATCAGGTCGCTCATTCTCACCCTGTTCAGTCCGCCGAGGGTCGAATATGCCTTCAGTTTCCCGGTATTTATCCAGCGAGTGACTGTTGTATAGTGTACTCCGACCAGTCTGGCGATTTCAACCGTTCCCAGGTACTTCTCTGTCAATTCTGTCATAACAACTCCTTGAATATTGATGCACATCAGATGCTATGGTTGCATTGGATAAGATAGATTATAGCATTCTGCCAGGTTTTCGCAAGAAAATTCTGAAATATTCCATTTCTGTTATGATAATTATGCAGTTTGGTTCAGAATTGTCATGGTTGCGACAGGGAAAAAACCGTTATTTTTTAATATGCATATTTATAGTATTACTTTAATTATTCATGTATATCTAATGTGCCGGTGTAATTTTGCATATAAGAGGGATAAGGAAGGGAGTAACTGGACGCGCTATCGGGAAGTATATTCTATTATTTGCTGGATAGACTTGCTGCTCTTTTTTCGCTTGATTTCGTTTTCCCGTTTCATAGCTTCAGATCGGGTTGGAAATGGTTCCTGATAGACAAGCTTCCAGGGGCCTTTGTTATGAGTGGAGGGGTTTTCGCCGTTGTTGTGTTCTTGGAGACGCCTTTCGATATCGTCCGTGAAGCCTGTGTAATAACGGCCTGATTTCTCGCTTTGGAGGATGTATACGTAGAACATATTATTGATAGTATTAATATTGAAACAAAATAAATCGGTGTATTGAAATAAAATAAATCGGGGCGAGTGGATTTGAACCACCGACCTCAGCGTCCCGAACGCTGCGCGCTGCCAAACTGCGCTACGCCCCGTATCCGATTTATTTTATTTCAATAATATTAATTGAAAAAGATCATTAATGAACCGACCTTCCCGAGCACACCCGCAAGGGGTGTCTCGGGACGCGCTGCCAAACTGCGCTACGCCCCGTATCCGATTTATTTTATTTCAATAATATTAATTGAAAAAGATCATTAATGAACCGACCTTCCCGAGCACACCCGCAGGGGGTGTCTCGGGACGCGCTAACCAAACTCCCCCGAGACTCAGCTGGCTGACATGCTCGGGGCCCGTACCGATTTATTTTATTTTAATAATTATACACGGTTTTCCAATTTTGCAAGCTGTTTTTTTAGAAAGGTTAAGGTTAGAATCAGCAGTCCTTATAATATCTTCCCCCGGCAACGATGCTTTCCGTATAACTCAGGTTCCGATATAATTCCCTGTTTATTTTTTTTCTAAAATGCTTCCAGAGGAGTAAGATATTTTTCCACCTATAAGAGTAGCCTCAATTTCGATATCTTTGAGCCTCTCCTTTTCCACTGTAAGGGGATCGTCTGACAGGATAACCATATCTGCATATTTGCCTGTCGTTAGGCTTCCTTTGACATCTTCTTCAAAGGCAAGTCTCGCACCGGCTGAGGTAAACATTCTAAGAGCAGACATTACGTCAATCCCGTTCCCGGGAATTGGATGGTTTACTGCAGTATGAATTCCTACTATCGGGTTGATCGGCGTAACCGGGCTGTCAGAGCCTCCTCCTACAAGCAGTCCTCTATCTATCATATTTTTATAGTGATGTAATCTCTTAACGCGGGACGTGCCGATTCTGGATTCATACATATCTACATCCCAACAGTATACAAATGACGGCTGAACTGAAAGAGCTATCCCCAATTCTTTGCAGCGTTCCAGTTGATCTTCACATGGTATTTCTATATGCTCTATCCTGTGTCTGTGGTCCTGTCTGGGATACGCGTTGAGAACCTTTTCATAAACGTCCAATAACTGATCAACAGCCCGATCACCAATAGCATGTGTAGCGATCTGCAGGCCCTTCCTGTGCGCTTCTTCAATAAATCCCTCCAGAACGTCATCATCGAAATAAAGCCCTCCGCTGGTTGAGGGTTTATCCGCATAGGGTTCACGTAAAGCCGCAGTATGGGAATCCATTGTTCCGTCTATCAGTATGCAGCCCCCGATTCTGGAGAAGCTGAATGTTTCAACGTCCCGGACATCGGTTGTCTGATAATACTGAATCACTCTGAGGGGCAACTCATTCACATGCTCCTTAATCATAGATATATGCTTTGAGTCTCCTGAAGTCCCGTCCATTGCATGTATCGTGGTTACTCCCCTCTGAGCGGCAATTTCTGCAGTCTTGGCCAGGCCTTTAACACGGAGCTCATCCGGGATGAGATCGTTGACTTTCTTTCCTGCAATCGAATTTGCCTTCTTTCTCAAAATACCACTGAATTCCCCTGTATCCGGATCCAGTTCAAATCCTGACAGATCCTCTGAAAGATCCAATATCTCAAGGGCCATCGAATTGATTACACACGAATGGCCGTCCTGTCTTTTAAAAATTATAGGATTATCCGGTGCGATCCGGTCCAATTCTTTTCTAGTGGGATATCTCCTCTCTGTTACGCGCGAGTCATCAAACCCTCTTGCCCGAATCCACTCGTCTTTTCCCATTTCAGCAGCTTTGGATCGGAGCAATTCAAGCATGTCAGCAAGGGAGTGCACATTGGATACGTCAATATAATATGCAGCAATGGCTGACCCCATGAAATGTACATGACAATCAATAAATCCTGGCAGTATACTCCTTTTCTGGGCATCGATTACGATAGTCTTTTTACCTATCAGATGTAAAACATCGCTATTAATACCCACACAGACTATCCTGCCATCCTTTGCAGCTATAGCCTCTGCAAAAGGGATGTCCTGGTCCATGGGAATGATGTTCGCCCCGAGAATAACCACATCTGCTTCTTTTAAGTTTTTCATTGACTACTCTCGCTTTCCGTGCCAAATCGAATTAAAGCTTATCTGCTTCTGGGTATTTGTCAAGATAATAAATACTTAAAAACCAGTCCCAAGATTTCTGAACCTTCATACTGGCTGATTTTTGACCATTGATTGAATTTTTACCGGTATCACCCCCCTTCTCATCATACTGCGGCTTTCACCCGCAACCTGAACCACAAAAAACTTATTGCTGAATAATGCAACGCATTCACTGTTTAAACAGCGATCATATCTCCCGCTCCTGTTAAAAAAATAACATGGCATGGTTTTTGAGATACCTTTCTTTGAAAACATTTATTTAAGGAAAAAGCCATGGAAAACAAAGGGAGCATAATGATCATCGCTTTAGTCCTGGTCTCATTTTTAGGGGCCCTTGCTGTTTCACTTTTAGGCCCTGTTACTACTGTGAGACACATGTCCGACAGAAGGTATAATGACAAACAGGCTGCTATTATTGCCGATTCAGTTGCAGAACGGGTTAAATATATTATGTGCCGGGACGGTGCAATAGCTGAAGACGGCACAAACCAGTGTGTGCTGGACTGTATTGCTGAAGGAAAATGGGATCCTGTTTCTTTTGAAGAGAATGGATTTGCAGATGAGCCCGGAAAAACATTCCCCTACGTTACCATGACCGACAGGAACGGCAATCCTGTATTTAATACAGACACATCTGATCCTGACTTTCCGCAGTTTCCCGGTATTGGAGACAATACATTCAAATATATTGTATACAGTGTTGAAGATAGTGAGGGCTTTGCCACAAGTTATATTTCGGCTGAATGCAACGGGTTTGTTAAAAACATAAAAATATCATACAGACGCCAGCTTTCACGTGAATTTCCTCATGAATCGTATCTTCATGCCGTTTACGCGGGAAATTCAAAAGAGGACCCGTATACATTCCTTATGCAAGGGCATTCAGCTGTTTCCCAGGCCTGCAGAACAAATTACAGGCTCCGCCGTGATCCGGCAACGCGCGGAGGCGTCATTTTTGCCAGGCATCATAACGGCAGGCCTCAGGGCAAAGGGCATCTGGGATACTATATTCCGTATGCGAATTTCAAAAGCGCCAAGCTGAGGATATATGTGCATAATACTCCTCATGGGGGGTTTGACGTAAATGTGCATCCGGTTAATCCGTATAAAATGACCCAAAAATTCGAAAACGCAGATACATGGGGAAAAAGTATCGGCACGCTGAAAGTCACTGATGACATGAAGCATGCATATGTTGAATTCCCTCTAAGTAAGGAAATTATCAATACATACAAAGGCAGATATCTGTATATAGGATTCAGCCTGGAAGCACAAGGCAATAAACAGGTGCTGTTCAAGTCCAAAGGGAAATACAGCCCCGAATTCATTCTGGAACAGGATAAGGGGCAGGATAAAATCTCAGGCGATATCTTTATAAACGGAGCAGCGGATATAACAAAAGGCAGTGTTGACGGCACAACAGCAGCAACGGATGTTGTGTACGGAGACGGGACCGGCGAGGAGACAAGTGCAGCTGACTATATTCCGCCTCCTGAACTCAGCAAACAGGGCGAATGGTATAAAAGCCTCGGATTGAGTGAAGACAGACGGTCATCTACTAATCCGAAAGTTGTAACAGACAGCAGTGACGGCAAAATCGATGACCGTATAGCAGGAATTATATGCCCTCACACACAGACAGGAGAAAACCAGGGGTATATGGACGACGATGCAACAAGCTCTGTGACATATGTGATTGACAGTAATTTCGGTAAAAGATGCGGACCCGGGGATCCTACGTACCACTATTATTCGGATTCAACGATCATCACTGTACCGGAACAATACAACAATAAGGCAATTTATGTACCGGGGGATCTCTGGTGCGATATCCTCAATCCCACGTTTCTGGATTTCAGAACACCCGCAGGAAAACCGGTCAACCTCACACTGATAGTTGAAGGCAATATTTATCTTACTGACGGAGTCAACCGGAAAAAACACCCGAAGTCGCCTGCAGGAGGGCTGATATCGTTTATCTCGCTTAAAAACGATCAGGGAAAGGGAGGGAATATCCTGTATGGAGATCCTTCAAAGGGAGGCGGACGGCTTGACCCGGTTAAGGCGTTCCTCTATGCTGAAAATGATTTCAAGTGGTACCAAAAAGCCCGCAATGCAGGTGATTTTGATATTATCGGAAATATGACCGCAGGAGAAATAGTGGACCTTACAGACAGGAAAGGCGGAAAAGACTTTATCCCGATCAATGTCGATTTTGACCCTTCTATTCTTGATCCGGACATAAGGGCCAACCTTCCCTGTCTCCCGAGCCCTAACCGGGTTGATATTATTCCCGGTTCTCCTTATGAACAGTGCTCATTGCGGCATCTATAAATGTTTCAATAACCCTTTGTAAAGGAGGCGGATCATGGAAGAGAAAAAATATTCGATGAAGCCCATTTCAAAGGGAATGTCAGGCTGGGGCAAAGCCCGTATCGGCGAGCAGGATTTTGTTTCCGGAACCTTGGAAGCCTATTATGACGGTATGCCTGCGGCTGGCCGCAAAACCTGGATCGCATTCAGCGACATTTATCAGATCGTCGAATATAATGAGGTGGATGAATTCAAACAGGATGTTAGCAAAGCCTGGCGCATGATGCGCAACTGGAGACGCAGGGGCAACCGCAATGACCGCGGCGGCCGGCCCGATGCTCAAAACGGCAACAAAAATGATAAAGGAATTTTCTGAGCAATACAGGAATACAACCCCAACGCAATTACAGTTGGAATCCTTGACACATCACTGGATAATCGTACAGCAAAAACTCTTCTCTGTATCGGTCATATCATGACATGCAGAAAGATACAGACGAACTGGTTCCTGAAAGAGAAAGAGGGTGAGGAAACAGAATCTCTAGTGAAGCTTATCAATATATAGTTAAAAGAAGGTGCGTTTCCGGTATCTTAACATATCCATCGTGCGAGGATTTTTACGTTTATTCACACAAGTTTATTTTTCGTTTCCAACGACAAAAAACTTAAGATACGCTGTATAATTCCTGCGCCTTTCTCTTATTTCTATCAGCACAGGTAAAACAGAGGGATATCAGGCGAATCCGGATTCGGGACCAATTTCCGTTCTCCTACGGGAATATGGAAGTCCTTCAATTATTTTATATCGTACATTCGGCCCTGAAAATATTCAACAATCTTCAACTCCATACAACCAAGCCTGTTTCATATTTCGTTCCGAGATATTCATGATAAGGAATCATCCTCACGCCATATTTGAACTTCCCGTTCCTGTCCGGGTGAAACACACCTTCGTATGTAAGGACACCTTTGTCCTTGTTGATGAGTTTCATTTCACCAATGAAGTGAAAAGGTCTGGAGCCGCTTGCCTTAGTGTCTTGTACGATTAGTTCCGGCAGGATTTCTTCAGGTGCGAGATCGCCCTTGTCAATCGTAACACGCAAGGACACCTTGTCACCGAGGTTGGTGATATCACCGTGGATGCCGTCAACCTGTATGGATCGTATGTGAAGAGTCGCGAATCGTGATGCAAGTTTACGCTTCCATTCGGCTATTGCCATGGCTTTACGGCAATCGTCAGCCACAAGATCAACATGGCGTTCGGCTGTCGGCTCGTAAATTTCGGATATGTATTCGGTTACCATTCGATGCGTATTGAAAACGGGCCCGACTGACTTGATCGAATTCTTCATCATCCGCACCCAGCCCGACGATATCTGCCGGTCATCGCGTTTGTAGTATAAAGGAACTATCCGTTCTTTAAGAAGGCTGTATAGATTCTCGGAATCAACGAGATCCTGTGTTTCTGAATTTTCATATACAGATCCTCTGCCTATCACGAATCCGTTCTCTCCTGTGTAAGCTTCGTCCCACCAACCATCAGGGATACTGCAATTGACAACACCGTTTATACTTGCTTTCATCCCGCTCGTACCGCTGGCTTCCTGGTATCTCACCGGATTGTTAAGCCATACGTCCACTCCAGATACGAGAAGCCGGGCAATGTCTATATTATAATTCTCAAGGAATATGAGCCGTCCGAGGAATTCCTCATCCTTGGATAACCGGACTATTTCCCGTATCATATCCGCACCGGCCCTATCCGCAGGATGGGCTTTGCCTGCAAAAACGAACTGAATCGGGTTGGTCTCATTCGATATAAGCTGCTTCAATTTTTCAATGTTTTTGAAGATCAACAAAGGTCTTTTATACCGGGCAAACCTTCGCGCAAAACCTATGGTCAGGACTGAAGGGTCGAGCCGTGCCCGAAAACGCTCCCACAGGGTCGGATCCTCGCCTTCGCGCGTCCAGTTGTGCTGTATACTAACGCCAATCCGGTCAAACAATCTGTCCTTCAGTGTTTTGTGTTCACGCCACAGTGCTGCATCCGGGATACTGTCAATTCCGTCCCACATTGCCACATCAGTATCATTCTGCCCCAATATGAAGTTTCCGTATTTTTCCACCACCTGTCTGATCTCATCCGCCATCCACGAAGGCAGATGCACGCCATTGGTCACGTGGCAGATAGGTATCTCTTCAACAAGGAAGCCGTTCCATAGCTTCTGCCACATTTTCCTGGAGACGCTTCCGTGGAGCCGACTGACTGCATTGTTTTTGAATGAGCCTTTCAGTGCACACACCGTCATATCAAACGGGGATTCATCGCCTGCAAAGATATGGCCGAGATTCCAAAACTGCTCCCAGCTTATTCCGGTCTGGTACACGTACGCCTGAAAGTGATTCTCTATAAGCGCTTTGTCGAATCTCTCGTTCCCTGCTGGTACAGGGGTGTGGGTCGTAAAGACCGTTGAACTTTTGACTAGTTCACGCGCAGCGTCAAAATCGATCTTTTTTTTCCTCATGAAACCTGCAATTCTTTCCAGAATGAGAAATGCGGAATGTCCCTCATTAAGGTGAAATACTGCGGGCTCGATATTGAGTTCATGGAAAAGCCTTACTCCTCCCACACCAAGGATGATCTCCTGTTCGATTCGCTCTCTGGTCTCAGCGTCATACAGCCGGTCGGTTATCTCACGATCCCTGACCGCATTGTCCTCAAAATCAGTGTCAAGGAAGTAGAGCACAGTCCGGCCAACTTGAGCTTTCCATACCTGAACTTTCACGGTTCTTCCTGGAAAGTCAACATTAACAACAAGCCTGGCTCCATCCTTGTTGCGAGCCACATCTATAGGCATGCCGGCAAAATCGTTCTTCATGTATTCGGCAACCTGCTCGTTATTACCGGTTATCCTCTGTCTGAAGTAACCGTATTTATACAGCAACGTCACTCCAACAAGCGGAATGTTGAGATCGCTTGCAGACTTGAGATGATCCCCAGACAGGATCCCTAATCCCCCTGAATAGGTTGGAATCGATTCATGAATGCCGCATTCCATAGTAAAATAGGCAACAGGATGTTTCGGGCTGATGTTTTTCATTGTCTGTATAAGAAGCGTATTGTTATTGATGTATTCCTCATATGCTTTAAGTATGGAATCGTATAGAATGGTATACTCCTTATCAGCAGCCATTTCCTCCAGTTTGTGCAGGTCAACCTGTTCAAGCATGGCAACCGGATTGTGACAGAGTTCCTCCCATAATGCCGGGTCAAGCCGGGAAAAGAGTTCCTGTGCCGACCGGTTCCATACCCACCACAGATTGTAAGCAATATCCCTCAACTTCCCGATTCTCTCCGGCAGGGATGAAACAACTGAAAAAGGTCTCAGCCGCGGCTGTATCGAATTTGTGCCGGTGAATACCTTGGTTACATGCTTGACCTCTTCCTGAACACCAGCAATACGGATGTTTTTCACAAATACTGCTTTACCGTATGCCTCACGGTAATGCTGGTAAAAGTTTCTCCAGGTAGCTTGTTCTGCGATCTTTCGAGCCCCCTTTTTGTGCTCCTGTTCCTGTGCAGGTTTTAAACATACCCATTCATCCAGTATTGTGAAGAGTTGTTCCTCCAGATAATGGTCCTCTTTGCCTAACCGTTCCAGAACCTTGATTCCCGGATGGTCATTACCGATATTCTCTTTCACCCAAATACCGAATCCTGCCTTGTCCGTGGTGACTGCCGGGACCGAATACGCCACGCTTTCCAAAGGAGTATAGCCCCAAGGCTCATAGTTCGATGGATACACACCTGCGTCACATCCTGCAAGTACATCATAATAAGGCCGATTGATAACACCGTCATTTCCGTCAAGATACACCGGTACAAAAATCACATTGCACTTGTCCTCCGGAGCGTTCATAAGCCCGACCCGGCTGCATCCTGTAAGAATGGGGTCGTTCTGCGCGTCTCCCAGATGATGAGTGGAAATCCCTGAAAATCTCTCCATTACTGAAAGCGCGTGTCGCAGCCTGAGCCGTGTCTCACTGTGAACCCCTACATTTGCACCAATCACGAGGAACAGGCATACTACCCTTTGACTGCTGTTCCGGGTTTTAAGTTCTTTATTCAGCCTGCTCAGGCTTTCAATTAAAACATCGATACCCTTGTTGTGGAACTCGTATCTTCCGGAGATCGAAATAATCTTCGTGCTGGAAGGATCGAGTTTTTCATTGAGAAATCCAGAGGCGAATTCAAGCAGATCCGTTCGTGCATTTTCAAATTGTTTGATGTCTTTCGAAAAGTCCGGAACATCCTCAAGATTGAATCCGTTCGGTGTGATGATATCAGGCTCGGTTCCGAGTAGAGCTTTGCATTCCTGTCCCGTGATTTTGCTTACAGCCGTAAAACAGTCCGCTTCGCGCGCACATACACTTTCCATAGAAAATTTAGCAGATAAGTTATGCCGTTTGGCCTCGCTTGGAGGGTCGATCTCGCTGAGATTCGCGTGTATATCAGCACCGGTTCCAGATATTGCCCTTCCCAGAATGGTGGCATGCGTGGTGAATACCGTGCTTATTTCAGGGACGTGTTTTTTTACGTACAGCATCCCGGCACCAGCCATCCACTCGTGGAAATGGGCATACGCATCCGCATCTGCAAGCCGGTTGAAAATCTCCTTGATTGCCATGCCGCATGCCGTGCTGAACAGTACGGGCTCAACGTATTCGAAACTTCCGAACATGGAATCGACCCCATAATCCTCCCATAATTCGAAGAGCAGCTTGTCGCGTTGCGGAAAAGCGTTCTGAAATCCTATGAGCAGACAGCGCGGACGTCCTTCAATATTCCATCTGCCGAATGCGGCAGAGATGTTTTTCTCCTGCAGGGACTCGATCACCTCTGAGAAAAAAGGGTCCTCTTCAGGCTGGAATTCGGGATTGGAAACGAGCAGGGGTCCTATGGACAGATAATGCTCGTCTCCGAATTCTCGGACCGCCTCGCGTGCCTTGCTTTTAAGTACAGTGTATATGCCTCCTACTTTGTTGCAGACCTCCCAAGATATTTCAAATAGCCATTTTACATCTGCGGTCATTTGCGTCCTTTCATACCCCTGCGCACGAGAGGCGTCTTTTGACCTGTTCGTTAAGATCGTTGAGAACGTTCATATATGTTATATAAGCTTGGTACGGGGTTTCGTACGGATTGAAATATTTGTGTACGTCGCCGTCAGAAAACCATTTTGTGCACATATAATAGAAATGGTCCGAGCTGAGGAGTTTGCACCATGTGTGGATCAGATTTTCATCTTCGGATGCATAAACAGAATCTTCAAGCTCGTACGCATATTCTATTGCCGAATCCTGCAGCTCATTCCCCAGCCAGGCCGATGTGTCACGCTCAATGTCAGCCCATGAAACAAAATGGGGGCAGTCGATCTTGGCCATGGGGTCATAGGTGGTTACCACTTCGGATGGAGTCTGGAAACAGAAGTCCGGGTGTTTGAGGATCATGCCGGGTAACGTTGTGAAAAACTCAAATATACCAGTGTCTTCCCACTGGTGTTCTCCGAACGTTTCATAGTCCATGAACAGATTCACCACCTCACCGTTGCCTGCGGCTGTATGCAGCCAGCGTGCAAACCGGTCTGAGGAAAGGGGCCATTCGCCCCAAGCCCGGTTGGAAAATCGGAACGCGATGTCGTCTGAAAGCTGGTAGTTCTTCAGAAGCAGTCTCAGTTTGTGGCAGGGAGACGGCTGATACACATAATTGGGCGTACGCCATCCGAGTATCCGGTTCGCCCCTTCAGCCAGGATCACCTTGTACCCCATATCCTGGATGACCTGGGCAAGATCGTTGTTGTAGATAAGCTCCGTATTGCGGAACGTGACAGGCCTGAGTCCGAAATATTCCTCCATTGTATCCCTGTGTTTGACCACCTGCTTGCGGAATTCCTTGCGCGAAAAAATGAATGCCAGAGAATGGTAATACGTTTCATTGATGAATTCCACGCATCCTGTGTCATTGAGCTCCTTAAACAGATCAAGCACATGGGGGGTAAAACGTTCGAACTGCTCGATCGCCATGCCCGAAATTGAATAGGATATCCTGAAATCAGTTCCGAATTCCCTTATCAGGTCAAGCATCATGCGGTTGGCAGGCACATAGCATTTGGCTGCGACCTTCTCGCAAATCTCACGGTTGGATTTGTCATCCTCGTAGAAATGGTTGTGGCCGATATCGAAAAATGTATAGTCTTTCTTGAGGCGAAACGGCTGATGAACCTGAAAATAGAAACAAACGGATACCATGCGTTATCCTTCTCCTTTTACTTTCATAAGACTTCTCAGCCGGATTACTTCGGCAAGACTCCATGCCTGGTGTATGCACCCCTTTGGCTTGTATGGAGGTGTGCCGTTGTATATTTCCGGCATACCGGCAACACCAAAATTCTCCGGAAACTCCTCAAGCAATGGCTGCAGATGTTCTTGCAGGAATTCACATGCTGCATTCTGATCTTCCGATACTCTGAGAAAAGCCTCCCCGAAATGTCCTGCAAGCCACGGCCACACTGTGCCCTGATGGTAAGCTGAGTCACGATCGTCCTGACTGCCCTCATATCTCGGCTTGTAGTTTGGATCAGCAGGTGAAAGCGTGCGCAGCCCATACGGTGTAAGGAGATCAGCCGTCACCTTGTTTACGATGTCATTTCTGTTTTCCTCGGGTACAGGGCTGAACGGGAGAGAGACCGCGAATATCTGATTCGGTCTGACAGCAGCGTCTTTGTAACCATCCCTGACCACATCGTAGAGACAATGTTTTTCCTCGTTCCAAAATGCCTGTATAAATGCATTCTCTATCTTTTTAGCAATGATTTCAAGCTCTGCATGATCCTCTCCGTAATCCCGGCTCAATTCCGCCAGGAACTTTACAGCATTGTACCATAAGGCATTTATCTCAACTGCGAATCCGTGTCTAGGAGTGACCGGTCTGCCGGATGCCACCGCATCCATCCACGTAAACTGTGTTTCCTCGCTGCCGCATCCAACCAGGCCGTTCTCATGTAATTTCAAGAGTGGATTAATACGGGCAAGAATGCTCTTGACGATGTTTTGCATTGCCGTAAAGAAATGCTTCTTCACTATCGAGGGATCCCCTCCTTTTCTGAAGTATTCCTGAACTGTCCAGAAAAACCATAACGAGGCGTCTGCACTATTATAGGCATTTCCATCATGTTTCTCGCTGATGAAGTTTGGTAGCAGGCCGTTGTACTCGCGCCTTGCGAATGTGTCCAGTATCTCCACGCCCTCGTCCATGCGTTGACAGTAAAATGTAAGGCCTGGAACAGCGATCATCGCGTCTCTGCCCCATTCACCGAACCAGTGATAACCTGCAGCTATGGATCGTTCGTTGTGCCGGTTCCTGATAATAAATTGTCCGGCTAGGTATTTCAGAGTTTGCGTTCTTTCCGGTTCTTGTGCAAACCTGTTGAATTCACCTCTGCGGCGCGCCGTTTCCCGTTTGAATTTTTTTTCAAGATTGGCGCTTTTGTGCGGATGCGTTGAAGCTGCGAGAATAAGATCTTTTCCGCGCTGCAGCGTTACTTCAAACATGCCAGGACAAAACAAATCCTCCTTGTAATCATATCCACGTCTCCGTTCCTTCAGATATTCCATGTTGCAAAACCACTCCGGTGCGGGATGGAACACGGACTTCTTACTTGTATACACATACAAAGGGGGCATGCCCTGGTACGGTTCTATCTTGAAACCGTTTTTTTCAGCATAGGTTTTTACCTGGATCGACATATTTTCCCTCATCAGCGCGTGTATGTCACGATAGGCCAGAAGCGGCTTGAGCCTGAGGATTAAGGAGCGTCTGCCCTCCCGCAGGCTGTATTTGACCAGCACCGTGTTTTCGCCGGATGCCATCATAACCGATTTGCTGATGAGCACGTCAGCAATTTTATACGATGTCGTTGGCGCAAGGCCTTGAGTAAATTCCTCGATGTATTTGTGCCCCGTAGGATAAAATACGCCGGGATATTTGTTTGTGGAAAGATGAAACTCCCTCCTTTCGCTGAGAACAGATGTCTCGATCTTGGAAAGCAACACGAATCTTCCTTGAGGTTCCTTCAGGCATGCAACCAGCAGACCGTGATACTTGCGCGTGTGACAATGCAAAATCGTACTAGAGGCATATCCGCCCAGTCCGTTGGTGTCGAGCCACTCTTTACGAAGCGCTTCCTCTGTATTGATACAATCCTCTTGAGAGATAGTGATTCTCACGTTCAGCAATCCTTCCTGATTTCTAATTCCGTCATTATTTTTATGTCAGAGTATTAGTACTCCCAGGGCTGCAGAAACGGCTGAAAGATAAGTAATGGATTTTATCACGTGTGAATAAGATGTCAAGTTTTACGTATTTTTTTCTGTACTCGGCTGGCAAGTTCCGCGTTCTGCATAACCGACCTGCAGCTTACATATTAGCCAAACCAGCGTTTCAGCAGGTGCTAAGCCCTAAGTCCCAGTTTATTATAAATCGAGATAACCTTTTCAGCGGCAATCTCCCATTTTATGCTTTCAAGCTGTCCGGGATTCTGCTCAACGATATGTTTTACTCGATCTCTGTTCGTAAGAAGATCGACAATCTCATCAGCGAGCCTGTCCACATCCCAGAAATCGACCTTCACGGCATTATCGAGTACTTCTGAAACACCGGATTGTTTCGATATAATAACAGGCACATCATACAGCATCGCCTCCAGCGGTGCAATACCGAAAGGCTCAGATACACTCGGCATGATATAAAGATCGCTCATGGCGTATATTTTTTCAACGTCCTGGCCCCGCAGGAACCCTGTGAAATGGAAATATTTCCCGATGCGCAGCTCGGCCATCCGCTCAACCATGCGCGGAAACATATCACCTGTTCCGGCCATGACAAATCTCACGTCCGGGATCCGGTTTATAACCCTTTGTGCGGCCTCAATGAAATAATCCGGCCCCTTCTGAAACGTGATCCTGCCCAGAAACAGCACGATCTTTTCGTCAAGTGCTTTTGGTATATGGCGACGCTCCAGGGTTGTATCCTGTTCAACAGCGTTGTGCACAACCTTGATCTTGTCCTCCTGGATACCGTATTTTCCGGTAATTATATTTTTGGTATAATGGCTGACAGAAATGATCAGATCCGCCTGCTCCATTCCTTTTTTTTCTATATCGTACACATCCTGGTTCATGTGTTCACCGCTTCGGTCGAACTCTGTTGCATGCACATGCACAATAAGCGGCTTTCCCGTCCGTTTTTTTGCCTCTATCCCGGCAGGAAATGTCAGCCAGTCGTGTGCATGGATAACATCGAACTCATTCTGTTCGGCTAAAATGCCTCCGACCACACTGTAGCGTGCTATCTCGGACATGAGGTCAGGCCCGTATGCACCTGATATATCCTGCAGTTTCAGACCGGCCTTGTACCTTGCGTAATTCACCCGGGATTCATAATCCCTGGGTTCCATGTATGGCATGAGAACTGAATCCACTTTTACCAGGGACAGGTTTTCGGCATGAATTTCATGGACTTCGTCCGCACCCACAAGATTGACGTGCGTGTGGCCGTGCATCCCCTTCAGCGTCGGTATTACGAATGTCACGTCAATACCGTGAGAACACAGCCCCTTTGTGAGCCCGAAGCAGGCAGTGCCGAGCCCTCCGCTTATGACCGGCGGGAATTCCCACCCGAACATGAGCACTTTCATCGTTTTTCTCCCGGTCTGCCGGTCAATGGGTTTTCCTGTATTCTTTTATGCAGTCATCCCACCAGCAGCAGTCCGTGTACGGGCAGTTGCCGTCATTGTTCCCGAATGACGGAGGATTGCCCTCTGCCTCCTGTATGGCGCGGACGAGCTCTGCTTTTGTCATTTTTCCCGGTTCAACACCTATCTCTTCCGCCCTCTGCTTTACTTCAGATTTTTTCATCCATCTTTCTCCTTGCTTAAAGAATTACCATGTCGTTACACCTTTATTCCCTCACATAAAATCCTAAGTATTGTCGAAGCAATGGTTTCGCTCCCAAGAGAAGCGTCTATAACCATATCAGCCCCGTTTTCCACTATTTTCTCTTTAAAATATGGCAATTACGGGTATATCTTTTTAGTATTTTAGCTATTTTTATTAATGTGTCAAGAATTATTTTTATATATCTGTACTTATTGTTTCCTCATATTATACTTAGTTATATTATGTACTATCTACTGATGGGAAAATCTATTCAGGAGGACAAACCGTGAAGAAATGTTTGCATATTTATTTGTTTGTTATTGATTTCCAGTTTTTTTCTTATGGTCGTACGGTGGTTTTCAACCGTTCTCTCTGAAATATAGAGCATTCGTGCTATTTCCTTTGAGGTAAGTCCGTTCTTTATCAGGTTGCATATTTCAAGTTCCCTTTTTGTTAGTTTATATTTTTTTGAAGTTATTTTACCCCCGAAGGATGAGAGAAGCTTTTTCAGGTTATTTTCGATAATTTGAATATGCTTTTTTTTAATAGAAGTCCCGGGCTGCTGCAGTCTTGTGAGAAACGGAAGCAGAAGCTGGTCCACATTATCCATTATCTTCTGTTCTGTTCTCTCTTTCTCGAGTTTAACTTGATTCATCATCTCACGGATCGCTATGTTTTTTTCGTAAAGCTGGATATTCTTCTCGTGCAGGCTTTCTTCGCTCTCACGCAGTGTTTCCTCCGATTTTCTGCGCTCTGTTATGTCAAAACCAATAGACTGATATTCTCTGACCCTTCCCTTTTCATCGAAAAGCACCCTGTCGGTCCAGCGGTGCCACATGATAGAACCCTCTGCGCCAATCACCTTATGTTCATACGTTACCATAGGATGTTCCTTTGTCAGCTGCTGAAAATGGTTCTTCAACTTTTCCCGCTCCTTTTCAGGAACGAGCTGTAACCACTTTTTCCCTATCAAATCTTCAGCTTTCCTCCCAAAATAATCGCAGTATGGACTGTTTGCAAACGTCAGGGTGCTGTCTTTTTTAAACCGGCAGATCAGGGCAGGCATATCCTCCACCAGCGCCTTATATCTTGTTTCAGATTCTTCAAGGTGCTCCTCTGCCTTTCTGAAGGAGGTTATATCCCTCTGAATCCCTACATAACCTGCAATGTTGTCGTTATCATTAAACAATGGAGATACCTTCAGCTGACATAAAAAAGATCTTCCGTTTTTGTCTTTGCTTCGGATGGCATCATTATAATATACTTTTCCCGAACTAACGGTTCCATAGATCTCTTTAAAATGTTCATTGGCAGGATCCGCAAAAAAAACATCCGGCTTTTTTCCTTTTATTTCATCCAGGCTCCATTTGAAGAGATCTTCGGTTGCCTTGTTTATATAGATAATATTATAATCTGAATCTGTCTGTACTATACCGTCACTAATAGATTCAAGCAACCGCCTGTATTTCCTTTCCGATTGCCGGAGTTCTATTTCCGTGTGTTTCCAGGGAGTGATATCATGGATTACACCGATGGAGCCCACATATTTCTTGGCGCCGGAACCGGAAGCTCTGTAATGTCCCGAAGAGCTTAATTCCCCGTAACTGAAAAGCATCCCGGTTAAGATATCATCCTCCGTGAACTCACGCGCCGTCTTGTGAATAAACCGTATCTCAAGGTTCCTTGTTCTTCTCCTGCCGGTACGCCGCTCATCGAACAGTTTGGGCGCATTCTTCTCCCCTGTGGTTTTTCCTTTATATTTCGGCAGCACCAATTCTCTGCTGACTTTCTTTATATCATCAGGGTGGATTATTATATCAAACTTTTTTCCCAGCAGATCTGCAGGCTCATAACCCAATATGGAAATAGCCTCATTGAGATACGTAAAACGACCCTTGGTATCCACTTTGTATACGATGTCAGGAATGGTTTGAAGAAGATCCTGGGGCATGATTACATTATCAACCTCCTCATCTTTGATATCCGATTTTTCAAGTTCTTGTATTCTTGTTCTTAATTCCTTTATATCCTCAACAAGATGTTTCTTCGACTTATTGGTATCACCCATTATTATCCCTTCATGGACTAAAAATATTTCAAAACCGAAAGTATATTAACATATAATCGAGTTCTATCTTCACAGTTGATCTTCAGACTTCTGTTTTCTGCCTTCTGACATCTGTATTCTGATACCTGTTGACTGTTTGCTGATGACTGCTTTACAGCATCACCCGATCAAGCGTCCTGTATTGGACTGCCTCGGTCACGTGCTCGAGCTTGATATCCTCACTCCCCTCCAGGTCCGCTATTGTACGGCTTACTTTCAGTATCTTTGTGTATCCCCGTGCTGAAAATCCCATTTTGTCCACGATCTCTTTGAGCATTGCCTGTGCTTCCTGGCCCAGTGTGCAGTGCGTGCGCAGCTCCTTTTCCGACATGTGTGAATTGGTCTTCTCCCCTTTTCCGAACCGCTCCCTCTGGGTCTCCCGCGTCCGTTCAACCTGTTCACGGATATCCTTTGAGGATATGCCGTCATGCTTTCCCGAAAGCGCCTTGTAGTCGACTGCGGATACTTCCACCTGGATGTCAATCCGGTCCAGAAGAGGTCCTGACACGCGCGACAGGTACCGCTGTATTATACCGGGAGAGCATGTGCACTCCTTTTTATCATCGGTATAATACCCGCACGGGCAGGGATTCATGGCAGCGACCAGGGAGATCTTGGATGGATAGTCAACTGTTCGGGATGCCCGCGATATGGTGACCGATCCGTCCTCGAGCGGCTGCCTCAGGACCTCCAGGGTTCTCCGGTTAAACTCCGGAAGCTCGTCAAGGAACAGTACGCCGTTGTGCGCGAGCGAGACTTCACCCGGTTTGGGATTACTACCTCCTCCTATGAGCCCGATATCGGATATGGTATGATGCGGCGACCTGAATGGCCGTTCTGTAATAAGCCCCGTCTTCCTGAGCATGCCTGCTATGCTGTAAGTCCGCGTTGTCTGTACGGCTTCATCAAGGGAAAGCCTGGGCAGGACCGTTGGAAGACGCTTGGCAAGCATTGTCTTGCCTGCTCCCGGAGGACCGACCATGAGTACATTATGGCCACCTGCGGCAGCAACGGTCAGGGCCCGTTTCACATGCTCCTGTCCTTTGACTTCGCTGAAATCAAGTTCGGGGGATTCCACATCCCTGTAAAAGCTCTCATAATCTGCTTTCAACGGGTCTATCACAAGTTTCCCCGAAAGGAAACCGATCACCTGCTCGAGGTTTTTCGCGGGTATCACGTCAAGGTCTGAAACAATAGATGCCTCGTACGCATTCTTTTCAGGAAGTATGATGCCTGCGGCTCCTTTTTCCTTTGCATGTATTGCTGCGGAAAGCGCACCCTTGACAGGCCTGAGGTCTCCGTTCAGGGCGAGTTCTCCAAACATGTAGTACTGATCGAGCGCTGTGAACTGCGGCGACCCGGTCTCCTGCAGAATGCCTGCTGCTATGGGAAGGTCAAACCCCGGCCCCTCCTTTTTTGTGTCACCCGGAGCAAGATTGATCACGACCACCTGCTCTTTGGGATAGGTGTAATGTAGGTTCAGAAGAGCGGAATGTATCCGGTCCCTGCTTTCCTTGACAGCAGCGTCCGGCAGACCCACGATCACCACACTGGGAAGGCTTCCTCTGTGGGAATCCACTTCAACCTCTACTGTATAGGCATTTATCCCCTCGAACGCACAGCTCAGTATTTTTGTCACCATACAGCACCACCCTTTTAATGTTATAAATATCACATGTGATAAGAGAATTATATATAATAAGCATTTTTCGTGATAGTCAAGGACTTTTTTCTTTTAAAGATCTAGAGTTTTTTGTAGGGGGTCAGAAAGCCAATAGAAAACATCAATTGAAGCTTTTTCTGTTTCTCCCGATCTCTATTTTTCCCCTCACCTTACACTAAAGTCCACTCTATTATAACCTTTTTTAACTGGCTTTTGAAATCTTTTTTTGTGTTATTTTCTCACCCGATATACTGTACCGACAATTCTTCTGCCTGTTTTTATGTCGACCCATGCAAATTTATCTAAGGAAGTTTACGGGCCATCACGAGAAGGTAGCTTTCTCCTCTGCCCTTCGGGAAGACCCTGGTGAAATACACTGAATATGCTCCACAGGTTTTTACTGCTTATGTGCAGCCATTGGGCTATGTGATTTTGCCTCTCCTTTCCGCTGTATCCAGGATTTATGTGCTCATCATAAAACCTTTGCGCATATTCTGAGTTGCCTACAAATATACTCCTGGAAAAGTCCCATGCCTTTGTGACCAAATTCCCCTTTTCTCCTTCTATCCCGTATTTCTTCAGCCTCTTCTGCATTTCCGCGGTAATCACTATTCCATCCTCTCGTCCATCCTTGGGTTCTGTGCCCGCCTCATATACGTATGCCAGGTAGGTGTGGTAGAGTTCCCGCGTGAATGCCCGTTTGTCTGTCAGGTTTTTGAATAGACCGGATATGTCCAGCCCTTCCTCGAGCAATTCTATATCTATAAGTTCTTCCTTGTTCCCCTGCTTGAGGTAGTGTAAACTTGAATATTCATAGTCTTCAGGCCTGTTTACCATGGATGCGCGGAAGCTGTTGAGCTCTATGTAGGCTGCGCATTGCAGTGATGCATATCCCCTTTCAAATATGGTACTGTGAAATCTGCTCTGCCACAGTGTACCCGCTTTTCCCGTGTGCCTGTTATATGCCCGAGTCATGAGCACGTTCAGCCTCTTCATGAAACTTGATACCTCAGTGAGCTGCTGCACGGCATATTCCCTGTATGCCTGTATAGAGGCATTCAGTTTGTATTCCTTGTCATGATAGTCGTTCCACCGCTTTATTGCTTCCTTCGGGTCCACGTCGTCAGGATCTTTTAGGTTTACCAGTATATGGTAGTGATTTGTCATGACGGTGAATGCTGCATACCGGACGTAGTAGAGCTTTTGAAGCCGGGTTATAATGGTTACAAAGGTATCTTTCATATGATCGTCCAATTTGAAATCCTGGCTGTTCGTCCTTGTGATTATGTGGTAGTTTCCAGCATGCCCCGGACATTTGATTCTCAGTCTTCTTGCCATTTCTGTCTTCTCCTGTTTTTTTCTGTTTTTCCAATATTGCCTGATTTCACGTCTTTTATATCTATCTCCTGAAAAGTCCTGTACTTCTTCCACATTATACCCAGCCCCTCTCTCTTGTCAAGGTTATTTTTTGAATAGTTTTCAGACCCCCTACTAAAGGATTATTTATTTTTAATGATGAATTGATGCTGATACTGTAGTTTGCAGGTTCAAAGGCCCTCCAGGTCCACCTCTTGGAGTTCGCCGAGTTGCTGTTTGCGCTTAAGTTCGGTCATTTTACGCCTGCCTATGGGGCCGATCCTTCGTCCGAGAAGTGTCAGGAACCACTGGGATCCGTCGTCATCCTGAATCTCAATAGGCTTTTCCTCTTTTTTCGGCTTCTCTTTTGGCTGTTGTAGCTCTGATCCCCCAGACTCTCTCAGTTTCCTGAGCTCTTCCGCCCGTTTAAGCTCTTCAGGCATCAATAATTCCTCAGGGCCGATCTCCGCCTGATTTTTCAATACAGCTATTGCTGCAGTATCATGAGCGGGGGCAGGCTCTTCAGGAACCTCTTCCTTCTCTTTTTCAGTTTGTTCCTGTTCCGGGGCCTCCCCGACTTCCAGTGCTTCTTCTGGAGTCTCCTCAGGTTCCTCCTCAGGCATGGCTCCTTCTGCTTCGATCCCTTCCGCTTCTTCTGCAGACTTCTCAATATCCTCAGATTTCTCTGTCTCTTCAGCTTCTTCAGCTTCCTCAGACTCTGCAGAGGCTTCCCCTTCCTCTGGTTCGCCAGTTTCCTCAATCTCTGCGGCTTCAGTCAGTTCCGGAATCCCATCCTCCTCCTCCGATTCTAAAGCAGCATCAACAGCCACTTCTTCCTCCTTGGATGAAACAATCGACTCGGAAGGTATTTCAGGCTTTTCAGCCTTTTCCTCCTCAGCTTGTTCTGAAGGTACAGCCTCCTCTTCAGGAGCTACTTCCGTCTCCTTCCTTTCAGCTTGTTCCGCATCTGTCTCCTGTCCTTCTTCCTGATCAGCCGTTTTTTTCTCTTCGGGTTCTTTTCTTATAGGATCAGGCGGAATTTCCGGAATTGCAGAAGCCTTATCAGATTCTTTCTCTTTTTCATCTTCTGACGGAATAATCGGCTCAGCAGGTATTTCAGGCTCCTCTGCCTTCTCTTTTTCAGTTTGTTCCTGTTCCGGGGCCTCCTCGACTTCCAGTGCTTCTTCTGGAGCATCCTCGGTCTCCTCAGGTTCCTCTTCTTCAGCTTCTTCGATCAGTTCAGTTGCTTTCACTATTTCAGCTTCTTCCGGCTCGATAACCTCTTCAGGTTCCGCAGAAACTTCTTTTTTCTCATCCTGAACCGCTTCATCAAGAGATACTTTTTCAACTTCGTCTGTTGCCGCCTCAACTTCAGGGGGAATCCCCTCCTTCTCAAGCACGCAGTCCCTGCAGTAAAACCCCCCTTCTATCTCCTTTGCCATGCCGTTCTGTATGTCCTGATTCGAGATGCTTCCACCGCATACTGCGCAAAACGTGATCCCGGTCTGCCTCCGTACTTCAGAATCCCTTAATATACTGAAACGGCCTTCACTTGTACCAGCGTTTATGATGTCCCCTTCAGTCAGCTTCTCCTCTTCCGTTACCTTGCCGCTGTTCAGGAATGTTCCGTTGGTACTGCCTTCATCCCTTATATAATATGCACCCTCCTTTTCAAAAAACGTGCAGTGTTCTCTCGACATTCTTGTATCCAGAACTCTGAGGCCGCACGAACGGCCCCTTCCAACTGTAATCGAGTCCCCCTCCCGTATTATGACCGTACTTTCCCTACCGTTATTCTGCGTTAAAACAACACGGCCGGCCGGCCCCTGCTCCTCCTCTGGTCCAGCCTCTACTGCCTTTCCGGCCTCCTTTTCCTGAATAAGCTCCAGCGGTTCCTCCTGTTCCACTTCCTTCTCTGCGGGCTCTTTATCTTCCTCCGCCCTGTCTTCAGATATTTCCTCAGCAGCTTCTACGTCCTCATCAGACAGTTCAATAACCTCATCATTTGGTGCCTCTTCAGCTTCAGCAGGTTCTTCTACAATGTTTTCATCCAGTGCAATTTCTTCTGCTTCAACCTCTTGTACTTCCGCTTCTCCCGCTGCAGCAGTCTCCTTTTCTTCCTCCTCTGCTTCCGTTTCAGTCACGTACGCTTCATCAGCAGTCCCGATATCCAGTATGCCTGATTCATCGTCCATAGCATCATCAATCCCTTCAGGCGTCTTCAGTACTGTTTCCACTCTTTCCGTTGCACGTTCTATATCAACAGGAACGCCCTTTTTCGCTAAAACGCATTCCCCGCATAAAAATCCTCCTTCAACCTTCTCAACCCTGCCCCTCTCTATATCCTTGTCTGATATACTGCCTCCGCATTCAACACAGAAACGCAATGTGCTGCCAAATGCTTTTTCTTCTGTTTCAGATTCATCAACAAGGTTGAATTCCCCTCCGGTTGTACCGATCGCGATGCTGTCCCCGTCTGATAGCTGAGCCCGCTCAACTTTTTCATCGTTCAGAAATGTCCCGTTTGTGCTTCCTGCATCAACAATATAGTAGGATCCCTCCTCTTCAATGACTTTGCAGTGAATACGTGAAAGTCTCGTGTCCAGTATTTTAATATCCGTATCCTTCCCCCTGCCTAATGTAACCCCCTCGTTCTTCTTTATGAACGCCGTATGCTTTTTACCGTTATTCTGAGTCAGAATCAGCCGGCCTATCATCTGTTTCTCCTTTGGCTTCATTGGTGGCAAGCAGGATCCGCTTCAGCCGTTCCTGAAATTCAAGCGCCTTCTTATTAAATCTCCGTTTAACACAATGAGGACAGAATACAGTACCCTTACCCCCGCATCTGTTGCATTTTACAAGTCTCATTCCAATTGTTGAATTCTCAAAAAACGTTGTCTGGGACTTCTCAAGCACTTTTCCGGAACCCTTGCATTTGGGGCACACGACCTTATAATGTCCATGACAGTGTCCGCATGTTGTCATTACCTTATTGAGCAGGCCAGCCAGGGCCATTCCGGATTTCTGTTGATAATTCCTGTTCAGGACAGCAAGCTGGCTGTCTGAAAGCACGGAGAGTTTCATGATTTCATCCAGGCTTTTTAAATATTCATGCTGTTCAAAATACTTTTCACTTTCAGCAACAATGGTGTTATACGGCTCAAAAAACTCCTTCTGTCTTTTTAATTCAATCAACTGTCCTATCATAACAAACAGTTCATTCAGTTCACTCTCCTTTTTTAAAGGAGGGCATATTTTTCTGCCGATAACCGGACGGGACTTCAGGTACATGTAAAAGCCCAGCAGAATCCTGTCCGAGGTCTCCAGTTTTCTCCCTGCATTAATAATAGTCCCCGCTGCAAGTGACAGCACAGGAACGCCTATTGTCATTGTCTTTGAACGGATCTGCACTGTATCCCCCCTGATATCCACCAGTGTTCCTTTGAGCAGACGTTCTCCTTTAGGCGGAATATAGAATACTGTTTTGTCCTTCATGCTCGCGAGCGATCCGTAGAGTTTAAAGAGGGTTTTTTGCTTGTCTGCGCGATACCATTGAACAAGCCGTGTGCTGTTCGGCAGATACCGCTTCATGCCAGTATTGAAAAATTTTCCCAATGCTTCATCAGCCGGTTTCTCCTTATCAGTAGCGTAACCGACCAGAACAGCCTGCAGCAGTTTTTTCAGCCGGCTGTTTATTTCTTCTGATGAAAATACCGGATTCTTCCTCTCTCCGTTATTATCGGGCTCATCCCCAGGCTGTGTGTCATTTTCGGGTGTTGTTGTTGTTTGATTATCGTTCCCATTCTCTGTACTACTCGTATCATCAATTTTTTTTTCAAGGTTTTCCTGTAGTATCCTGTTCCAGTACAAAAGGGTTCGAAGGCTCCTGAGTTGTTTTGAAACAGCGGGGTTATCCTTTTCATCCTTCTTTTCAATTATCTTTATTGCTTTAATAAGCTTTATTTCCGCTTCCCTGAAAAGCTCTCCTGAATTCGTCTGCGCAGCGCGCGCTGCAATTTCAACAGCCTCATCTACAGCATCATCTGCATGAATAATCACTCCGTTCACGCACAAAACCTGCACAGAGAACAGACACAGCATGATTCCGAATGATAACAATGTATATATTCCCCCGCGACTCATATCAAATCCTTTGAAAAGAGCAATAATAAATGGATAACCTGAACTTAATATTATTGTAATAAGAGATATATAAATTTCAAGTTAAAAGTTGATATTTTTTTGCATAAATTATTTGATAATATGGGAATTTTATGTTACAATAGTAAAGAAGCTTTGCGGGTTTATTTATAAGCTTTGAAGCAGAACACAGCGAACGGCATACTGCTGTATACCTTCTTATTACTGATTCATGGGAGGACACATACAATGAAGTACAGACACATCCTGCTGTTACCGGTTTTTTTTCTTCTGGTGTGCAGTTTCATATATGCCAAGAATGTGATCGTCAAGCTGCATGACGGTACTGAGATCCCCGGCACAATCATAAAAGTAACGGACAGCAAAGTGGTGCTCAAAACAATCGCGGGCACAAAGGTCATTCGGCGGTCGGACATAAAATCAGTTAAATCTGCCGAAACAAATACTGAAAAGTATAACAAAGAACTTGCAAAAAGGGATATGACCAAAGCGGATTCCCATTATGAAATGGCCATGTGGTGTCTGAACAACAATATGAAGATGTATTATTTCACACATCTCAACAAAGCTATCGAAATTGACCCATGCAATGAAAAAGCCCACAAAGCCCTTGGCCACGTCCCCTACGAAAAAAAATGGGTTGACGACCAGGGAAAGGTCCAGAGAAAGATCATCTGGGTAACAGAGGAGAGGAAAAAATACCTTGTGGAGCAGGAGAGAAAAAAAGCGGCAAAGATCAAAGGCACAGACAAAGATCAGAAGGATAATAATTCTCAATTCGGACCGGTCATTCTTCCGCATCACGACCCTCTCACCGACGACGAAAGAAGTTTTATTATGAGGTATGTCAATGACCTGGGCAGCAACAACTGGAGGAACAGGTCCAGGGCTATAAATACTATACTTCAGCAGGAATTCACGCACAAAATGCCTCCGCTCATTGTGAACGTCCTTAAAACAGGATCCCCTAACGCAAAAGTCTCTGCCATGGAAATACTTCTCAAAATGAATTATGCTCCCGCTCTCGAGCTTATCCATGAACTCGCGCTCAATGACAATTCCACCGAAGTAAAAAAACAGGCGGCTTTCCTTCTGGGAAATCTCGGAGGGCCAAAATCGGCGAGAATACTCATCAAGCTCCTTGACGACAAAGATAAAAATGTAGTGGCTGAAGCGATCGCCGCTCTTGAAAAATTAACATTTATCACACTTGACTACCTCGGGGAACCTGATGTGGCAAAAGCCCGTTCAGTTTTCAGGGGTTGGGTAAGTAAAAACGGGAAGAAAACACGCAAAGAAGTCCTGGAGGAAATGGCATGCAAAGGAGAACCGCGTAACCGGATACAGGCATGCAAATTCCTGTTCAATATGGGGGAGATCAAGGCCCTCTATAACCTAGTCAAATTGCTCCTCCATGAAGACCATAATATCCAGGCGGAAGCGAACAGAATGCTGATGAAGCTGACTGACGAGGATTTTCTATTCGATCATACTGTCACCAACGACGACCTTAAACGGAACTGGGCTTCCAACTGGGATGCGCACATAGCAAAACTGATCCGCAAGGCAGAGGAGAAAAAAACAACTCAATACAAATCTGATCCAAAGATCAGTTCGGCTCCCGACATTATCAGAGCGCTTGACGGAACACGCAAAGACAGGGATGAGGCCCGGGATATAATCAAAGCTATGGCGAAAACAAAAGCCATACCTCTTCTGATCAACGCCCTCAACAGCAACAATTTCTTCATACGCACGCGGGCATTCAATCTGCTGAAGGAGATCACCGGTATGGAAAAAGGGCTGGGATATGATCCCGGTGAAAGCTCGGAAACGATTCGACTGGTTTTTATAAACAAATGGAAACAGTGGTTCGCGCAAAACAAGCACACACTTGAGGATAAATCTTCAGAGACAAAGCAGCAAGAGGAATGATCCCCGTTCATGAGCAAAATCCCTCCTTCATCAGTAAGAGTGCGTCATCCCGGGGAAAAGGACATCAATGCGCTTGCATCCCTTTTTTCAGATGCCAGGAAAGATACAGAGACTTTTCAGAAACGTCATCAGCTTCTGTACAGGGAAATCCAGATATCAAAGTCACCGCACAAATTTTTTCTGCTTATAGAATACGAGGGCAGCGTTGCCGGCTTTATACGTATGGCCCGTTCAAAAAATCCGTTCGCCCGTACATGGTGGATCGCGGGCCTTGAAATCTATCCTGACTTGAAAAGGAAAGGGCTCGGCACATATCTAGTAAAGGAGGCGCTGTATGCGGTGTATCACCGCGGATGCACCAGAGTAGCCCTTAAAGTGGAAAAAACGAATCCCGATGCACGAAAATTCTATGAGGCTCTTAATTTTAAAAAAGGAGGGCCATTGTTCGCACGGATCATCTCCCTTTGTTCCCGAAGAAAAGATATACTGATGATCGATCTGGATAAAAACCGCAACTGGCTCAACAGGCCTCAGAATGGATACAAATATATGGGGATCAAATAAATGACTGGAAAAGGACCTGCTGCCTGAATGGAACAGAAAGAGGCTGATAACATATCTACCGGACTCTATCAGGGTCACGCTATTCCTCTGATAAAGGAATTCAGTGACTTCGATATACTCGAAGAGATCGGCAGAGGGGGAATGGGTGTTGTGTACAAGGCCAAAAATCATAATACCGGAAATATCGTTGCAATAAAGATCCTGCTTTCCAAATACAACACATTTGACGAAGACTTGAAAAGGTTCCAGAGAGAAGCAAAATTCGCCATACAGCTGAATCATCCCAATATCATTAAAACACACAGCATCGGGGTTGTCAAAGGAAATTATTATATCATAACCGATTATATTAAAGGCGAAACCCTTGCCAGAAAAATGTCCCGGAAAACGATAACCACATGGGAGACCTGTACTATCATCCACGAAGTCGCACAAGGGCTTGAATACGCGCATAACAAAGGGATCCTCCATAGGGACCTTAAACCGGCAAATATTATGATCACCGATGATAATGAAGTCAAGATCCTCGACTTCGGTCTCGCGAAGCATGTAGACGCCAGTACCAGGCTCACTCTGACCGGTACTGTCATGGGCACACCGGCCTATATGTCGCCCGAACAGGCGGCTGGAGAAACAGAACAGCTGTCCGGAACATCCGATATATTCTCTCTGGGTGTTATCATGTACGAAATGATAACAGGAGACACTCCTTTTAAAGCGGAATCCTCGATCCAGCTTCTCAGGAAGGTGATCGACAAGGATGTGCCTTCGATACGTAAAAAACGGAAGGATATTCCTGAAGCCCTGGAGACCATCATTGATAAATCACTTGAAAAAAGTCCCAGGCACCGGTACCTGAATATTACCGAGCTAAAAAATGATATCCGTGCCTTTCTTGACAACCGTCCCATTCGTGCGCGCAGAAGGAACAGGATCGTAAAGGCATTTGACAAAGCGAAAAAGCACAGACGGCTTATTATCGTGATAGCGATTCTCTGTGTTAACTTCCTTCTCGCCATTACAGGACTCCATCTTCACCATCTGATAAAGGCGAAGCGTCTGGAGAAAACACTCAAGCAGCGCATTAAAGCAACAGACGTCAATCGTTGGAATCCCGTTATTAAAGACCTATTTATAGATTCCGCCGGAGAAAAATGGTATCAAAAATCCCCTGACTGGAATAAAAAGGGCGACATACTGACCGGGACCGGAATGCTGAAGCTTCCCATCAAAGAAGAACCATTTTCACTGCTCGATTTCAAAGCGGTCACCAGCGGCACAACAATTGTGTATCATGCCGGATTCAGCTGGGAGGACAATACAGGCATCTATGTGATATTCCGGCTGGGCAAAAATACAAGCCCTGAAGAAGTTACAGGCGTTGAAGTATACAGGGACAATAAACTGATAGCCCGGAATTACACATGCAGCCTCTGCCCGGACACACCGGTTCAGTACACAATCATAATTGAGGACAGCAGGATCACGGTCAAGATAAATAACAGGAAAGTTATCTATTTCAACGGTATCATGCCCCTCAAACTCTCCAAAAGGCTATTCACGCTCGATCCAGGTGAAAATCGCATGGAGATCAGTCGAATTTCACTCTTCTGCAAAAAACTCCGTCCGCGCATTATCAGCGGAGATAATTTTTTCAGGGAAAAAATGTATTCGAAGGCTGCCGGACTGTATATAAAAGTTGCGGAGGATCATCCCGACCTTAAAATCTCGAGGGAAGCCCTGTTCAAGGCCGGATTCTGCTACGAGCGCACCACCCACTACAGAAAAGCGATATCCGTATTTTCAAACTTCAGCAAAAAGGACGGACCGCTCTATCTCAGAGCCCTCTGTCATATATGGCTATGTTATATTTACATGAATGACACTGAAAATGCCGATCGTCAGTATAACAGGGTAAAAGAGGACTTCTCCCTTTACGATATGCTCTCCCAGGTTCCCTTCAATTCACTTAATTCAATATTCGGGTATTATGTGGAGGAAGCTGAAAAGGAGGAAACTGTCCCGAAGTCTATCTCCCACTTTGAAAAAGCTATTGACACAGCAGACTTTCTCGGGCTCAAGCAGGAGGCCTTTGACACAAGGAACAGGATCGGTGAGATCTTTCAGGAACACAATGAGTTCAAGAAAGCCGCTGCAGAATTCAGACGGGCACAGGCTGAACATCCTGACCTTATTTTCAAATGTGCCTGGAATCAGATGAAAATCGCTGAAATGCACAGGCTTATGAATGACATAGAAGGATGCATAAAAGAATATCAGAAAGTCATACTCCGTTATCCGGACCAGGAGATCCAGAAATCCTGGGCAATTCTCTGGCTCGCTGAAATCGCTATTTCGCATAACAGGGTTAAAAGCACGGATTCCTTGTGTGACCCCGACCTCATTTCACCGGGGCTTCCCTCCGCTGCTCTTGACATTCTTCTCAAAAACGGAGATGTGCCCGACATTGAGGAGATCGACCCTTTTTTCAGAAACGACATTCTGTATTTCAAGGCCGTAAGCCTGCTGTTTCGCGGCGAAAAAGAGGCAGCTTTTTCTTTCCTTCAGAAAGCCCTTCTTGCCAGCAGAAAAAACGACTGGCCTGAAAACCTTATAAAACAGAAGCTTAACCTTCTTGAAAAAGACGATTCCACTGATACGATAACTCCTGTTTTCTAGTAAGGAATATTCAATGTATCAGCAGTTCATCCGGGTATTTCCCATTGTGCTCTGTATCGGGCTCATGGGCTACTTTGCCCGTTGGAGGAATATCCTTACCGGACATGCGACACGCTCACTTCTTAAAGTAATATTCTGTTTTCTTCTCCCCTGTCTCGCATTTTATTCACTGACAGAACATCTTGATGTCAGAATATTTAAAACCGCATTTTTCCTGCCTGTCTTTTCTATCTATGCTATGATCATAGGGATCTTTTCAGGCAGTCTGTTCCTTCCATTCCTTGCCTCGGCCGGATCTGAAAAAGCGGAAACCGAAAAGGCACGGACCTTTCTTCATTTGTCAGTTGTTAATAATTTCCAGCTTCTCCCCCTCCCGTTTATTGTGTATATGTTCGGCAATCAGGGCCTTGCTATCTTTTTCTTTTTTGTATTCGGCATGCTTTTCGGTCTGTGGACGATCGGCATCTGGATTTTGAAAAATGACGTGGACTTTCCGGACCAGATACGTCTTCTGTGCTCTCCACTCTTTATAACGATTGTCGCTGCTTTAACGATCGTTTTCCTCGGATGGCGCAGCCTCATTCCCCCTGTTATTACAGGCACTGCGGGTATGACCGGAAAAGCGGCTGTACCCCTGGGAGTCTTTATCACGGGAGCCGTATTGGCAGACGGCTCCGGCTTTAAAAGATCATCAGATGCACTGCTCCTTGTCATTGTCAGATCTATCTGTTATCCCGCCTTTATCCTCATGTCCCTTACAATGCTTGACGATCATGTCCCAATTGACAACAGGATCTTCAATATCGTTCTCATCTGCTTGATCATGCCCGCACCCGTCATTTCAGCCGGTCTGTGCAGGAAGTTTAATACAGGAGACGCCGAATTCGCGGAAACCGCTCTTTTCTACACGACCCTTGCCTCTGTAATCACGGTTCCCGCTGTTTTCATACTCTTCTCCCGCTAACCCGTTTATTCCACTGTCACAGACTTTGCAAGATTCCGCGGCTTATCCACATCAAGTCCCTTCATGTCCGCAATATAATAGGCAAAAAGCTGGAGCGGGATGACATTCACTATCGGCTGAAGTTCTTCAGGCATTGCCGGTACTCGTATCACATGATCGGATATATCCTCTATTCCCTTTTCACATGAATCAGTAATGGTGATTATCCTGCCTTTTCTCGCCTTGACCTCCTGAATATTGCTGAATATTTTTTCAAATGTGGGGCCGTGTGACGCGATGAAGACCACAGGCATATTTTCATCTATAAGCGCAATCGGCCCGTGCTTCATCTCCGCCGCAGGATACCCTTCGGCATGAATGTAAGAAATTTCCTTAAGCTTGAGAGCTCCTTCGAGCGCAACAGGAAAATTCAGTCCTCTGCCCAGGTACAGAACATTTGCATCTTCCTTATACCGGGCGGCTATTTCCTGCACGGCATCCGCATCATCGAGCACTTCCTGTATTTTTCCGGGAACCTTCTCTGTCTCCTGTGCAAGTTTTCTGTCCGGAGAAAAGCCCTTCTCCCTGCAGATCAGAAGACTCAGAAGTACAAGTGCGGTCACCTGGCAGGTAAACGCCTTTGTACTTGCAACTCCGATTTCAGGACCGGCATGAAGATAAATGCCTGCATCAACCTCCCGTGCAATTGTCGACCCTACCGTGTTAACAATACCAAGTGTCCGTATACCCGCGGATTTCCCCTTCTCAATCGCTGCAAGTGTATCAGCAGTCTCGCCGGACTGGGAAATCACAGCAAGCAGGTCCGTATCCCCGAAAACAGAATCTCTGTATCTGAATTCAGATGCATAATCCACTTCAACGGGAATCTTCCCGATCCGTTCAATAAGGTACTTGCCGATAAGAGCGGCATGCCAACTTGTTCCGCAAGCGGTCAAAATTATTCTCTGTATAGAAGAAAAATCCGTATCCAGCGTTAGCTTTATACCTTCCGGCCCGATTCTGCCTCGAAGAGTATTGGCCAGTGAATCGGGTTGCTCAAATATCTCCTTGAGCATAAAATGCTTGTATCCCTTTTTCTCAATTTCATGCACCGTAGAACGTATCCTCTGAATATTCTTTTCAACCTCTTCTCCCTGCACCGTACGTATTGAACAGTCCTGTTTTGTAAGCACAGCCAGTTCGTTATCGTTAAGGTATATTACCTCTTTTGTGTGTTCCATAAGCGCAGCTGTATCTGAAGCAAGGACCATACACCCGTCACATACTCCGATAATAAGAGGTGAGCCTCTTCTGGCGGCAACAATTTTCTTTTCCCCTTTTTTAATAACTGCAAGGCCGAACGTCCCTTCAATGCATTCAAGCGCAAGAAGTACAGCATCCTCAAGGGAGCCGCCTTGCGGAAGGAATTTCTCGATCAGATGCGCAGCGGTCTCTGAATCTGTTTCTGAAACAAATATATGCCCTTCCCCTTCCAGAACCTTCTTAAGCGCGTGATAATTCTCAATTATCCCGTTATGGACAATAGCTATCTCATTCCTACAGCACGTATGAGGATGAGCATTTATTTCATTCGGCTCCCCGTGTGTAGCCCACCTGGTATGGGCAATACCGCCGAAGCCTGACATGTCCGGACATACAGGATCATTCTCAAGCTCATGTATCCTTCCTTTCTTCCTGACAAGATGAAGCCCGTCTTGCGAAACGATACACATGCCCGCGCTATCATATCCCCTGTACTCAAGGTGTTTAAGCCCCTTTATAAGGATTGATGGAACATCCCCGGGCCCGATATATCCGACTATTCCGCACATAAAGTTCCCTACTCACTTTCATACATATGGTTGCGTCACCCTATATTTATCTACCGTCCTTTTCCTTCATATCGATTCTCCACAGCTCCCGCTGGGCAATAAACACATTGATGCACAGGCCGATAAAGCACACCCCGTCCAGAATGGGGACCGAATATCTGAAATGGCCGGTGCCGGTAAAGATAATGACAGTATTTATAATGATAAACACAACCCGCATCTCGGTCGGCCCCATGCCGTAGTAATAGATCCGGAATTCATTGGTGGCAGCGAACCCGAGAAATGAGCTCACCATGAACCCCCCTATAATGATAAGGAGTACCATATACCAAAAGTGGAGCCCTGGCGGCGCGATCAAAAACCCGGCAGCCACAAGGGAGCAGAGGAAAATATAATCGAGAAAATGGTCCATGAAATACCCCCATTTGACAAGGCCCGTGTCCCGCGCCCTTCCCACAGCACCGTCAAACAGGTCAGTGACATACTGAAGCACGATCATCAGGGACACCATCCAGAGCCAGTGCAGATTGTTCTGCACCTGTGCCAGATACCCCCACAGGATATTGAGTCCGCTCCACACAAGGGTAAGCATGGTCAGATGGTATGTTTCAAGCCACCCCGGCACTTTAGGCAACCCCCACGCCTTGAAAGCCCGTTCAGCTTTCCCCAGGATCGAATCCCCTACCTTCTTATCACCGGCAAACTTTGTATCAGCCATCATTAGTTCCTTTAATTTTTTTCAATCGTTCTTCAGCTTTTTTAACAAGGCTCATTCCCTTCCTGCGGGATACCGGATTGGACAGTTTTTTTAAATCTTGCTCAAGACTGATTATTACTTTATCAGGAGCCTGTTCGAGCAGTTCCAGGGTCCGCCGGATATCCTTTTCTGCTTTATTCTTCAGCATCCTGCGGAATGTTTCTGTTATTTCCTTATTGTTTCCTGAATACAGCACCTTTAACACATTCTTTTCATCCCGAGGGATTTTATTCAAGCCCTGCTGTTCCCTGTAATCTGCAGCAATTTCGCGGATTAATATATCATACGTTTCAGGACTCTCAACAATTTCCTTTGTAACTTTATTAAGCAGTGCTGTATCCGGATATCCGGTCAGGAGACGTGCGATCCTTCTGCGGTCATATTTTTTTACCCGTTTATCAGCTATATATGCAAGCATGCTTTTAAGCATAAAAGGATCGTCAATCCAGTAATACGCAGCTAACAGAGCTTTTGCCTCTCTGGTCATTAAAGACTTTTTCAGTATCTTCCTCAGATAAGGGACGGCTTTCCGGCCTAATTCAGGAGTATCCATCATGTTTACTCCGATTTTCTGTAGGAACTGTGCCTGTTTCCATGTCTCGCTACTGTCCAGTACAGGTGATTCGAGGTCCTTTGCCGCATTGGCAGGATCGCTGTGCCGGTGCTTAGGCGGAACCTGTTTTGTCGGTGTAAGGTCCACTCCGAATACCGAAGTCTCATATCCGATGACCGCAACAGTATCAGCGTGGCACATCCGGTGCAGCACAGAAGTTACAAGATTGTATGAACCCCTTTTCAGGTCCATGTCCTGATAGAAATTTAAAAGCACGTCTCCTGTTTCCGCATCAAAGACTGAAAACAGCTTCCTGTGGAACACAACGAGTTTTCCATTAATAATATCCGCCGACTCCATTTTATTTCTCGAATACCAGCTCCCTACCAGCCCTGTTTTACGGCGCCATGTAATTTTTCCGTTTTCAGGATCTACGCCGCAGAATGTGCTGTTCCCGGCCAGGCACAGTTCACCTTTGTCTCCTGCTACCGGAGTGAGGTCTCCGCTGGCCGGAATCCGCCACTTCAGCTTTCCCCGGAGATCACATGCTGCAATTTCCTTTCCATTCGGAACAAATACTGTTTCATTAACCACGGCATATCCCAGGTATTTTTTGCTGCCGAATGGAGCAAGGGGTGTGTCAGCATAAGGTATATGCTCAATCCTTCCGCTTTCCGGCCGCCATACACAAAGATGTTTTCTGCATACCACAGAAACTGTGCCGGCTGTTACTTTGGGACGCATTGCTGCTTTTGATTTCAATGGAAACTCCAACTGTTTCCCATGCTGCTCAAGAGGTACGATGCACAGTCTGTTCCGGTCGGCGTATACCATATGATTATTATAGAGTCTTTCAGCAAACCAGGCTGTATAAGGAATTTTTTGAACAATATCTGAAACGTTCTGTTCAATATCAATTTTTACAAAATGGTATACCCCGCTTTCACCGCCTGATATTATAGCTGTACTGCTTGCCGGATCGGGACGGTCCTTATCATCAAAGTACCGCAGACGGGCAAATACATTATTGTTAACGATCCCGATCAGATGCACCTGAGCCCCCTTGCGGTCCTCAGGGTCCAGCGGAATATCCAGAGAGGTTATCTTCTCTCCCCCGGGAAGCTTTACAATATGGATATTCCTGCTGTCGGAATACGCCAGACGTTTGCCGTCGGTAACAACTGCAGGAGCGTTTTCTCCTAAAGGAACTTTAAAACTGAAAGGGATACGTTTGAATTGAGTTTCAGGATTGGCCTTAAGAGGATATACACAAACAGCGAACAACATCAGAATTGCAAACGGCAGTATTGTTATTTTCATTTCAGAATACCTCCTTTTTATTTTCACTTTTCCCCCATATTTTAATATCCATACGTTCCCCTTCTTTGTTTTTTTGAGACTCAAGCTGACGTTTGGCAGCTTCTATCATTCTCCTGCGGTATTCATCTTCAGGATTTTCAGGAAGAAGAGCCAGCAGCTGATGTGGGGGCAGATAGCCCACATTATAGTAACAGAGTTTATTCTGACCTATACCATTAGCTTTAAGGTCCGGCAAAAGCTCTTTGAATATTGAATCGGGAACGGTTCTTGACAATATTTCCTCTCCCACTTTCCAAGAGCTTCCCTTTAATATTTTTCTGTAAGGATAGGTTCCGTTCAGTTTTTCATATGCTGCAGCAGCAATGGTATAGGAGCTCATTCTTTTTCCCCTGTATTGCTTCAACATTCCTGCAGCAATCTGCAGCCCCTTTTTCCCGCTTAGGCACAAAGCGGTCATAGCATCTTTTCTAGGTGCTATATTCCGGTACTGTTCTATAAACAGCTCTCCAGCGATCCACCCCTCGTTTATAATCAGATTCTCCCACTGTTTCGGATACCGCCTGGGCATTGAGGAACGGGAAAGCTGAGAAAAGAGGGAAGCAGTTTTCGCTCGCATAGAAGGGCGGAGCCGGACCTGCACTGAAATACCGTAAAGGTGTTTCATGGCATCCTTGTATTCGCCTTTCTGCATAGCCTTCCGGGTCTTCTGCAGAGTATAGGCGGGATCACCCGGATCATAAGGATCCGGCCTGTCCGGGCTGACAGGTTTCAGGCTGCAGCATCTCAGGCAATGAGGCAATGTGTAATAAACCCGCCGGCTGTCGCACGCTAGACATATCTTATCCCATACCTTCGACTCATGTGAAAAGCACTGATTATATAACGGATGATCTGTTCTGACAACCCGAAGCCCGAGGCGCAGTTTTCCGGTTTCGGCATCTGCAGCATAAAGAGAAAGTCTGTGTACAAAAACCACCCACCTCTTATTACCTGAGATCCGTGTATAGACACGGGGAGTCCTGCAATGCCGCATATCTATATGCCAATATTCCTTACCGGTTTCCGGATTTATCCTGTAGAATCCGTTAAGGCCCCATGCATATAAGTTGTTTCCCAATGCCCTGTAATAACCTAAAAGGATATTGTCCAGAGGTATGGGATTCATGTATGCACACTTTTCTGAAAAGCGTCCGTCATAAATATAAATTGTTCCGTCAGGAACAATGAGCAGAGGTCTATGCGAAATTTGATGCTTGGCTTTGCGCATAGGTATTGAATACATTTCCTTTGATTTCAGATTAACAGTAAACAATCTGGCATAAGGCTCCTCTTTGATGCCCATTCTGCCGTATAGATATCCCCGGTAAACATCCGGTCTCCTGTCAATCCGGCCATTAATATCGCACCGCAGTACCGATTTCCATGTGTGAAGATCAATCACAAGGATCTGGCTTTTTTCCCGCTTTTTATCAATTGCCAGAAATACACCGTAATGCGAACCCCGCCGTGCAAAGCATTCGGTGCGGTTAAGATATCCGGTATCAGGAAAGCCATACTCCTGACTGATATTTACCTTTCGGAGCAGTTCGCCGTCTGACAGCCGAATCACTGCTGCACATCCAGTTATTACTTTGGACCAGAAAGGAGGAGCAAATACAACCGTATCCCCGATTACTGTTACTGAGGACAGATGTTCGTGGTAATCATGAAACCGTATTTTTCCCCTGCTGGGAAACTTCCATATACATTCTCCTGTAGCACTGTCGTATGCAATCAGTCTACCGTTTCTAATGGCCAGCAATTTTCCGGAAGCCGGGTACAGCATACTGAAACTGTCATCTCCGCCTCCTGTCCTGACCTCCCATAACATACGTTTGTTCCGCACATTATTTTCAGCATATATGAAAACGGGATAATTAAGTATAGTTATTATAAATACTATAATAAGCCCACATACCGGAACCGGGTTAAAAATGCAGGTATTGTCTTCTGCAGTCATTGTTTCTTCCCCCAGATTTCAAATTTCAAAGGTTCCCCTTCTTTGTTTTTTTGCGTCTTTAACTGATGTTTGACCACTTCAATAAGTTTTTTTAACTCTTTATTATTTGTTTTCTTTGGAATAAGAGCAAAAATCTGGTGAGGCGGCAGAGGAACCACGCCGTCACTCACATCAGGAGCCTTTTTAAGAATCGGCAGTATTCTACCAAATACAGGATCAGAAATAATTCTTGAAAGCATATCCCGTGCAGCATACCACGGCCCATTCTTTAAAACCTTTTCGTAAGGGTATTTCCCTGTTAATATTTCATGTGCTTCAGCTGCTGTTTTATAGGGAAAATTTTGTCTGACTTTCCGATCAAGCATTGCTGCAGCTGTCTCCAGCCCTTTTTTCCCGCTTAAGCTCAATGCCACTATTGAAGATTTTGTGGCTGATTTTTTATAAGGTTCCAGAAATAAATTGCCGGCGATCCACCCGTCACTTATAATAAGTTTTTCCCACTCTCGTGGATACCGTTTGGGAATCTGGGAACGGGAAAGCTGAGAAAACAGGCCGGTTGCTTCCGCATGCATAGAAGGACGCAGCCGGACCTGCACTGCAATACCGTAAAGATGTTTCATGGCATTCTGATATTCGCCTTTCTGCATTGCCTCCCGGGTTTTCCGCAGGGTAAAGGCTGGATCACCCGGATCATAAGGATCAGGCTTGTCCGGATTGATGGCCTGAAGGCTGTAGGCTTTGAGAGAATATGGAGAAGCATAGTAAATACGTTTATTGTCACATGCGAAACGTGTCTTTCTGCATATATCAGCAGCACTGACTGAAGTTGAAAAATATGTGTCATACAGCGGATCATCAATTTCATGTGCCTGCAAAGCAAGCCGTAATTCGCCTGTTTCTGCATTTACAGCATACACATGGCCTCTCGATATAATAACTGTCCATCCTTCATTTTCTGTAACCCACAGGAACGAATATCCTGTATATCCCAGGTCAATCTGCCAGGATTTTCTCCCGGTATCAGGATCTAATTTACTGATTCCGCGGGAATTCCATGTATAATATCCATTAGACGTGACTTCATAAGGACAAATCGGGATGGGACATTCATATGAACAGTCCACTGAAAAACGTCCTCCATAGAGCAAAAAATCTCCGTTTGGAAGGACAAACGGCGCTGGGTATGTTATAAAAGAACCATTGCAGCGCATAGGAACTGTATATGCTTCATAATTTTTCAGATTGACTGTAAAAGCACGGTAAAAAGATTCATCCTTGCAGTGCATGATTCCGTAAAGATGCCCCTGAAATATATCCATATCCCTTTTTACCTCTGCATCTAAATTGAACCTGAGTTCCGATTTCCAAGTGTGCAGATTTATGACCATTACCTGGCTTTTATCCCAATTTTTACTCACAGCCCAAAAAATGCCGTAATCTGAACCCTGCCTTGTAAAACGGTCTGTGCGGTACATGTATCCGTTATCCGGAAACCCAAATTCTTCTTCAAGTTTTACCCTTCGTATCACCTTACCGTCTGACAGGCGTATCGCCATCACGCTCGCTGTTAATGTTTCGGAATTATGAGGCGGAGCTACTATAATCCTGTCATCAATTGCTGTTACAATTGAAATATGCGGACGTTTACTGAAATTATAAGGACAGCATAAAATCTCACCGTTAGCAGTATATTTCCAGAGGAGTTTTCCCGTGGTGCCGTCATATGCGGCAATAGAACGTGCGCTCATGCCTACAATGTTACCCTGCACCGGAAGCATCAGTTGAACACGGTCTTCCCATACTCCGGTTTTTATTTCCCACAGCTTGCGTTTATTTTTATCCCCTTCTTCCGCCCGGAGACCGGACAGGCAGAAGCAGTAAACGATAATAACGGCAAGCAATTTTTTCATGTTCTATTTCCATTTTTCAATGGGCAACACACGCATCAGATCCGCATTACCCGCAGGAACTGAAGTATCGGGTTCAAATAACAGCTGCCACGGGCCTTTTGACTGAGGGACTTTAAATACAAAGAAATTATGACCCCGCTGGAGCGGTGTGCCTACCAGCTGCTGAGACTGTTCAATAGGAAGGTCGGCATCAACACGCAAAAGCTCTTTCCCGTTCAGCCATACTTTAAGCTTGTCATCGCCGCCGTACTTTGTCCCGATGTGGGGATTCTCCCTGGAAGGAAGACAGGTAACAGCGTATGCAACAAGGTTTTTCTCCTGACTGCGGGTCAGATCCTCCCTTTGGAAAACCTTTTTAAAATCGATCACTCCCAGGTCATTATAGCAGCTGCCGTCCTTAATCAGCCTGCACGAAACCCCTTTAACAGAAGAAAGACCATGGAACAGGGACATATCAGATTCAATATCTTCAAAACAGTAGAGTCCTTTGCCGTCAGGATCAGGATACGGCCCCCAGAAACCCCAGTTCAGCGGATGAATAAAGTCCATCCGGCTGCGGTATACAAGAGTTTCCTTCTCAAAAACATCGACAAATACGGGAACAAGGTGCCGGGGATTCAGCGCTTTGAAATTCAGGTTCCATCTCAATATCTTCGTGCGGCTTTCCGGCGTTACCTCGTACTTCTTTTTTTCAGAAAGGCCGGCCCGAAGGGAATATGCTTTCACTGTTCCCTGTACAGGAGTGGAGCTGTTCAGCCTGAGAAAGACCGAAAGCGAATTCCTGTGGCCCCTTCCGATAACGACTGAACCCGAAGGAAAAGCATGTGCTGTCAGCGAACGGATGGGAGGCAGCGTTTCGGAAATGAAAGGAACCCGCTGAAATACAGGAGGGGCTGTCCTCAGTATATCATAGAGTTGACGTTCGAGCCCTGCCACAGATTTCCGCAGCGGAATACCGGTAACAATAACCCGGTCAAATGTGAAACCGTCCTCCCGTCCCCGCAGCGTCAGCCGGTTCAGGCCTTTGCGGACAGTTATTTCTTTATAAGAAAATGCCCATGACCATCTGTTGAACTGCTTCCGGTTTCCCGCGGGTACGGGAGAACCCCCGTTAAGCTGAATAGAAATAGAATTGCTGCATTCATCTTTATACATACAGTGGATACATACTCTGGCCTGAAGCTCCTTTCCGGACCTGAAGACAAACTCACACACACCGTTCCAAGGATCAAGCAGACGGGAAGCCCCTTCTCTCAGCCTGATGTGAGGCCATGAAATCTCGTTGGAGAAGGACAGGACTTCCATGGGCCAGGTAACCCGTACGCAATCACAGGGTTCATAACACCATGTATCGGTATAGGTGCCGTCCGTTAAAACAGGAAACAATATATCTACTTCTACTTCAGAACCGGTTTGCGGATTACTTGTCTCATCACTTCCGTTTTGGGAAATGCTGTTACCGGAACGTATTGACGGTGAGAAAATCCCGGGATTTTCAAAATCATTCTCAACCGCCCTTTCTTTTTCGGTCATCAGTACAGCAAAAATATATCCGGATACCGCACCGATAGAAATACATGCAGCAATTAAGAATAAAATTAAGATTGTATTACTGATTTTCATAACATATTCATTACTTCTGCCGGCCCCATGTCATAGTAGATACGACATTCATTGGTTGCCGCGAACCCGAAACCCACTACTCTGAAGGCACATTGCTTTTTACATCCACATCCTTCACCGACTTATCAAGTTCCTGAGTAGCATTATCAACCCGTTCCTTTATCTCATCTCTTGACACTTTTTTATGCTTAGGCTCAGGCAGAGGTTCGGACCCGCATCCCGCTGCCCATAGAAGAACACATGCACACAGTACCAGACACACGGTCACATTCAATTTTATGTTTTTCATATATTTTTCCTTTAAAACGGTATTTGCACATCTGCAATAATATCTCCCCTTTCCCTGTTGTCAAGAGCAAATTCCCCGTCTTTTGTTGAGGGGTCTGTTTAGGGGTCAGAAGGATTAATTAAAATCTCAAGAATAATGCCGGAAATTCTAGATATTACATTGGAAAAAGCACTATACGATGTAAAAGCCATGGATTTACTCTAAAAACATACCCTTTATTTTTTAAATCAGGAAATTTAAAAAAAATACAATAAAAATGCATATTTTATATAACCTTTTTTATTTCAACAAGTTAAAACAGCCGGTTTTCCGGAAAAACTCCCCTCTCAAGCAAAAATACCCCAATATTTCCACCTTTTTCAGATTTTTCGAATAATAGCGGATATCCCAAAAAAATACCCCTGTTTCTGTACATTTTTCCCCAATTTTACCCCCTTTCTCTAATCACTCCTCCGATCTTCCGTTTAGGGGTCTGTCCCCTGACTATTAGGGGATTAGAAGGCCTTTTAGTCCCTTTATTCTGTCTTTATGAGCAGGTCCGCGAAAATGGGGAGGTGGTCCGAGCCTGTCCTTGGGCCGGTGGTGAAACCGGTTACCTGGATATTCCGGGAACAGAAGCAGTGGTCTATGGGAATATACAGAAACGGCAGGCCGGTCGGCCATGTAGGCCGTATGCCGAACCCTTTGCGCGCATCGTGCAGGCCGGAGGCCTGTATGAATTTTCTGTAGTAATGCGACCACATGGTGATGTTCATATCCCCTGCAGCAATACAGGGTGTATTCTTCCCGGCGGTATATTCGGCCAGTTTTTCAAGCTGAACATTCCTTCTTGCGAAATACCCGGGGGAGATCGGAGGCAGGGTATGTACTGCGATCAGTTCGAACCGTGTATTTCTGTTCCTGATCTCTGCAATCAAGACAGGAGGTATATCCCCTTCACCGAATCTCCATATACCGGTCCGCACAAACGGCAGTCTGCTGTATACTGCAATGCCGAAATTATCAGAACGCGGCAATACTTCTTTATGGGGATAGTCCTGCTCTATTTCCTGCAGGGAATCGATCCACCCGGAATTCACTTCAGTTAATACAATAACATCCGGCTTCTTTTTTCGTATGCTGCTGATGAGCCGCTTATGGTCACTATTGCCTGTATTTACATTGGATATCATTAATTGGACCGCACACGTACCGCTCTCTGCTGCTTCAGGAGGAACGGAACGGGAGATGTACCACGGTATGATAACCAGTGCGTTAAGGACTAGGCAGGCAAAGGGGATCCCGGCAAGTATCCATCGTTTGCCTGCAAACAGTATGATGCACGCCGCAAGAAGTACCCAGAAATACTGCATCCTGAAATGGGATGCCAGTTCGAACGGCACGAAAAACCGTCCCAGGAATCCCGCAGCAGTGAGGCCGCAGGTTGTCCACACGATGATCCGGCCCCTTTTAGCGAGAGCCTTTTTCTCCTTTTCCCAGTTGATCCTCTGCCAGAATCCTTTCCGGGGTTGTTCCTGGTCCGGGCTGTCCGGGTCTGTCATGTCCTCGGCCTCAGTTCTCTCAGTACAGGGTTCTTTTTCTTCCATGTGTTTTCTTTCTTCAATATCAACTCTGACAGGTCTTAAGACCTGTCACTACCTCTGAAATGAAATCTGCAGCGAAAAACAGACATTTCATAAACGGAATTTATAACCACATCCGCATTGCTGCAAATCCGCCCGGAGAATGCACCAAAGGCGAGTGCGCCGGATTATGCACAAGGTATTCAAAGCCTAAAATCAATTCACATATCCCCATAGTATATCCGGCAGAGAAATAGTTCCTGTTCAAGTGGCCGATTGAACGGGAATCCCCGAAAAGGTAATCGTCTTCACCTTCAGGTGGTTCGGGATACCAATAACAAATCAGCGTCATAAGGGAATAAGCCGCATCTCTTAAAATATTCTGTCTGAGCCATGTACATTCACTTCCCAGCTCCAATCGCAACCCTTTTGCAGGGAAAAAACTTATATCAAGTCCCAGGATCCATGCTCCGTCCAGGTTTTCGCGGCCCAGAAGGCCGGCAGTCCCGAAACGCCACCTGAAGTAGTATTCTTCATTCCCGATCATCCAGAATCCGTTCGCTCCCAGGAGTATCGTTGGATTATACTCCTCTTCAATATCATCTCCTGTAAACATATCAAAGTTTATCTCAAATCCCAGGTCATAGCTTGAAAAACGGGTCCCGATATGATATGTCCGGAGATCAAGTCTGCTCAGACCGCTGAAACGGGCTTCGGACATACATGTAAAATCCCGATGGAGTATCTCTATATGCGCCCCGTTTCTGTTCCTGTAGACTGCAGGATTCCCGTAATAGTTGAATTCCATTCCCTCGGTATACACGGTCCCGGTAAAGATACTGATCAGGATACAGATGACAATCCTTGCCGGACTGGGCATAATTTCTTCAATTCTGCTTATAGTGAATTAAATCAAGGCAGCCCCTCGACTTTACTCAGGGCCTTGAATTTCGTCGAAAGGCCGCAGGCTTCTCAGGGATTCCGGACTTGTCTCGGGAAGCCTGCGTTAAATAAGCCCTGTCTTTAGTAATATTCGCATGCTAGAACCTGTGCCTGTCATACGTTACTTCGGTCTTAAAGACCATGGCAATAGAAGATTCACTCTGAAGCACTAATCTTCCGCTTCTCCCTTATTCTTTTCTTTTTTCTTCATCTCCCCTTTTTGTTTCATGCCTTTTTTCGCTTCTGAAGGGGTAATGGGGACTGCCTTTTTACTGAAATGTTTTCCTGCAGATTCAGGGTGTTCCGTTTCTTGAATCTCTTTTCCAAAATATGAAGGGAGCTCCATGCCTGCCTGATTGAATATATCCTTGAGAGAAGGAATTGACGACATAAGCCCTGAAAGGAATGAGGCTGTTGAAGTCTTGCCGTTGCCCTTGTTTGCCCCTGTATCCCACACTGTAACCTTATCGATCTTGATATTCTTTATAGCCTCGACCTGAGTTTTAACAAGTTCCGGAAGTTTATCTACGACCAGAAGCATAGCAGCCTTTTCAGGATCTTCTGCTGCTGCCTTGACAAGATTACTGAATCCGACAGCCTGTTTGTCAAGAATTTCCTGTACACCTCTGGCTCGGGCTTCCATTTTCGCGAAGGTGGCATCAGCTTCACCTTTCGCCTGTCTCCGGGTCCTTTCTGCAACAGCATCAGCATCAATCTGAGCCTTCTCCTTCGCAATCTCAGCCTGAACAATAACATCTGCTTTCTGGGTCGCCTTTTCCCGGTCTGCACGCGCTGTTTCAGCTTCTCTCTCTGCATGATATGCCTCTTCCTGAGCCCGTGCCGACTGTACCTTTTCAGCAGCAACAGCCTTTCTATCCGCCTCCGCCTGCTTTTCACGCCTGTTCGCTTCCGAATTGGCTATTTTGATCTTTGCTTCATTTTCGCCTTCTACAGCTACTGCATCCGCATCAGCGACCTTTATACGTTTATCTCTGGTTGCTTCAGCTTCACCGACCGCACCGTCACGCTCTTTCTGAGCTACTTCCATACGGGCCATATTGATGGCCTCAGCAGCAGCTTTTTTACCGAGTGCATCGATATACCCGGATTCGTCCGTAATATCCTTGATATTAACGTTGATAAGACGCAGACCAATCTTTTCCAGCTCACTTTCAACATTTGCAGTCACGTTCTCCATAAAACGGTCCCTGTCGTCATTGATTTCTTCGATTGACATGGAAGCGATAACTAACCTTAATTGTCCGAAAATAATGTCTCGGGCAAGTTCTTGAATGTCTTTCAATGACTGCCCCAGAAGCCTTTCCGCCGCATTCTGCATCTTTCCCGGCTCAGTCGAAATACCTACGGTAAAGTTTGAAGGCACATCCACCCTTATCTTCTGCTGACTGAGAGCCTGTTCCAACTGGATTTCAAGTGTGATCGGTGTAAGATCAAGGAATTGATAATTCTGAAGCACCGGCCATATAAAGGCGGCACCTCCGTGAATACACCGTGCAGACTGCCCTCTTCCGACCTTTCCGTAAATTACCATTACCTTGTCTGAAGGACACCTTTTGTAGCGTGCTAATACAGCGAAAAACAATGAAAATGCAATTACCGCAGCAACAATTATTACGGGCAGCCAATTCATGATTCTATCCTTTCCACAACAAGTCTATCATTTGAAACATCATGTACGGTAACAGTGGTGCCTGTGGCAAGCTTATCCCCGCTGGTAACTGCTTTTAATTCCCTCTGTTTATCGCCAATCACCACATGAACCTTTCCGTATCCTTCCATGTTACCCGGAACCGGTATGAAAATCACGCCCGTTTTCCCGACGGCATCATTCAGAGTGAATACATCTCCGCTGCTCTGAAGCCTTAATACCATTTTAAAGAAAAGGGCCATAAGGAACATAGCAACTGACCCGAGAATAACTGCGACAATAATACTCGGGGTTGTCCCGCTTCCCCCTCTAGACATAGCGAACCCGCTCCATCCGAAAATAGTAAAAAACGCAATAAAGTTCCGGACAGTGAAAAGGTGAAGAGCTCCGCCTCCTTCAACGTCCGTGTCATCAATATCTACATCACCGTCAACATCTTCCGGTATATCAACAGCTCCCTCCTCAGCTCCTGAACCCCCTATAAAGGTCAATATGGTCTGCAGGAAAAGGATGACAGTTGCAGGTATACCGATATATAGGAAAATATGTTCAATATTACTCAAACTGTTCCACCATTCGGTCAGCCCCATTTAATACCTCCTTAAAAATACTACATAAAACCTGCAGTGAAAAAATAATTTAACTAATATCAATCCATCATTAATTTCAATGCATTCTACCATTTTTTCCTTTCAAATCAATTATAAAATTCAAAAAATGCATAGTGTTTCAAAGCCTTTTTGCTGATCCATATTCCCCTGCACTCCCAGCAGAAATACGCGCCACCCTTTACTTCCTCGATCGGTGTTAATTCTGAATTGTCTTTCGGACATTTCATGTTATACAGTAAGCATTTTTGTAAGAAAAGCCGGCAGAAAGACTATTTCACAGATGATCGCAGCGACCACAATTATAACCAGTATAATGTACATTACAACCTTTTCCCTGCCATCAAGCTCCATTTTATAAAGAGCTGCCAGTATCATTGTTCCGACCAGAAAAGTAATAACAACAATTATTGTTACCGCAGGACTAATTTTTTCTTTATCAGGTTCGATCCGGCAAAAGGCAGAGGAAGGTAATAGTATAAACACTATCAGTAAAACCACACATACATATTTTTTCAATTTTATCATTTTAATACTATTTTATGCTAATCAAAAACCTCAAAATGTGCACCGACCAGCATTATTAAAATATTAGCTATCCATATCATAACCACAGTTAAACGCCAGTTGAATTCTATATCATTATCCCGATGTATTTTATTATGTATAAACCAGTATAAAAATACCAAACATATAAAACCTGCAACACTCATTATTTCCTCAATCATATCCGAAGCAAAGATATCCCGTCCTGCAAGCCATACCAGAGGGTAGACAAGGGCAAACAGGCTGTTAAATAAAAGCTCTTTCCACACAGGAATTTTTATAAACGGTTCGTCAGAAGCAAGATCCACAATAGTATCTACTGCGAATGCAGCTATATTCAGCGCAGCAGCACCTATTGCCCAGATAATTAAAAAATCCATCCGTTACTCATGAAATAACCAACAAACCCATCATATAAACAAATATATATGCCGGCAACGCACATAATACTTGAACTAACATTAAAAAGGCAATATCACTGTTGTCCAGAAGATTCTTCCTATATGAAAGCCTGTGTCCCGCATATGTGACACCCATAAAAACAATTAAATAGAGCATATACGGCTCATCATAAGGCCATTCGATTGATGACAGTATTTTATGAACAGCCGCGTTAACAAGGGATATTATCAGTGCAACAATAAAGTCCTTCATGAACGGCCCGGTTCCGTATTCACTTTTAAATAGTTTAAACAATACCTTCATGCAGAGATTTGCCATGATCAGGGAAAGAAACAATACTAAAAATACTGCAATAAAGCTTAGCATAATTGATTCTTCTTTCTTATTCTTTTAATCCTGTTTATCATGTGATCCTGTCTAAACCTTGTCCTGTCTTTTTTTATTAAAGCCGGGGTCTAAAGACCCCGGTCTACCATATATTATTATGCATAATCAATAATCATTCCGCAATTATAATCTGAAGCCGATTTTATAACTCACACACGTCTCTCCACCCCTTTATTTTTTCCGGTCGATATATTTAACGTTCTTCATCCCCTTGAAGTCAGCCTCCTGTGTTCATATGACAGCATTGTGCTTTTTTGCCGCAGCACAAAGTATACGATTCTAAGTTTTTTGTCGCTGGAAGGGTTAAAAAACTTACAACCTGCTACTCAATGTATTGCTCCATCCGTTCCGTTCTTTTCCCTGCTGTTTAGCTCCTTTCGTACCTCCCTCTTTACCTCATCCGGATTGACCTGGATGGACCCTTTGCCTGTAAAACTGCCTGTAATATCAATGCACAGTTTAAATTGTTTTTTAAGGAGTTCCTTAGGAAGATACACCTTGTTTCTCCCCCATTTGACTCTCTGCCTGTATTCGCGATATCCTTCAGGATAGACATGGATATCCGTGCCTTTTAAATTATTGATGCTCCGTTTTATTACACCCGTTGTACTGTATGCAAGATAAAAAACAACGATACATCCGAGTATGACTATTATACACTCCTCATCACAATTGATATCCAATCCGCCAAGATCAAAATCACCATCCGGAACAAATTTCACTGGAGCCCTTTGCGCATGCTGTTTTACGAATCTTCGTTTCATATTCAGATACATATATGCATCGTCCGGCTTGATCGGCTGGGGCGGTGGGCCGCATCCTGTGATCATCATCCCCAGTATCAGGATCAGGATTATTACTTTTTCCATCATGTCTTTTTAACGTTAGTCCCAAGAATCAGTAGAACAGGGTTCCGTTACTTACCCCTCTTTAAATTATACTGTTCCGGCATATTTTACAAGTTTTTTTATACGGAAAAAACCTAAAAGAAATGTAGTGTGATGATTTTTCTTGACAAGAAGCAGTAAAGCTATATATTTCGGCTTGTTGTATGATTATATGCGTATACCGGGATCACTTTTGCAGTTCGCGAAAGGAAAAAGTAATGAGCATACTTGCTGTAGACGGCGGCATACCGGTCTGCACGGACACGGACTGGGGCCGTCACCTGATCGGTGAAGAGGAACGGGAAGCCGTTATGAATCTTTTTGACGAATCCCTTCATAAAGGCAGCGCGTTCGACAGATACAGCGGCGAACATGTAGATGCCTATGAAAAGGAGTTCGCCGCATATATCGGGTGCAAGCATGCGACTGCAGTCAGCTCCGGCACAGCCGCGATCCATGCGGCTCTTTCAGCACTTCGGCTTGAGCCCGGTACGGAAGTGATCTGTTCGCCCATAACAGACCCGGGAGCTGTTTCACCTGTTGTTCTGAACCTGTGTATTCCCGTGTTCGCCGACACGCTTCCCGGCACATTCAACATAAACCGGGAAGGCGTTGAAAAAGTTATCTCCGGCCGTACCGGAGCGATCGTTGCAGGGCATATTGCGGGCGAACCTGCAGATATGGAACCTATAGCCGAACTGGGCAGGGAGCGGGGTATTCCTGTAATAGAGGACTGTGCCCAGGCGCACGGTGCCGAATACCGAGGAAAGCTCGCAGGCACTTTAAGCGACGCTGCCGCGTTCAGCATGATGAGCGGCAAGCACCACACATCAGGCGGCCAGGGAGGAATGGTCGTGACCGACGATAATGAGCTGTGTGTCAATGCAAAACGGTTCGCTGACAGGGGCAAGCCGTTCGGGTCTGATGAAACAACAAACCTTTTTGCCGGCCTCAACTACCGGATGACAGAGCTCGAAGCTGTTATAGGCCGTGTGCAGCTTAAAAAGCTTCCGGCATTTATAGCGGGCCGAAGCAAACTTGTTGATCATCTTGCGGACCGGATCAGCGGACTTGAATCCGTGTCCCTCGGACGCATACTTGAAGACACGAAACCGGTCTACTGGTTTCTCCGCATCCATGTTGATGAATCGAAACTCAAAGTCACTAAAGAGCAGTTCGCTGAAGCACTGGAAGCGGAAGGCATCCCTTCGGCCCCGACGTATACAAGCATCATTTATATTCAGAAATGGTTTAAAGAGAAACAGGTATTCGGGACTTCAGGCCTGCCCTGGTCCCTGCCCGGAAATGACCGGGATATCGTGTATGAGGGATCGTGCCCCAATGCAGAGGAAGCGCTCGCATCCCACCTGATGATAAGCCTGAACGAATCCTACACAGAAAAGCACATGGATATGATCGCGGAAGCGCTCGGAAAGGTAGAAAAGGCGTATTTGAGATAATTTTTTATTCGTTTCCAACGTCAAAAAACTTGTGTGGAAGCACTGTCATATTTTCTGATATCCATTGGCTTTCCGTTTTCATCCGTGTTTACGGATTCTGGAATCACCCTGCCTACTGAGCTGTCCTCAAACACCTTTTTTATTACAACTTTGCACAGATACGTTTCGCCTCTGTACAAGACAAATTCATAACCGACTTTTACTCCATCCTGTCTTCCTACGCTCAGCATAACAAGTTCAGGCTGTTTTGTTGTTTTATTCTCGTTCACTGCAATTACTTTACTATTAATAGACCTGGCAGTATTATTTTTGCTTGCGGAAATATTTTTCAACATGAGTCCGACTTTACCTGCTAATGTAATGAACTCATCCCTATAACCTCTCTCGTCTTTTCCTTTAGCATCACTGGCCAATGCAATAACATGGCTTATACTGGAATTCCCCTTATATCTGGAATCCCTGAGAAGAAGTCCGAATTCTGCTACAGCTGCTGAAAAGCGGAAATTATCAGATGATTTTCTGAGAGACAGAATCTTACAGGGAGCAGTATATGTAATCAGATCGCTTTTTTCTTCAGACGGATTTTTATACCTGAGCTTGATGTTCATAAATTCATCCTTATGGGCAAATTTACCTTCTGTATCGTCTTTCTGGTACCTCAGTTCATTATTGACCTTTTTTATGTCTGAAGGTACGATCTCATACAGGGCCGTTACTGTATGCCCTTCACCAAGCTCGCCAGCATCTTTGGTATCATCATGAAAGTCCATATTTTCAAGCAAACGGTTCTCATAACCGATCAGCCGGTAGGCTTTTACATTTGCAGGATTAAATTCTATCTGGATCTTCACATCTTTTGCTATTGTATGAAGGGTGCCTTTAAGCTGGTCCAGCATAACCCGCCTGCCTTCTTCAACAGAATCAATGTACGCGTAATGCCCGTTACCCTTGTTCGCTATTTTTTCCAGTTTCGCATCTTTGATATTCCCGGTACCGAATCCGAGGATAGTAAGGAAAATCCCACGCTTTCGTTCTTTCTCTATAAGCTTTACAAGCTCATCATCATCACTTACACCCACATTGAAGTCACCGTCAGTCGCAAGGATTATCCGATTGTTGCCTTCTCTTAAAAAGCTTCCGGATGCTGTTTTATAAGCCAGTTTAAGGCCGTATTCACCTGCAGTCGAACCGTCAGCCTGAAGATCCTCAATAGCTTCAAGTATCTCCCTTTTATTTTTTCCCGATGTAGAACCGAGTACCTGCTGAGCATTACCATTATATGTTACAATTGCGACCCTGTCATTTCTGCGGAGCTGGTAGACCAGCAGGCTCATAGTCTCTTTAACCAAAGGGAGTTTGTTCTCGTCCTTCATAGAACCTGAAACATCAAGCAGAAATACAAGATTTGAATCAGGGGTTTTCTCATCATCCTCTGTTCTCCCCTGAAGCCCTATGTGAACCAGCTGATGAGAGGGATTCCATGGACATATACCGACCTCCGTATAGATGGAAAACGGACGTCTCCCCTTTGGCTGGGGATAATCATACCTGAAATAATTGACCATCTCCTCAATGCGCACAGCATTTTTAGGGGGCAGTTTGGAGTCTTCAATAAATCTTCTGATATTGCTGTAAGAAGCGGTATCAACATCAATTGAAAATGTAGAGAGCGGAGTTTTAAAAACACTCATAAAAGGATTTTCATAAATCGGTTCATATTGTTCTGTACCTGGTCCGGTTTCCCCCTTGGAGATAACCAGTGTTCCGCCCTTTATTGACATTATAAGGCCTGTCTGGTTCAGGATCCAGTTGAGTGCTGTTTCAGTACGCATGTTGTCAACCCGCAGGGTAACATTCTTCGGCACAGGAGTCCCTGTTGCATCTGTAAGGGCCGCAGGATCGATCACAATAGGAATTCCGGTTACTTTTGACATAAAACCAAGAACCCTTTCAAGCGGGTCTTCCCTGAATTCAAATGTGATTTTCTTCTTCATCTGATGTCTGACGACGTTATCTTTCGCTAAATGTTTTTCCTCAGTTATTAGTTTTGAATACTCAGTTGAACTTGCCCCTACCATTCCTGCGGTGCTGTTAACCGTGAAACCCCCATCCCTATGCGGAGGTACTGTTTCTTTTGATTTAATCATCTCAAGCCAGTCATCAGGGTATTCGATCAGCTGAGTCTGAGCGATCATTGTATTTGCTAGGTACTCCTTCAGCTTCTTGTCCTCTTCCTTTTTCTTTTCTATGATATCGTCTTTATTTCTATTATGTTTTTTATTACGTGCATCAACTTTCCATTCCCATGCAATCTTATTGTTAGGGTCAAGATCAAGGATCTTGTCGGCAAGCTGTTCAGCTTTCTCGTAATCATTTTTACCGTAATAAGCATCCTTTAACTGATTAAAAAGACCACCTATAGATTTATTGTTAGTATTATTATTTATGTTTTTCGCTACCCCTACCACCTTCCCCTCAATAACATGTTCAGGTGCTGATACCGCCAAAGGTTCTTCTTGAACATTATATTTTTTCTGCCAGGTTTTTATAATATGCCGGGAAACTCTGAGTCTTTCTTTATCTGTTTTATAATCCTTTTCAAGCTTTTCGTGAGCGTTAATAAGATTATTATATTCTGTTCTTAAACTTGCCAATTCTTCTTGTTTTGACAAAAGAAGTTTTTCAAGTTCCTTAACATGTGGTTTCTCATTATCAGAATCTTTAGTAATTTCACCGAGCCTGGATCTCAAATCTTCTATTTCCTTATTCTTTGAAGCAAGTACTTCTTGATAAATACCGTCCATTTTTTGTGCATTAGAAGAATAAAGGGTTTCACCGGTTTTGTTCTTCTCATTATACTCTACATAAAAAACCGTAAATCCCACTGCAAGCAGAAGGCATGCTGCAAAAGAAACAGGCCACAAAACACCCATCCCATATCCCCTGCTGACTCCAGAGGTATTCTCAATCAGTTTTCTAAAGGAAGCATCTTTCAATTTCCCTATCATAGCATCTTCAGACTGCTGAAGGGCTATATCGTCAATTTCTAATGAATCCCGGATCTGCGCTTCAAGATCACTGTTATCTTTGTCTGTCATAATCATGTCCTCCCATTACACAACAGTATATTTCTCAAGTTTTGCTCTTAAGATCTTAAGAGCCTTGCGAAGGCGACTTTGGACTGCCCCTCTTGAAATGCCGAGGATCTCGGCTGTTTCTTCGTATGTGAGCTTTCTCGAATAATAGGTTTCAACAACCAGCTCAAGCTTCTTCGGCAGGGACTGTATCGCATTTCTCAGAGCAGATGTTCCTTCATCTGAATCTATGCTCTGTACAGATGCTGTATCTTCCAGAACTGCATCTGCTTTGACTTTTTCACAGCTCCGATCCTTTCTTGAATAGGATAAAAGGACTTTGGATGCTATTCCGTAAATATACTGATGAAGGTGTCCCCTTTTTGTCAAGGTCGGAAATTTCCTGTACAGCACGAGAAAAACATCCTGAGCAAGGTCTTCTGCATCCTCCCGCGAATCAACCCTCAGAGCGAGCCAGTTAACAAGCCATGGATAATGTTTGCGGTAGATCCTGCGGAATTCCTGTTCAAGGGGTGTACTGTTCTCAGAATAGTCCGGGAAAAGGTCGGTCACTATAGAATCCTCAGCGTAAGTAGGGCAATACTAATAATGCGGCTTATAACCGCAGGTTTGGAAAAAGTCTGCTCGTATTTATTTGGATATTTCATCGTTCATTCTCAAATAGATGCCGCCGCATTATGTAAAAAGAATTTGTTTTCCATCCATGCTTCATTGTCATGCAGGGTAGTGATAGGTCTTTCCTGGGGTTCCGGCCCATCAGGGGTCGGGAAGACCTGTCTTTTTTTATTAAATCTTTAAAACCGGGGTCTAAAGACCCCAGACTACCAGTTGCCGCCTGACGATGACCAGTTACGAAATATTCATGAGAAAACAAATTCTTTCACGTGACTTATCCATCACTGAATGGATAAGTCACTAATATACTGTCGTTAAAATGAGAATCGGTACTTTTTTTTAAAAAATATTTTCAGGCGTAGCCGGAGGCTGCATCGAGGACATTTCAGTGCGAAAACGCCGCTGTCCGGCTTTGCAGCCGGTCGCAGTAGAATGGGGTTCCGTTACCTACCCCACCCTACATCTCCACAAAAGCCTCCTCAAACCTAACCCCTATCCCTCCTGCTTCAGGGGCAAAACGCACTGGCCTGCATATCAGGCCTATGCCTGAGTATTTTTCCGCCTTCATCCGCACATGGATCGTAAACGGTTTTACAGGATACGACTTCTTTTTTAGTTTGACATTCGCGAGCAAAGCCCCGGCTGAGGACATGTTGCGTATAACGGCTGTGCCCGAATCGTGTTCCCTACCGCTGTCCAGCATGACCCTGATGTCGGATCGGATGGCAACCTGCCTCCTCTTCGGTTCCCTGAAATGCGGTGCGGTCCTGTCAACCAGCTCAGGATAGATCGAAGCAATATTAATGACAAGGGCCTCCATTGCAGCTTTGGAAACCTCTGACAGCTCCCGGGCTATTTCGGTCTTCTTCTTTTTCGGCTGCTTCTTTGCTGACGGTTTTTTTGAAAATTTCCTGTTTTTTTTCTTCTTTGACGAGGAAGTTTTTTTCTTCGTTTTTCTTTTTGTACCGGCCGCCTTTTTGCCCGGACTTTTTTTCTTTGCCATTCTATCGCTCCCTAAAAGATGGTATTTAATACTCACACAGTTTGTGATATTCATCCAGCATGGCCATAAAATTATCGTATTTGCTTCCAACAGCAATGGAGTGGCTGGAACCGATAATAAATCCCCCTCCAGGTTTGGCGCATTGCATGGCCCTCTGCACATCCCCCCGTACCTGTTCTGAAGTTCCGCTTATGATATTCTCAACAGAAACCCCACCCCACAGTGCGATCTTATCTCCGTATGATTTCTTCAGTTCGCATATATCCATTCCTGCTGTGCCCTGGATCGACTGATACGCATCGTATCCCATTTCAATGAATGAATCCATCAGCCTGTTTACATTGCCGCAGCAGTGCTTCATTACCTTCATCCCGTATTTGATATGTATATTTTCAACCCTTTTCCGGTTCGGTTCGAGAAAAAAATCCCTGAACATGTCAGGGCTGATAAGGGAACCGGTCTTGAATCCGAAATCCGCTCCCCACAGCACACCGTCAGCATCCGGATGGACATAGAGCTCGTCAGCACGGTTCTGCTGTTTCAGCCTGTATGCGGTCACGGCCCTGACCAGTTCCGGATTCTGTATCATTTCTATCATGCCGCGCTCCATGCCGCCCAGAAACACCATTCCGATCTCCCCGCCGCACGGGCTGCATATGAACTTCTCATCCTTGAACCTTTTAATCACGGAATCCACGATCTTCCAGGATTTTTCGCTCCGCTCCGGAACTGAAGGCTCCCCGCTGTAGTCATCTATTGAAAACTGCTGTGTTTCCGCAACCGGGTCCTTGATGCAGGTGATATCCCCGGTTGTCTCCGAATATCTGAATATCCGTCCGTATTCGTCCTCCCATGTTGTATCGTCTACCTTTCGGGGCGGGGGATCGTCCGATTCCGGAGGGATCTGCCATGTGGCCATGGGAAAAGTGACGATGTCGCAATCAATCTTCTCATGCAGCTCGATATGGTCCTTTTCCCAGCTTTCCGCCACTTCGTCGTGCCTCCCCTCCCAGAAGGCGATCCTTGATTTTGCCTTGGCCCGGAAATATGTTTCATGACCGAGGATCTTTTCCGCGGTATCAAAATCGATCGCGTATTCACCCCACGGAACCCTGTCAGGAATAACGCCCTCCAACACAGTATGCACGCGCTCTTTTGCATTCATAGATCGAATCCCTCTTAAAACAGCTGAAATCAGTCTAGTGAGGTCGTAATGTAACTATATTACCGGATCTGTATTTGTCAAGGAAAAAACCGCTCACTCGCGCACGCGGGTTTTGATTTGGACTTTTTTAAGGTTTTTTCCTTGCCCAGTTCCCTCAAAACGGTATAATGAATTTGAGATTATTATTCCCGCAGAAATATTCTTTGTGTTGAGATTGCCCGCTTTTCCGGCACATTCTACCTGTCGTTCATAACAGCAAAGGAAGCGAATCGATGAACAAAAAAAATCTATCCATGCTCTGGCTTATCACGGCAGTACTAATTGCGGCCGTTTCAAATACGTGTTTTTCTGCCGGCAATGTTATAAAGGCGGGAATCCCTGCTGATGAGCCGCCAAGATGGGCATACCTTGAACTGCTCAACTTTGAAAAGGCTGAGACAAACCTTCAGGAATTCCTGAAGAGGTTCACCGGCCCTGAAGGCAACACACTCGGCGGGGAGAATGCCGGGCACGGCGCCATAGATGACCGGATGGAGGGACTGTTCAGGTGGGACCGGTTCCTTGTGCTTGGGGCAAGCGATGATCTCAAGGAACAGTTCCTGCGCGTGTGGAAATGGTGCTGGAAATACGGGGTCGAGCGCGGCATATTCCGCAAAGGCTTTTACCGCGGCTCATACGATGCAGAACACGGGTGTGAGCTCTTCCCCATGCTGTGGGCGTGTATTGAGCTTTTTCCCGATGATGAAGAGATTATCCGAACCAACCGAAGGCTCGCAGACATGCTCTGCTCACCTGTATATTTTCATCCCGAGCTCCATTTTCTCAGATACAGTGCGATGAACGCCATGCTCACTGCTGAAACAGCACCCAGGGCCATGCGGAAAGCCCGGGGCGACAACGCCGGCAACACCATGTATACCACTGCTCCCTGGCTTGCCTACCTCACAACAGGCGATGAAAAATACCGTATGTGGGTGCTGAACTATGCAAAGGCCTGGAACAGGGCTGCGAAAATGAATAACGGGATACTGCCCTTCGGGGTTGATACGGCAACTGGGAGCATAAAATTCGGCCCGAATGGAAACGGTGAATGGTGGAAGGCGAATGCGGGATTCGACTATGAAGAATACGGTATTACAATTGCTGCGGGGGGATTTCAAAAACTGTTTACAGCAGCTGCATATCTTGACAGCGGAAAGAAAGATTACGCGTCAGGCCTGGTGTCCACGCTTAAGGCAATGGCTGAAAAAGCGGATAAGAACCATGTCCTGCCCGGAGGCTACTCGCCTGAAAAAGGCGGCTGGTTCATAAGCCGTCACGGAACCTCCCAGGTGCCCATACTCCTGCAACGCGTATATACAATTACGTGGGACAGCACAATCAGGAAAATGATCACTGACTATCCTGACTGGAAGACTATTAAATGGTGCAAGTTCATATATAATGCAGAACACGATTCCGCATGGCTGGAAAGTGTTGTGAACGGCGGTATTAAAAGCAGCAGGCTCAGAAAAGGGATCATCAGAACAGCAACAGGACAACAACCCCGCGGCGGAGATTCACAGAGGGAATCTTCGCCTCTGCCCGCCAGATATAATTTTGACATCATTGACGGGGGTTTGTGGGGAGCCGGCTACAACGGGCGTATCGGAGGGCCAAGCACCAGTGAAGTAGGCTATTTTGATGAACACAGGCAACGGTCCCTTCCCTCCGGTGTTGCAGCCTATGTGCGAAACGCGGATAAAGGTTCGGTCACAGTGGTTCTGTACAATTCAAGGTCCGAGCCTGTCAGAATAATCATTACTGGAGGATATTACGGTCAGCACAGGATCGATTCTGTTAAAACCGGGGACGGATCGAAAAAGGTCAATCAAAGGAAACTGGTTTTAGAGCTTGCATCCCGCGGTCTGGCCGAAGTAAAACTCAGTCTTTCAAGATGTGTATATATTCCCTCTCTTAAACCCCAGTCGGACCGTCCGGAGAAATGGTGATTGGCTTTGGACTGCATGATACTCTGTTGAATCAGGAAAGGCTATGAATACAAAACTAAACATAGGAAAAACCGCTCTTTTACTGGTGTTTGCCGGATACGTCAGCCTTGCATCAGCTTCACCTGCAGACAGTAAAGTACACACATGCGGAAGCGATCTCAGGGATATATACTACAGGCTGTGCAGACAGAATGTGCGGGTTTTTGTGATCGGAGGGGAACAGCCGCTGACAGTACCGGCAGGCCTGCGCGGGCATCCCGTCAGTTTACGAAGCTGTGTTGAGCAGACGGCAACAGCCCGCGGCCTCAAGGTTGTGTGGCTGAAAAACGGGTCATGGGCCGTACTGCAGGCCGGCGCACCTGACAATGAAATAGAGACGATCGTATCAGGCCTTAAATCTGAAAACCCGGAAAAGCGGGCCTATTCAGCGTGGAAAGTTGCATTTACAGAGGACATACGCGTTATTGATCCGCTTGTTACATCTCTGGAGCACAGCGATCCTGAAACAGCTGCTGCCGCAGGAAAAAGCCTTTCGCGGCTGGGGTGGGATGTTGTTATCGCACTTCACAGTACAGACCCTGTATTCAAAGCGGCATCAAGTGACTATACGCATATTCACAGAGAGGTCCGGAGACCGGCTATCCTTGCTGTGGGTAAATCCGGGACCGACAGAGCCGTCGGTCTCCTGGGAACCATACTTAACAACGGAAAAAGAGGACGGCGATCACCGGGCAGGAATGCGTCTATAGACGCGGCAGAGGCGCTCGGAAATGCAGGCAGTGACAAGGCACTTTCCCTGTTGATCAAATACGGGCTTAACGATGTGGACCTTGGTGTGCGCATTGCTTCTATGCGTGCCATAGGGAATATCGGCGGAGATAAAGGTTTGAAAGCTGTTACTACCCCTCCTAAGGGACTGACGGAACGAACCCTTTCCGGCATGGAGGAATACCTGTACGAACAGGCAGTAACAGCCCTGGGAAAGGCCGGAAATGATAAGGCGCTGGAAATACTCGAAAAAGAGCTGACCTCTGAAAAGAGGTTCAGGCGGCTCAGGGCTGTGTCCGCTCTGGGATATACCGAACATGCAAAAGCTTTGGCACTCCTTGAAAATAAAATCTCTGATAAGGATCCTGCTGTCCGGAAAAGGGCCGCTTCTTCCCTTGGAAAACTGGGCGGAGAAAAGGCTGTCACCCTGCTTGAGTCCATGCTTTCGGATACTGAACATTCAGTACAGCTTTCTGCGGCAGAAGCACTCGGCCAAGCCGGAGGCAACAGGGCTCTGGATATACTCTGCAAAGCAGTTGAAAATAAAGAATGCGGCATAGGCACACAAGCCATTCTCGCCATGGGACGGATCGGTACACCGAAGGCTCTTTCTGTTCTTGAAAAAGCATTGTCTGACCCTGACAGATATATAAGGCTGAACGCTGTATCAGCACTGGCATGTATCGGGAATACACAAGCCCTTGAACTGCTTGTTAAAGCTTTTTCCCGTGAGGACAGGGTCGTACGGCAGAGAATCATCCGCGAAATGGAAAATATTGCCGACAGCAGAGCAGTACTTTCGTTCCTGCAAAAAGCTTTTTCAGATAAGGAGTGGCTGATACGCGCAAGAGTAATGGATACTGCAGTTGTGATCGGGGGAGAAAAAGCGGTCGATATACTGGAGAAAGCCCTGAACGATCCCATGCAGAGCAACAGGATAGACGCCTACCGTCTGTTGTCGCTTCTCAGCCCGCCTGGAGCCATGAAACATTTTATCAAAGGAATCACTGATAAGGATGCCGATGTGCGCAAAGCATCCCTGTTCGCACTGTCGCGGAAAGGCGGTACCAAAGCGATTACGCTCCTTGAAAAAGGCCTTGATGATAAAAGCAGTGATGTGCGCGAGCGGATCGTGCGGGTTCTGGGCAGGATGGAAGACGAAAGGGCATGGGATATTCTGAGGACAAAGGGTGCTTATGACCGATCCCAAACAGTAAAACTGCGCTCCTTAAAAGTACTCGGTACGCGGAAAAACGAAAAAAACCTGGAAGTCTTTCTCGATGTCCTTGAAAAAGACAAACGTAAAGCTGTACAAGACAGGATATTATGGATATTCAGAAGGCTTTATAAAGACCATCCGAAAGTTAAAGAAATACTGAAAAGGGACAACTAAATGAAACCTGTTATAACAACTGCTTCACTTCTGCTGATATTCTTGTTCCTGAGCATCCCTTCATACTGCGATTCCGGTGAAAACAAGGCTGAAACCGCGGTCCCCCTGATAATGCCCCCTCACGACAAAGGTAATGAAATCGTAGCTAAACTCAAGTACCGTCCCGGTTCCATGCTGGCCTTTGACAGCCGCAACCGGCCCTATATGTTCAACGCAGAGCATGAAGAGACTATGGGACACATACTTACCCTCAGGAAAGGAAGCTGGGTCAAACTTTCCTATCTGAATGAGTTGAAGAAAACCTTTCCGGGATTTAAGGGGTTTACACTGGACCCTGAGGCCAGCTCTGCAAAAGGCAAGGTGGGTAAAGTTTCGCACCTGATTATCCGAAACCGCCAGTCTTACGGATCACTGACCATTGACGATACAGACGGGCTCTATGCAGTGGTTTATGTTCGTGATGCTGACTACAAACCGCACAAGGCATACTCCCAGCAGAGAAGGTGCGTACTTGTCTATTCTCCCGACCTTGGCAGGAGTTTTCAGTTCTACAGCCTGCCTTCCCGGCGAGCAGTCCTTGAAAAGCAAATGAATCACAACCAAATGAGCGTTCCGGCCCTTGCCCTGCTTGACCGCATTCGCGACTATCCTGCAAAATGGACATATTACCATCGCCTGTCCTTGTTGGTACCTGAAAAAAAGGGTGACCGCCTCAAGATTCCCGATAATCCGGCAGTAGTAACAGAAAAATGCTTCGGCATGAGTAATCATTCTGGCGCCTACTCGTGGGCAGTAACGCGGGCGGGCAAAACCCACCTGGTCTATACCGAATGCCCTGAAAAACCGAACGGGGGCAACCCGACCTATGCTGCAACCTATGACCGTGCAGGCAACAAGATCACGGGACGAAAATTCCTTGAAAACGCACACCCCCGCAATAAAACCGATGTGCATTCCACACCTGTCATCACCATAGACAGCAGAGGGTACCTGCACGTCCTGACCGGAGCACACAATGGCCCTTTTTATTACCGCCGCTCAAAAAAGCCGGGAGACGCTCTGGGAGCATGGACTAAAACATCACGGGCGGGACAGGGACAGACCTATGCCTCGCTGCTCTGTGACAGACAGGACGTTCTTCAGCTCGTGTACCGCAGGCAGAGAGGAACGCCAGGAGCCCTTTGCCACCGGAGCAAGCCTGCCGCTGGTGAAAAGACGAAATGGTCGAAGTGCACTGACCTAGTCTACCCGCCCGGAAAACGGAGAGGATATGTCATCTTTTACCACCGCCTCTTCTCCGACCGGTTAGGGGCCATATATATAAGCTTTACATTCCTTGAAATAAAACGCAGTGACGGGGGCAACTATCTCCGTGCACTGCTCTTTTCCGGGGATCAGGGAAAAACATGGAAACTGGCCACCACTAATACCTTCATGAAACGAGTCAAATAACATCGTGTAATAAAGGGGTTAGAAGATTTTAGAGAATAGAGAGAATAGGGTTCAGAGAATAGGGTTCAGAAGGCTTAATAAAAATGTTTTGAGAAGATTGGGGCTTCTCGCCTTACAGCAAATTTAGGACAATTATCCTTGGAAAAAATGCAGGTTTATTAATACTTTTATATGGATACATACCGGAATATACACACTTCAACTGAATGTTTTTAGTCATTTTTTTTCAACTGAGTATTGCAGATTTTTTTCCGGCTATGGGCCAGCCCGCTGACTCGGCTGGTCTCCTACTTTGTGCATCACATTGAATACCCCCCACAGGCCGCTCCCCATGTCATGCAGCCATTTTGCCACGTGACGCACTCGCGCCTCTCCCCTGTATCCACGGTCTATGTGTTCCTCATAGAATCGCTTCGCAAATTCCTCTCCCCCTATGAATTTGCCTCTGCTGTATTCTATTCCCTTCCTGAGCATGCTTCCGGCTGGACCGTGTATCCCGTATTTCTCAAGACTTGCTTTCATCTCTTCTGTTATCACAAGACCGTGTTCTTCCACACGACCGTGTTCGTCTTTGTGCGGACTGGTGCCCGCCTCGTATATGTACGATAGGTATGCCCTGAACAGCTCCCGGGTAAAGCTCTGCCTGTCTGTCAGGTCTTTGTGAAGCCTCGATATGCCAAGCCCTTCTTCAAGCATATCTATATCTATGAGCCCGTCCGGATTGCCGCGCTTTAATTCGTTGATGCTGCTGTATTTGTAGTCTTCAGGGTGCGCTGTGAGGGATGCGCGGAAACTGTTCAGCTCGATGTATGCTCCGCATTGTATGATGCCCATGCCGCGCTCTATTATGTTGGAGAAGTACCGCTTTTCCCACAGTGTACCTGTTTTCCCCGTGTGACGGTTGTATGCATTGGTCAGAAGTACGTTCAGCCGTTTCATGAAGCATGATATGTCTGTAAGATGCTGTACTACATACGTGCGGTTTGCTTCTATCGATGCGTTGCGCTGGTATTCTTTTTCGTGGTAGTCGTTCCACCGTTGTATTGCTTCTTTCGGGTCTATGTCTTCAGGATCGGCTATATTTGCGAGTAAGTGATAGTGGTTCGAGAGAATTGAATATCCGCAGTATTTAACGTAAAATAGCGTGCGGAGCTTCCTCAGAATCTTACAGAACCGCTTTTTCATATATGAATTGAGGCGATAGTCTCTCGAATTCACTCTGGTAATAACATGGTACGCCGCTGCGTGGCCCGGTGCCTTAATGCGGGGAAGTTGCGCCATGATGTTTTCCTTTCATTAAATATAATTTGGTTATATGTTTTTCTGTTTTTTCGTTTTTTCAGGACGTTTTCCTTATTTTTTTTTATTCGGTGAATACTGTAGCATCTCATCGTATATGCTGACAAGAAATTATATATTGTATTGGAAATTTATCAATAGCTTTCTGAACCTTTTCATAAAATACTCCAAAAAGGTCTGCTATTCTTCTTCGATCAAGAAGCCTGCGTGTTTCAGTGACTCGAACGTGCCTGCATCGGACCAGTATCCTTCTAGGAAGGAAGCTTGCATTTCCCCTTTCCCAATATAGAAATTGTTTACATCTGTTATTTCAAGCTCCCCCCGTGATGACGGCTTCAGGCCCTTTATTATGTCGAATACCTGTGCATCATACAGATAAACACCGGCTACTGCGTAATCGGATTTCGGTTTTTCCGGTTTCTCCTCTATTGCGAGCACATTGCCCTGTTCGTCAACTTCAGCCACTCCGAAAGGGGCCGGATTTTCCACTTCTTTGAGAAAAATATGTGCACCGGACCGGAATTCCTCCACCGGTCTGCGGACGGTGTCCTCAAAAATATTGTCTCCCAGGATAACAGCACACGGTTCCCCGTGGCAGAAATTCTCCGCAAGACCGAGAGCCTGCGCTATACCCCCCGCCTCATCCTGTACACGGTAGGTAAACTGACAGCCGAATTCCCTGCCGCTGCCGAGAAGGCTTACCACATCCCCCATATGTTCAATCCCTGTGATTATTAATATGTCATTCAGTCCTGCTTCAGTCAGTTTTTCAATAGGGTAGTATATCATCGGCTTTCTGCCGACAGGAAGAAGGTGCTTGTTGGTAACTTTGGTCAGCGGATAAAGACGCGAACCGGTCCCTCCGGCAAGGACTATACCTTTCATTCAGTGTTCCTTTCAGGAATTGCACACAGAATACCCCATCCTGTCAGTTGTGATATTTCATCTTTGTTTGTATTGTTTGTCATAATATTCACGGTAGGAGCTGTCTTTAATATTCTCACTCCAGGAGTGATGTTCAATATACCAGGAAACAGTATCCCTTAACCCGTTTTCAAACGCAGTTTCAGGCTTCCAGCCCAACTCGGACATCATTTTGGTACTATCAATGGCATATCTCCTGTCATGGCCGGGGCGGTCCTTCACGAATTCCACCAAGTCCTCCGGTTTATCCAGTTCCTTCAGGATCAAACGGACAATGTCTATATTATACTGTTCGTTATTGCCTCCGATGTTGTATACCTCCCCTTCTCTACCCTTTTTAAGTACAGTCCATAATGCCCTGCAGTGGTCTCCCACGTGGATCCAGTCCCTGATCTGCATTCCGTCGCCGTATACAGGAAGTTTGCTGTCCTCCAGTGCGTTTGAGATCATAAGCGGTATAAGTTTTTCAGGAAACTGATACGGCCCGTAATTGTTTGAGCACCGTGTAATAATAACAGGGAAACAGTGGGTTCTGAAATACGACCTGCATATAAGGTCCCCTGCCGCTTTTGAGGCTGAATAGGGGGAATTCGGCTGTAATCGGTTTGTTTCCCTGAACGGCGGATCATCCGGTTGAAGAGTGCCGTACACTTCATCAGTGGATACCTGGATAAACCGCTGAATGTTTTTTTCCCGCGCACAGTCAAGAAGGTTTGTCACACCTCTGATATTCGTTGCCACAAATTCATCTGAAGACATGATGGACCTGTCAACATGCGATTCTGCCGCGAAGTTGATGATAGCATCCACATCATCGGACAGGATATCGGCCACAAGCTCCCTGTTGCAGATATCTCCCCTGACAAACGTATATTTCCTGTCCGGACTGTGCAGTATGTTTTCTCCGGAAGGTTCCAGTTCAGGAACAACATCAGCAATGTTTTCTGGATTGCCGGCATATGTCAGCTTGTCCAGATTGATCAATGAAACATCGGTCTCAGCCAACAGCATTCTGATAAAATTGCTTCCTATGAATCCGCAGCCGCCTGTTACAAGTATTTTCATTCTGAATTTCCTAGATATTCCTCTAAAGCCTCCTGCCAGGGACGCATACTGATCCCGGCACGTTCCAGCGACGCAGGGCTCAGTCTGCTGTTTTTTGGGCGTGCAGCAGGCATTGGGTATTCCTCTGATGAACAGGGGGTTAATGCACAGTGTGTTCCCAGTATGTTCTGTATCTCACAGGCTATCTCGTACCAGGAGGCATATCCCCCATTCACAGCATGGTATATTCCTGTAAGATTTTTCTCAGTACATGCAAGAATAACCCCAGAAAGATCTGCAGCCCATGTGGCGGCCCCCACCTGGTCATTGACAATACGGAAATCGGATCCGTCAAGAATCCTGTTCTTTACAGTATCCACAAAATTCATGCCGTGCGTTCCGAAGAGCCATTGTGTTCGTAAAATCGCATATCTGCATCCGGATCCTATGATATTTTTTTCACCCTGCAATTTCGATTCTCCGTATGTATTGACTGGATCTGTCGGAGAATCCGTGTCCCAGGGCACATCCCCTGTTCCCGGAAAAACATAATCCGTACTTATATGATATAAGGCGGCATCCCTCTGTATGCAGATCTTTGCAAGGTTTCCCGGAGCTTCCCCGTTCAGCACAAAGGCTATTTCCCGCTCCTGTTCAGCTTTATCAACGTCTGTATACCCGGCACAATTAATAACGGCCTCGATGTCAGGATGCGCATCCATAAATGCGGATACAGAAGCCCTGTTTGAAATATCAACCTCAATATCAGATGCAGCATATTCCACACCCCGTTTCTGCAATGTCAATTCAACTTCCCTCCCCAACATGCCGTTATTCCCGATAAGCCAGATCATGATGAATTTTTCTTCAAATACTCCTGAAAGGACATGCCGTGTTTATCCCGTTCTGAAATGATGGGATCTGAAACAGGCCATTCAACGCCGATATCAGGATCGTTCCAGGCGATCGTCCGTTCTGTTTCAGGATTGTAGAGTGAGGAGCACTTATACTGGACCTCAGCTTCTTCGGAAATGACACAGAAACCGTGTGCAAAACCCGCGGGAATATAAAGCTGTTTCATGTCTTCCGCTGACAATTTTGTCGCCTCCCATTCTCCGCACGTTGATGACCCGGCGTGAATATCAACCGCAATATCCAGAATGCTCCCATGTGTCACCCATATCAGCTTCGCCTGTCCCGGAAAACTCTGAAAATGCAGGCCGCGGAGTGAGTTCTTCTTCGATCGCGAATAATTATCCTGTACAAAATCGTCCCCAATCCCGATCTCCTCGTATCTGGATTTATTATAGGATTCAAAAAACAACCCCCTCTCATCCTGAAACACGTCAGGAGTGATCAGCAGTAAACCCTCGAGAGTGAGTGTCTGATATTCCATTTTGAAAATATTATACCCGCAATACACGCATTTTGCAAGTAATAATTTGGATTTTCCCTCCCATTAGTTTTCGAAAAATAAATAATAAATTTATTTTGTAAATGCAGAATAACAGGATAAAATGGATTGTAAAAATTCCGAAATCTTATTTCAAGGAGAACGACATGCGTACTATTACAGCAGCAGTTGTTGTGATACTGTTTCTTTTCGCGATCGGAACAGGATTACAGGCTGAAGATAAGCCAAAGGACGAGACCAAACCTGAATTTAAATCCGAGTGGCCCTGGAAACAGCCCGATCTCCCCTCTTTCCCGGATGCTGAGGGTTTCGGCTCCCGTTCGACAGGCGGACGCGGGGGAAAGGTTATAAAGGTCATAAACCTCAATCCCAAAGGGCCCGGCTCGTTTCTGGCAGCACTTGAAGCACCGGGGCCGAAGATTATAGTCTTTGATGTGAGCGGGGTGGTTCCGTGCCACTACACAAGCAAACGCAAACGCTATATGCCTGTAACACATCCCTATACTACGATAGCCGGCCAGACAGCGCCGGGTGCGGGCATTACAATAGACGGCACCCTTACAGTGCGCCGTCACGCGAAAACTCAGCCTCTGCATAATATTATTGTACGCTTCGTACGAGTCCGTGCGGCAGCACAGAAAAACAGCGGAAGGAATGTCCGGGCCATAGAACTGACAAACGGAAATACGGTCATTCTTGACCATGTCTCCGGATGCTGGAGCATTGACGACTGCTACGATCTGTATACCACCCGGAACGCGACAGTCCAGTACTGTTCCATCGAGGAATCGGGCATCTGGTACGAGGGCGGTGACGAACCGCATAACTTCGCAATGATAATGACCCGAGGGTTTCCCAAGCCCATTACAGTGCACCACATACTGATGGCCAACCACAGACAGCGATGCCCGGCATGCGGCGGATCACCGATCGACTGGCGCAATAATGTGCATTACAACTGCGGCGAGGGAGGCTTCGGAAACCGTGAAGGAGCACATGCGGTTGTAGGAAATTATGTCAAGGGCGGGCCTGCCAATTTCCTCGGAGCCCGGATGTATATGCCTCCCTATACGGCTCGCGAGTCAAGCCTGGCCTTCGAACGGGCTGCCAAATGCTATGCAGCGGGCAACTACCGGCCCTGGTCCGGAGGCTACCTTGATGAAAAGGATGTAAAAGCACGGTGTAAAAATTATGTTCCGGAAGACCATGCGGGTTTTCCGCCGGTCAAAACGCATACTGCTGAAGAGGCGTACCGGCTTGTCCTGGCGCACGCGGGATGCCTGCCCAGAGACGCGGTGCTCAGCCGCACGATCAGGGAAGTCATGACAAAGACAGGCCAGTACGGAGCGCATGTGCCGGGCGGAGGCCTGATGGAGGGATTGACCTCGACTGAGCCGCCCAGGGACTCAGACAACGACGGTATACCGGATGAGTGGGAAAAGACACATAAACTCGACCCCAATGACGGGTCAGACAACAACGGGACCGTGCCTGCAGGCGTTTCTCCCGGAGACCGGCATAAAGGCTATACGTGGATAGAATACTACATCAACGAACTGGCTGACCTCAAAGTGGCACGAGCCCTTACGGATGCACGCCTCAATCCGATACCAGCAGAACCCTGGGATAAGCCAGCAAATACGCTGACCCCTTTTGCGAAGTATCATGACACACTGGAGTCCATGGTGGCTGCGATCAAAGAGCAGACCATGGAAGTGCATAAAACCAGGAAGACGTATACTCACAAGGCATTTTTCGCAATACAGCAGCTCATGCGAATGGGTGAAGAGGGCGCATCAATCGTACCGGACCTGAGAAAACTGGTCGAGTGTCCGGATGAACGGACTGCCAGCTTCGCAGCCTGGGCTCTGGGAGCCATCGGCCCGGCTGCAAAAGAGGCTGTGCCCTCGCTCATAAAACACCTTCAGAATAAAGAAGACTATGGACGGCAGGGAGGCAAATGGGTCTGGGTTCCTCACGGATTCGCTGCGTGGGCTCTTGGACGGATGGGCCCGGCCGCAAAGGAAGCTGTTCCTGTTCTTGCTGAAACCATGCTCAAGGGGGTCGGACGGGCACGGGGTCCGGCCGTATGGGCCCTTGCTCAAATGGACAGGGATGCCGAACCTGCCATGGATGCGCTTCTGAAAGTTCTCAGCGGAAGATCCTTTGTGATGCGGCTTCATGCTGTTGAAGCCCTGAGTAATATCGGGGAACCTGCTGTTCCCGGACTCACAGATATCGCTGCAAAGGGCCGCAGATCGACAGAGCGCGGGGATGCTGCAGAAGCCCTGGGTCTGATCGGCCCACCTGCACAACAGGCGCTTCCTTCGGTTGTAAAGCTTGCATCAGACCCCGATGCGTACGCCCGGAGAAAGGCTGCCCTCGCAATGGTCCGCATCGATCCGAAGGGTGATGGGGTAATTACTGCTCTTACAGCCCTGCTTTCAGACACAGCGGTAAGCGTACGCCATCATGCATCAAAGGCCCTTGGTATGGCAGGCTCCGCAGCCGCAGAAAGCATAAGCGCACTCGAAAAAAACCTTGATGATGCACGCCCGGAAATACGCAGAAGCACAGCTCTTGCTCTCGGACAGATCGGCGAACAGGCAGTTCCGGCCCTTGTCAGATCAATCGGGAGTAAAGATCCTTTAGTGCGCAAGTATGCTGCCCGTGCTCTGGGCGACGCGGGAAAGGGAAAAGCGGCCGGACAGGTTGCAGCCGCCCTGGCCAAAGCGCTTAAAGATCCTGATGCAGAGGTGCGCCGCGAAGCTGTCTGGTCCCTGATGCTTATCGAACCGAAAGCAAAAACAGTGTATCCCGTTTTGAAAAACATGGCGGATAACGATATCGACTACGTTGTACGGTTCGCTGCCCGAGAGGCGGTTCGTTAGGTGTTCTCCGATTTGCAGTTAAAAAGAAGAAAGCCACAGAGACTCAGAGCCCTGTTGAGTTTCTTAAACTGTAAGCTTCAAACTCTGGAGAACTAAAGGGGCTCCAGACACACAGATAAAATGATTTAGTTAAAAAAATAAAAAAGGAAAAATAAGACAGGATCACAGGATCAACAGGATACAATAAAATCCTAAGAATTTAGGATTTTAATAAATCTGACTTCTGTCCTCTGTCTTCTGTCCACTGCCTCAGTCCTGTATGGAATAGACGGCTTTCCTCTCCTTGACAAAGCCTTCCTTTGCCATCTGCCGGAGGTTCTGTTCGATCCCGGCCGCAGGAATGCTGAGGCTTCTGCTGATACTGTCAGCACTGGACGCTCCATTCTCCATAAGGAACGTGAGTATCCTCGACCTCATCTGCCGGTTCGATCCTTCGAAAGAAGACTGCTTTGTATAGTGTCTGCTCCGGGACGCCGGGTTGCCATATTCTTTCTTTATCCACGTGCCTAGATCCATCAGTCCGTTGTACCAGCCCCTCGGATCTTTCCTGTCCATTGTCCGGGCGACAAGAGGTCTGAGCATTCTGTCGTCAACCTGTTCGTTTTCACTGAAAAACAGGTGTATATACACAGCCCTGATATTCGTTTCCACAACCAGGGCAGGCCTGTTGAACGCAAACACCATGATATCCGCTGCTGTTGCAGGCCCGATCCCAGGCAACCTGATAAGCTCCTCCTCTCTGTCCGGAAGATATCCCTTATACTTCCTTTCTACGGCAATAGCAGTTTCCCTGAGAGCGAGTGCCCGTTTATTGTATCCCAAACCTTTCCACACTGACAGTACGTCTTTCACTGAAGCCCGCGCAAGCGATCGGAAATCGGGAAATACCTGTATAAATTCGGCATACTTGGTGCATACCCGATGAACCTGTGTTTGCTGCAACATGATCTCTGAAACGAGTATTCTGTACGGATCCTCTGTCCCGCGCCATGGAAGGTTCCGGCCGAAGTTCCTGTAAAAATCCCTTATTAGCTTTCTGAACCTGCGCACTGCATAGCCGTTTAAACCTTTTCGGGCAATATACCCTTTGAGGATCTCTGTTTTTTTTCTGAACACCTCATCCGCCCCTGATAAAGCGTATGATCTTTTCAATAAAACCGGTATCTGCTCTTTCCGCGATCAGCTGTCTGACAGCAGACACGCTGTCCTGTGCAGCCTCCCTTCCCTTTGTGATCTTATCTTCCGGATTATCAAAATCTGCCCAGTCAACATCTTCGACCGCAGGGGAAATCACAACATCTGCATGGGCAAATGACGACTCCGCCAGAAACTGTCTTGAGATCCGGTCAGCCCTCAGAAGGATATCGATCGCGTGGGCAGGTTCCTGATCCAGGGTGATATCCGGGGAAATATTCACACAGACGACGAGATCCGCTCCAATATCAAAAGCTGTTCGGACAGGAACGGCCTCAGCCCAGCCGCCGTCCACCAGGATCCTCCCTTCAAACGGAACGGGGGCTATAACGCCCGGAAGCGAACAGCTAGCCTCGACCGCGGTCCGAAGACTCCCCTGAGTAAATATATACTTCTCTCCGCTTTTAATGTCAACGGACGTTGCGGCAAAAGGGATCTCTGTATCCTCGATCCTTATATCGGGTATAAGCTCCTCTGTGATTTTAGACATCGTATCTTCTGACACGAACGCTCTTTTTGTCATCGAAATCGTGTAGAAAATACTTTTCCGGATGAACGAAGAGACCTTGTCAAGAAGGCCTTCCTCACCTTCGTTCTCCTTGTGCTTCAGGAAATCCGATTTTATTTTTTCAAAAAGACTGCTGTTGACAAATTCCAGAATACGTTTCCGAAGCAGGGCTGCATCAGGCTCAGCAGCGTACATCCCTCCCATGAGCGATCCTATGCTCGTGCCGGCTATGACATCAACGGGAATCTGTTCCTCTTCAAACACTTCAAATACGCCGATATGGGCGAATCCGCGTGCAGCCCCGCCGCCGAGAGCAAGGCCGGTTCTTACCTTTTTTTTCATAGTATTATTATCCGGATTTTGCACGAAGAACGCACTGCCCCGAGACAAGCCCGGGATTCAAATGCAACCTGAGCGGATCTGGTTATGTATACGAATAATTATAATACAAAGATTGTTAATATGTTAACGAAATTTCAGCGCGTCTCCATACAAAACCCGGGTATTATAGACCAAAAACAGCAAAAATCAACAAAAAAAGATTGCATTCCTCCACTGTCTTCCATATACTATATGAACAGGAAATTACTGATTATTGGATACACACACAGCTGATGGAACTGAAAGAAATTTGTGAACTGCTCAATATCGATCCTGAAGGCTTTACCGATCTTCATATCACTCGCAACTTCTCATCCTTTGTTGCCGTATCGGAAGGTAAGGTCATTGCAGTAACAGATCCCCGGATGAAACATTGTCCCCTTTTCTCTATGCTGTATAAAAAAAACATGCCGTCCGGCACAAAAGGACTGAAGCAGGCAATTCAGAAAGCTGTTGAATCAAAGATCGAACAGTTCGGCTCCTTCACACCCAGACGGCAGCTTATACGTAATGATATTGCCGTGCCGTTCGGAGCTTCCGAAATGATGATGTATGCTCTCCGCGAAAAAAACATAGACGCTGCTGTAACCGTATGCGACGGGGCAGGGACTGTTGTCGCAAATGAACCTTCCCTTGTTCAGGGGATCGGCGCGCGAATGAACGGTCTGTTCTATACGACGCCCATTCCTGAAGTTATCTCAAAGATCGAACATCAGGGAGGTAAAGTGGTATTTCCTGAACACGCGCAGATAGACCAGATCGCAGGCCTTAAGGCCGCTGTCCGAAAAGGATACAAGAAAATTGCTGTGACGATTAATGGATTCACGAATGAGGACCTGAGCCTCATTCAAAAAATCGAAAAGGATTTTTCTGTTACTGCAGTCTGTATAATCGTTTGCACGACAGGAGTGACTGAGGAGCGTGGAGACCTGATAGCACAGTTTTCTGACCTGGTATGGGCATGCGGTTCAGCCAGTGTGAGAACAAAAGCTGGCAGAGTATCAATACTCCAGATCACGCTTGCCATTCCGGTTTTCGTGCTCACTGAAAAAGGGCTTAACTTTGTGTCAAGCTACTGCTCAGATCCAGATATCATTACAGGCCTTTCCCCGGAAAAACAGTATCTGATCGCAAAAAATGCGCACGGTACCCCTCTCACCATGGGGACATATTCAGCATATCTTACTGAAAGCAGACTCCCGGTGAGAAGCCCCCGCGAACCGAAGTAGCCACAAGGGGAAGAATGGAGTGGTGGAGTAATGGAGTAATAGAATATCGAACACCGATTAACGATTTTAAATTTAAGAAGTAAAAATACAGGGCGGTCCCGACCAGGCGAGCCGCCGGCTCGCCTGCCCTCAGATATCAGTAAGTTCTTTCCACGTTTCCCAGTGCTTTTTGAGGATCTCCATATCTTTAAGCGTCAGTTTTGAGCGCTTTATCCTTACTGTGAGTATAGTTTTTGTCTGTCTGATCTGTCTGACCGCTTCCTCGGTTTCCTTCGTAGACCTGTACCCTTTGATCATGACCTGGTATTCAGCCATAACCGATACAAGGGTATAGGCAGCGAACGTTTCAGCGGATTTCTGTATAAAATCCTCTGTATCTGCAAAACCGTTCTCTTTGGCAATGACGAGCATCTCCTCCTGGGTGAGCTTGCGTTTTTTCTTCTGTTCTGCAAATTTCTTTTTATTTACCGTATCAAGTACACGCGCTACATCCGTCTCTTCAAGGATGGAGTCCCCTTTGGAAAAACTTGATGCCATTTCCTGTATTAATTCCGATGGGAACGCGTAGCCGGTCCCTGTTTCTTCTGCAGTTTCCTGTGAATCCTCTGAAGCCTCCTCTTCAGTTTCACCAGCCCCGTCTTTTTTGCCGCAGCAGCATAACATCATCAAACAGAGTAATGACAGCATCAGGATATTTTTAAGATTCATATCTATTCTCCTCCGTGTTCAGAATGAACTGACTCTGTTCCTGCCCTCCTTTTTTGAAGTATACAGGGCTTTATCAGCAGCTATAAGGAGCCCGTTGGCGGTCTCCATGTAACTTCTCCATGAAGCGACACCTATGCTCAGCGTCTGTTTCAGTTCATCGTTCCCCTGAAATATAACTGCAGCTTCAATAACCTGTCTAAGCCGTTCTGCCATCCTGCATACACCGTGTATATCACTGATGGGTGCAATGATGGCGAACTCATCACCTCCGAATCTGCATACCGAGTTTATTTCCCTCACATTCAGCTTTATTATTGCAGCGATCTGGGACAGGATATTATCTCCTGCAGTATGCCCGTACCTGTCGTTTATCTCTTTGAAATTATCCACATCTATCATCAACAAAGAAAGGAAACCTCCGTATTCCTTGACGCGTCTGACCTCCTTTGCGAGCGTGCGGTCGAAGTAGGACCTGCTGTATACGTCAGTCAGTCTGTCCCGGTCAACTTCAGTCCTTAGATGCCTGACAGCTGTATTCGAATCGGAAAGCGCCTTTTTCATGTATCTGAGTATATCCCCATAGGTTACTATGCCGGCCAGATCGCCCTCAACAGTCACGGGAAGACGCCGGATCCTGTTGTTTTTCATGAAATCCATTGTTTCCTGTATCTCGGTATCCGGACCTTTCGTAAGTACGGGTGACTCCATGAGCTCGTCGGCGTGTATATGCCCCACATTTCCGTATTCAGCAACGGCTTCAACAACATCCCGTTCGGTCACGATCCCCACCGGCTTCTCTTTTTCAACAATGACCACGGACCCTATATAGTTATCCTTCATGAGGGAACACAGTTCACTCAGGCTGGAATCAGGCGAGCCTGTTATCACTGTTTTGCTCATTATCGAACCGATATCCATAAAAAACTCACGTTATAAGCAGGATAAGAGAAAGCCCTGGCAGGGCCAGCATGATTGACATAACAATAATACCTCCTGCGAGAGAATGGTCTGCATCCATCTGTTCGGCCATGATAAAGGATGCCAATGCCGTAGGACACGCGAGGTATATCATTGCTATCCGCAGTTCAGACTGTGTCAATCCCATTAAAAGCCCGATACAGTATCCCATCAGAGGGGCAGCACCCACTTTAATGACAGCAGCGGTTGAAGCATACCTGAACCTTCCCCGAAGACTGTTAAAATCAAGTGAAGCCCCGACACCGAGTAAAGCAAGAGGAAGGCACATCCGGCCTATCCCTTCAATCGCGCGTCCGGCAAAAAGGGGAATATCCCATCCTGTACATGACCAGAGCAGCCCCGCAACGACACTCAAAAACAGCGGATTTGTTAAGGTCCTGAACAGTATCGACCGTATCTGTTCAGTTAATGAGCTTTCCTTCCCGTGTCTGCCAGCGACAAGGACAAAAATCGCTCCCGCGTTATACAGGGGGATAAGCGGTGCTATTACAAGAAACGCTATACCGCTGGCTTCCGCGCCGTTCTGCTGCATCACAAATAGTACGATCGGAAGCCCAACATAGGCAAGATTGCCCCTGAAAGAACCCTGAACAAATGTTCCAACAGACTGCCGTCCAATGCGCAGAAAAAACGCTGCCGTATATCCGAGCACAATGCAGAACACCATTCCTGTAAAAAGGACAATGAATACACTGAAAGCCCTGCCCAGTTCTTCCATAGGACGGGCAGTCTTGTAAAAAAGGAGGCAGGGAAGCCCAACCCAGAATACGAGACGGTTAGTCTGCCTGAAAAACCCCTCCCGTACGAAGCGTGTATATTCAAGTATTGCTCCAAGTGCAACTATGAGGACAAGCGGAGCAAGTGTATTAATGACTATCATTCGGATATTCCGATATTGGGCTGGATGCCGGTCGGCCATTTTCCGACCGGGAGATGCCTGATTATTTTATTTTTTTCAGAACTGAACCATCCTGCTTGTGTACAACCAGTATTGTTCCCTGATTATCGCAGACTTCCTTTGCATACGAAATGGCATCATTTTTTTTCTCGAAGTGTTTTATCGATCTCTTCCCCTTTCCCTTTTTAATGTCCCATCCTCCGCGCATCTCATTAGGGAGTACGTGATGATGATGCCTGGCCATAAAACAATTCTCCTATCTCAACACTGCATATCATAAAAGTATGCCATTCACCCTAAACATCCTTCCTCAGGCGTGAACGACTCCAGAGCCTCATTGCAGGAGCGTGAAGTTTCCGGCATACGTTAATAATGATAATAAAAAAAAATAATATGTCAAATAGTATTTGAAATTATTTTTCCCCCCGGAAAAGACAAGATAACGGGATTAACAGGATTAAAGGGTAGCCGCATATACTCAGGCTTTAGCCTGCGAATATACTGAACAAGCATGTAACTAAAAAACGCAGGCTAAAGCCTGCGCCTACCTTGATAATTGGATATTTCTTGTTGGATATTGGTATTCTAAACTTTTAACTGCCGGCTTCGCCGGGTTGTCCCCTGCCTACTGTCCCCCGCTCCTCCTGACCACGCATGCCGTATCGCGAGTGAATGGAGGAACATCAAGCCGTATCATGCGTTTTATAGTCTGCACACGGTCCACCCGTATCGTTTCTCCTGAAAAGGTATTGATCCAGCGAACCCGATACCTCCCTTCATCGAATCTGCCTATTCGCACCTTTACCGCAGTAAATCGGACAGGCACATAGGATTTGAGATGGATGGCACTCCAGGTCGCCTTTTTATCCTGAATCCATAGCATGCAACCGGCTCTGTTCTTCAGTCCCATAATCCTTATCTGTCCTTTGTATATCCTCTCACTGCTCACGGGTACAGTTTCCGGTGTGACCGTGAATCCGGCAAGAGCCCGCGCAAGAGGCAGAAAATGATAGTAGAGATTATTCTTGTCTATATATACATCCCACCACCAGTGCATTGCGCTTCCCGCAAATCCCGACATGGAACTCGCCCACAGAGAATTGTGGAGCATAACCCCTTCAGCATCAAGATCATTGTTAAGATTGTTGTCATTGGTTCCGTTGTGGCCGATTTCCGAGATCAGTATCGGTTTTGAATAACGGGAGAAGTCCAGGATATTCTTTTTTATATGCAGGGCGATATCCATATAATCGGAATATTTGGGAAGGATCGTATACTCCGGTACATAGGAGTGGAATTGTACTATATCAATGGACTTTTTATCCCAAAGATCATAGTCAATGCTGTTCCATCCCAGGCTGGTTGTCACCGGATGTTTAAAGGGATCAATGTTTTTGAGGAAGCCTGCCATGGCGTCCTGGCTGGCAGCAATATTCACTTCAGGATAAGACACGGCATAGTCAACTTCATTCCACAGCTCCCAGCATAAAAGGGAAGGATACGCAGAGTATCTGTTCACAAGATACCGATAGAAATCCTTTCGAACGCTGAGACAGCGGGGATCCGTAAAAAAATCTTTGTCCTCCCTGCACGGACCCGCTTCATCAAAATACCCATGTCGGTCTTTGTTGTTCCTGAAATCATGAAAATTGTTGATGCACAGCATGATCTTGATATCTTTATCCCGCGCATGCATGAAAATCTCATCCAGTTGCCGGCACATATCGAGCCTGTAGTCGTACAGGTTTTTCCCTTCAAGATTCAAACCCCAGGTGCAAAGCCAGAGGCGGATAAAGTTTATTCCGTTTGCAGCGCACGTATCCAGATAGCCTATCATATCATTAGCCCATGCGACATTGAGGCCGACTGGAAAATAGACCCCACCGTTTTCATATCGAAAAAACCTGCTGCCGGTTCCGCCGAGAATAAACCCGTCCTTATCTGAATTCGTCGCATTGAATCTTCCAATAACCGGGCTCCGTTTTCCGGTACTTATCTCATACAGGTACCTCCCCTGCTCACGGGGGCAGAAACGGAACGCGAAATAGGGACATCCTTTTTCTGAAACCGTATTATTCCCTGCAGTAAAATCCTGGGTAAAGAACGGCTGCACCCGTGTTTTTCTTCCCGATGGAGATGTAAAGGTGCATACCGTGTTTTGGTACGTATAGGGATTGTCTATTGAGTCGATTATATCTGCGCGGAACGTGAACGGGATATTCTTAATGTGCCTTCTGCCTATATCGGGTTTCCTGATCAGAACGGGCAGCTTATATGTGTCTTTCGTGATTCCTCCCCATATGACCCCCCCCTCCTCTCCCCCTGTAAAATGGAATGGGCTGAGGTTAACAACAGCATGCCCTTCCGTCCGGAATGTCGCAGGCGAATTCAGGACAAGTGAATACCCGCGGGATGAATACACCCCCTGTCTGCCGTTTTTGAACGTATCCGGGCCCGCCTCCAGCCTGATTCCGAACATATCCGATTCTTTGCGTCCTGCATAACACCTGAAAACGAATATGATCCCCTTATCCCCGAGGATAAACCATCCGGAAAAGGCGGCATCGGAAAAATTACCGGATATCCGCAGCCCGTCTTCCGTCCTTTCTGCATGAAAAGCATCAGGCTGAAGAAGCCGGCCTTTTGATATAAGTACAGAAGTAAAAAGCGCAAGCCTGATGTCCCCTGCATATACAGCACACGTTTTTCCGCTTTCAGAAGCCTCAACCCTGAAGCTGCCGTGTTCCGCAGTAGCTGCGTGGAGCATGGGTATACAGAACATACAGACAGTTACGGCAAACGTAATACGCAGCATGTTTGTTTTCATAATTCTGTTTTTCTGTATATGAACCCGCAAACGGCTTTTTTATACTCTGAATAAAGTGAAATGTTTAAAAAAAAAGCGGAATAATACGATGGGGAAGTAAAATCACGTACTACGAAGGGCGGAAATTCACCACAGTATCGATCATCGCTTTGTACTGCGGGAAACAGGTCTGCCCCTCTCCCCTGAGGTAGGGTGACGCGCTGGGACAGACGATCAGGCCTCTTGAATCGTCAAACACATCATGTATAAGGGCCAGGGTCTGCTCACGTATCTCCTCAGGTGTCTGCTCGTACATATCTGCGATCTGGATGTTCCCCTCAAAGCATATCCTTCCCCGTATTTTCTCTTTTGCTTCCTTCGGAGTAATATCCCCCATGGGCGGCGCTTCGAACGGATGGAGCACATCCGTCTCCATTTCAAGAAACGCGTCGAGCACCGTCTTTATCCGTCCGTGGCAGTGGATATGCATCCTTCCCCCTGCTTCATGCACCCGCTCTATTATAGGCCTGTCGTATTTAAAGTTGAAGTCACGGAAATCCTTTGGACTGTGGATGGGAGGAGCCACGTATTCCTGCCCGAGCATGGAGAAAAACGGGCCGACATTGTTCTCAATAAGGCATTCCAGCCTCTGCAGTATAACATCACGTTTCCGTGCGCATAATTCATGGATAATGTCCCGGTCGGTTACGGAAAGCAGGGCGAAATTTTCGGTTCCGGCCAGGGAGGCTGCTGTCCCTGCCGGGTTCAGCCCCAGGCTGACATCCACAATACCCCTTTCACCGATGTTTTTTTCCTCTTCGAAAAAAGAGGATACATTTCCCGTGATCTCGGGAACGGGAAGCGAAAGATAGGCCTCGGCATCCTTACGGGACTCTATAAAAAAGGTTTCATCCATATCAGGCTGGCCTTTACGGCTCACCAGCCTGACAGACGTGAGATCCCCTTCAGGTGTATGTAGTACTGTTACAAGCCGCTCGTAACCTTCGCTGTATTCTTCTGTATGGGTTTCAGCAGGAAATGTTTCCACAATCCGGGACGAGGACCATGTGTATTTCAGATCGGAATATTCGGCTAAATACTCCTTCAACCCATCATACGTGGGGTCGTCCCCGGGAAACCCCCTCCTGCTGTATACTGCAGGCCGGTCCATCTCCTCGTAAAAAAAACACCGCCGCAGCCGTTCACGTGAATTCATTCGTTAAGTAATACTCCAAGTCAAAGGTCAAAAGTCGCAGGTAGTGAATATTATACCCTTTTACAGAGGATTGCAAATAAAAAAGATATGAGAATGATTTTCTTGATTCTTTAGGGGTCAGAAGGTGAAATGTAAAACATGCCTGATGCTACCTAAAATTCCCCTGGATTTTGGGAAAACCGGCGTGCTCACTCAAAAACCGGTGAATTTTCCCTGAAATCACACCTCTAAGATTTAAAATAAAAATATTTTAAAAAAATACAAATAAAATATATATTTTACATAACCTTTTTAATTTCAGCAAGTTATAAAAGTGTATTTTTCTGCTGTTTCCCCATTTTTTGCTGAAAAGACTGTATTTTACCCTCTTTTTTTAAAATTCAGAATAATCCGGAATATCACGCTAAAAAACACCTTTTCCGCCCCATATTTTATCAGATTTTCCCCTCTTCAGCCCCCTGGTTTCCGGTTACCGTTTCATGGCCTGTCCCCTCTTTTCATACATATAATATTTTTTCTTCATATCAATCACTTTTCCGTTCCCCATACTGTTTCAGGTACTTTAATATCTGAAAATTCAACAGGAAATGAATAGTCTTCTGTCAGATAGGGAAATACCCAGAGTATCTTCCAGGGTTTTTCATCAAATTCACAAAATATTCGCTCTTCTCTCCTTCCGACTATGTCTCTTCTACTTTCACCCCAGCTGCCTCCTCCATTAAAAGAAATAAACTCCATTTTCTTGTTCAACACTTTTATATAACCTGTTGCTTCCCAAAGGAAGTCATCAATAACAGTATGCCCATATTCAACGGTTAGCCCCCACTTACCTCGATCTTTCCTTAAGATCCCGAATTTAAAGGAATGGCCTGATTCAGCCTGTTTTTTTCCATACTGTTCAGGTTGAATATTATCTGTAAACACTTTATATGATAATGGTAATTTTATTAAGATCTTACCTGATATTCTTTTTATCTTGCCCTTATTTTTGCGCAATTTATGAATATATTCTCCTGCATTGAAATCATAATGCCAGACTAATGGCATAAATTTATTTTTAAATATTGATCCATCCGCAAATACTATCTCATCAAAATCAAACCTTACAAAATCTTCCATCCATGATATTAATGAAATATATCTGTTTTCTAAAGTGTATCTATTTTCTTCCATATCCAGATCCAAGGTTTTTTTAACTTTTATCCCATATAATAATCCTCCCTTCACTTTCATATATTCCTTATGCCTCCCATCTCTATTCCATATACTCTTGTCGTATAATAGTGAAAAATTTGAGTATACTCGCAACCCTTTCTTATCACATATTGCAGCTATTGTCTCGGCCAAAGAAGCATTTCTTAATTCCATTGAAACATTTAAATCTTTGCGATTCCTGACTGATTCATGATCTATTTTAAACCCATGATAATTATAGAGCGATTTCAATCGCTCATTAACTATATCAAGAGGAGTGTTACTAAAATGGATATCCTCCCTTCTTGGAAATATAATTAGCCTTCGAGTTGTCACTGTATACAGCAAACCAGGTAATTCTTCAAGCCGCTTTCTCCCTGTTTCTGTCAAATCACCATTTTCTAATTGTTTGAGAATTACAGGCAGAATATCAAGACCCTGAAGCAGCAGCTCTATTGCTATTTTATCAGCCTGGCTTTTCTCACACGCATTCATTCTATTAAGCTTTCCAATTAGTTTTTCTTCGGTTAATTTCTGCTTCGAATATGGAAGCCTGTCAAGATCCTGAACTTTAAATGAGAATAACGGATTCCTGTCAGGGTTCAATGCTTTACACTGATCTAAAGCTCTATTGAAAATATATTTAACATCTCCCCGCCGAAGGGAAGTAGACTGGTATAGATATTCCGTGCCTTTTAACCAGACGGTTTTATCTTCAATCTTTAAAACTAAATCTTTAAGTACTTGTATTACGGTTGGATCAGGGTTAAGCGCAAAATACCAGGCACCCATTATAGTTTTATTTGGAATTCTTTTTTTTGTTTTTATATGAGATTCCAAACAGGTTTTTGCTATATCCCTGAATCTTGGCTCATGCGTTTTTGCGAAATATCTGATTATCTCCTCTTTACATCTTGGGTCCATTAATGGATACACTTTAAAAAGAATATCATGAAAACCTTCAGGCTTGAGTGAAGTTAGTACGTTAATAGCAAATTCATGGTCATATAGGTTTACAGGCTTATTAAATAGTCTTTTCTTAGCTTCTGCAACAACTTTCTCAATAGGCCTTTCTTTAAGTTCGTGCAAAGGAAGCCACCTTTTCAACCTCTCGATACAAGAAGCCCCCTTTTCATTCAAAATACTGCCGGTGTCAAAAAGCTCGGGAATGGTTTTTCTCTTATTTTCTTCCCTGGCTTTTTCTAATTCATCATCTGAAAACACACAAAGAATAGGAATGGAAATAATTATAATTGCAATCAAATACTTATTCATAATAATCACTTATAAGAAGATTCAGTATAGCATAATAAACGTAAAACAGCCTGTGAAGTTCAGGGTTAATCGGGTTATTATTCTGATTAATCACTTGTGATGTGGCTGACATTTAATATAAAGGGGGTTAATTTCAACATACTCCCCTTAACGGAAGAAAGCCGCCCCGACGCCCTACGGGGCTGGGGCCGTAGGCAGAGACCCAGAGACCATAGAGAAAAAGTATAGTTAAAAACAAAAAAAAATAGACAGGATCACCCCGACACACCAAACTGGCCGGGACCGTAAGCAGGATTGACAAGATTAAAGAGGGAAAGGATTTTTGATCCTCCTTCGCCCTTTCGACTCAACATTCTCGCTAAAGGCTTCGGCGTGACAGGTTTTTTAAAGTTTGATTTTTGATATACTGAAGTGAAGACTCATAAAACGGCCGCAGGCCTACAGCCTTTACAACCTCTATAACTGTACAACAGTTTCACCGGGTTGCCTTCGACTTGCGACCTTTGACCTTCGACCGGGCAGACGGGAGGCCTGCCCCTACAATCAACTTTCGACTTTGGACTTCAGACTTTCGACAGGACAACTGGACCGGTTGCCCCTACTGTCCTCTGACTACTGAATCCTGTCATCTGTCAACTGATCACTATTTGGGGATTACTCTACATTTTCCTGCGGAGGAGTCAGCGGATACACGCCGTATTCGTTCACAGTGTCACGCAAAGCCTCGATATGATCTTCTGGAAAGGGCATTCCCTGGTCAGGACCGCAAAAATACCCGCCGCCCCTTCCCAAGATCCACATTGCCTTGTGTGTCTCTTTCTTTATTTCTTCTATGGGGCCATTCATAATCAGATGAGTAGAGATTCCCCCCTGAAGAGACATTCTTCCTTTGGTAACATTAATGATATTTTCCAGATTGTTTGCAGTCACCTGGATGGGATTAAGAACATCAATACCGAGTTCTATAAAGGTTTCCAGAACAGGCTCAACATGGCCGCAGCAGTGTCTGGAAATAATAACATTATGCTCACTGTAATAATCGTATATCCGTCTGAGTTCAGCTACGAAAAATTCATTCAGAATATCAGGACTGAAAAGAAGACTTGTCTGAGATCCTAGGTCTCCCCCGGTACCTGCCACTTCAATACCAGCCTCTATATAGTGTTTCGCTATACCGAGCTGAAAATCCATTATATGGTGCAATATCTCTTTTACCGCATTAGGTTCATCCACAAATGCCATCATTATCCGATCCATGCCTACCAGATTGTAGGCTCGTTCCCACAGGGTCTCTCTGTGGCTCCCCGAAAGAAATTTCTGATCCCTGATCTCCACATCCGCTTCTTCCGCCTTTTTATATATCACATCCGTAAGGCGCGGATCGTCCGGATCAGGCCAGTCATATTTATCCACGTTGAGATCTGCGAGCGGATGCCCAACTGCATATCCCATAACCCCTTCCATTTCCTTGTGCCATCCTACCTGCCATATATCCTTCCACTTTGTGCCGACCGGGGAATCGTGGCCTCCCACGCCTTCAAACGGTTCATGGTTTACCCCGAAGTATGATATATCGTGACCCGGAATCCCCCCCACGATCCGCTCGGGACTGTCGAATTTTATAATACGGAGAGCATTCTCCTTCGGATTCATTCTTTTTAAAAATCCTCAGCAAGCCCCCACAGGCCGATCGCGGGATTTGAAATGTAATAAATCTCTTCGCCGCTCTCCAGGGTATTGAACCCGTCCTTCAGTTTATCAGGATCGTATTTTTCCAAAGCTTTGTCAAGAGGAACGTAGCTGAAGTTAACTGAGGTTATCTCCTCCCTGGTCACTTTTCCGGGAGCGTACGTAATGCTGAATCTTCCTTCTGAAGAGCCGTGTATAAGGTGAGCTGCTGCTGAAAGGTTCTGTCTCAGATCCTCATTGGCGTCCACTGCATCCAGAATGCGGGGAGTGCCCACATACCCGTATTTTCGGATCAGGCAGTCTATGTCGCTGTCCTCACCGAACTGGCTGAGGCCTGGAGCTAATACAATCAGTTCCCCCTCATCAGCCATTACCATGCGCGTGCGGTAGACCGCTTTGTTCCCGAGCCAGGTCGTTTTGAATTCCTCGGGATCCAGATACACAACAACCCTGTCAAGAGAGGAATCCATCTTTGTAATATTCAGCGTTTGGCTGAGAAGCGCAGCCTGTTCATATCCCTCCCTGCCCGGCCCTATATACAGACCATTCATATCCATTGACCCTTCGTCATTTCTGGACATGACGGTCAGCGCATAAACAATGCTGTAATCACTGCAGAAATTGTCCTCGACATAATCAAGCACGTTCCTGACCGGGCTCTCAGCTCTGCCCATGATCCGCTCCATGTTGTACACAGCACCGAGGAAATGGGTTTTATTTATTATATCCCGACCTCCGCAGCCTACAAATATGTTCTTGTTGTGGTTTGCCATGCCGATAACTTCATGAGGCACTACCTGGCCCACAGAAAGGATCAGGTCATAGCTGCCGTGAATGATCGCTCTGTCAAGCTCTGCATCTATTGAATAATCCAGCTTGCCTTCTGACAGTTCCTGTATAAATTCAGACGGGACTTTCCCGATCTTCTCAACCCCATTCCGCCAGTCATGGACCAAGAACCTCTCACGGGGAATGCCTGTACCGAACATTGCCGTTATTTCCTTGTCCGTCATGACGAAATGGGTGCCAAGAGCGGGAAGCACATCAACATGCGCTCCCTTCTCCGTGAGGCATTCGTAATACATTGCCGTAAGCTCACCCGCACCTGAATGGAACCGCGTGAAATCGGGAGGAAGGATCAGAACACGTTCCGGATCCCCGAAATGTCCCGCCGATTCCCTGACAAGCGCTTCGCGATCATCCCTGTCGAGTACCGTATCCGCCCCCCCTTTTTGCGCATACATGGTCATAGTTTTTATCCTATCAAAGAAATCATAAACAGCCACAGAGACTCAGAGAACACAGAGGAAATCTATAGATAAAATAAAATCCAAGACAAAGAAAAGCTAAATAAATTTAAAATATAAGGAATTATTTATATCATTACAGGGATCTTAAAAAGGAATATTCTCTCTGCTTTTCTCTTTACATTTAATCCTCTCTGTGCTCTCTGTGATCTCCGTGGCTTTCTTAAATCTGCACCTCAGGCCACTGTGTATGGAACGTTTCGCCTCTGGATTTGTCTATGCGCTCATACGTGTGAGCACCGAAATAATCTCTCTGTGCCTGAAGCACGTTGGCCGAAAGCCTCGGATTCCGGTAGCTGTCATAATACGACAGTGCTGAGGAAAAAGCTGGAATGGGTATTCCATTCTCAACCGCAATCTTCACGACTTTTCTCCAGCTCGTCTGGCAGTCATCTATCACCTTCTTGAAATAGGGTGCGAGAAGAAGATTGGCGCAATCGGGCTGTTCGTCAAATGCCTCCTTGATCTTACCCAGGAACCGGGCCCGGATGATACAGCCGTTCCTCCAGACAAGCGCGATTTCACCGAAATTAAATTCCCATCCGTATTCCTCCTGCGCTCCCCTGATCAGAGCGAATCCCTGCGCGTAGGAGCATATCTTGGATGCGTACAGCGCCCTGCGTATATCCTCTATCAGCTCATCCCTGTCACCCGAAAAACCAACTTCAGGACCGGTCAGTATTTCGGAAGCCCTGACGCGTTCATCCTTCTGTCCCGAAACACACCGGGCGAACACCGCCTCCGCGATAGTGGGAGCCGGTATTCCTATATCCAGCGCGTCCTGACTTGTCCATTTACCTGTACCCTTCTGCTTCGCCGAATCGAGGATCATCTCAACCAGAGGATTGCCGGTTTCATCGTCCTTGATCGTGAAAATATTCTTCGTGATCTCTATGAGGTAGGAATCAAGCTCCCCGTCGTTCCAGTCGTCGAATACCTTGTGCATCTCTTCCGCATCCATTCCGAGAAGGTGTTTCATGAGAAAATAAGCCTCAGCGATCATCTGCATGTCACCGTACTCTATGCCGTTGTGGACCATCTTGACATAATGGCCGGCTCCGTTCGGCCCCAGATACTGGCAACATGGCTCACCGTCGGCTTTTGCCGCGACATCCTGCAGGATATTCTTCACTTCGGTCCACGCGCTTTCAGTTCCTCCGGGCATGACTGCGGGGCCTTTAAGCGCACCTTCCTCCCCACCTGATACACCTGTTCCTATGTATCTGAACCCCTTTTCCTCCATCATTGTTGTGCGGCGTATCGTATCCTTGAAAAATGAATTTCCTCCGTCAATAATAATATCGTCCGGATCCAGGAAAGGAAGGGTCTGTTCTATGAATGAATCGACCGGGTCTCCTGCTTTGACCATAAGAATGATCTTGCGCGGTGTCTTAAGATTGCTGCAGAGCTCCTCTATGCTGTGGCAACCTGTGATATTCTTGCCTTCACACCGCTCATTGATAAAATCATCCACCTTGGAAACGGTGCGGTTGAATACGGCAGCACTGTATCCGCGGCTTTCAATATTGAGAACAAGATTCTGGCCCATCACGGCCAGACCGATAAGGCCTATATCAGCTTTGTCCATTTTTCTCTCCTTTATTCTGTATGTTTAAAAATATGTAAATAATCCTTAGAAATTAAATCTAGCGAAAGATGCTAAAAATATTTTCAATCGTTCGTAGGGGCACGGCATGCCGTGCCCCTACGGTAAATAACCTGTTTGACTGCAGCCGTCCGCGTTAGGCTTTTTCCGCATAGGAAAAAAAACCAGTTTTTGGCCGCTGCCTGCGGCTAAAAACTTAATATGCCTCCGGCGTATATTCTTTGCATTTTTTCTCCGCAAAAATCGGCTTGATGCGGGCAAACCGCTGCCTGCCGTTCACCATGGGTACGCTGACCCAGTCCTCACCGGTCAGAGGACGGGCATAATCGATGAAATCGTCCGTTACATCCAGACCGCTGCTTGTGATCCAGTCCTGAGGGAATTCCCGTTCAGAGTTGGCTACGTCAGAAAGATCGACTTTATCATACTTTACATTGTAGATTATGCCCGATTCCCTGAGAATTGTTGACATGTACCCGCCTCCTTCATCCTTTGCGATCAGCACGGCTTTCTGTCCTACACGGTACGCTTCGTCAAGGTCTACCGTTGATGCATAAATCGCGGTATCCCTTTGGTCCGTACCGGGAATATTCCCGCGTGCCTTTCCCCTGGCCTTTAGCCCCTTGGAATTGAGATAATTGACAACAGTCTGTTCCACCGTTGTCTGGCTGGCACTGAACTCCGTATGGCCGAACGCATCCTTGGCCTCGCCGATATCCCCCACATCAAACCCTTCGCTCACAACAACGATACACCTGCCGGACCGTTTGAGCTCGTCATTCACATTATCTACCATTTCATCGAGGGACTTGTTCGACTCGACCATATATATCTGCATGGGGAACTCCCGGTCCGGGTCGGCAAGCCGGGCTGCTGCAGGAATAAACCCGATCTTGCGGCCCATCGCCTGAAGCACAAGGACCGGATCAGAAGGACATGCGCCCCTATTTTCCTCATCTGCGCACTGGACTATATGGCTCCAGTACCGGGCAACAGAACCGTATCCGGGTGTGTGATCGATAAGCTTAAATTCACTGTCCCCCACATCATTATCGATCGTCTTTGGAATACCGATCGCCACAAGGTCCAGTCCCCTGTCTGCGGCAAGTTTCGCGATCTTATCAGCCGTGTCCATTGAATCGTTACCGCCGTTGTAGAAAAAAAAGCCGATATCATGCGCCTTCATCACTTCGATAACCCGTTCGAAATCCGCTTCCTGATGAGCTTTCAGCTTATACCTGCATGTTCCTATGGCACCGGCTGCGGGTGTTGATCTGAGAAGGGCTATCTCTTCTTTGTCCTGCTTGCTCATGTTGATCAGCTCTTCCGTCAGCACGCCTTCAATACCGTGAAAACCCGCGTAAACCGTACCGAACGTCTCGGGAAACCTGCCGCACGTCTCAACAGCACCCCGAAGAGAACTGTTTATAACGGGCGAAGGGCCTCCTGACTGTGCAATAATAACATTTCTCGGTGCCATGCTTTGCTCCTTATCAAATTTCTCTCAAAATTCATAACTATTCTTGCGTCATTACTTCAAACCCGAGCAGTTCAAGTGTATCCGTCTGAGACTGTTCAGCACTTCCCGGACAGGCAACGACCGAGTGTGTAAATTCCCGCCTGGTCCGGTAATTCCTCCTCAGACTGTCGAATGAAGAACCGATATCATCAGTAATGAGTGCCTTCCTCAAATCCCGGTCGTCATCACGCACGGAATAATTGTAACGGACCGCTTCGAGAATATTCTCTTCGAACGTTCCGCTGAAGCGAACGGAGTATTCCTGTTTCCGGCCCAGGACGTTGCGATAGTCCCATTCAGGTTCAGTATCCGAGTATTCACACGCAGCCAGGTATATTATATACGTGCCCTTCACCTTACCTTCAAATGAATAACCCGCAATATGCGGAGTGCAGATATCCGTCTGCTCGGCTATTTCCGGATTGATATCCGGTTCATTCTCCCACACGTCGCACGCGCAGAATAGAAACCCGTTTTTTTCAAGCTTTTCGGCAAGGGCTGTACTGTCGGCAACGCCTCCCCTGCTTGAGTTTATTAAACCTTTTCCGTCACCCATCCTGCTGAGAAAATCCCTGTCTATCATATGATATGTAGGATACTCTCCTTCTGCTGTAAGAGGAACATGCATTGATACAATATCCGCGTCAAATATCTCATCGATCGCCCGGTATCGGGTATCACCGGTCTTATCTCGCAGCGGCGGATCGTTCAGTATCACGTCCATGCCCAGGGCACAGGCCTTCTCTTCCACCTTTGAACCGACATTGCCCGCGCCGACTATACCCAGCATCCTGCCGTTGAGGGAAAATCCCCTGTCAACTGCCATTTCAAGCAGTACCGCGCATATGTATTCCGACACCGAATTGGCATTACACCCGGGTGCGCTCGCGAATTCGGTGCCCCTGCTCTGTAGATACCCGATATCCACATGGTCCATTCCGATCGTACAGGTTCCTACAAAACCAACATCTGCCGCTTCGAGCAGGGACCTGTCTACCCGGGTCACCGATCTGACGATCAGCATATCAGCGTGCTTAACGTCATCCGCGCACAGAGTCCGTCCGTTTACGAGCTTCACACTGCCCAGTGTGGAAAATGCCTCCTGGGCAAAGGGTATATTCTCATCAGCAACTATGGTATGCATAATCTCAAAAGTAAAATCCGATTATAAGGTGTCGTGTAGTTTATTCGAAATGTACTTATACATTTTTTGCCGCTTCCTGCGGCAAAAAATGTATCTACACTCCCGAATAAGCGTTATATCCGCCGTCAATCGGAAGAACGATGCCCGTCACAAAGCCGGCAGCCTTGTCCGACAGAAGATAGAGCACAGCCCCGACCAACTCCTCCGGTTGCCCGAACCTGTCCATGGGCGTGCCGGCCAGGATCTTTTTGCCCCGTTCCGTAAGTTCGTCATTCTCGTCAAACAGAAGGAAATGGTTCTGGTTGGTATCAAAAAAACCGGGAGCTATTGCATTGACGCGGATATTGACCTTTGCGAAATGGGTTGCCAGCCAAGCTGTAAAATTCGAGATTGCGGCTTTTGCCGCTGAATACGCCCCCACTTTTGTCAGGGGAGCGAACGCGGACATTGAAGAAATATTCAGGATCGTCCCTCCCCCATCTTCACACATGATCTTTGCAAATACCTGGGTCGGAAGCAGGGTGCCAATTATATTGAGGTCAAAGACAAATCTAAACCCCTTGTCATCTAGATTGAAAAAGCTTTTCTCATCCTCAAAAGCTTCTTTCATATTTTCCTGTGTAAGCTGCTCCATTGAGGTAGTCGCTTTGGGATTGTTCCCACCCGCACCGTTTAGAAGGATCGATGGACGGCCAAGAGCCTTTTCGATCTGCTGCGCTGCCCCCTCTATTGAACTTTTATCGAGCACATCGCAGTGAAAGAACTCGGCTTCGCCGCCGTCTCTCTTTATTTCTTCCGCAACCTTTGTTCCGGGCCCATCAGCAATATCAAGGAGGGCGATCTTTGCCCCTGCCCGTGCCAGATACGTTGAAATACAAGAACACAGTATTCCTGCTCCTCCTGTTACCGTGCATACCCTGCCGCTTAGATCGACGCCTATAGGAATATCGTTCATAACTGTCTTTCTCTCTTAAAAAGAACCGGAAATTGTCAATTGAACTTGAATAAAAGGAATTGTTTATTGTAGATAAAATAGGCTAAAGTCAAGGAAAAATTCGGAGGAATTAAGCGGGTTGCCCCTGAACCGCTTCCCCGCCCCGGCCTACCCCCTCTCGCTCCCCTGCTTCCCCTGTTCCTTTGTGAATAATTCCCCGCTTATCATTGAATACAGTCTTTTCAGCTCTTCTCTCTCTTCATCCTTTTCCAATACGGACAGGCCGAGTCGATATATCCTTTTGGCCCTTGCAGGGTCATTAAGGTCGTGAAGAACAATATCGATCATTTCGACATAAGGTTTAGAGTCTTCCGGATGCTCTTCCATTATCTTTTGCAGGTCAGTAATGACTTCTTCAAACTCCCCTCTTTTCCGTTTTGCCTCCAAGATACTGTAGGAGGGCAGCGGTTTATCAGGATGGTCACCCGGAAAGAACAGGTTCCGGCTCGGTTCCGCGATCAGCCGCGCGATAGGCTCCGCTATGAATCCCGCTCCTGCAAATATCAGCATGCAGCCAAAAAAACCGAGTGCACCGGCAAAAAATGCGCTGGCTATATTGAGTGAGCCGAAAAGCATGGCAATCCCTCCGATCACCGCAGGAAAGCCGATGATCCCTCTTTTTCTGAGCTTTTTGAATATATCGGGATAATCACTCACGAGATTTTTTTACCCTGTTTACTGCTTCGGAAGCAGAGATATCCCCCTGTTCGAGAAGATCGAGCACCTCGTTAACATTGTCCCTGTTCTGTGAAGGTTCTATACCCACCTTTTTCAGAAATTCCTCAAACCGCACACGTACCGTGGGGTAGGATATCCCGAGTATCTTCGCCATTTCAGAAAGGTTGCCCCGGGCTTTGAGGAAGAGCATCAGGAAATCTGCATCATCACCGCTCAGAGATAAAAGGGGCTGAATCCCGAAATCCCCATTGACCTCTGTATCGCATGAAGGGCACTGGAGTGTTTTTACACGCATGCTTTCATCGCATACCGGGCAGTTTGAAGGAAACCGTTTCATTACTCCTCCTCCGTTCTATTCTATCCATATACGTACTTTTTCATGATCACCGCCTTCAATATTGACAAGATCGCCTTTTGATCCTGAATCTATCCCGGAAATGATCTCATCAATATGTATCCCCTTCTTTTCCATGTGAGCCAGCTTGCGGTCCGGGATAAATTTCTTAAAAAACTTTAAAAGGCCTATCGGAAGAGTTACATTCACATGCTCATCTTCATCCTTTACTTCAACCTTCAGGAACCTGCCCCCTGAGCCGGCTGAGCTGCCACTTCCCTTTGCAGGAATATTAAGTGCCTCGATCAGCATCTCTGCCTCGTCAGGTTTGAGCTTTCCCTGCTCAACAAGTTTAAGGATTCTTAATATTTCATCCTCCATTTCTATTTCCTTAATTTATGTTTATAATTTATAAATTCCAGTTTATATATTATAAGTTTTAATTATAATCTGTCAAGATAAAAATAAAAATATCTTGACATTTTCCTGTACCGAGTCTATAATCCAACTGAAGCTTCGTCGCGACGGCGAGTTCCTTCAGAATGCCCGCCTCAGCGTTGACATACCATATTTTCCAATAAAAAAGTTTAAGGGGCCCTGACGTGGAACAACGGGTTTCCAAATGCACTCGTAATCCTTTCTTTGCTGAGACACAATGGATCTGCACCAGACAATAGAGGATTATGCCGCTCAACTCGAGAAGGACGGTATCGATCCATGTCACTTCATATCATATGTGCCTCAAGCCGTATCTGCTGTAACCCGCGACATAAACGAGGCAGCTTCCCTGGCCGAAGATCTTGCTGCGCGGCTTAAACACCGGTATGCTGAAGAGTGGCCTGACACATGGAGTGAGCTCGCTTTCTGCGTCATGCCTATAGGCAAGGCGTGTGCCGGCACACCTGTCGGGTTCCGTAGGTGCCTGGACCTGCTGGATGAAATACAGGTCACCTGTATCGCGCATGACATTGACACCGTCGGTCTGCTGCAGCACGGGGTGCCCGCATCTGCGCAGCATGAGGATATCAGCGTGACCGCGTTGACTGCAGCATTGGAAGCAGGTCTTGATCTGGCGAAAAAAGGGGTCGCTCCGCAGCGGTTTTTCGAAATCGGCGTCAGTGCGCTGCTGGCCGTTTCCGGAACCGATGCGGACATCTTTGATCGTATTCTTAAATCCATGTACACGTTCCTGCTGGGGCTGGACGACCGCGGACTCACCGGGCATTACCCCATTCTGTGCGGTGTGGAGAGTATGGCCTCTGTTTTCAGAAATGACCCTGAGGGGTTCATAGCCGGGCTGCAGGATACAGGAGAGCTGTGTGTAGAACTGAAGCAGCATGAGATCTCTCCCTATGCCGTTCTGGAACACGGTGTCTCCGCTTCATTCAAAACAGCTCGGTACTGTCCGGAACTGGTACCGGTCATATTCCCGCTCGCATTGCCTATGGCAGCCCAGGGCGTTGATCCACATGAACTCCTGAGTCTCGGCCTGCCTTCACTCGCCAGTGAGCACCCTGACACGCGCAGCCGCCTTGTTGAACTGGCCATGCAGTTGGCCCAGGACGGAATGGACTCCGGACCATTTTTGGCGTATTTTGCCCCCTGCCTGAGCAACGCTGACACAGACAGCGGTGAAGGAAACTATGAGGCAGTACTGGACGAAGTGAGGCGTCTGCATATTTCCCTGCACCGCGGCGGGTTCCGCAATTTTATGACATTTCAATACGGTTTGCCTGCTGTGTATGAAGGCGGCATCAGGTCACTTACGCAGTTCACGGAAGCAGTCAGCCTGGCTATTGACATTGCCGAAGCAGGTATTGACCCGGGGCCGGTATTTGAACACGGGTATGCCCCTGCATTCGCAAGCCTGACCGATCCGGAAATTCAGCTGCCTTCTGTGCTCAAGGCTGTCCAGAGCCTGATAGCCGAAGGAGTGAACCCGCTTTCGCTTCTGAAATGGGCTGTTCCGGCCCTTTCCGAGCTGACCGATGCGCACATGACGCTTGAACAGCGCTTGCACAGGGTGTGCGACCTGATCATCAGTCTTGAAAAGCGGGATGCAGATTCAAGCAGTCTGCTGGCGTGCGGTATTCGCGACATAGCCCGCAGTGCGCACAAAGAAGCCCGTCTCTTCGATCTGTTTCTTGACAATCTTGAAGGCTTCACAGATATACTGCAGGAACACGGCATTGATCCCCATTACAGTCTGCATCACGGCCTGCCGCGTATTGCAGAGGCCGTGCGTTCTGTACCCGACATTATGAAGGAAGCGATCTTTTTTGCGGAGGATGTAGGGCGTACCGGACTCGATCCCGGTCCCCTTCTGACCCGTGGCATTCCCTGCCTTCTTACCCAATTCAGTGATCATACCGAGATACGGTCCGGACTTCTCACGGAACTTACATCAGTGTGCCGTGCATTCGCTGACAGCAGACTGACACCAATCACACCCCTGGACAAAGTTATCGAAGCTATCGGCAGTGAAAAAGAGATCTCATCTGATGAGTATCGGGCCGTGTTCACATTGATGCGATGTATGGCCGATGAGGGACTGGACGCAACGCCAGCCGTTTGTTTCGGGTATCCTGAAGCATGCAGTCTAGCTGGGGATGATGCGGAACGCCGGACAGCTCTGCTCGACTGTATAGCCGGATTTGTGCGTCAGATCGCTGAGAGTGAACTCGATACAGCCCGCATATGTACCTATGTACTGCCGCGGATCCTGCCCTATGCGAGTAATGATGTGTTTGCTTTCGTGATCAACACACTGCAGAGCCTGCACCGCAGCGGGGACCTGCCGGAATTCGACATGTTCGGTGTGCGTGCCGCATCAATAGCTGCAGGTGGGGACGCTAAGATATTCAAGACCTTTATCACGGACATGGCTACAACGTTCCCTGAAGAACAACGCCAGCATCATGCCCTGGCGCTTAAGCATGGAAGCGAGGATGCGGCCGCGGTCTGTGCCGGCAACACGGCTGTATTCAATCGCATCATGGCACAGATCCGTATCCTTGCTGAGAAGATACTGACGCAGACCCAACTGACTGAGGATGGTCTGGGACAGATCATGTGCGTGGTAAATGCAGCAGCACACGAACACGCTGAGGAGTTCGAACGATGTTTAAAGGAATGGATCCGTGTAACCGCTTCCGGTGCGGTTTCTAACGGCGGGGTGCGGATTGTGGGTCAGATCGAGCGCATGAGCGGCTTCATCCGTGAACAGCCTTATCTGTGGCGTGACCTCCTTCTGCCGTGTATCAGCGGACACGGCGAGCGTGCAACGCGCCTGCTGCAGTTCATCGAAATCCTTCGGGCTGACATCGACAGTCCGGATGCCGTGCTGCTTTTAAAGGCCATCGTGACGCAGAAAGGAGTGCGTGCTACGGATATCATAGAAGGCCTGCTGCACCGAGGACTCTACGACAGCTGCATATCTTCACTCGGTGATGAGAAGGACATGCTTCTTGACTTCCTCGAACGCTTCCCATTGGCTTCGCCGGAATGCTACCGGAACTACAAGGAAATTATGACCGATGAGGACCGTGACCCGGATCAACGTCACGAGGCGGTCGAAAAGCTGAGCGACCAGATCGCTGATCTGGGACAGGCGGTTGTAAGCGGCGAGTTGTCCAAGGAATATATACAGAACTCTCTGCTGTCCGCCGTTCTTTTTTACGTGTTCCCGCCTTCAGCCACCGTTACGCGGAACACCTATATGCGCATGATCCTTGCATACGGTGACCACCCGGAACACGTTGCCGCATGGGAAAAACGGGGCGGTCCGGGTGAAGAGATAATACATATTGCCGCCGGTTCATACCAGATGCGTTCTGGGATCGAGATAGACCTCACGCCGTGGAATTTTATCTGCGAGTCCTTCAAGAAGAACTGGAGCGGCGGAGAAGACACCTATCTCACGCTCGGAAGGGATCTGTTCCAGATTTGGATCGAAGGAACTCTCGGCAAGGCACATATCCGGCAGGAGTTCCTTGCCCGAATTTATTATTTCTACTGCCGTCATCATCCGCCGCTGCCTGCGTCACTGGACCACGCTGAAAACCTGCTCAAATACCGGGAGTTCCTTTCGGATGCCGCACGGGAGATAATACTAAGCGGCCTCAACGCCTATCGCGCCAAGGAGCCGGAACGCTACGCGCGGCAGGCTAAGAATAAAGTTACCCCTCCGGCCAAGATCGGCAAGGGACTGCTTCGCGCAATACACCGTACGGTGAATACGTTCCGTGATAGGACAATCGACCGCGATACGGCCAAGGAGAGGCTTACACGGCAGTTGCGGAACTTCGACCTGACCGAGATGCTCGACAGCATTCTATCGAGTACGCCGGAGGATCTTGATCGTGTTTTGAAGACATTGAAACCGGTGGAAGCAGATGTGGAACTGGGCGAAGAGCATGACCGCGTACTGAGCGACCTGGCCGGCCAGGAGCTGGCTGCAATGGAGCGTGAGCTGTATGGTGACAGCACATCGCCCGGCAAGATCGAATACCGGCAGTCAGAGGGAGGCGCAAGCCTGCCGCTACGCTTTCAGGTCACTAAGCGCAGATGCCATGCTCCTATCGGATATTGCGAAGGCGTGTGCACGGCCAGTGACAAGCAGTTGTGGGAACGACCGGACTTCCTGCAGACCGTTATCTGGGGGCCCGAAAACAGAGCACGCGGCGGCATGCATCTTCTCATCCTTAAGGAGCAGGGCAAGCTGTACCTGTCACTGCCCGGCATCAACCCCTCCCTCGGTCTCCTGAATGAATGCGGGGCTGAAGTCGTATACAATACCATGATTGCATTCGCAAAAATACTTGCCGAACGCTGGAAGCTGGCTGGTGTGTGGATCCCGGCCGATCTGTATATCGCCTCGAACCGTGGACCTATCAAGACAGTCATACGCAATAAGGACTACCCGGTACGTGATATAACCAAACAGCCCTTCAGTTTTTCACCATACGGCTACAGCATTGACCGCGTCTTCGTTATAGCATGACTGTTTAGTACATAAGCTTAAAATCGATAAAGACCCTGTCGTTCCGATCGTATTCACCGAAAAAGCAGTCTTCAGGCCCTTCGAACACGTCAATTCCCGCTTTGATGCTTGCGTGGTCGGAATAGAGATGGGTATAGGAGAGCCTTCCGTAACTTCCTTCCGTATCCATGTTATACACATATAACAGTTCACCCGATGTCTTGAAATTAACCGTATGCGTCACCCTCAGCAGAACCGAGTCCCTGTATATCCTGTTGATATATATCCTGTCATCCTCTTCATCCTTTATTTCCCGCGCGTATTCGAGAGAAACGCTGATATCCTGCTGACCGAACACGTTGTTGAAGGGATATTCAATACCGGCTATGATACTTTCATAGTCTTCATCGCCAACCCCCACAGAATGACCGCTGTCATACATGTTGAAATCAGCATATTCCACATGCAGCCCCGTTTTCCCGATATAGCCTGATATATCAATACCGGTCACCTCCTGTTCTGGATAGATATAATTCAGTTTGATATCCGCTGTTCCGCCCACCGGATCGAGCACCACAGGCTCACCCTCGAACAGCGGTATATTCTCGTAACCCTTGAAATATGAGCAGGCTATATCCCATCCCTTTATGCTGGCTGTATACTTCGCTCCGTACTGGCATTCCCGGAGCGTTACATCCGGTTCGAATGACCTGTCTATTTCCGTAAAACGCACATCAAGGAGTTCCGGCCCGATCCCCGGATAAAAAGGGTTGGGTATCGTATGCGGACTGTGTATGAAGAAGCGTTCCTCAAGATCGGGCAGTATGCTCTGCCTGAAACTGCCGAGGCAGTCTATCTCAAGAGTCTGTGTCCCGGAGGACAGAGACAGTTTCAACCCGGGCACTCCTCTCCTATACGTGTCAAAAGGGTCAACAACATTAAAGGGGGACAGGTTGTCGGTCGGATTGAACAGCACACCGCTTCCCCAGGAGAACATCTGAATACCCGCTCTCAGATAGACATCCTCCAGAAAACCGAAGTCCATGTCAGGCCGTATTTCAAAATAGAGTTCGCGCACAACCGCCTCATTATGCTGATGGTTCTGCGAAAACCGGGATGATGCCTCGATTCCCGCAAACAGAAGGTGATGCGAGACCGGGATGGAGATATCAGCCATAATACGGCAGTGCTTCAGGTTCTCTGTTTCGGAAACAGCATGCTCGCGGTCATAGGTGTAATCGGTCAGTTCAAAGGTCCATTCCGTACTTGAAGTTCGTTCTACGGAATCATCGATCGCGAACGGGTCATATCCCGAAGAAGCCCCGTTTTTTCCTGAAGCGGCTGGATCGGAATAGAGAATGTGACCGAACAGGAAGAATACCATACACCAGAAACCCGAATAGCGTCCGAAGGATATCATCGTTTCCTCGTGATGAATGTCTTGGTGAAAAACTTATCGTCAGGGTCCTCCTTATTGATCCTCATCATATTGAATGTGATGATCGTTTTGACCCCTTTCTTGTTCGTCATCGTCATTTTAAGGTACCTGGACTTTCCGCTATCTCCGATCTCCTGCATATCCTCGGCTTCAAGCTTTTTCAGGTAATCCCCTTCTTTGTCATAGAATTCAATCCGTGTGGCAAGGTGGTTGTCCGTGCGGATCCACAGTATTCTGTGGTGGTATCCCTGTTCCGCTTTCTCCTCTTCAGACACAGGATATGCCTTTATAACGCGGTGATAGACGCTGTTCAGTTTCTCAGTCCTGATATACACGTACCGGTTCAGCTTCGGGGAGATCTTCTCGCGTTTCATATCCTTGTATGTAAACTCAGTACCCATATAGCTTGCCGCCATATTTGCACCGGACAGCCGTTTTATTTTCTTGATTGCGGGAAAATAAAACCAGATATCATCGTCCCGCTCCGCGTGCTCTATCATGAGAAGGGCTGTGTCCCGCACAGCAGGAGGATCCGTAAATATAAGCAGGTATTTTTCCTGGTCCTTGTCATCCGTTTTTGAAAGCCGCTTCAGGTGTCTCGTCTGGGTCTTTCCGTCGGCATCGATAAGCTGCATCGATACATCGGAACGGAAATTTTTAGTTGTCATCTGTTTGTAGTTCTTTTTCATGACCCCGTATCCCTGTTTCTCAGCTTTGGTCATTGCGCGTGCTTTTCTCCTCGAGCTGTCGGAATGCACGGACTGAAATAATATCGCTATACAGATAAGCACTGCAATTTTTAATTTCATTATCTGATCCTTTCATCAGCATATGACGGACGGACAAAGGCAGCATCCTTTTCATCAACCCCGGGCGCTGAAGTCCTTTTCCGCAGATTGACCGCTTTCAGAAGCAGAGGAGTGATAAACAGGTCTCCCAGCAGGGCCGCTCCTATGGTGAAGGAATTAAGAATGCCCATATGGCTTATGGATTTAAACGAGGCAAATCCCATGACGCCGAAACCTGCCATGAGAACAAGTGATGTCTGGATAAGAGGCCTGCCCACCTGACTGTGCGTCGCAAAGACCGCTTCAGTATGATCGGAACCCGCGTTCCTGTTGATCTTATATCTCAACATGTAATGGATCGTATCATCAACCGCAATCCCCAGTCCGAGTGAAAAGACAACAACAGTGCCGACCCTGAGCGGAATGCCGGCCACTCCCATGAAACCCAGGGCTGCTGCTGCAGGAAGAAGATTCGGTATGACCGTAATGACACCCATCCTGACAGACTTAAGCGTCACCATCATCAGCAGTGACACGAATACAAACGCCCAGCAGATAGAGCGGCCGAGATCGCTTACCATCCGGTCCATTGCCGAGTGCAGAAGGTACGATTCCGATGTCACATTCACCTTCATATTCCCGGACGGGAATACATTCGCACCCAGATTCTCCACCCTGTCTTTGAGAGCGAGATACGGTTCTGCCCCGACATCGTATACTCGTGAAACAATACGTGCCCATGTCCGGTCCGCGGAGAGCAGGCTGTTGATCTCTCTCCTTCCTTCAGGAGAGAACGAATAGAACAGGATGAACTGCTCAGCAGCTTCAGGTGAATCAGGAACCGTATACTGTTCCGCACGCCCTCCCTGTGCCGATCGGTTCATGAGTTTGAGATAATCAACGAAACTCCACGTTTCGATCGTTTCAGGCTGATCTTCGAGATAGGCTGTTATTGAATCGATTCTGTTCATGATATCAGGCTCAATAAGCTTCCGTCCGTCTTTCGCTTTAATACTCACTTCAAATCCGATAAAACCGGCAAGATTCTCCATGGCCCGTATGTTTCGTTTTGTCGGGCTCTCTTCAGAAAGTTCACTGACAGCGCGGCTTTCCACCCTGAGTTCCGTTATTCCCCATGCGGAAACAGCCAGGAAGACTCCGAATATAACAAGGACCCGTACAGGATGCGCAGTAACTGCAGCAGCGATCCTGCTGAGCAGTCCGTTCATCATGCCTTGTTTCATTGTACGGCTGCGCCACTCGGGAACAGTCCGTATGAAGCTCAGGAACAGCGTCAGACTTACAAGCGAGACACTATAGGTTACCATAATAGACAAGGCCATATACAGGCCGAAACGGGAAATCGTGCCGATCCTCGCAAAATAGAGCGAGAAAAAACCACCCGCTGTGGTCAGGCTTGTCATGAGGCAGGCAAACCCCTGTGTTGCCACCATGTCTGCAACTGCTTTCCTGCTGGAATCCTGGTCGTTTCCGGGAACGCGCGACCGGTAGAATCCTGTAATCATGTACACGGCATCAGAGGTCCCTACAACCAGTATCATGGTGATGATCACAGAGCCGATTATGTCTATCATCCCCCCGCAGAGCTGTATCACTCCGAGAGAGCACACTGCAGCCAGGGCAAGCGACGTCAGCGCGAGAAGCATGTCCCTGACTGAACGGAAGGAAACATAGAACATCACACCGATCGCAATAACCGCGAGAATATTAAAAACGATACGGTCCCGGTTGAGTATACGGGAATAATCTCTCTCTACAACATTGGTCCCGGTTATAAAGCATGTATATCCCTGCGACAACCCCTTTTGTACGGTACGCTCTATTTCACCGATAAGCGTGCGCCTGTCTTCGACAGTCATCGTGCGGACGAGCCCGGGACCTGAGCGGGCGAGGTGGTCAGCCGCTGATTCACGTTCCGCTTCATCGTCAGACGCCAGCTTTGCTATGATTTGTTCCGTTTCGCTCTCAGGGAGGTTCAGTGCCTTCTTCAGACGTTTCGGCCTGAGAAGAAGCTGACGCGCAGCGAACTCACGCTCCTCCCTGTTCCCATCCCTGATTTCAGCAAGGAGACGCTCAATTTCAGGTGCGGCAGACCTGCCTACGATGTCCTCTGTCTGCACAATAACGGCTGTATATTTCCCGTCCTTTGACAGCATTCTGCCTCTGAATAATTCATACGCCATTGCCCTGCGCCTGAGTGTCTGTTCTTCAGCTTTAGTCTCCGGAAGGTCCTCCAGGAATTCAACAACATCAAGATCCTCACCCTTACCCTTTATGTACCGTATATTCGCCAAGCTTTTCACAGAAGCCACGTAGGGAAGTTTCTCAAGCTTGTACGTTATTTCGGAAAGGGACTTGAGGAACAGGGGGCTGAATATATTCTCACCCGTGACCGCGACAGCTATCATATCGTTTATATTCTCAAATTCCGCGGCAAATGCATCAGAAAACTCGATCTCAGGATCGCCTGAAAGATAGAGGGTTTCGAATGAAAGGTCCTCTTTCAGTTTTGATGCCCTCCACCCGCAGAATACAAAAGCGGCAATAAGGATAACGGCTGTTGCCAATCTGTGTCTGACAATCAGGTTCCCTATAGTTTTCACTCTAAGCCCTTTTCACTGCCGGAGTCCGGGCATTGAACTCCTCGACTATCGTCTGTATTTTTTCACTGTCCGCGGTCATGAACATGCTCCTGTTCTCCTGCCTGAGCTCACGGGGCGAACGGCCTGTCCGTCTCCCGAACATGAGGAGAGAATCGTTCGAACCTGTGAGTATGCCCCTCTTCTCAAGTTCGGATGTCACCCACTGGGCTGATGACACCATGTCGCCGTAGTTCCGTCCGCTTATAGAATACGGAAGCGGATCCCACATGGGGGGAGGCATCAGAAACCGCACCTGATACGACATCATTGTCCTGTATATGTCCCCGATGAACTCGATCTCATATTTTTCAGGATGCTCGT
>Ga0272441_10000254_pt1 | contig 121836 bp, 117 predicted proteins | sample SSMProp6N_FD_193582 | JGI IMG/M metagenome (GOLD analysis project Ga0272441, IMG submission 193582) | Marine sediment archaeal communities from Little Sippewissett salt marsh, Falmouth, MA, United States - SSM-Prop-6N | ecosystem: Environmental > Aquatic > Marine > Wetlands > Sediment ...
CTACCGAACCGCGCGATCAATTCCTGCACGTCGGATGCGGCAAGCTGTCCGATGGTGATGATCCCCATGCCGTTCAAGACCGAGGCGGTCTTGTTCCCGATGCCCGGGATTTTTCCGACCGGCATCGGGGAGAGAAAATCCGCCACCCCATCGGGCCTCACCACCGTCAGGCTATCCGGTTTCTGGTAATCGGATGCAATTTTTGCCACGGTTTTTCCCGGTCCGATGCCGATCGAACAGGTGATGCCTTCCGCGGCCCTGATCTCCTCCTTTATGACGCGTGCGCATTCCTCGGCGGCTTCGTAATTTCCGAGGCCGCTGACATCCAGGTATGCTTCGTCGATGCTCACCTGCTGGAACGATTCGGCGTACTTTCTGAGAATGCCCATGACTCTCGCCGATACCGTACGGTAGAGGGGAAAATTGACCGGCAGGAACACCGCATGCGGGCAGAGCTGGTAGGCTTTTGAGATGGGCATGGCCGAATGGATGCCATATTTCCGTGCTTCATACGAGCAGGTGCTCACCACCCCGCGCCCCTGCCCCTGTTGTGGATCCGCTCCCACCACCACCGGTTTACCCTTTAGTTCCGGATGCTCCCGCATTTCGACCGAGGCGAAGAAACTGTCCATATCAACATGCAGAATGATTCTGCCCGGTGGAGGGGTATCGTGTTCGTTGAGTTCTTCCATGCGGTCCGGCATCGCTTCATGGTAATTGAGCTCTGGTGTGCCTTTATGTATTTCTGCATGCGGTGAATGTGGAGTGCGGGAACCACCCCCCGGCGGAAGATGCCTGACGTGCGGTCTATGCACGCGACAGCGCGAGTTCGACGAGGGAGAACCAGCCCTCTTCATCGGAAAACCAGCGCGAAATTTCGAGTCCTGCATTCGAACATAATACCCTGGCACTTTCCGGGGTGAATTTCCTGCTGATCTCCGTGTGGATTGTCTCCCCCGCCGCAAGTTCGACGCAGAGATCGATATCGGCAATGGTCGCCGTCACCGGCTCTCGCGCCTGCAGGTGCATCTCAACCTGCTCATTCTCCTCGTCATAGAATGCCAGGTGGTCGAATAGTGCGGGATTGAAGTCTGCATGCAGGTGGCGGTTGACCACATTGAGGATGTTCTTATTGAACGCGCTCGTGACGCCCCGGGAATCATTATACGCTGCATTGAGACGGTGCGGCTCTTTGACCATATCGAGCCCGAGGAGGAAACGGTCGTCGGGCGCCATGATCGCCTGCACGTTCCTGAGCAGGCGCAACGCTTCCGGCTCCGGGAAATTTCCAATCGTGCTTCCAAAGAGAAGGAATAGTCTCCGGTTTCCTCCCGGGAGCAAATGAAGGTGAATGGTAAAATCTGCCACGTATCCCACGATAGCCAATTGGGGAAATTGCCCTATGATTTCTCTGGATGCCTTGACAAGTGCGTCTTTGCTCACATCAAGGGGAATGTACCTGAGATGCGCACCCCTGGTTCCGTTCGCTGCCTGAAGGAGGCGGCAGATCTTCCAGTGCGAACCCGATCCCATCTCGACGAGATCCCCGCGTGTGAAGGACGCCATGATCGTGCGTGCGTGCTCCTCGAGGATCTTCATCTCCGTACGGGTGAGGTAGTATTCCGGGAGGGTGCAAATCCGGTCAAATAGACGTGACCCTCGTGCGTCGTAGAAATATTTTGAGGGAAGGTGTTTCTGTCCGGCGGTCAGACCTTCGCGCACATCCCGTGCCAGACTTTCGGTGAACTCCACCGTCAGGTGGTTGTGCAGCTCAACCTGTGATTGAAATTCGCTCGGTTGAAGCATCATCTCTAACATATTACTCCTATTATATTAACGACAGACAGAAAACTGTATTAACACCTTCTGGTTGTTCACCACATCATCGAACAGACGAAGGGCCTGCTCGATCTCCTCTTCGGTGGTGTGCATCCCGAGAGAGATCCGTATCGAGCAGTGCACCTCCTCTTTGGTCAGTCCCATGGCGAGGAGTACATGCGAGGGGGTGGGAGAACCGGAGTGGCAGGCGGATCCGGAAGAGATGGAGATGCCTTTCTGGTCGAGGGCGAGCACCACCGATTCGCCACGAAGATCCGGCAGGGTCATGTTGACGGTATTCGGCAGCCGCTCTGTCGCATGGCCGTTGATGCGGGCGTCCGGAACCATCTCAAGAATTCCGGCCTCAAGCCGATCCCGAAGCGAGTGGATCCGTGCCATATCGCCAAGGTGCTGGCGGGCGAGTTCTGCCGCCCTGCCGAGCCCCACGATGCCGATGAGGTTTTCTGTGCCCGCCCTGAGATGGCGTTCTTGCTCCCCTCCATGGATGAGCGGGTCGATTGCAATGCCCTTTCCCATGTACAGGGCGCCGATCCCTTTCGGCCCGTAGATTTTATGGCCTGATAGCGTGAGAAAATCCACTCCCAGCGCTTCTACGTTTATGGGCAGCTTTCCAATGGCCTGGGTGGCATCGGTGTGGAAATAGGTGCCGTGCGATCGGGCAATGCCAGCGAGCTCCGGAATGGGCTGGATCGATCCGGTCTCATTGTTCGCATACATGATGCTGACCAGCAGCGTCTCGGGGGTTATCGCCGCCTCGAGATCTTCGGGGCGTACCCGCCCTTCACGATCGACCGGGAGGTAGGTCACCTGAAAGCCCGCGGTTTCCAGCCATTTGCACGGCTCGATGACCGACGAGTGTTCAATGGAGGAGGTGATAATGTGCGGTCTTTCCTCCCGGTGTGCGAACGCCAGGCCCTTGATCACGAAGTTGTTCGCCTCCGTGCAGCACCCGGTGAAGGTGATCCGCTTTGCGGTGCAGTTGAGCAGCTGGGCGATGCTCCGGCGCGCACCTTCCATGGCGGTTTTAGCCTCCCTGCCCTCCCGGTAGATGCTGGAGGGATTCCCGAACTTTCCCTCCATCCACGGCATCATCGCCTGTGCGACCTCGGGAGCGATGGGGGTGGTGGCATTGTGGTCGAGATAGATTCGCCGGAAGGGTTGCTCGAATTCTCCGGAGATGCCGGCAGCCGCATGCGCAGACGACCCCTCACCGCTGCCGATCGCCACGCGGCCGGCGTCGTCTCCGGCCTTTCGCACATCACAGAGCAGTGCCTTGTAGACGGGGAATCCGGATATTGGATCGTAGCGCTCGAGGTCGGTCAACTCGTTGACGTTGCCCTCCCGCCATGCTTTCGGTGCCTGGTGGCAGCCCCCCCCCATGTTCGCCTCGATCGTTCCCTGCATGAGGTCATCGGTGACAATCGCCCGGAGAGGTACCTGGCCGCGTGCCGATATGACCACCACACGATCCCCGTGCCGGATGCCCCGCGCTTCTGCATCCTGCGTGTTGATGCTCACCGTGGGTTCAGGGCGCTCTTTTAAGAAGCTTTTGATGCTGTGGTGCTGGGCATGGAAGTCGGTCGTCACCCGGGCACCTGAATTGAATACCAGCGGGAATGTTTCCGCAAGATCAGGGCGGGATCGCGGGCTTTCCTGCGGTTCCGTGTACACTGGAAGGGGATCGTAGCCGTATTCCTCAAGTATGGTGGAATAGATCTCGAATTTACCCGTGGGCGTGTCGAATCCGGGGGCCCCATCGGGCCGCAAAAGGCCCTTTTCCCATTTCCTGTACTGCATCATCTCCACCGGCGATTGCACCCGCCCGCCCGCCGCTCTCACCTCTTCGAGGGAAAAGCCAGATCCATTCAGGACATGGCGGAGCAGTTCCTCCTCGTTCTGGGGAAAGAGGTGGCCGTATCCAAGCCTTCGTGCGAGTTCTCCCATGATGAAGACATCAGGGCGGGATTCTCCCCGGGGTTCGATTACGCGTTCTCGAATCCGGAAGACGGGCCCGTAGGTCATGTACGACTCGGTCTCAAAGAGCGTGGATGCCGGCAGCACGATGTCGGCATAGGCTGCATCGGCGGTGAGGTGGCGGTCCACACAGACCATAAAATCAATGTTGTTGAGCGTTTCCCGCCAAATCGGTGTTTGAGGCCAGGAAGTCAGCAGAGATCCCGCCTGCACGATGAGGGCCCGTATTTTGTAGGGTTTTCCTTCGAGCACTGATTCCGGGAGGGCGATTGCATGCGATTCTTTGCGATAATGGGTGTAGACAGGAAAGCGGTCGGTGCCGAGCGCCTTCTTCATGTCAGGATTGGCAAGGTACTCGGCACGGTTGATGGGGAAGTGATCTCCCTGCATGGTGAAGCAGCGTCCGCCCGGCACGTCCAGCTGGCCTGCGAGCGCCCAGAGGACAATCGTAGCCCGTATTGCCTGGACACCGCTGTCACTGTATTCCAGGCCGCTGTACATTGCGGTGGTTGCGCCATCCGCCGATGCAATGCGTCGTGCGAGCGATACAACGGTATCTGCGGGGACGCCGGTGATATGTTCCACGATCTCGGGCCGGTAGTGCTGCACATAGTTGGAAAACTCCTCGAACCCATGGGTCCAGTCCCTGACAAAGGCTTCGTCGTAGAGCTCCTCCTCGATAAGGACGTTGCAGAGCCCCAGCGCCAGTGCCCCGTCCGTTCCCGGGCGAATGGGGACCCATTCCGCATCGCAGAGATCGACGGTCTTGGTTTTTCGTGGATCGATGACCACGACCTCCGCACCCCGGGCTTTGGCCTCCAGTATCCTGCGAAGCGTGATGGGGGGAAAGTCGGTGGCAGGATTGGTGCCCCAGACCAGAATAAGGTCGGCATGTTCGTAATCGGAATAGGTATTGATGTGCATGCGTCCCATGGTGACGTGGGGGGCGATCATGGCGAAGGATACATAGCAGAGTGCCCCGACGCCCATGGTATTGGGAGAGCCGAATGGAAACAGCACACTCGATGCAGAAGAGACTGCAACATCCTTCGGCTGGAATATATCGCAAAACGAGAGCTCAAAACTGCCAGAACCCGTGTAGATCGCCACTGCTTCCGGGCCGTACTGCTCCTTGATGTCGTTGAGCTTCGATACGATGGTATCGTATGCCTCATCCCAGGAGATGCGCTCGAATGCGAATGTTCCTTTCGGCCCGATCCGTTTGAGGGGGGAGAGCACCCGGTCCTCGGAATAGACTATCTCGGCCGAGTGCTCGCCGAGGTTGCAGACAATGCCAAGGTCGGCATCCTCATCCGCATGCACCCGCACGATCCTGCCCTCATCGTCATACGTCACGATTATCCCGCATCCTGCCGAGCATATCCCGCAGAGTGCACGACGCTCTCGTGTTCCAGACCCTGTCTCCTTTTCTCTTTCGTTCACGTCAACCACATGCCCTCGGGGTTTCAGGATACCAAAAATAAACTGCATTTTATAAAAATGTCCCCGCACGATGCAGGGAAGGATTCCCGCATACCTGCCCCGGTTCGTCGCCTCTTTGGGGAGGATTGCAATGTTCCTTCCAACCACAGTGCGCGGGGATGCCTGGATCGGCCATTCCTTTCTGATGGTGATGCATGATGCCCGCAACCCCCTGTCACCAGCCAGCGACCGGCCTGTGGGGGACAGGCCATCCTTTTCGAACAAGAGCTGCCGGGCATCCTTCGCAGCGATGAGAGACCCGCGAACGTTCTTCACAACGCTCATGTGGTGCCCCGGAGAATGGTACATGCAGCACCATGATGGCCATTGTTCCCTACGACGAGAAGTATGCAGATGATTTTGCGCACCTCGTGGCAGCATTCAGGGAGTTCAATACAGATGGATTCTGCGAACCTTTCAGGCCGGACATCGCTCATCGGGAATATCGTGAGCGCATCGAGCGTATGCGCACCGATGAAACCTGCGAACTCCTGTTGCTCCTCGACGGCGACCGTGCGGTGGGATTCCTCCAGCTGGCCGTGCTCGATCAGCCTCCCTTCAGGACGCCGGTGAAGGAAAAGGTGGGATGCATCGATGCGGTCTTTCTTCTGCCGGGGTACCGGGGACGGGGATGGGGAAAGAGACTCTTCGAGGAGGGCGAACGCCACCTCATCAAACGGGGAATCAGCCATATCGATCTCGATGTGACGGTGTTCAACCGGCTTGCATGTTCGTGGTATGAGCAGATGGGGTACAAGGTGCAGCACATCAAGATGTCAAAAAAGCTCCGATAGAATGAATTTATCGTGCGAGGAAAGTATTTTTTCAGTGCATTGTGTCGAATACCCCGCGGCACGGTTCCCGCTGTTCGCCAAGGGAGGGACGAATGGATATCATTGTGCTATCGGTGTTGATTGGAATCGGGCTTGCGATGGACTGTTTTGCCGTCTCTCTCTCCGCAGGTGCGGCGTATCCGACCGAACACCTGAAAATCGGTGCTGTATACGCCTTTTCATTCGGGTTTTTCCAGTGTGCGATGTGCCTTCTGGGGTGGTTTCTCGGTGTGGGGTTCGCCTCCCACATCTCGGCCTACGATCACTGGATCGCGTTCTTCCTGCTCCTGATCATCGGCGTGAAGATGATACGGGAGGGGCTTTCAGAGGAGCCGCCGCAGCCGGAGAGGCAGGCGCTCGCCGCGCTGACCTTGCTGAGTCTCGCAGTTGCCACGAGCATTGATGCACTTGCTGTGGGCATCAGTTTCGCGGTGCTCGATCTCTCTCCGTATATCCCTGCAGTGATCATAGCCCTCGTATCCCTTATTTTTTCATTTGCAGGCGTTATGTCCGGCAAGCAGCTGGCACGACTGATCGGCAGCAGGGCGGATATTCTCGGCGGTATCATCCTCATCCTGCTGGGTGCGAGAGTGCTTGCCGAACACACAGCAATTCTCTGAATCCTTGATCAGGGAACGAGGATTCAGTCCACACGGCCATTTTTCAATCGGTCCGTAATATTCATGTGGGCAGGGATGCATCCCTCCCCATGGTGCACGTCCATGCCGCGGGCCGGAGCGAGAAGAATATCCGGGCGGCATTTCTCCTCAACCTCATCTTCACCATCATCGAGGTGGCAGGGGGGGTATATACGGGGAGCCTGGCCATCACCGCAGACGCCCTCCACGACCTGGGTGATTCATTTTCTCTCGGCCTGGCGTGGTTTTTCGAGCGAATCGCGCAAAAAAAGCCCTCGCCACTCTTCTCCTATGGCTACCGGCGGTTCTCGCTCCTGGCAGCACTCATCAACGCCCTGGTGCTGATCGGCGGGTCGATCCTCATCCTCTCTGCGGCAGTTCCGCGGTTGTTTTCCCCGGGAATCCCCGATGCTCTGGGGATGCTCCTGCTCTCGCTTTTGGGTATCACGGTCAATGGTGTGGCCGCGTACCGGATGCGGGGCGGGAAAACCCTCAACGAGCAGGTGGTTGCCTGGCACCTCCTCGAGGACGTGCTCGGCTGGGCGGCCGTGCTGGCGGTGAGCATCGTCCTGCTGTTCAGGGATATCCCATGGCTGGATCCCGCACTTTCCATCATGATCACGCTGTTCGTGCTCTGGAATGTCATCCGTAATCTGCGCCGGACGCTGGTGATCTTTCTGCAGGGCGTACCCCCGTCCATATCCATCGATGCGGTGGAAGAGGCACTCACCGCGCTTCCCGGGGTCTGCGAGCTGCACGACACCCACATCTGGTCGCTCGACGGTGAGCACAACATCCTCACCGCCCACGTGGTGATCGATGCCGGCAGCGCCCAGGAAGCGATCCGGGAGATCAAGTGCAAGGTGAAAGAGCGTGCGGCGGAACTGGGGATCAGCCACGCCACCATCGAGATCGAACTGGAGGGAGAGGTGTGCACGCTGCCGGAGTATTACTGAGGTTCCCTCTTCAGCATATTGCCTTATTGGGCTGTTACCTGTGGGGACTTCAGGGGATGATCTCGCAGCTGTTGAACTTATCGTGGTCGAAGTCTTGAAGCGTGATGGTGTTGCACCCGATAAGCCGCTGCACCTCCGGCAGCACTTTTTTCAGGGCCCGGTGGAGGTGTGCGATGCTGCTACAGACCAGGTTCCTTCCCTCTTCCGGCCATGGCTTTGCGACGTTGGCGTACAGGCACCTGCCGCCGCAGAAATCCCGAATCTTACAGCCGGTGCAGGGTGCACCGACATCCACGCGGGGGAGGCGTTGGGGATCGGCGTTAGCGATGTGGCCGACGCAGTAGTCCTTCATGCCCGCCATGATGGGGCAGGGCAGGATGCTGCCGTCGGTCATGATGCTGTAATCCGAGTGGCCGCAGCCGCACCGAAGCAGGCTGGGGCGCTTGAGAAGCATGTCCTGCATGGTGTCGAGGAAGGGGTAGATGCACCCTACTTTCCCTTCCACCCGCATTGTCTCGACCCATTCTGCTACGAGCCGGGTGATCCCCGGGTTGTAGCTCTCCGCCAGCCACTGCCCGAAATCCCGCCGGTTATAGTCGTACCAGAAGTTTGCGTCGAGCTGCCAGTGGATTGATGCGAACGAGAAATGATCGTTGTCTGCGAGGAAGTGGACGGCACCGACTATGTCCGTCTCCTCGGTCACGGTCATCCTGGCGATGATCTCGCCTGAAAACCCGTCATCCCTGATTTTTCTGAGATTTTCCGTGACCTGTGCAAACGTCCCCGCACCCCGGTGCCGGTCGGTGAGCGCCTCAGGCCCGTCGATGGAGACGAGGATCGAGGAAAAGCGATCGATCACCTCGGGCTCGAGGGTGTGCAGGAGGGTGCCGTTGGTATGGATGCCGAGCCCGTTTACCGGCGCATTGACGGCGATCTCGGCGACGAGGTCGCTGCGCATCAGAGGTTCGCCACCGTAGAAGGTGAGGGAAGCGTCCGGATCTTTTGCCAGGAAGGCGTACAGGACGTCGAGATCGACCTCCATGTCGACGGGTAGACCGGGATCGACGGCGATCTCCGGAGTTACCTGTTCCGGTTCGGGAACTTCGAACATCCGTCCCCTGCAATACGAGCAGCAGAGATTGCAATTGTCGGTGACAACGAGGTGGAAGTGCACGATAATCTGCAGAAATGTTCGAAAACCGAGACGATAAAGTGCGATGATCTGTGTATCGAAAAAGCGGCAAATCCGGCGAATTCAGCCATTCGATAGCCGATGGGGCGCTTCCCGGAGACGGGGGAGCGCCGGAAAAAATAATTGGTACTATTTCAGCCTTTGAGCTTTCCGATCTCTTCCTCGACCTCCTCGTAGCCCTCCTGGTAGAAGCCCTCCTCGTCGGGGGCGAGCTCCTTGAGGAGCCTGAGGAATTCACCTGCGTGGACCTTCTCCTCGTCGGCGATGTCGTTGAGCACAACCTTTGCCAGCTCGTTGTCGATGGACTCGGCGAGCTGCACATAGAGCTGGATGGCCTCATACTCTGCGGCGACCATGTAGCGAATCGCACGGATAAGCTCTTCATGGGTCAGTTTCCTGTCGCTGGCCAATCCGGAAAACGGAGATGCAAATTCAGGCATTTGTATAACACTCCTGGTAATATGGATCTGGATTTGGGGGAGGGGGTAGAAATGATGTTGGTGGTGGGGGAGTGCGGGAGGGCACTTCTGAGGATGGGGAGGAGAATAATCGCTTGTTGGCCTACATCGCCGGCTGGCTGCGACACATCCGGAACGGCTCGGCGGCGGATGTGGTCCGAGCGGCCGGTGAAGCGTAGCGGGCGGCGGACTGGTTGATGGGGGTTGGATGAAGACTGTCTCCCCTTTTTTCTTTATCAGTCGGTATTGCTCGCTCGTTGAACTCGCTTCGCAAAACCTCCCTTGATTTTCTCGCTGTATTGGTAAAAGACGCCCTCCCGAACCTCATCTTCGATTCGGCTCGTGACGGCTACATTAAACCACGCCGCTCTCGCAGACTGCTAAAGCAGACTGCTTGCGGCTGAGTACTGGTGTGGTGCGAACGCCGCCAGGAATATCAGGTCTGCCGGCCTTGCCGGCACCGCTCCCTCTAGTCGCTGACCAGATAATCCGGGCGGCTGGTGGGTGCAGGAAAAACCGCGAAAGAAGTGCGAGGGGTCACTCTTGGATACGGGTGTACAATGATCCGGAAGTTATCTAAATCGACCACATACCTTATACTTTACTTTTTCCTGAATTTGTCGATATGCCCTAAAATACTGTTTTGTCTAACTTTCATCCTTTTTTTATTCAGGGAAAAAAAGGTATCGGCATGAGTCCCTCCCTTTGAATGTAACTTGCATATTTTTGTCTTACATGTGTAATATGTGGTGGTAATATTCGTCCGATCCGCTGTTCTTTCAAATCAGCGAATTTGATAATCTTAAGATCTTCAAAATTAAATTTTACAACAACTACTTTGCCATTTCTATTTTGGATAAATGGAACGATCGCATAATTATGTTGTTCTTTAAAGTTATGGTACTTTTTCACAAAAGATTTTTTAAATTCTCTATTACTTATTGTGTTTCCATGTATCAAATATAATGAAACATTGTCTACAGTCTCATTCTCTTTCTCATTCTCTTTTCGAAGGATACAATCACAATTTGGACGCAGATTGAGGTAAAATTTTTTACTATCATCATCTCTAATAAATAAATCTCCAGCAGCAACGAAATTCTTTGAAAGATCTTTATTTGGGATATATCGTTCACCACAAATCACTTTGTTTACATGATCTGGTGACTGCTTGGGACCTTCATCTTTGAAATATTCAGGATTAAAAGCAAATTTCTCTCCCATTCGCGAAAATAAATTTCTCGATAAAAGATTGCCTAACTCGATACCGGGATCGCTTGAATCCAATTGGTAAGTATTGTAGAAGATTACTGGCCATGAAGGATTTAATGAAAATAAGTGCCAAGAAAGTTCATTCACTGACTGTTTTAAAATCATATTCCAAAATAAAATAGTATAGACAGATGGAGTTTTTTCCAACCATTCATCAATAACTTGAAAAAGTTGATTTTCAATTAAATTTGCTTTCTGTTTAATGAAAATATATTTTAATAGACATTCAATTTTTTCATCTCCCAATTCCTTCCAACATTCTCTTAATTTTTCAGTAATAAACGTTTCATCATCATTGCTAAAAATAAAAACCGGCCCAAAAAAATGGTGCTGCAAATTTAAAATAAAATCTGCAATTTCTTTGAATTTTTCTTGACGTAGATTAGGAGGTATCCCAATGATATCAATGCCTTCAATTGTATTATCTCCATCAGGTTCTATCTTTGGAATTGATAACAATTCCCAATCAATAACCACAAAACTTGCACTTGAAAAATGTGCCATTTCATCTATTTCAGGAATATCATACCTTTCAATAATCGGGATGGATTTTGATCTAAATTGTGCTTCAATCTGATAAATTGGGTCATCTCTATCCGGAGATTCTGGATTTAGGGCATCGTCAATAATCAATGCAGGTCCTTTTACCAGTGATGCAAAAACCATTATCTCTCCCCCTCAGCGACAAAGCTAACAACAAAATTTGCTCCCTCTAGCACATTTTCAGATTTTGTATCAGCCAATTCGATGGAATAATCATTTCTTTCTAGCAATTGTCTGGCGATATATAAGCCCAAACCCTTGCCCTCTTCACCTTTCCCAGAATAAAAGGCTTCAAAGATGTATGGTCTGTCATCGTCATCTATCCCAGGTCCATTATCGGAAAAAATTAACATACCCTGATTCCCATCAAGAGTAATTATTATCATTTTATTCTTTTTTTCAATCAAAGAAAGCCAAAAAACCGCATTGTCAATAAGGTTGAGAAATAGTTGAAGCAGGATCGCATCAGAGGTTTTTGCAATGAGGGGAGAGCCTTTTTCTTCAATAATAAGCTCTATTTTTTCCTTCTTGAGTGATCGTCGGTAGATGTTGACAACCTTATCAAGCATATCCTTAACTTTGATATTTTTCCGCCTTCTCTTTGAAGATCTGAATAACAGTTGGATATCACTTAACTGAGAATTAATAAATGAAGTCATCCCTTTTATTTTATTCAATTCTTCGAGGAAAACTTCTCGATTGAAATCATCATGCATAACCAATAAAATTTGATCATCGAGACTTTTCAAAACCTTACCCATTAATAAAGAAATATCATGTGAGGCTACTTCAACAGATAGGCCAATACTGGCAAGATCTTCGGTTTTTTCGGCTCTCTCTGTTAGATACTTCCTTTCAGTCTTGTATACTGTTTCTGCTTTGGAAACGAGAGCGAGGGTTTTGTTATCGTTATTTTTACGAAGTTGATCTTTTATTTCATCAAAATTTTGAGTGAGTTGTTCTGTTCTGAAAATATCATGAGCTTTCTTATCTTTTAGATTTATTTTATATTGTTCATATGGTTTTTTTCTTATGTAAGCAAGAAGAATTCTGATCGCACCAATAAAAACATCTGTTGATTCATCTTGTTCAATTAATCCTTCTCTGTTTGTTTTATCCTTTAAATGAGGGTTATTTGATTTGGAAATTTCTACACATCCAACAGTTTGATCATTGCTTAAAAAATCACCTGCTTTCCACGTACCTCTTGTTTTATCAGTCTGGAGCCAGTCATCATCAGGATCACCATACGGAAAAACTCTGATATTATCGCGATATAGATATACCCTATGACTTTTTACTAGTTTCTTTTCATGGTCGTTCAAGTGATGACTTGCTAGAGCATCTTTGGTCAGATCAAAAATATAAAATGAGAATTTAAAGGGACCACAATTGGGGTATCGAGGAATGTTATTTTCAACAGAAAATCTACCCTTAAAATCCCTTAATGCAGTTATTTCAGTATCATCAAAGTTTAAAATTCTCTGCTCACCATTAAGTTTAAATCTATATTCATGATTGATATCATCATAATGTCCTTCAGTAATTTTAAAAACTGAAGAGTTTTCAACAAGATCTAATAATTCTTTTTTCGAGTCTTTAGAAGATTTTCGTAGTTTATTATTTACAATAATTTCTACTGGGAATTCAGTAATCTCTGAAAAAATTGGATTGAGTTTGGAAATATCGATCAGAACATTATCCAATTTATTTTCTGTCCACTTGCCTTTTAAATCTGATATCTCTATTCTTGTTCCATTATTTTTACGAGGTTCTGACCAATTTATTCTAGAAATATTATTACCTTCCACAAAAACTTCAGGAACTCTCGGTAATAATGAAATATCAATTTCATCCAAGTAAATCGTATCTGATTTCCCATTTTTTTTCAGGAACTCGTCATCATAACAGGAAAGGTCGAAATCAATAATATATTCAAGATCTCCTCCCTCTGGACGAGTGATAATTTCTATTTTTCTCCCAATTTTTAGTGTCGCAAAACGCCCAATACCTTTTTCTCCCTGAACAACTCTTCCATGCTTTGTTTTTTTAGGATTTGCCACGTCTTCAGCATATTTAATCGACGTGGCTGGATTCATCCAAGAGTTTTTTATGACATCGAGAGTCATTCCCTCGCCATTATCTTCGATAATGATTTTCGATTCTGGTAGTATTTCTAAAAATTCACCAAAATTTTCAAAAATGATGAATGCGTTGTCCGCATCTGCATCATATGCATTTTTTATTAGTTCTACGAGAGCAATTCGTTCATTTTTAATCAGCTGCTCGCCAAGCATTGTCAAAAGCCGAGCATAGGGGCGTATTTTCAATTTTTCTTCACATTTCTCACTCATATTTTCTCCCAATGACGATATACTCTTCAGCGTAAATCTTCCGACTATTCTTATCATTTGTAAATCTGCCAATTTCATCTCTGTGAGGTGGAAGATTCTTATTAGAAATTTTTCTACGGACTATATCAATATCCGAAAAACCTGATTTTTTCATTGATTCAATCAGATGCAGAGCGTTATTCATCTTAACTCCTTTAAACTCGGTATTTCCAATTACAAATAAAGCCATTCCATTATTATTGAGGATTTTATAGCACTTTTTTACACTTTTTTGCATATCAAGATAATATCTTGCTGCTGCTCTGGCCTTTTTTTTATCGACATTCCATAATTGGAAAACAATATTTTCTCCCGTATTATTGAGATTTTTTATATCATTGTTAAAATCATTTGAACGGAATAAACTACCAATAGTCCCCTTTCGAAGAGATGTATAGTCTTCAGTGTATCCAAGCCATAATGTTGAGAGTTGATGGAGATCAGCATATTCATAAGATGTTACATATGGCGGACTTGTGATGAGAAGATCGACAAACGGTTTATGGAAATTCCTCTCCAAGAAGCTAACCGTTTCAATTTTAACTTGATTTCGTGGTGACAAATCATTTGTTAGATTTGCCTCTCTCATAAATTTGAACTGATATTTAAACGCTTTAATAACTTCAGCAGGTTTTTTGTTTGGATCGGTTTGTGGTTTTATTGATTTAGTAAGCCAGAAAGAAGTTCCTTTTAAAATATTTGAGAATGCGCAAAGGAAAAACTTGAGATAGTGGCTCCTTGGAGGAACGGTGGATTCAATAGCTGTTTTGAGACGAATTAGATCTTGAATTTGGTTTTCAGAATACCAGTAAGTTATTCGCTCATTTATCGAGTAATGTTCGAGATTAACATCACTAGATTCATACAGCTTAAGGATATCTTCAAAATATTTTAACAGTGTTTCATCTTTGTATTTTTTACTTTTAACTTGTGCAATAAGGGTTGCAACAGGATTGATATCACATCCCCAAAATTTTTTATTATTGCGGCAAGCTTCATATGAAGTAGTTCCACAACCACAGAAAACATCGGCTACAGTTTTAACTGAGATGTTCCTTTCCTCTGCGTATTGTATTGCTTTTGTTGTAATAAATGCAGGAAATTTTGCAGGATAGGCATGGATACGATGCATCTTATGTTCAATTTCGTAACCAACATTCCAAAATTCGTCAACAGGTATTAAATCAAAGTTCACCCTTAAACCGTTCCCAGCCAACTCCATTGATTCACCTGTTTTCACTTAGATATATATATTAAAACGTGAAATTCCTCAGTTTTAAAGGTTTTCAATTTAACTGCTTATAAAGGCATTTATCTAATAATTTCATAGGATTGGTTCACTTTTTACAGTCAGAGAGCTGCAAATCCAGATCTTACTGCTCGTTGAATTCTGGGGGCGATAAGTAGGACAACCCTGATGAGCGATGAGTATATCGTGAAAAAGAGTATCTCTCTGCGAATTTGAGGATAACGCGGGGATTATACTGCGTTCCGATATCCTGCTTTAAGAAATATAGTATTTAAGCCCTCCACCGGAATAAAGATATAAATACTGCACCACCGGAGGACACCACCTGCTTGTCCTCTGATAATGTCGAAAGGTTTTGGTAATAATGACTGCGATAGATTCCGGGTATCGGGCGGATATTGAACATTTTTACACTCTCCTCAACCAACTACGCAAAGAACAAGGCGGGTATCGCTATCTTCGCGACTGCACATCCTGGACCGGCTGGCCGGATCGTGGTGTCTACTTCTTCTTTGAGCACGGTGAGACCCGCACAAACAGCGAAGATCTTCGTGTCGTCCGGGTTGGCACTCATGCAGTCTCCAGGCCGTCGAAGTCAACACTATGGCAACGGCTCCAGCAGCATAGAGGGAACCCGAAAGGCGGGAGTCATCGCGGCTCGGTCTTCCGCCTGCATGTCGGCGGTGCCCTGCTCGCCCAGGGTGGGTTCCCGGATGAGATAAGCATTACATGGCGACGTGGGAATTCTGCCGGCAGTGACGAGGTACGGAAGGCCGAACGCCCGCTTGAACAGGCAGTGAGTGCATACATCGGTAACATGCCGTTCCTCGTACTTGCCGCCGACGACACACCCGGACCCGCAAGCATCCGTGGTTATATTGAGCAGAATGCGATCGCTCTCCTCTCTAACATCAGAAACAATGTCGTCGGCCATCCCTCCTTGACATGGCTTGGCCATCAGTGCCCTCATGCGATGGTCAGGGCTTCAGGCCTTTGGAATGTGAATTATGTTGATAACGATTACGATCCTGCGTTTCTCAACCGAATGGAGATGCTTGTCGAAGACCATTTGAGAAAGTGAAGGCGTAGATCAGACCGGTGGGGGTGAAGCCCAGCCTTCAAGTGACGCTACAAATTGAGCAGCATCCTTTGCATCAAGTGAGCCTGTAATGTAATAATTGCCAGGATGGACTGAATCCGGCACCGCCGACCCTGAGAAGAAAGATGGGAGTGCGGCCCGAATTTCCGCCTCGTTCACCCCGTAGATTGCAGCAAGCGAAAATATGTAAATTCGTACTTTGACAGCACCAGGCACCTGCTGTGATCGTGGAAGAAGTGCGATCAGATCGATTGCTTCTGTGCCTGGGTAACCGATACGGTTCGGGCCAAAAAATGCGGTCTTGGTCTTCTGGTCGTCGCGGTTCTGCCCAAAAACATGGGTCAATCCCTCAGTCAGAACAGAGTAGCTTTCTCCAGCACCATTCCTTATCGCCGCCTCCCTGAGAGCTCCCTCGGCTTTGGGGTTCCGGATCGGAGTCCGTACATGGCTCTGACTCCGTACGCCGCGCTTGCGATTGCTATTCTCTTCCGACTCATACCGACAAGCATCGATATCGCCAAGAATTGCATCGAGATCATAGACCCGGATCTCCGCTTCGCCTTCGGCGATTTTGTATCGGAATCCGAGTTCATCTATTGGTCGCAGGCTGTTGTCGTCGGTTAAACATTCTGTGATCTTTCTTTCACCCATGCGCCAGTACATTCCTGTCCGGTATTTCTCCGTGATTCTCCGGCGGACAAACGTCGCGGTTGCAAAGACCGGGCAGCCCCATTGACGTGAGGCGTTCGGTAAGATCTTTCGTGTGAAATCTGCAACACCACTAAGGCCCTGGCCTTCCTTGTTTGAGTAGAAGAAATGAACCAGATTCAACACCACATCAATGCCCGGGTTAGTGAGACGGCGGTTGGCAATTCCCTTGATGTCGTAGCAGACAGCGAGGAAAAACCTGTGCCCATTCAGGGTGAAAGTCCGGTCATAGCCCTGCTCAAGGGCTAGATGATCCGGTGCCGAAATCACTTTTCCCTCAATATCGCCCTGCGAACGGTGGAACTTCCTGCCGAGGGCAAGCAGCCCGGACCTACCGACGGCGAGTCCGAGCTGGTCTCGGTCGAATCGTTCTGGTGTCATTAATCCATCGATACCTAAGCAGAGTATCATCTCACTCGGGTAATTCGCAAGATGATCCCGGATTCGTGAAGTTACGGTCTCCAAGATGTCTTTCGCAGGTGCTCTGTCGGTATGAAACCAGCCTCCCGGAAAGAGTATGATACAGTCGCCCTGGATAGTCGACGCTAGCCGGTCAGCGATTGCGAGTAAACATGTAAGACGATCTTCGTTCTTCTCGACGTTCTTATCTGTGCAGGATTCAAGCGTTACTGTTGCAAGGAAGGTGGCCATGGTTCCTCCTCTAATAGGCGATGCGAGAGGGGAGAAAATAGCATTGCCGGTTTATATGTCAAGCTTTCTTTGAGCCTGTCTAGGATTATTCTGCAGAATTAAAATAAAATTCAAAATTCTGATAAGATTATCTCAATGAACTGATGTTACCATTCGCCATCTCCATTATCTTCTTCTCAAACATTTTATCAAACACCGCCTGCATCACATCGGGGTCGGATGCGATGTCCTGTTTCGCGTCCTCCATCGATGCCGCTGCGTCCTCTGTCAGGGATAATCCGCAGATTGAACAGTAACTTGAAGTCGGGGCATTGATGGTGTGGCAGTTTTTGCACTGCCGGGGCTCGAGGCGGGTGGGTTTGTCCTCATCGGCGGTGGCGATCCCGTAACTCCGGAGCATCTCGCTGTCGATGTCTTTCCCGGCCAGGTGAGCGTAGGTCTGAAACATCGAGGTGTTGATTGTCCCCCACATCATCAGTTTGATCACGCTTTCGGAGACGCCGTCCTTAATCAGGTGGGTGATACGGGAGTGGCGGAAGATATGCGGCGTGATATATTTCTTGACTCCTGCTTTTTTTGCAATGCGCTGCAGCTGCTTTTCGACGGTGTTATGGATCAGTGGCTTATTCCACCGATTTATGAAGACAAGGTGGTCTCCCTCAGGCTCAAACGGATAGTCATTTTTCCACGATGAGATGTGTTCGGTAGCCATGATCAGGCGGATATAGCGGGGTTTGCCGGTTTTGAAATCGACATTGACCACGTAGCCGTACTTGTCGGCGACGAGATCGCCCCAGGTCATCAGAGCCAGTTCTCCGATTCTAAATCCTCCCTCATAAAGCATCATGATAGTAGCCCGCTCCACACTCCGGGTGCAGGCCTTCATCATCGCCGCGACCTCCTCGGGGGTGAGGATATCAGCAGCGGTCTTGGTCATAGCGACTCGAGGTGGTGTTTTGATACGCCTGAGCTTCTTCTCATCGGATGGTTGTGTAGTCGTTCTCGATCATCCAGAAATAACTGCTTGAGGACCGTGACATAGTCACGAATGGTATTCTTGGCAAATGGTCTGCCACGCGAATTCTTTGCACTCCGGAGAGTGATAATCGCCCGGTTGATGTCGGCATTTGTGTTCTCGGCAAAAGGTCCGATGTATCGGCGCCAGCCTACAAGTGTGTAGGTTAACTTGTGGATCCGGCTGAAACCAAGATTATTGCATGACTGTGAATCAGCGATAAACTCCAGGATCAGGTCGGCATCCCGCTGAACTAATCTATTGGTTATGAGGCCTTTTTTAATCGAATTCTCTGCATAGAGTGGATCGATTTGGTGAAAATTGCTGTCCGACCGAGTCGGAGCTGTTTGTTGTGCGTGCCATACAATGAAGTTTGAAATAACACTATAAAAACAAAGTACAGATTTGTAATTTAAGTCAGGATGCTGATATGGGGATTCGAACCCCAGTCGCAGGAGTGAGAGTCCTGCATGATTGGCCGGACTACACTATATCAGCAAGGATTTGTGCCTTACAATATTGGCCGCGCTGCTACATAAACCTGATGGTTTTGCGTCCTTTCCGGGCCCGATCGGGCGCTCCGAAGAGCATTCCGGCAGAGGAAGGGGCGCAAAGAGTGTGGTATGTGAGGTGGCGGAGGGGGAATATGGTGGCATATGGCGCGGTGGGGTTGCGGCTGCCGCTTGCTCGCCGGTGCAGAATACCGCGGCCCCATTGTGGTTGCCGAAGTTGGCGGCGCTGTGCCAGACGTCACAGCATCGCACAGCGCCGCTTATCCCTGCGGTATGACCGCTACAGTCATGCATAAGTAGCCCCCCGCCCCACGTATATAACCAAACCATGAGCAGCATCGAGGATCAGATACGGGAGATCGAGGACGAGATCAAGAATACTCCCTACAATAAGGCGACGTCAAAGCATATCGGGCGGCTGAAGGCGAAACTCGCCAAAATCAAGGACGATGCCGTGGCGCGTGCGATGGCCTCGTGCGGCGGCGGTGAAGGCTATTCGGTCCGCAAGTCGGGCGACGGGACGGTGGTGCTGGTCGGGTTTCCCTCGGTCGGAAAGAGTACGCTGCTCAACCAGCTCACCAACCAGGAGAGCGAAACCGCGGCCTACGCCTTCACCACCGTCACCGTGGTTCCCGGCGCCATGGAGCACCGCGGGGCCAACATCCAGATCCTCGATATCCCCGGGCTGATCGCCGGTGCGGCGATGGGCAAGGGACGGGGAAAGGAGGTCATCGCCGTGGTGCGCGGCGCCGACATGATCCTCATCCTTGCCGACGTCTTCAGCCAGGAGCACGTCGACGTCCTGATCAAGGAGCTCTATGATGCGGGAATCCGCATCAACAGGGAAAGGCCCGACATCACCATCAAGAAATCCGGCATGGGTGGAGTCCGTGCCAATTCGGTGGGGAAAAGCGGCCTTGATGATGATGAAATCCGCTCCATCCTCGCGGAGAACAAGACCATGAACGCCGACGTGCTCATTCGCGGCAAGGTGACCCAGGAGGACTTCATCGATGCCATGTTCGGCAACCGTATTTACGTCCCGGCGTTCATCGCGGTCAATAAGGTGGACCTCGTCGATGGGGAGACGAGGAGAGCCATCGAAAAGGATCTGGCTGACCGCTATGGCACGGCACCCATTATGGTCTCAGCGGTGAGCGGCTACCACATCGAGGAGTTGAAAGACGCCATCTATGAGCAGCTCGGCTTCATCCGCATCTTTCTCAAGCCCGCAGGGGGAAAGGCGGACCTGGAAGAACCGCTCATCGTGCGCACTCCGGCAACCGTGGAGGGGGTGTGCAACAAGCTGCACCGCGAATTCGTGGAAAAATTCCGCTACGCCAAGGTCTGGGGCAGCTCGGTCAAGCACGACGCACAAAGGGTAGGCCTGCCCCACACGCTGCACGACGGCGATATCCTGAGCATCGTCACCCGTGCGTGAGGGTGAGCACCTCTTTTATCACACCGATCGGCGCATCGGTTTTGAATCCCGTCCCCGCGTGATGGGTCCGGGATGCGGCAAAGCCCCTCTCTCGCAGTCGCTGGAGAAGGGTGGCGATATCCGGTGGGGAGACACGCCACTGCTTTGTCAGGCGGTGGTAATCGTAGAAACTCGACGTATCGAGTTCGTGTTCGCAGGTCTCGATCAGGCGTTGGAGTTGTGCTTTTTTCCCGAGCTCCTTCCCGTTCAGGTGGTCCTTCATGGAGGCGAGCAGGGTGCGGTCGCTGACCGTACCGAGCCAGAGGGGGCCGATAGGCTGGAGCACCGATGCACACTCGGGGCATATGTGGGTGCGGGCCACGAGCCCGTGCTCTTCGATCCGGTTGGGACATTTCGGGCACTGGTGCACGAACCCGATGCGGGCGAGAGTGCGGTCTGCGGCCTCTGCGCCGTTCGAAAGAAGCAGGTGCAGCCTGACAAAATGCTCCCGTGCAAAGCAGAAGAGGGGCTCGACTCCCCGGTCATACTTCACCACCTCGCGGGCGGCGAAGCCCAGCAGGATGCGAAGCCCGACCTCGCTGTGGTATTCGGTGTTCATGGGCCGGGCGAAGTAGCGGCGCATGCCTGCCCTGAGGTGCGCCCCGCAGAGCGGTGCCGTGTCGGTGGCGGTGATGAAGAGATAGCGTGATGCGCTGCGGGCGGCGGCATCGACGAAATACGCGGGTGTCCCGAAGGGGTCGATGTCCACTGCATCGAAGCGCCTTCCCGAGAGCAGGACATTGACATCGGCCTGGGTGATCTGCACCAGCTCTCCATATTCCTCCGCGTTCTGCTCGATCAGGTCGACTGCATCCGAATTCCGGTCGTTGATGGTCACCGGGACGCCGCATTCGTTGGCGATGCGCAGGCCCCGGACGCCGGTCGCCCCCATAGCATCGAGGTAGCGGTCCGGTTTGAGGATTGAGACGAGAAGCACGGTCGCATCCCGGTTGAGCTCCATCCGCGTATTAAAGAATACCGCGGTGCTCGCCGGGGGAAACGTGTGGGTCGGATCCTGACGCGGTGCAAAAAATGAAGTCGTTCCTTCCCGTATTCGTTCAAGATCCATTGCACCATTGAGGTGTATGTTCGACAACCTTATACCTTATCCTGTGGAAAATTATTAGCACCTTTGAGGGCTTGTGGCCTAGTCAGGATAGGGCGTTAGCCTCCTAAGCTAATGGTCGGGGGTTCAAATCCCCCCAAGCCCGTCTTTTATGTATCCATTTCTGCATCCTGCCTATTTCCGAACGATGACGCCTCTTTTCCGTAACCTGCTGGTGTGTGGATGAGCGGTCGTATGTGGTTTGTGGAGCTGTGGTGGGCACAAGGGCTGCAGGAATACTGTGCGGTTCCGGGGAAATTCACGAAAGAAATAAAAAATGTTTAAAATAATATATTAATAAATTATATATTTTATGCCTGCAACGAACTGCTGGTGAGAGGATACCTGTGATACCCCCCTCAGTGCAGTGCCCCCATTCAGTAGCTGCGATGTTCGCCCGATTCTGTTCATTTCTGGATAGTGATCTGATGATGAAGGGTGAAGCCGCGGCCGGGGTTCTCGCGTTGCACTGCATCACTGCGGGGTATGCCGAATTCTCTCATATGAATCTGGAGGAGTGATGATGGGGAGTCTTCGAACCAGTATATCAATGGTGGTCGTTGCGGCGATTATTCTGTCAGGTCTTGTGACCGGCCCCGTGTCCGGTACAGAGTTTTCCTTCCTGTTTCCCCTATGCGACGGGGGGGAATCCTCTTCGCTGGGTCGGTTCCTGATCCTTGAAGAAGGGCCGCTGATCGGGAACGACACGATCGAGGCGACGAATGCCGAGGGACCTGTGGAGCCGGCCGAATCGCCCAAGCCTGCCGAAGGGCCTGATTTTGCCGTTTCCAATCTTCGTGTGCCTGCATCGGTCAATGAGCAATCGCCCTATGAGGTCTCCTTCGACGTGGAAAACCTGGGTGATTCCTATGAAGAGGATATCCGCTGGGAGGTCCAGTATCGCGGGGCTATTCTTGATGCATTCGAGTATGGAGCAATTGAAGGGCTTGAAGGAGGCCAGAAAGTGTCGATAACCGTGGAACTGATGGCGGATGTGCTCATGGACGCACGCGATGAGGGATCGGTGAGCGTTATGGTGGATCCCGATGAATCCACCGGAGACGCGGATTATGGCAACAATGCTGCGCAGCAAGCCTGCGAGATTGTCGGGATGCCCGAGTTTTCGCTGACGGATCTTTTCGCCCCGCTGGATGTTATTGAGGGTGGATTGGTGGATATTGACTTTACTATCGGCAATTACGGATCGGGCTTTGGGGGCGATGTCGAGTGGGAAGTGGTAATTCAATCCAACGACAATGCGAGAGATGATGTGGTACTAACCGGTGCCCTGAGCGGCCTCGGGGAAGATGAAGAGGAGCGGGTCATCGCATCATGGAATACAGAACCGGGTGATGCGGGGGAGTATGTGATCTCTGCGGTTGTCACCACCCCTGATGACGAATTCGATGATAATGAGGAAATTCGCGACCTCAGAGTGGTGGCGGACGGCGATCTTCCTGATATTGCGCTTGTCGATCCCCATATCCCCGAGACATTGCAGCCCGGTGTGGAGTTCCCCGTGGAATTCACCGTCGAGAACCTCGGTGCGGACTGTGCTGAGGATATTCAGTATGATATCATGTACTATGATGAACGAACGGGCGAGGATATCTGGCATGGTGACGTGATCCACGGGCTTGCCCATGGGGAATCGGTGCAGATCACCGATTACTGGACGGAGTATCATGAGGGTGAGTACTCGATTGGGATCGATATCGACATCGATGACCGAATAGAAGAACTGAATGAGTATAACAACCGACACGGCATAAGCTATCACCTCCCGCCGGGCATAGCCTGTTTATATGCATATGGAGGCAAGGTGCCGGCCACAACTCCTGTTGTTGCGGGGGATACGGTCCCGATATCCTTTTCTGTGTTCAATGTGGGTGAGGATTACGACGGTGTTATTGACTGGTGCATTCGGTTCTACAACGACAATTCCGATGAGGATGAGCTATCCGGGACGATTGAGGGGATCCTATGCGACGAAACAAAGGATGTTGATACCTCATGGGAGGTTCCACAGGGCTGGAAGGGTGAGTACCATACGGTTCTGGACCTCAATCCCAATGAAAGGCCCGAATATGTATTTGAACCCTGGCAAAATACCGGTACGGTTACCATAATCGGAACGGATCCTGAGGATTCGGAGATCCAATCGGACTCCTCCACGACAGAAAAAAGCACCACCGATACCGACGTGTGCACCAGTTGCGCTGCAAAAGGTGAGGAAGATACTGATAATGAAAATGCAGATCAGGAATCTTCTGTTGATAGCGGTGAGTCTTCTTCCGGCGAATCCTCCACTGAGACGATCGCTTCGGAGGATTCTGATGACGCGGCTGCTCAGGATACCGGCGGTAACGCGGAGGCTGCATCATCAGGCCATTCATCCCACCTTGTGGAAGCGGAAATGTCAGCTGTTCAAGGCAATATGTCGGGAGTGGAGCCGGAAGGCGATGGGATGTCTCCAGCTCCGGACAATATCACGGTTGACCAGCTGGATTCAGAATTCAATACATCCTCAAACTCTTCGATTCTCGAACGAAACGCGAGCGGGATGTCCGGGGATGGTGCCCAGACCGATGCGTGGGCTGATGTGTGGAATGCACTCGCTGAGGGTGATATCTGGTCATTCATATCGGACCTCTACGTTCTGCTTATGAACGGCACCGTTTCCTGCGCTACGCCGATCGGAGCAGGTCACTAGATAATACACTTTTTTATTGTACATCAATCAAGCATATAGATAGACGCAATGCGCTATCAGGAATCCCTATTCATTGTACCGCGAAAAATGGCCCGTTTGTATATGTTCAGGGACAGGACAACGACAATCATGAAGCAATAACCATGCAACCCGCTGGCTTTTTCAACATCATCCGCCCGCTCAATGCATTTGTGGCCGGATTCGCGGTCCTCCTCGGATACCTGATTGCCGCAGGAACCATTGCGTCGGAGGCATTCATTCTCGTTCCGATCGTGTTCTTTGCCACCGCCGGAGGGAACGTGATCAATGACTACTATGACCGTGAGATCGACCGCATCAATCGCCCGGGCCGCCCCATCCCCTCGGGTGCGGTCACGCCGAGTGCGGCGCTCGTCTATAGCGGTGTCCTTTTCCTTGCCGCCATCGGCCTGAGCACGCGCACTAACACGCTCTGTTTTGCACTGGCGGTGTTCAACTCGCTGCTTCTCTGGGCCTATGCAGCATCGCTCAAGAAGGTCTCTCTCGTGGGCAACCTTGCCGTCTCGTATCTTGCCGCGAGCATCTTTCTCTTCGGCGGGGCTCTGACCGGCATCGACGGTCTTTTCCAGAACGTGCCTCTCGCGGGGATCGTGGTGCTCGCCATGCTCTCGCGGGAACTCCTGAAGGATGCGGAGGATGTAGAGGGGGACGCCGAGGGAGGGGCGCGCACCCTGCCGATGATCGTTGGCATCCGCACGACCGCTGCGATTGCCCTCGCCGCCGCTCTCGGCGCGGTGATCATGAGCTATCTGCCGCTCATGCGCTGGTGGGGCGTTCCCTATCTCGCGGCCATCACCGTTGCGGATCTGGCCATCCTCGCCGGGGCGCTCCGTGGATTTCGGTGTGATACCCCGGCATGCATCCGCTCCTCTTCTGCCACCGGACTGATAAAAGGGGGGATGTTTGCCGCGCTCGCGGTATTCATCGCTGCAGCCGTTCTGATCTGAGTGCCCGTGATGCATGCGGGCCCTCCGCGGTGTGATGTTGAAACTTTAATATGCGACAGAGTGCGAGATTTATAGAATGAAAATATATCGGCATGGGGATACCTGCATCGCGCCGAAAGGCTCATTTTTTGATGGCAATGTGAAAATCGAGGGCAATTTGATTTTGCCTCCCGAGACCCATGTGTGGGGGCGCCTCGATGTGGGAGGGACGCTCGAACTGGGGCCCTATTCCACGGTGGGGGGAGGCGTCACCTGCCAGAATGCGGTCATCGGCAAAGGCGCCAAAATCAAAGGTGGCGTTCACGCCCTTGAAAACATCACCGTCTGCGACGAGGTACGCGTCCGCAGCCTGATCGCCGGGGGAGATATCACCCTGCGTCCCGGCGTGACCGTCGGCGAGGTGAAAAGCGACGAGACCATCTTTGTGTACGGAAAAATCAAAAGCGGGAAATTAACCGGACGAAACGTCAAGGTGCTCGGCAACTAAAGGTTCCTCAATCCCTATGCCGGCAACCTCGAGGACATCGTGCCAGTCTACGAGGGTTTCCACGCACCCGTCTTTTAAGGTGACCACGCCCATCGCCACCAGCCCGATGCGGTCGGTCATCTCGAACCCCTCTTTTACCTCCATCAGGCAACCAACCCCGATGATCCCCTCGGGTCGGTATTTTTTCACGATGCGTTTGATGAAGGTGGAACCCGGCACGATGAAGACCCGGTAGCCCATCGATTCCAGATTGTCGATCGAATTCCCTATTCCGCATTGTCCGCAGCGCCTGCATACCAGCCCTTCCGGGGTGAGGTGGGCGGGGCACCGCGCTGAACGCAGGCATTGCGGGAGGAATATTGCCCTTTTTTCGGGGGGGATATCCCCGAACGCCTTCATGTTCATGGTATTGTGGAGGCGGATGAAAAACAGGGTGAGTTCTTTGTCATCAAGTCCGCAGAATTTGCAGATCGCCTTGACCGTCCCCTCCATCATCACGAGTCCGGATGCCATGAGGCGGGGGAAATAAAACCTGCCGTTTTTAATGGAAAAAAGGGCCACCGTGACAATAATCGACGCAAAAAGGAGCGCCCCGATGGCGAGAAAGACCGCCAGCTCCCCGATAACCACCATCAATTGGTTCCAGAGAATCGAATCAAAAAGCATTCTTGGTTAGTCCATTCGATGTGAGGCATTAAATAGTTCGCCGTATCCCGCGCATGTTCTCGAGGGCGAGCGGAGGGTGAAACACGCCCCGCTCGGTGATTACTGCACTCACCAATTCGAGGGGGGTGGCATCGAATGCGTAGTTGCGAGCCTCCACACCATCGGGCAGCAGCTGCCGGTCGCCGCACCATGCAATCTCCTCGCGCGCGCGCAGCTCGATGACCACGTCTTCCTCCGAGGATGCCGCATCGATGGTGGAGTAGGGCGCGGCAACATAGAAGGGGATGCCATGGTGGTGGGCGCAGACGGCGTGCATGTAGGTGCCGATTTTGTTGAACACTGCATCGCGTGTCACCCGGTCTGCACCGACCAGCACTGCATCGATCCGCCCTCTTCGCATGAGGTGGGCTGCCGCGGAGTCCGGGATCACACGGACATCGATCCCCTCCTGCGCAAGTTCCCATGCGGTGAGCCTCGAGCCCTGAAAGAGGGGGCGGGTCTCGCAGGCGATCACCGAGACCTGCTTTCCCGATGCCACCGCCGACCTGATCACGCCGAGCGCCGTTCCCCACCGTACGCAGGCGAGCGCCCCCGCGTTGCAGTGGGTGAGCACGGTGCAGGTATCGGGGAGCAGGGCGGCACCGTGCTCCCCGATTTTTTTGCAGAGATCCACGTCCTCTGCGGCGATCGCAATAGCCTCACGTACCGCCGTTTCTCTCGCCTGTTCGGGTGAGGAGGAGGCCATAATGCGGGAGAGAACCCGGTCGACACCCCAGGCGAGATTGACGGCGGTGGGCCGGGTCTGTGTGAGGAGCGCTGCGGCACTGGAGGCATCCTGCTGCAGTGCCCGGAGATCCCGCGCAGCGCTCCTTTGCACGGCGAGTGCCACCCCGAAGGCGCCCGCAACGCCCAGTGCCGGCGCACCGCGAATCTCCAGCCTGCGGATCGCCTGCGCAAGGCGTTCGATATCCCCGCACCGGACCACCCTGCATTCCCCGGGGAGCAGGGTCTGGTCGATAAACTCGATGGTGTCGGTCTCCCGGTCCCATGTGATGGTGTCGCGGAGCATTGCGCTCACGCCGAATGAACCGCGTCGGTGAATGCGCGCATGGCAGCCGCCTCTCCCTGGGCAACGCTGTCGGGGATGTCTTTGGGGGCGTTCGCCGCTCCGGCAACGTAGATGCCCGGTTTGATGGTCGCCACCGGGTCGAGCCTGCGATCTGATCCGCCCAAAAATCCATTGTCGTCACGTTCAATTCCCAGGCCCAGGGCAAGCGCTTCGAAGTCCGCCGGCGGTTCCAGGCCGACGGAGAGGACCACCAGGTCGGGGTGAAGCAGGTGTATTTTGCTGGTTTCCGTATCTTCCACCGGGAGATCAAGACCATCCTGGCCTTCCCGCACCTCCCCGGGCAGCCCGCGGAGGAAGGTGACGCCCATCGCCTCTGCACGGTCGTAGAATTCCTGGTACCCCTTGCCGTAGGCGCGGATGTCCATGTAGCAGATGGTGACGTCGATCGAGGGGTCTTTTTCCTTGATGAGGATGGCGTTTTTGATGGCGTACATGCAGCAGACGCAGGAGCACCACGGGCGGTCAAGAGAGGTGTCCCGCGATCCCACGCACTGGATGAATATCACGCTGCGGGGCTTTTTTCCGTTGCTGAGGCGGCTGAGCGTACCTGCAGTCGGACCGCTGGCGTTGATCATGCGCTCGAATTCGAGGCTGGTGATCACATCCGGAACGGTCAGATAACTGAGCTGGGGTTTGCCGCATGCGTTGAAGACGTCGTAGCCGGCGGTCACCACAATGCTGGCCACGTTGAGCGTCAGGGGTGTTTCCTTCTCTTCTCTCAGGATTGCGTCCCTGCCGCAGATATCATAGCAGAGGCCGCAGTCGATACAGTGAACGTCATCCCGGACCACCACGTCGGGGACCACCTGCGGGTGGGCCTTGTAGATCGCTTTTCTGACCCCTATCCCCGCATCGAACCGGTTGTAGACCTCCACAGGACAGATCTGGATGCAGTCGCCGCACCCGTTGCATAGTTCCTCGTCAACGAAACGGGGTTTTTTGACCATATGCACGGTGAAATTCCCGACCTCGCCTTCGATGCATTCCACCTCGCTCATCGTGTGGATGGTGATCAGGGGGTGCCGGGAGACATCCACCATCTTCGGGCTGAGGATGCACATCGAACAGTCATTGGTGGGAAAGGTCTTGTCCAGCTGCGCCATGTGCCCGCCGATGGTGGGTTCACGTTCGATGAGATGCACATGCACCCCATGATCGGCCAGGTCGAGTGCGGCCTGAATTCCGGCGACACCCGCCCCGATGACCGCCACGTCCTTCACGTCCGGTATCCTCCTGCAAGTTCGATGTAGCTCAATGCGTTCTTCTCAATCTGTTCATCCTGCTCATTCGTGGTATTCCGTACCACCTTTGCCGGTACCCCCAGCACCACCGAATGTGGGGGAATACTCGCGTGCTCGGTCACCACCGCCCCGGCGCCGATGATGGAATGATGGCCCACCTGCGCCCCGTTCATGACGATGGCACCCATGCCCACGAGCACACGGTCCTCAACGGTGCACCCGTGGAGAATCGCGCTGTGGCCCACCGAGACATAGCTCCCAATATGCACCGGATACCCGGTGGTGGTATGCACGACCGCATTGTCCTGGATATTGCTTCCCCTGCCGATATGGATCCGGTCTTTGTCCGCCCTGACGACCGCACCGAACCAGATGCTGACGTCGCCGCCGAGCGCCACATCGCCCGTGATCGTGGCATTGGGGGCAAGAAACAGGGGGGATGGGGGAGTTTCACCGGCATTCATAATAGTATATGAGTTTAATCTCTCCATCCAATGAAAGTTATGGTAGGGGGCACCTTTGATCCCCTTCATGATGGGCATAAAAAATTGATCGACCGTTCATTCTCCCTCGCCGGCGAGGAAGGCACGGTTATCGTCGGCCTGACCACCGATGCATTCGCGGGAAAAAAGAGCCATGCCATCACTCCCTACGAGCAGCGGCGGGAGGAGCTGGTCACCTACATCAAATCCTCCAATTTTTCTGCGGACTGGGTCATCGAGCCCCTCAACGATCGCTACGGGTCCTCCCTCGATGCGGACTTCGATGCGCTGGTGGTCAGCGAGGAAACCCTCCCCGTGGCGCTGGATATCAACAGAAAACGCGCAGAACGCGGGAAAAAGAAGGTGGATATCCACCAGGTGTCCTGCGTGCTGGCCGATGACGGCCGCTGGATCTCGAGCACTCGGATCTACCGCGGCGAGATCGACCGCCACGGCCACCTGATCAGATGATGTGGCGGGCGATGTCCCGCGTGATAAGGTTGTCGCAGTAATAGCAGCGAAGGCCCTTCTCGACCACCTCAAACCGGCTCTCGATGGGCTCGTCGGTGTTGGAGATGCACCCGGGATTGGGGCACCGCACCACGCCGATGAGGACTGAGGGTATTTCCACCCCTTTCTTCTCCACCACGCGGTACTCCCTGATGATATTGATGGTTGCCCGGGGAGCGATGAGGGCGATGCGGTCGACCTCTTCCGTCATCAGCTCCCGGTTCTCGATCTTCACGATGTCTTTTCGGCGCATGTCCCTGCTCACCACATTCGTGGCGATAGAGAGGCGTTCGCTCGTCGTTCCGGTAATACCCAGGATTTTAAGCACGTTCAGGGCTTCTCCTGCGGTGATGTGGTCGATCACCGTCCCGTTTTTGATGGGGCTGACGAGCAGCTGGCGGGGAGGTGCCTCGTTCACTGCATCACCTCCCTGAGCATGGCCATCCTCACCGGGATGCCGTTGCGCGCCTGTTCGAAGTACCGGGCATAGGGGAGGCTGTCCACGGCAGGGTCGATCTCGCCCGCACGGGGCAGGGGGTGGAGCACGATCAGGCGGTCTTTCACGCCGGAGAGGAGCTGGGGCGTCACCTTATAGGATTGCTGGACATTGACATAGGTTGCGGAGTCGGGGAACCGCTCCCGCTGCAGGCGGGTGACGTAGAGCACATCGAGATCGCGGATCACGTCCTGAACCTCCGCACACTCGCATATATCTGTTCCCATGTCGTGCAACTCGATCTGGATGGTTTCCGGCAGTTCGAGTCCGTTGGGGGCGATGGTGAAGAGGTTGACATGGTAGTGGGAGAGCGCCTGGGCGAGTGAATGCGCCGTGCGGCCATAGCGCAGGTCGCCGATCAGGCCCACGTTGATCCCCTCGAGGGGCATCGACTGGCGGATGGTGTAGAGGTCGAGCAGCGTCTGCGAGGGATGCTGCCCTGCCCCGTCCCCCGCGTTGATGACCGGGACCGTGGCGAACTCGCTCGCGAGCCGGGCCGCCCCCTCCTTCGGGTGGCGGAGGACGATGGCGTCCACGTAACCGCTCACCACCCGCACCGTATCGGCGAGTGTCTCGCCCTTGATGATCGAACTCCCTTCCACGCTGTCCACGCAGATGGTGGTGCCGCCGAGGCGCGAGACCGCAGAGGCAAATGACATGCGGGTGCGGGTGCTGGGTTCAAAGAAGAGAAGTGCTACCTGTTTGCCCTCGAGGCTCCTCTCAATTTCAATATGCTCGTCGATTTTTCTCGCCTTTTCCAGCAGGGCATCGATCTGCTCGCGGGAAAAATCCAGGATCGAAATGATGTGGTACATGGTCCCCCTTCTAGGGAATTGTTCCACCGCAGAAGTAAAAAATAATCCGCCTCAGCCGGTCTCTCCCGCTCAAGCGGACGACTGTTCTTTGCCGTTTCGGGAGGCGTTGTGAAAATGCCGGCGTTCAGTGGTGCACTTTTCGTGCGATGGTGACATAGCCGCTGTGGCAGACGCGGGTGGAGGGGCGGGTTCCCCGCTGTGTTCTCGTCAGTTCTCGCTCGATGACCTCGTAGGTATGGACCTCGGAAAAGAGATCCTGGGCACTGTCCATGACCACGAATGTCTGTTCAAGAAACGGTGTGTAGGTGGCGAGATAGCCGCCATGGCGCAGGAGCGCATGTGCTCGGCGGACATGCTCCTCTCTTACCTGCATGTCGAGGTGGACCACATCGAATTCGCCCTCCGCATCCATGACGTCCGCACAGACCGCCTCCACGTTGGAAAGCCCGGCGTCGGCGATATTGGATGCGGCGAGCCGCGCAAACTCCTCGCGCTGCTCGCAGGTGACCACATTTTTAGCAATCCCTCCAAAAAATATGGCGGCAATGCCGCTGCCTGTGCCGGCATCGAGGACCGTGTCGCGTTTGTTCATGCCGGTGTAGGCGATGGTCATGCCGATGTCCTTGGGGAGCATGGGTGCGCCGCTCCTGCGTGCATGCACAAAAAAATCGGTGGCACGGGGTATGCGCACAACAAACGCCGTTCCCAGGTGCGTGTGGATCTCGTCGCCGGGCGTGCAGCCCACGAGTGCGGAGAGATCGATCATCCCCTTATCGGTGCTCAAGCGGTGTGCACCCGCCCGCACCCAGTATTCGCGCCCCTCGCCGGAGAGGACGACGCGGTCGTTCTCCCCGATCATTCCCCGGTCAGCTTGAGTATTGCTTCCGCAATGTCGCCGTTGCATTCTTTGAGTGCGGCACGCGCATCCTCGGGTGATGCTCCGGTCTGTTCGGCGACCATGATGATGTCCTCTTCGGGGATCTGGATCTCTGCCGGCTGGAACTCAGGCTGCCCGCTGACCTGGTAGGTGGTCATGCCCTGCATGGTGGTGGAGACCACCTCCGGCTGTTCGAAGACATAGTTGCCCTTCGCCGTATAGATGACCACCTGCCGGACATCCTCCAGCTGGTCCATGGTCATGCCGAGCTGCTTCATCATCTGTTTCATCTTTTTTGGATTCATTCCGGGCATCATGACGTATCCCTTCCTTTTCGTACGTTTACCGCTACTCCATAATTAAATGCCAGCATCTCCTCGCCTGAAAGCGCTGCGCTGCCTGTTGCCACGAGATCGTCCGCGGGGGTGACCACCAGCACATCGTCGCCCGCCCGGATCTCCGCATCGGCGGCGGTGACGTGCTTTGCCATGGCGTTCTTGCCCTTCTCCACGAATTCGACCACGCTCTCGTCGATCACCACGCGCAAGATCGGGGCGTTCAGCGCCGCCTTGAGCCGGTGCGCCCCTGCATAGCTCAGGGTGAGCCGCCCGTCGCCGGCGCGGACCGTGGCGAGCCGATCCCCCCCGATGAGCACGTAGCGAATCCGTCCGGTTCTGGAGAAGCCGAACTCGCATTCGTCCGGGAAGAGGGCCTCTCCGGCTCCCGCCCCGAACTGGTAATCCGCAATGGTCCGCACGCGTCTAAGCGCACTGGTTTTTGAGTAATTCATTGACACGATATGCAAACTCCTTTTCCGCCGCGCGGGGGATGAATGCACCCGCCGCAATCCTGTGCCCGCCGCCGGCACCGCCCAGCTCTTCCGAGGCGTTGAGCAGCGCTTTTTGCAGGTCGATGCCCCTCGACACCATCCGTTCGTTGGTCCTCATCGATGCCTTGACCAGTTCGGGATCGTCGGGGAGATAGCACATGATGAGAATGGGCTTCTGCCAGTTGAGCTTGGAGAGGGCGATCCCCGCACCGATGCCGACAATAGTGTCGGGAAACCTGTCGCCCACGTGGATATGCTGGAGGTGGGAGAGTTCCTCGATGCCGGTATCGTGGATATAGGAGACGAGATCCCGGATGATGCTCCGGTGATGCCTGAGCATGTGTTCGGCCTCCCGGTAGCCGACGCCCCGGTACCCGCGGCACACCACCCCCCCGACCGGTGCCCTGGCCCACCGCCCGCAGGCATTGAGGACGGTGGCGAACTCCGACGCATTGCGAAGCGGCGTCTGGATCGGTTCGGCGGGGAAGAGGTAGGTCTCTCCAAAGAGACGGTCCACGGGCTCATTATGAGCGATCAGCTGCTGTACAAGAGCGCTCATGACGGTGCGCTTCTCCTCGACATCGAGCTCTTCCCAGACGCGCCACCGGCCGTCAGGGTGGCGCAGTTCGACGGTGCGCAGGTTTTTCAAGAACCTCAGTGATCCGTCGGCAGAGTTGCTCAGTCCGGGGATGTGGGGGTCGTCATTGTAGGAGAGGCAGATATGGATGGGGCGCGTGGAGATGCCGTAGCAGTTGAGGTCCTGCGTGATTGCCTCGATCTCCCCGCAGGCAACGCCGTCGTCGACGATCCTGCGGGCGGGGCCGATGAGCCCGCAGTGCTCTCTGGCCATCATGTCGCCCACATTGCCCACCACCGCCAGTTTGGCAAGGTCGGTATTGGTCTCGTCCATGCTTCTGGCGACAAAATAGCCAAGGCCGGCGGCACTCAGTTTTTCATGCCCGTGATCGAGGCTGTTGAGCTGGAGGTATGCTGTTTCTGCGTCCTGCCGGACATGGTGATCGATGATGACCACCTCCTCCTCTCCAAGCCCGTGCTCAACAAGCAGATTTTGCTGCCCTGCACCGAGATCGATGAACACTTTCAGCGAGTCGTCATGGGGGACATGGCGCATCGACAGCGGCTCCAGCTGCCTGACGAATACGGTTTCGACGTGAATGCCCGCCCTGGCTACCGCCTGGGCGAGAATTGCCTCGCTCGTGATTCCGTCCGCATCGATATGCGAAACCACCGTTACTCTGTCGGCGTCGAGTATTTTCTCGGCGACAGCGCAGATATCGGCATCGAAACCCATCGTGTACACTATGGCATTGTATATCAATAAATCATGCCAAAGGGTGAATATGGAAGGGAATAGCGCTGCAGAGAACCCTCGGCCGATCAGGGACGCGGGCCATTGCAGGCATCTCCCGCGGGAAAGGGGTGTCGCATGCGGTATGAGGGCATAAAGGAATTTTGCGAGAGCGGGCCCGTCAGCCCGGAACGGATGCGGGCGATCGACAGGAACGCCGCCCATCTGGGGGTGCTGCCGCTGCAGCTGATGGAGAGTGCAGGCAGATCCCTTGCGCAGATGGCCCTTGCCATGCATCCCTCACGGGTGCTCGTGCTCTGCGGGAAGGGGAACAACGGAGGAGACGGCCTGGTCGCCGCACGGTACCTGCAGCAGTGCGAGAGGGTTGATGTCATCACCCCGGCGGAAGGAATGGCCGGCGTTGAGGCACAGGCGCAGCTGCGGGCGCTTGGTGCGTCACCGGCAAGGATTCACCGGGTCGGCTGCCGGGAGGATGCAGAACGGCTCCTTGATCTCTTCTCTTCGGCTGATGTCATCATCGATGCCCTGCTCGGCATCGGCGTGTCGGGCGAACCGAGAGAGCCCGTCGCCGCGTGCGTGGCGATGGCCAACGGGAGCGCCGCGCATATCATCGCCGCGGACGTGCCGACACCCGGCATCCGTGCGCACCGTATCTGTGCATTCCACCGTCCCAAGGTGGAGGGCTCCGAGGTGGTCGACATCGGGATCCCGCTCGCGGCGGAGTGCACCGTCGGCCCTGGAGACCTCACCCTGCTCACCCCCAAGTCCGGAGCGGTGCACAAGGGCGCGGGGGGAAAGGTGCTCGTGGTGGGCGGAGGCCCCTACCAGGGCGCCCCCTACCTCGCCGGCCTCGCCGCGCTTCGGGCCGGTGCGGATCTGGTGCGCATCGCATCGCCCGCCTATCTCCCCTATCCTGACCTGATCGTGGACCGCCTGGAGGGTGACCATATCGGCGAAACGCACCTCGAACGCCTGACCGAGGCGGTTGCGTGGGCGGATGTGGTGGTCTTCGGGCCGGGGCTGGGCAGGAGGAGCCATGAGGTGGTCTGCACGCTTGCGGACCGTGCACGGCGGGCGGTGTTCGATGCGGACGCTCTCGCCCGCCCTCTCCCCCAAGCCCTGGAGTCGATCTTCACCCCCCATGCCGGCGAATTCCGCAGGATGTTCGGAGCAGAGCTTCCGGCCGATCCGGTGGCCCGCGGGCGGATGGTGAAGAAGCATGCAACTGCGGGCACCGTCCTCCTCAAAGGGGCGGTGGACATCATATCCGACGGAGAGCGGGTGCGGTTCAACACCACCGGCTGTGCGGCAATGACGACCGGAGGGACCGGAGATGTCCTCACCGGCGTGGTCGCGGCGCTTTTCTGCCGTCTGCCCGCCTTCGAATCCGCGTGCATTGCCGCCTATGTCAACGGTCGGGCAGGAATGGCGATCGCGGAGGAGCGGGGGGACGGTCTCCTGGCAAGCGATCTCCTTGATAGCATACCCGTCGAACTATATGGGTGAGATGGTAGCCAATGGTCGAGTTCACGCATATCAAAAACGAACGGGCACATATGGTTGACGTGTCCGAGAAGGATGATGTGATGAGGGAAGCGGTGGCGGAGGGCCGCATTTACCTCCGGCCCGAGACGCTTGTTGCGATCAGGGAAGGGAGCGTCCTCAAGGGGAACGTGCTGGCAACCGCACGGGTGGCGGCCATTCAGGCGGTGAAGGCGACTCCGTCCCTGATCCCCATGTGCCACCCCCTCGCCCTGGGCGGTGTCGAGGCGGAGTTTGACGAGGGGGAGGGGTACATCGAAGCCCGCGTCCGCGTGACATCGTACGGAAAGACTGGGGTCGAGATGGAGGCGCTCACCGGCGTGAGCGTGGGCCTGCTGACCGTCTGGGATATGGTCAAATCCGCGGAAAAGGACCACGAGGGGCAGTACCCCTCCACCCGGATCGAGGGCATCCGGGTGCTCGAGAAACGAAAAGGGTAGATCGGTCCCAATGGCGTGTCTGTGCAGGCGCAGGGCTTTAATAGGACCGGTGCGCAACATATAAAGAACCACGGGATACGTCCCGGGAAAGGAATGTGGCTCTGACGAGCTGAACCTTGCAGGTGATACCAAATGGTTAAATCGATGTATGCATACGTGCGCGATGCATGGAAGCGTCCCGACGACACGGAGGTCAAGACGCTTCTCTGGCAGCGCATGCAGGAGTGGCGGCGGCAGGGTAGCGTCGTGCGTATTGACCGGCCCACCAGGATCGACCGCGCCCGCACGCTCGGCTACAAGGCAAAACAGGGAATCGCGGTTGCACGCGTCGCCGTCCGCCGAGGCGGGCGCCGCAAGTCGCGCTACATCAGGGGGCGCAGGACCGCCGCTATGGGAATGGCACGCGTCACTCCCGGAAAGAGCATCCAGCGGATTGCTGAAGAGCGTGCGTCCCGCAAATTCCCCAACATGGAGGTGCTCAACTCCTACTGGGTGGGTGAGGACGGCCGCAGAAAGTGGTACGAGGTTATCATGGTCGACGGCCACCACCCGGCAATCAAGAGCGACCGCCAGCTCTCCTGGATCGGTGCGTCCACCCAGAAAGGCCGTGCAGAGCGCGGAAAGACCTCTGCGGGCCGGAAAGGGCGCGGCATGAGGAATAAAGGGAAAGGAACCGAAAAGACCCGTCCGAGCATTCGTTCTCACGCGAATCGGGGCAAATAAATATCTCTATTTTGAAAGGTGCAGGTATGGGGTGCACCGATGCCTGTGTTTTTCCCTACCCGCAGGGCGACACGTCCCTGCGGAGGTTTACCCTCGAGGCCCGCCGGCTGGGGCTGAATGCGCTCGTGTGCATCGATGCGGAGGAACGGGGGCACATCCATGATGTGCTCGTGCGCCGGGGCGTGGTCATCGAAGGCGAATCGATGCAGGAGGTCGTTGCGCAGGTGAAAAAAGCGCAGCGCACCGCCGACCTGATCCTGGTGAAGGCCGGGGATGCCGCATTCAACCGTGCGGTCCTCACCTACCGCGGGGTGCATATCCTTCGCGGACTGCACCGCGCACCGAAGCGGGTGTTCGATCAGGTTTCGGCAAAAAATGCGGCGGATAAGGGGGTTGCCATCGACATCGATCTCTCCCCCCTTATCCATCTGCGGGGGGCCGGCCGGCAGAAAGCCCTTCAATGTTATCGGGATGTGCTGCAGCTCCACCGGAAGTACCGCTTTCCCCTCACCATCTCCTCGGGTGCGCGGACCCTGCTTGACCTGCGGTCGGTGCGGGAAATTACCCATCTCTGTGCGGTATTCGGCATGGAACCGCACGAGGTCGAGGACGCGCTGGAAACCGTGGACCGGCTCCTTGAGCCTTCCGGGCCGGTGGAGGTGATCTAGGTGAAGCCGAGACCGCCGACACTCCGTCAGAAACGGCGCTATATCCTTGCCGAAGTCATCCCGCATTACCGCCGCATCGAACCGCGGCAGATGTATATCGCCGCCTTTGAAGCGCTCTCCTCGCTCTGGGGGGATGCCCATACCTCGGAGTTGCAGATGGCGGTGATCTCCTGCGAATGCGGCTACTGCATTTTCCGATGCACTCGAGGTAGCGAAGCATTCGTGGAAACGGCGCTTTCCACGGTCACGGAGGTGAACGGTGAGCGTGTGGCGCTCCATCCAATGGCTACCTCCGGGACGCTCCATGCGCTTAAAACGAGGATGCGCCCGCTTCCGGAGGAGCACACCCTTGAGGGGGTGGAGCTCGCCGGGGTGATGTATTCGGGCATCATTTTCCAGCGTCAAAAGGTTGATTTATATGCAAAAGGTATTAAAAACCAGGAAACACTGTATTTTACTCGCGATGAGATGGAGGTAGACTGATGCAACCACAATATCAGATGGGATATGATCGTGCGATCACGGTATTCAGCCCTGATGGAAGGCTCTACCAGGTTGAATACGCAAGGGAGGCGGTAAAGAGAGGAACCACCGCCGTCGGAATCAAGTGCAATGAGGGCATCGTCCTGATCGTGGACAAACGGGTAAGTTCCCGTCTCCTCGAGCCATCCTCCATTGAGAAGATCTTCAGGATCGATGAACACATCGGCGTTGCATCCTCCGGCCTTGTCGGCGATGCACGCGCGCTCGTGGACAGGGCCCGTGTCGAGTCTCAGATCAACCGCGTATCCTACGATGAAAAGATCGACGTGGAGGCACTTTCCAAAAAGCTCTGTGACCATATGCAGGTCTACACGCAGTTCGGCGGGGCCCGCCCCTATGGCACTGCGTTGCTGATCGTGGGCATAAGCGACGGTGAACCACGCCTGTTCGAAACCGATCCCAGCGGCACGCTGCTCGAGTACAAGGCAACCGGCATCGGCACGGGCCGTCCGGCGGTCATGAAGACCTTTGACGAGGAATTTGACCCGGCGATGTCCTGTTCGGACGCCATCATGCTGGGCTTAAAAGCGCTCCATGCGGCAACCGAGGGCAAATTCGACGTGAACACTGTCGAGATCGGCATCATCGTCAAAGAGGATGAACTCTTCCGAAAGATGGGCAAGGACGAGGTCAAGCAGTACGTGGACCGTTTCGAGGCCGAGTAGCGAGAGAGGGCAATGATACCGCTTGACAGGGCTGTCGTGGCACGACTCGAAAGCCACGGGGAGCGTTTCGAGGTGCTCGTCGATCCCGAGGAAGCAGCCCGCATTCGCCACGGTGAGGAGGTAGACCTCGAAGATGTGGTGGCCGCGGAGTTCGTCTTTGAGAATGCCTCCCGGGGCGACAGGGCTCCCGAGGAATCTCTCAAAAAAGTTTTCCATTCCACGGATTTCGAGGAGATTGCACGCCATATCATCAGGAAAGGGGAGATCCACCTCACTGCTGAACAGCGGCGGCGGATGACCGAAGAGAGGCGCCGCCAGGTCATCACGTTCATCGCCCGCAATGCCATCAATCCGCAGACGAAGCTGCCCCATCCGCCGCAGCGCGTGGAGATGGCGATGGAAGAGGCGAAGGTGAATATCGATCCCTTCAAGCCCGTGGAAGAGCAGGTGAAGGAGGCCGTCAAGGCACTCAGGCCGATCCTTCCCATCAAGTTCGCGGAAGCAAGGTTTGCGGTGAAAATCCCTCCCGATTATGCGGCACGGGCCTACGGGGAGATCCAGGCTGCCACGACGGTACAACGCGAGGAGTGGCAGAGCGACGGATCGTGGATCTGCGTGCTGAAGATCCCTGCAGGCATTCAGGAGGAGTTCTATGATCTCATCAACCGCCTTACGAAGGGAGAGGGCGAGGTGAAAATCCTCGATTAGCATTAATACGAGAGAAGTATAATCTATACAGACATATCTGGGGAATACGAAGATGGCAAAGAAAGGTAAACATAAGGCAAAAGGCCGGGTAACCGGGAGCGCGGGAAGATTTGGACCTCGGTACGGCCGTTTTATCCGCAAGCGTGTCAACCAGATCGAGAAGGTTTCCCGTGCCCGCCAGGTCTGTCCTCGCTGCGACACGGTATCTGTCTCCCGCAAGGGAACGGGAATCTGGGAATGCCGCAAATGCGGGTATAAGTTCGCCGGAGGCGCCTACGTCCCCGAAACGCCGAACCTGAAAGTCGCCCTCCGAACAATTGAGCGTTCACTGATCAAGGAGTAATTGCGCGTGGCCGGATACAAGTGTGCACGGTGCAAGCACAGGGTGGAGATCGACGTCAATGTCCGCTGTCCCTACTGCGGACACCGTATACTTTTCAAGGAGCGCGGGGCCGGCATCAAAGATCTCAAGGCTCAATGATCTTCGTTACCACCTCCCGTAAACCTGCTCCTGAACTACGAACATTCGGAAAGGATCTCGCGTTTACCCTTCGGGGACAGTACTACCCGCGGGGAAAGGCCGGCCTCTCCGAGATTCTTGATCCAGAAGCCCTCGTGATTCTTGTATTCAAGCAGGGCAGGACATTCAGGTTCGAGGTGTACCAGCAGGGAGAGGTGGTTGCCAATGTTCTGTTCTCCTCGTTCTCGGTGGAAACCCGCCACGGGGATCTCGTGTACGGCCTTCGCACGGGGAACCAAACGCTTTATGAATCCCTGGGGCGATACCTAAATGTCTTGAAGACGGAAGGAGCGTCTTCTACACTGGAATTCGATGGCCCACAGAGGAGACACTACATCCTCAGGCTGAACCGATGAAACACGAAGCCATCTTCAGGTTCGCAGGATCCCATATGGGACGGATCTATGACGCGGTCAAACCCGAACTTGAGAGCATGGGGAAATCCAGTGCGGAGCTCTGGATTGAAGAGGATGAAACGCTCGTACTCAGGGTGGGAGCCGCCGATATCCCTTCGCTTCGTGCGGCCCTGAACACCTGGCTACGGCTCATAAATATCGCAAAAGAGATGCAGGAGATTGTTGAAGATGAATAATATCCCCCCGAAAGTCCAGAATCAACTGGTCATGCTGCAGCAGGTCCAGCAGCAGCTGCAGACCATTGTGACGCAGAAAGCGCAGTTCGAGATTGCGGTGAAGGAAGCCAAGCGCGCCCATGAAGAACTGAAAGAAGTCTCCGAAGACGCAGAGGTGTTCGTCAGTATCGGCGCAGTGCTCATGCAGCAGGACCGCCAGAAGGTGCTCAGCTCCCTGGAAGAAAAGGTGGAGACCCTTGAGCTGCGCATCAAATCGCTCGAAAAACAGGAAGCTGCGCTTACGGGCAAATTCGAACAGCTGCAGGCGCAGGTAAAGAGTGCGCTGGAAGGGAGAGCCCCTCCCACCGCGACCTGATCTCTTTTATTTTTCTGCGTGATTTCCGCTGATCCTGCAGACCAGGTTCAGCGCATTGATCATTGCTTCCACGGAGGCGAGGACGATGTCGTCGCTGGAAGAGCTTGCATCGAAGATGCGCCCCTGTTCGTCCTCCACCGCGATGGTGACATGCCCCAGAGCATCGGTGCCTCCCGATATGGCAGCCACATTGAACTCCTTGAGCTGCACAGGGATTCGGGCCATCCCGAGCAGGGCATTCATCGCCGCATCGACCGGGCCGTTGCCCGTGCTCGAGAGGATGCGTTCGTCCCCGAACACCCGTGCCCTGACGCTTGCCGTGGGAATGACATGGTTGCCGGTGATGATGGCGATGTCATCGAGCTCGATGGCCTTCTCGCGGCCATTCACGCCCATGATGGTGTCGGCGATCTCGTACAGGTCGCTGTCGGTCACCCTTTTGCCCCTCCCCGAGATATGCTTCACCTTCTGCACGATCTCGTCGAGCTGGGCGTCTGAAGGATGGATGTTGACTTCCCCAAGCATCTGGTGGATGGCGTGCCTCCCTGCATGTTTGCCCAGTTTCAGTCTCCTGCGGTGGCCGACCATTTCCGGCGTCATAATGCCGGGCTCAAAGGTGCTGGTGTTGGCAATGACCCCGTGGGAATGAATCCCGCTCTCATGGGAGAATGCGTTTTCCCCCACGACGGGCTGGGTGGGCGAGAGGGATATGCCCGAATACCTGGCCACTTTGCGCGAGGTCTCCACAATCCGCGGGGTGGCGATGCCGGTGTCAATCCCGTAGATCGCTTCGAGCGCCATGACAGTCTCTGCAAGGTCCGCGTTCCCCGCGCGTTCACCGATGCCGTTGACCGTAACCTGCACCTGGGAAGCCCCCGCCTCCACTGCGGCGATGGTGTTGGCCACCGCCAGCCCGAAGTCATTGTGGCAGTGCACGTCGATCGTGCAGTCGACCCCGGCGGCGATCTGCCCGACCAGCGCTTTCATCGACGAGGGGGTGATCACCCCCACGGTGTCCGGGACATTGATGACCGTCGCCCCTGCCTCGACCGCTGCGCGGTATACTTCGACAAGGGCGTCGACCTGCGTTCTCGTCGCATCCATCGCCGAAAACATCACCTGGTCGCAGCGCTCGCGTGCATACGCCACGATCGCGCTGGTGATGTCGAGCACCTCATGGTGGCTCTTTTTGATGGTATGGATACGCTGGACTTCGGAGGTGGGAATGAATACGTGCACCATGTCCACGCCGCATTCGATGCAACGGTCCACGTCGGCGTGAATCGACCGGGCTAGGCCGCATACATTGGCATCCAGGTTTTCTGCAGAAATCCGGCTCACCGTTTCGAATTCAGCATCTGAAGATGCAGGGAATCCCGCTTCAATCACATGGACCCCGATATCGCTCAATTGCCTGGCGATATCGATCTTCTGATCGATTGTGAAGGAGACACCCGGTGTCTGTTCCCCATCCCGGAGCGTCGTATCAAAAACAGTGATCTTTTTCGGTGCGTTAGGCTGTTCGATGAAGAAAACGATCTGCCACGTGAGTGACGTTCCCTGCCTCTACGGTTACATAAGACATAAGGTGTAGGTATGTAGGTCTTAATATAAAAAGGGGTGCTTATACCCCGCCGATTTTCCTATTGGAACAAGCAAACGGAATCTTTAATACGCTGATCCGCCTATATAATTGGTGCACTTACCCGCCTTAACTCAGACTGGTAGAGTGCGCGGCTGTAGTATGGTTCACCGCTCAAGGTGACCGCGCGGCTACCGCGATGTCCCCGGTTCGAATCCGGGAGGCGGGATACCAATGTGCGAGTGCCCAGGTAGTGTAGGGGCCTATCATGTCGGCCTGTCACGCCGACGACTCGGATTCGAATTCCGACCTGGGCGTAAAACTTCCCTCCTTTTCATGATATGATTCTGATAGTAGCGCACACCTCCGTGGGAATGAGAAACCCGGTGTGTTCCGTTTGGCATCAGTCCGTCTGTTGATGCTTCACTGCGCAATTCACATGTGACAACCCTTAAACCAATCAACGATGAATGAAAGGATTGAGCAAACATGGGCTTTGCAGAAGATGTCTTGTATTCCTATGTGGAGCGAAGTCTCAGGCGGATGTTTCCGGAACGCGAGGGATGGGAGATCAAGCGCCGCCCCCACGATAACGACGAGGTACCCGACTATTTCGTGAAAAAAAAGCGATTCGGGAGGACTCACCGTGTGCTTGTGGAGGTTGCCCTCGTTCCCACCATCACCGAGGATCACCTCGAGCCCCTTGCCGCCTATGCTGCAAAGATGGAGAAACTCCTCCTTCCCATCGAAGCCCTGATCCTTGTCGTGCCCGAGGGTGCGGATCTCTCGGCGGTGCCGGACTACATTGACGTGCTTCCGCTCGATGTCCTTCGGGTGGAAGGCGGGGACGTCATCTGGGTGAAAAAGCGCACCGTCGGGGCCGCAGAGCAGTGAAATGCCTGCAGGGCTTCCCTATTTTTCCGTACCGATCCGGTGCTGCGGCACCGTTGTCTCTTTTGACCTCCGGTGTATGGTGGAGATAGACTTAAATTGCACGAGCAGCATGGTTGTTCTGGTGAGTGATCGATGGGTTTTGCGCAAGATTCCATGCATTCCTACGTTGAGCGTGACTTGAAGAAAAAATTCCCGGAAACTGAGGGCTGGAAAATTGAGCGTGATCCCTCCTGGGGCGCGGTGACCTTCGACTACCAGGTCTGGCGCAGGCGCCTTGGTACCACCCGGCGGTATCTGGTGGATGTGCATATCCACACAAAGGTCCCGGCAGAAGCCGTCAGCGACCTTCAGGACCGCCTTTCCGCGCTTGCAGCACAGGATGTGGAGGTGACACACCCGATTCTCTTCGTTCCCACCGGCGCTGACATATCGGCAGTCCCCGAGGAGGTAGAAGTGATTTACCTGAAAGTTCTGAAAGTAGAGGAGGGGGACGTCCTCTGGTGGCGCAAGACTGCGCCCCATCATCCCGGGCACTAGCCCCATCCGGCGGCGTGCCGGGGGATCGTTCCCTGCACCCTTACATGCGGGTTGGTTTCAGTTTCCAGACCGGCTGGCCGTCCCCGCCGAGATCAAGGCGTACGTATCCGGTCGACGGATCTGTCGTCTCCGGAACGGCAAAGAGCAGGAAGCCCTCGTGCACCTCCTTTCGCTCTATGGTTGTGGCGGAATACGGCTGTCCCAGTTCTTTCACGTACCTTTCCGGGGTGCTGTGGGCATACTCTTCCCCGTCGAGGATCAGGGTGAAGGCATCGGTCGGTGGGGTGGTGATCTGCTCGGTCCCGTTGCCCCGGAACCCGAGATGGGTCGCATGGCAAACCACATAGAGAAACTTATTGCCGTATTCGGCATTGACACGCCTGCAGGTGCCGTTTTCCTCGATCATGTACCCCGTCTTGGTCTCGTAGCTGTCCACGATGACCGAGATGTCGTTTACTCCCTGGTCATCCCGGTAGATGAAGTGCTCCCCAAGGGCGAGCGCTCCTGGATAGGGATCGCACGGCGGCCTGGTATATGACCTGCTGTCGAGCGGCTCCATGCCGAGCATGTCGAATGCAGTGTTGATGTGCGCCTCACCCGCCTTCAGGTGGGCATCTGCAGCCTCAAAATCCTCGGCGTTTGTGTGCTGCGAGCCGTTCCAGATGTATGAGCCTGATTTCCTGTATTCATCCACGCCGCGAAGGTATTCCTGGCGGGCGGGCTCGAGATCGGGATCGATATCGAGGCTCTCCAGGTGAGCCCTGGCCGCATCGGATGTGTCGATGAGGTCTTCGGCGAGTGCTGTGGCCTTATCAAACTGTTCAGCCTCCGCACTCCCGGCAATCCCGGCGGCTGTAGAGGTGAGGAGGACGGTCGAAGAGTACAATTCTTTCTGGAATGCCTCCTGCTTTGTGGCAACGATTTGCGGCGTGTACCCTTCGTGTGCCATCACGGTATCGTTTGGTTCAAGGATCCTGTCCGGATGCTCGTAGGGAGCGATGTCGTCTGCGTTGATGTCCACCCCCGACCAGTCGGCCCTGCGTATGAATGTCCCGTCCTGCCAGGATCCTGCGAACCTCTCTGCATCGGCTGCATCGAGAGTCAATTTCAGCCGGTAATCCTCCTGGCCGTCATACTTGAACACGATGGACAGGGTGCCTATCCTGTCTCCTGCGTCGCTCGTATAGAGTGCTCGCGCGACGGTGGTTGCATCGGTTTCATGCCCCCAGAGAGAATCCTCGTCCGGAATTCCGGAATTATCGTAGAGGATGGTGACCTTGACGCCCTGTTCCCTTCCGCAATGGGAAGGATCGGCGAGGTCGTTGTCGGTGATCAGGGTGAAGGTGCGGATGTCATAGGCGGTTAGCTGCGTGGCTGCACCCGAAAAATCGGGGACGGCACCCTCGAATGCCGTTCGCATTGCACCCTCGAATGCTTCCGTATCGCTGGTGTTCCCGGACGAATGAGACGCCCCTCCCGTATACGCACTGAATCGCTCCACCAGCGAGGGCGAATCGATGGTGAGTCTCGCATCCAGCCATGTACTCTGGTCATGTGGCGGAGATGCGCTCTGGGAGGTGTTGTTGGCGGGGGCGACGCTCCCGGCGGTCAGCCCCGTCACCATGCACACCAGGATTATCGCAAAAATCAGTCGAATTGGCGAAAGAATCCTGGTATATTGGGTATTTTTTGATTTCGATTGTCGAAAAACCGATCGTTTCATCAGGTGCAGTATTGGTTATCCATAATAAAAAAGTTTATGAAGCGAATTAAAAAATCTGCGTCCAGAAACGCTTTTTTCCCTGCGGTTCTCCTGCCGATCTGCGGGCATAATTGTTCCAGATTTTAAAAATAATGCCCTATACGTATTTTATTACCGATATATATTAGATATGTTTAAAAAAGAATATGTGTTTCAGGAGCTTCAAAATAAAAAGGTTACCATTCCCGTTTCGTCAGGCTCGATATATCCGGGGTTTTTCAAGAATGCTGAAAAATAAGTTTCATATAAAGTGAAAACGAAAAGTGATTAGAGGTAGTTCGTAATGGGTTCACAGACAGATATCATGTATTCGTACGCAGAACGCTCGTTGCGCAAGATGTATCCGACAACTGAAGGATGGTCAATCCAGCGCCAGGCTGTGGTGGGTAATTCCACCCCCGATTTTCAGATTTCGAGGAAGTACCGGGGTATTTCTGAATCCGTGATTGCCGCGGTCATCATGGATACCCGGATCGGTGCAGACGATCTCAGCATCTTTTCCTCCGATATGTTCACCCTGACGGGTGAAGGGAAGATCCCCAAAAAACTGGTCATCATCCCCGAAGGTGCAGACGTCTCCTTGATTCCGGATGAATTTGCTGTCATCGAACTGAAGGGTTTCGCCTGCAAGGATGACAAAATCGTCTGGTGGAAACGCAACAATTTTGTGGAAGCGCAGGCTGAGTAATATCCGAATACCTTTTTTGAATCCAGGCATCACATCGCATGGTGCCTCTACAAATCGGCCGGGTGTGGTGGACGGGTGCGCGTCCCACTGCGCCTGGACCGGGAGCAGCATGGTATGCGGAGGTGAAGGGTATGGTTCGCAAGTTTCACTTTGAGAGAGAGGGTGTGCAGGGATTGCATGAAGCGCTCGTCGGCGAGGACCCCAAGATGCGCCAGATGGCGGCAGTCTTCCTCGGCCAGACCGCTGATACGGCGCATATCACAGGGCTCATCGACGCGCTGCATGACCGGGACAAACAGGTGCGTGCCTGTGCGGTCGAAGGGCTGGTTGCCATCGGAAGTGGTGCGGTTCCGGGGCTGATCGCCGCATTGCAGGACGAATGGTGGGTGGTGCGCTACCGTGCGGCTGAGGCGCTGGGAAGGATCAGGGATGAGGGGGCGCTTTCAGCCCTTGAACATGCGCTTGGCGATGAAAAAGACCATGTGCGCTACATGGCCGCCAAAGGGCTGGGGGGGTACGCGCGGCAGTCGTCGGTGGATCCTCTCGCCCCATGCCTTGAGGATGAAAACGAGTATGTTCGAAAACGGGCTGCACTCTCCCTCGGCGCCATTGGTGGTGGGCGCGCCCGGGCCCTGCTCACCGCTAGGCACCAAAAAGAGCAGCATCCGGAGGTCCGGGAAGCCATTGCCGGGGCCCTCGAGGGTGCAGCGCCCTCCCCCTCCTCGTGACGCATGCGCGCCCTCACCTGACCCGCGCTACGACGACCGTGATATTGTCCTTGCTCTCCTGCCGCAACGCCTCCCTGACGAGGTGGACGGCCGCGTCGCGGGGAGAAAGATGGGTGGCGATCTCCGCGATCACCGATGGCCTGAGGGTGTCGTGCAGCCCGTCGGTGGTGAGCACCAGCATCGCGTCCTGCAGATCTTTTTCGTAGATATCGGGAGTTGCCGATTCCTGGAGGCCGAGGGCTTTTTCAACAATATGCTTTTTGGGGTGGACAAACGCCTCTTCCTCCGACAGGTATCCCCGGTCCACGAGCGTCTGGACATAGCTGTGGTCCCTTGTGTGCCAGACGTCTTCTCCCGATATGATATACGCCCTGCTGTCACCGACCGTTCCGATCGTGCAATGGCCGGACCGGTCGACGATGGCGGCAACGAGCGTGGTTGCCGCGTTCAGGCCGCGCTCCCGGTTATACGAAATGATGCTCGCGTTCGCCAGGGAAAACGCCCGCTGGAGGATCGAGGCCGGGGCGAGCAATGAGGCGCTCTGGACGGCGGTCTCCCTGAGCGTGCTCACCGCCAGGCGGCTTGCCACATCTCCTGCCGCATGCCCACCGAGACCGTCCGCCACCGCGAAGACGGAGAGGGCACCCCGCTGTTCAGCAAGGAATGCATCCTCGTTTCTTCCTCGTCTTCCCTGTTCTGTCACCCCGAAGAACTCGACGGACACCCGCGCACCCCACGTTCGCACCCGGTCAGGGGTGCTCATGCGTCGAGACATTTGATGGGGGTGGTATAAAACCCCTGTGAAGCCCTTCCCCCACCGCGCACTCGAGCGCATACCGGTACTCGGCATCGGTGATCGCTCTGGTCAGGTGGGCACGGAGGGGGTGGCCCTCCCCTCCGGTGCGCAGGATGTTCCCCATGGGCCGATACTGGGCCATGATGTTGACGTAGGAGTCTTTCGAAACTTCACGGGCGATGAACCGCATCACCAGTTCGGAATTGGCGAGGTTTTCGGGAAGTACGAGATGGCGGATGAGCAGCCCTCTGGTCGCGAGGCCCCCGACGATGGCAAGGTCGTCCACCTGGCGGTGCATCTCCACCAGCGATGCCTGCATCGCCTCCACGTATCCTACCACATGGGAGAGGGCACGCGCCACCTCGTCGCACCCGTACTTGGCGTCGGGCATGTAGATGTCGACCACCCCTTCCAGAAGCCGTAGCGTCTCCACCCGGTCATACCCTCCCGTGTTGTAGACGAGAGGGATCGCCAGTCCCTCGCCAGCGGCATGTGCGGTTGCTTCGAGGATCTGGGGCACGAAGTGGGTGGGCGTGACAAAGTTGATATTGTGGCACCCCTGGTCCTGCAGCCTGAGCATGATGTGGGAGAGATCCTCGCACGAGACCTCGATGCCGCGCCCCAGCTGGCTGATCTCGTAATTCTGGCAATATTCGCACCGCATCGTGCAGTATGCCAAAAAGATGGTTCCCGAGCCGTACCGGCCGACAAGAGGTGGCTCTTCCCCGAAATGCGGCCCATAGCTTGAGACGACCGCCCTCTCCCCCGCCCTGCACCAGCCGTGCTCGCTCTCGAGGCGGTTCACCCGGCAGCAGTGCGGGCAGAGCGTGCACGAGGAGAGGATCTCCCGCGCCCGCTCGACGCGCTCCTGCAGTTCCCCCTGCCGGTGCAGGCGGACATACGAGGGCTCGAATGAAGCATGCACGCCCTTCGGATCCATACCAGTACCCTCAATACCCCTCATCCCGAATAATCTCTCCTGATGAACGCAAGACTGCCCGCGGCACTCGGTGCACCTCTCCTGCTGTGCATTCCCGTGAACATCTACGCCTTCGGGGACCTGATCTGCGCGGGCGTCCAGTTCCCCCTGTTCCGGGTGCAGTATTCATCGCTGGGATGGAGCTTCATCACCATCGTTCGGGAATTCGAGTACGTCGCCGGCGGCGTGGTGGGGGGGAAAACCGTACCCTTCACGGTGATCTGGGGCATCGCCGTGCTGTTGATGACGGGATCGATCCTGTCCATGCTCTCCTGGTACCGCACCGGCGCCGCGCAAGCGAAAAGAACCGGCGGCATGTGCATTTTTGGATCCGCGGCATGCATGCTTATCGCCACCATGGTCTACTACGGCCCTGCATTCAGCGGCGCAACAGGATTTGCCGTGCCCGTGGGTGTGCCGCTTTTTCTGGCGGTCGCGTGGCTGCTCTGCGTGCAAAAAGAGGAAGAGGATGTCGACGAACCCGCGGCCGAGTGCGAATCAGTGTAGCTTGTAGCACACGATATCCATGATGCCGTTTCGCACGTCGTAGTAGCTCTTCGCGACGTTGACGGGCGAGGGCAGCGCCACGGTCACCTCGCAGGATCCCATGCAGATGCGCACCGCCTCTGCCTGGATGTCAGCATAGGGCTCATTGGAGATTGTGGGCGGAATTTCTGCAGTGATATAGATGCACTCATCGCTTTCGATGATTTCGTAGGCGATCTCATCCTCTTCGGTGGTATCGAACTGGATGATCCTCGGCTCCTCTCCGGGACCGGTAATGATCGTGCATCCTACAAAGCGTGGCGTCTCGTCCAGTGACAGGTTATTAAGCAGCTCTTCCATCACCTTCGCAAGATTGCGGAAGGCGTCGTCATACGGATTCGTTGGCATGTAGATCACGGACCTTGTAATAGGTTCCTGTTCGCACGATTATGCGTTGTTTCATCAGGTTGTCGAGCATCTTCTGCAGCTCGCCCTCCCCGATGCCGGTAACCTCCTCCAGCTCTTCAAATTTCAGGTCAAAATTCGAGAGCGCGAGGATAAGGTTCAGCTCTGCCTCACTCTGTACTTTATCTTTACCATACTTCATCAGTTCATCGATCTTCTGCTCGATATCCCGTTCCAGCCCTTCAAGATTGGCGAGCAGATTTTCCCTGGCGAGCATTAATCTCTTCAGCATGGAAAGGGAATTGAAAAATTTCCCTCCATTGTCCGGTGCGGTGAACAGGGTGCGCAACGGCTCGTCGCGATCCTGCAGATGGATGAGGACATCGAAATCGCGGGAGAGGTAGTAGTATTTCCTCCGCCGGTCATCGCAGTGGCAGGCGAGGAGATGCTCCCGCTCCATCAGCTGCAGGTGCTCAATGACGGCCTTGGGGCTGATCGTCAGGCGGTCGGATATCTCCGTCACAAAACAGGGCTTCTGTCTCAATAACTGGATTATCCTCCGCCTGTTTCGATTTCCGAGAATGTCAAGAAGGCGGGAGACCTCTTCACCATCCAGCATATTTACCTAATGTTAGGTAATCCATTACAATAAAATTATGGTTCCTGTCCTATGGGGACAGGGTTCCGGTTCAATCAAAAAGCCGGTAGTTCGGCGCTTCGTCGGTGATGAGGATGTTGTGGGGGTGGCTCTCCGTCTGTCCGGAGGGGGTGATCCGCACAAACCGGCTCTTTGTCTTGAGATCCCGGATGGTCCTGCAGCCGGTATAGCCCATGGACGATTTTAGCCCGCCGATGAGCTGGTAGATCACGTCCGCGAGGTTGCCGACGTAGGGGGTGGCTCCCTCGACACCCTCGGGGACGTACTTGGTCCTTCCGATCTCCTTTTTCTGGAAGTAGCGGTCGCTCGATTCCCCTCCGCTCATCACGCCCAGCGATCCCATGCCGCGATACTGTTTGTACCGCCGCCCCTTGATGGCGATGATGCGTCCGGGGGACTCGTCGGTACCGGCGAGCAGGCTGCCCAGCATGACCGTATCCGCGCCCGCGGCGATCGCCTTGGCGATATCGCCGCTGTAGCGCACGCCGCCGTCGGCGATCACAGGAATGTCATGCTCTCCCGCCACTTCGGCAACATTCGCCACGGCGGTGATCTGGGGCACGCCCACGCCGGCGACGATCCGCGTGGTGCAGATCGATCCCGGGCCGATGCCGACCTTCAGCCCGTCGACCGTGCCGGCAAGTGCTTCTGCTGCAGATTCCGTGGCAATGTTGCCAGCGACCACATCCGCCTTCACGCTGGCCTTGATCTCCTCGACCGCGCGCACCACCTTCATATTATGGCCGTGTGCGCAGTCCACGATGAGGGCGTCGGCCCCGTTCTCGTCGAGGAGCATGGCGCGGTTGAAATCAAAGGGGCCCACCGCGGCCGCCAACCGCAGTTTTCCCTCCTCATCGCGGTTTGCGTGGGGATACTGGCGCTTTTCGAGGAGATCCTGCATGGTGATAATGCCCAGCAGGCGCCGGTTCTCATCGACCACGGGAAGGCGCTCCACCTTGTTGGTGTACATCACCTCGAGTGCCTGCTCCATGGTTATTTCCGAGGTCACGGTGATGGGCTCTCTGGTCATCACCTTCTGGATATTTTCATGCCCGCGGGAGGGAACGATGCCTCTGAGATCGCGGCGGCTCACGATCCCGATGATCCTGTCGCGCTCCATGACCGGTACGCCGCTGATACCGTAGGCCTTCATGAGCCGGTCGACATCGCCGACGGTGGTATCGGCCTCCACGGTGAGCACGTGATGCTCGATGAGATCCTCTGCCTGCTTGACCAGGGTGATCTCCTCTACTTCCCTCTCAGGAGTCATATTCCTGTGGATTACCACGATCCCGCCCTGGCGTGCGAGGGCGATCGCCATCTGGGACTCTGTGACCGTATCCATCGCCGCGGAGACCAGGGGGATGTTCACCGGGATGCTCTTTGAGAACCGGGAGGCGATTTCCGCCTCGTTCGGCTCCACATACGATTCGGCAGGCTCCAGCAGTACATCATCAAACGTGAGGGCCAACGGGATGTCGAATTTTTCACGATACATGATTCACCTTATCATACTCAACGCTCTCTCGACGAGTTCCGGCCTGATCGCGTCTCCCCTGTCGCCACCGCAGACCATCCCTCGCACGCCGATGATATCGGGGTTGATCCGCTTGATCGGTTCGATATCCTCGAACCTGAGCGAGCCGGCTAGCGCCGTCTTTATTCCCAGTGTTTTGTTTATTGCAGTAAATTCCTTGAGCCGGGTTTCGTCGAGGTACTCAAATATGCTACGCCCATCCTTGATGCCGGTGTCGATCATGGCGACGTCCGCGCCCGCGTCTGCGGCAAGGGAGGCCATGTCAAAGGGAGAGATCGTATTCAGGCGGGTATAGTCCCCATAGCTTGCGATCACCACAAACTTTTCGGGGTATTCTCCTTTCACGGCTTTCACCACGCCTTCAATCAGCTCACGTGCTTTCTCGACACCGTCGAACTTGAGTCCCACCTTGATATAATCCGCGCCGGCGGCAGCCGCACCATATGCTGCCAGCGCAGCGCCCCCGGGCAAGTAGCTGAAGTCGCCGATTGCCGCACTCACCGGTTTATCGGTCAGTCCTTTGATGGCGTTGATAACCCATGGATAGTTCGCACCCAGTGAGCCTTCGGACGGTTTCTTGACGTCGATAATGTCGGCGGCAAGAGCATCTCGGGCTTCTTCAACACTGCTGGGGCTGACTAATAATTGCATAACTCTTTTTGGTCATTTCCCCTAATAGTGATTGCGCAATGAGATATGGACCTGATTTTGGCACTTGATTTGATGAACGGCTCTGTTGTGCACGGCAGCAAGGGCCGGCGGTCAACCTACCGTCCGCTCACCTGGGGTATTGCCTCCTCGGCAGAGCCGGCGGCCTATGTCCGTGAATTGAAGCCCCGCTATCTCTATATCGCCGATCTCGACCGCATCGAGGGGGTAGGATCCCATGATGCGGCAATTCTCGACTGCTGCCCCATGGTTGACCGATGCCTCGTGGATAGGGGGAGCCGATCGCCGGGGGACGCGTGGTGCGCAGAGAATGTGATCCCGGTTATCGGCACCGAGACCGCCGGGGACGACCTCATGGCATATGATGGGGGGTTTTTGAGCGTGGATATCATGGACGGGAAGGCCATCCCCCGGGGCGAGGACCCCCTGCATATGCTGGCGCTCGCAGAGGAAGGGCAGTTCGAGGGCTGCATCATCCTCAGCCTCAGCTCGGTGGGAACCGAATCCGGCATTCCCTCCCTGCCCCTTGAGGAGATGCGCGCGATCTTCTCCCGCACCCTTCTCTTTGGCGGCGGGGTGGCCTCGCTCGATGATCTCCGCCTGCTTGCCGGTCTCGGCTTCGACGGGGCGATTGTCGCCACCGCAGTGCACCGCAGGGCGATCCCTCTTGAGATGATCAGGAGGGGAAGGCTCTGCTGATCACCATCGAGGGCATCGACGGGTCCGGCAAATCGACGCTCATCAGGGGGCTTGAGGTTGCACTTGCCGATCTCGATCCGGTCTTCACCCGGGAGCCCGGCGCCACCTGGATCGGGGACGCTGTCCGCCGCGGCATCGCCGAGGAGATCGACCCCATCGCCGAAGCGCTCCTCTTCGTGGCCGACCACGCGGCGCACCTCGATGCCGTCATCCGCCCGGCGCTCGATGAGGGGCGGCATGTTGTCTCGGACCGCTACAGCGACTCCCGGTATGCCTACCAGGCAGTGACGCTTGACGGGCGTCTTTCCGATCCGATCGGCTGGCTGCGGGGAGTGCACGAGGGGTGGACCCTCCGGCCCGACAGGACCTATCTTTTGGTCATTCCGGTGGAGGTGGCGATAGCCCGCCTGGCGACCAACGCGCACCGGGAGCACTTCGAGCAGGCCGACATTCTCGAGCGGGTGCAGCAACACTATCTGGCGTTTGCCGCCGAAGACCCGGGACGCTTCGTCATCCTCGACGCAATGAAGGAAAAAGAAGAGATTGTCTCGTTTGTCGCCGAGGATATCAGGCGGCACGCTGGACGGTCACGATCACGTCCTCGCCGATCGTGAGGACCTCCACCGCCTCGCCCTCCACCGTGAAGGCGAACTGCGGGGAGAAGGCATTCTCCGGCACCTCTACCTCTTCGCCATTCACCAGGACCTTTGCGGGCGGATTGAGGAGCTGGTCTTCGGGGAGGGCGTGGACGGCCTCCATGAACGCTTTTGCCTTCTGCCGGAGCGCAGGCCCGATGACCGCCATGTTGAAGGAGACATCATCGACCACACGTTCGAGTTTCGGCTGTTCGGTCCGCCACTGGACGGTGGCATTGAGCGCACGGGCGGCATCGCCGGCGTCGTCGATCCCAACCGGAGCGTAGATGGTCACCATGCCCAGCGGGGCGTTGAGCGCCATGCCGGCATCGTGCTTGTACCGTCTCACCTCGGAGACCACGTCGACGAGGAGCTGCCCCTGGCCGAGGGCGTGCTCGTCTTCGTAGGCAACGTCGACCCACGGCTGGTTGTGCACGCTCTTGCCTTTGAGATGGGCATAGCACTCCTCGGCGTAGAAGGGGGTGATGGGTGCGAGCATGCGGCAGATGGCATCGAGTGTGGTGGAGAGCGCCGCAATCGCGCTCTGCCTGCCCTGGTCATCGGCGTACAACCGCCCCTTCACAAGTTCGATGTAGTTGTCGGCGAGCACGGTCCAGGCAAACTCCCTGATCTCCCGCAGGGCGCGGTCGAACTGGTAGGCCTCCATGGCCGCAGTGGTCTCCCGCACCGTCTCCGAGAGCCGTGCGAGCAGCCACCGGTCGGCGAGGGCGGTGGCGGATGCATTCTCCGGCATCTTTTCGGGCAGCTGCATGAGCACGAACCGGGCGATGTTCCAGAGTTTTGTCTGGAAGCGTGATGCCGCCACCACGTCGTTCCAGGAGAACATGATGTCCGAGCCGGTGGCGGCGCCGCCCGCGCTCCACTGGCGGAATGCATCGGCGCCGTATTTCTCCATGATCTCCTCGGGGGAGATGATATTGCCCCGGCTTTTGCTCATCTTGAACCCGTCGTCGCCGAGCACCATGCCGTTGATCAGGATCTCGTCCCACGGGTAGGTGCCGGTGAGGGCCATCGAACGCAGGATGGTGTAGAACGCCCACGTGCGGATGATGTCGTGGCCCTGGGGCCGGAGCTGGGCAGGGAAGATGGAGGGCACGCCCGAGCCATCCCATCCGGTGATGTTGAGGACGGAGATGGAGGAGTCCATCCAGGTATCGAGCACGTCCTCCTCCCCGATCCCCTCTGATGATCCGCACGAGGGGCAGGGTTTGGAGGGCTTCTTCTCTGTCGGGTCGACGGGCAGTTCGTCCTCCCCGGGAAGTATCATCTCCCCGCACTGCGCACAGAACCAGATCGGGATCGGGGTGGCAAAGATCCTCTGGCGGGAGATGCACCAGTCCCACTCCATCTGCTGGACCCAGTTCTCGAGGCGCATGAACATATGCTCGGGGATCCAGTCGATCTGGTGTGCCGCCTCGAGGATCTGCTCCGGATGAATCCGCACAAACCACTGCCGTTCGCTGAGGATCTCGATGGGGGTCTTGCACCGCCAGCACGCGCCGACGCGCTGGTCGAGCGGCTCCTGCTCTTTCAGGAGGCCCTGCTCCCGCATGTCCTCGAGAATCCGCTCCCTGCACTCCTTTGAGGTCAGGCCCGCGTAAGGACCGGCGATCACGGTCATTTTCCCCTGGCGATCGATTGCCTTGCGGAGATCGAGGTTGTGCTTCTTCCACCAGTGCACGTCGGTCTTGTCGCCGAATGTACAGATCATGACCGCGCCGCTGCCGAACCCCGGCTCGACCGCTTCGTCCTCGACGACCGGCACCTCGTGGCCGAAGAGGGGCACCTTCAGTTTCTTCGTTTTGAGGTCCCGGTAGCGCTCGTCTTTGGGGTGCACCGCCACGCCCACGCATGCGGCGAGCAGCTCCGGGCGCGTGGTGGCGATCTCCACGCCGTCGAAATCAAAGTAGTTCAGGATGGTCTTCCGGTCTTCATAGGCCACCTCGGCGAAGGCGATTGCCGTCTCGCAGCGGGTGCAGAAATTGACCGGATGCTCGCTCTGGTAGATCTCGCCATCCTTCAGCATGCGCAGAAACGAAAGCTGCGTCTTGCCGTAGTACTCTGGCCGCATGGTGATGTATTCGTTGCTCCAGTCGATGGAGAAGGCGAGGCTGCGCATGGTGCGGCGCATCTTTTCAATGTTGCCCCGCGTGAGCTCCCTGCACATCTCGCGGAACTGCGCCCTCGGGACGTCGTTTTTGGTGATGCCGTGGGTCTCCTCGACCTTCACCTCAGTCGGAAGGCCGTGGCAGTCCCAGCCCTGGGGGAACATGACGTTGTAGCCCTGCATGCGCCGGAACCGGGCGATGAAATCGATATAACACCAGTTGAAGGCGTTGCCGATATGAAAATTGCCCGTCGGGTAGGGGGGCGGCGTGTCGATGATGAATCTGGGTTTGGGTGAATCCGGGTCAAAATAGTTGGATTCATCCTTCCAGGAGGCCTTCCAACGCTCCTCCACCTCGGCGAAATTATAATTCTTGGGAATTTCCTGTGCTGGAGCCATTTTACCAATATTTGTTCGCATGGCAACATATAGTGATCGCAATCCCGCGTATTTCCCCTCCTGTGCGGCAAAATGGTGCCCCTGCGCCCGTTGCCTTTCCTCGACGAACCAGAAACACAATTAAGGGGTTATTCAGAAATAGTACTGGAATGACGAGTAGGCTGGGGCTGTGGCTGACGGCGGGGGCGACGATCGGGGGTATCCTCGTCGCCCCCTATCTCCAGCCGCCCCTCGTGCTCACGCTCATCACGATTCTCATCGCCGCGGTCCTCTTCCTGATCCGGAGGACCAAGTACCCGGCCATCGCCCTCACCGTCATCGCCCTGCTCTACGGTACCGGGTTTCTCTCCCTCTTTGTGTTTGCGGGAACACTCGCCATCGTGGTCCTCGGAGAAGTTGCTTTCCGCCTCGTCTCCGGGGGCACGATGCGCTCCTACCTCGCCTACATCGCTGCCGCGGGCATCGGGTCGGTGTTCGTCATGGTCTACCTCGGCCACGCCACCCCGTTCATCCCCCTGATGGGGGTGCTCGTCGGGGTGCTCCTCAAGTCGGCACTGCAGGGCCGCTTCGATTCGCTCATGATCGAGCACCTCGGCGTCGCCATGACCATGTTCCTCTTCGATGAGCTCAATTTCCAGGTCGATCTCATGCTTCTTCTGGCTGCGGTCATCATCGCCGCGAGCCTTGCCTACTTCTCCTACCGGTTCAGGGTGGCCGACCTCTCCGGGCTGGTAAGCGCCGCTATCGTGGGCATTCTTCTCATCGTGTTTGCCGATGTGCGCTGGTTTTTGATCATGCTCACCTTCCTCATCCTCGGTTCCGTATGCACCCGCTTCCGGTTCGACCGAAAAATCGAGATGGGAGTTGCACAATCGCACGGGGGCGTGCGGGGCTACTTCAATGTCTTCGCCAACGGCCTGGTGGCCGTTGCCGCCGCAGTGTCGTACGGCGTCTTCCAGGATGAACTGTTCCTGGCGCTGTTCCTGGGAAGCGTCGCCTCCGCTGCCGCGGATACCGTGGCCAGCGAGATCGGCGTGGTCGGGGAGACCCCCTACCTTATCACCACCCTGGAGCGGGTGCCCCCCGGCACGAATGGCGGGGTAACGATGGTCGGGGAGGTTGCAGCGGTCTGCGCCGCGACGGTGGTGGGACTGGTCGCATTCGTTCTCGGTGTCGCCGATCTCCCCCTGGTGATCGTGTGCATCGCCGCAGGGTTCGTTGGCACCAACGTGGACAGCGTGGTGGGAGCGACGCTGGAAAACCAAGGGAAAATCGGAAATTCAGGCACCAATCTCGTGGCCACCCTGATGGGCGGGCTGTTTGCGGCACTGTTCTACCTGTAAGCGGGCTCCTCTCCCTTCCCGGTGATGGAAAAATAGGGTGTTTTTGCGGAATCTTCGCCGGGTGGTACTAATATTTGTACCAGCGTCCCTTCTCGTCGTACTCTCCTTCCGGGGCTGCTCCGGGTTGCACCGCGTTCCGGTAAAACACTGCCTTGAAGGGGTAGAGGATGGTGACGTAGACGGCAAGCGCTGCGGCGTAGATGCCGGAGCTGATCCACACGCCGGAGGCGCCGAGCAGGGCGATGATGTCCTCCGGCATCAGCATCTCCAGATCCTCGGGGGACATCTGGGTGAGCGGCTCCAGCTGCCCGGCAAGGAGCCCGGACCACAGCACCATCGCACCCATCCCGATGAGGATGAAGAGCCCGATCAGCACGACAAAAAAAGCGATCGTGCGAAACCCGTTGGAGATGACAAATTCCACGCTTCTTCTGAGCGATTCGAACACCTTTTGCTGCTCGAAGACGGCCGCGGCATCGTAAAAGAAGGTGAAATACACCAGCGGTATGATCACCCCGAACGCAATCACGGAGATGATGTCGAGGTCGGGTCCGATCCCCAGAACGGTGAGGGTGATTACGACCAGAAACACCGTGAGTATGGCGGCGAAGAATATCATCAGCGAGGGCAGCAGGACATTAAAGTAGTATTTCAGCCCGTTCCTTACATATGCGGACAATTCGAATGTATGGTCCTTGATCATGCCGAATGTTGCCGCCACGAGGAAGGGAATGACGAGCACCTCGAGTACCCAGATCCGCTCGGCGTAGAACCCGGCATCGCCCAGGGAGAGCAGCAGTTCCAGTGCCGAGAGGAGGCCCACGGCCAGGCCGTTTATCCAGAGCACCGGCGTGCGCAGCAGGAGGCCCATGGCCTCTTTGAATGATGCGAGCACCATATTCAGCGGTTTCTGGGCATGGCCACGATTTCACGCACCTGCAGGTCGAAGAACGATGATGTGTGGGCGGGCTTGATGACGCAGACGGTGTCGGCACCCTCCGCCCATCCGCCCACGGCGACGACCTCCTCGTCGACCCCGATCACGCCCTGGTCGGCGGCGATGAGGACACACTCGACGGCGACCTTCAGCCCCACGGCGATGGTGCGGCGGAGCGCCTCGGCGATCGCCTCGGTCCTCGAACCGCCGCCCACCTTGGGGGAGCGCGAGAGCGCCCGCTCCAGCCCGGAGAGCACATGGGTGCCGGAAACGATGGCGACCCCCTCGGCCCTGAGGCGCGCGGCGATGTCCGCATCAAATTCCCAGACACCCGGTTCACGGAATCCCACGACGTGGGTGACCACGACCAGCCTGAGACCGGTGCCTTTCATGGCCTCGTGGAATGTGACCGCGGTCGACCCCGAGGTGCTGGCGACGACGATATTCTTCAGGCCCAGCTCACGCGCCCGCGCTACGGCAAAGTTAGCGGCATCTTCGGTGTTTTCCTTCCCGTGATGGTCGAAATAGAAAATCTTCTTCTCCGAATACCCCATGGTAACATTTTTGTACCTTTTTTCATTAAAAGAGATTGTTATGATTACCCTTGCGATTGCTGGGAAGCCCAATTGCGGTAAATCCACCTTTTTTACCGCGGCGACCATGGCCCATGCGGAGATCGCCAACTATCCCTTCACCACCATCGACGCGAACCACGGCGTCGCCTACGTGCGCACCGCCTGCCCGTGCAGGGATCTCGGGGTGACCTGTGAGGTCTGCGAGAACGAGGTGCGGTATATCCCGATGTCGCTCATCGATGTGGCCGGGCTGGTCCCCGAGGCGCATAAGGGCCGGGGGCTCGGCAACCAGTTTCTCGACCACCTGCGGCAGGCGGATGCCATCCTCCACCTGATCGACGCAAGCGGCGGGACGGATGCGGAGGGCAACCCGGTGGGCATCGGCGAGCACGATCCCCTGGAGGACGTGGGGTTCATCGAGCACGAGATGACCATGTGGGTCTACGGCATCATCGAGAAGCACTGGCAGAAGATCCAGCGTTCGGCACAGCAGAGGACCTACTCGATTGTGCAGGCCGTGGCCGACGTCTTCGCCGGCTTAGGGATCACGGCCGAACAGGTCAAGGACGTGGAGCACGAGCTGGGCATCGACCTGCGGCGCATCGGGGAGGAGGAACTTATCGCCTTCTGCGAGCGGCTGGTTCGCTTGAGCAAACCGATGCTCGTCGTGGGGAACAAGGCCGACCAGGCGCCCGCGCCGCTGCTCGACCGCCTGGCCGGCGCCGAGGTCACCTTCGCCAGCGCCGCGGGCGAGCTGGCACTCCGGAAGGCGGCCGAAGGCGGCTTCATCACCTACCACGCCGGTGACGGGGACTTTTCCATCAATGAGGACACAAAACTCACCGAGGCGCAGAAGGCGGGCCTCGAGGCAGTGCGCGCCGTCATGCGCCGGTGGGGAGGGACCGGCGTCCAGCAGGCGATCGACACTGCGGTGTACGATCTTCTCGATATGATCGTGGTCTACCCGGTGGAGGACGAGCACAAGTTCTGTGACGGGCAGGGACGGGTGCTTCCGGATGCGTTTCTCATGAAACGGGGCAGCACACCGCATGATCTCGCCTACCAGGTGCACACCGATATCGGGGAAGGGTTCCTCTACGCGGTGGATGCCCGGAAAAAAATGCGGATCAAAGAGGACCATGTACTGGAGAACGGCGATATCATCAAGATCGTCTCCACCCGAAGGTGATCTGCGGAGGGGTGGCGGCACAAAAGCACAACACTTTTAACCCGTTGGGCAAATCATTTTTTTATCATGAGTGGCGAGGTGTACCAGGCCCAGGTCCTCAAGAACTTCTTCGACTGCATTACCGGGCCGGATCGCAATCTCACCAGGATCTACATGTGCGTGGTCAGCCTCGCCAAGCTGCGCATGGAGCCGCCCGACAAAATCTCATTTCTGCTCGACCAGATGAAGAAGAGCAAGCAGCGCCGCGAGCTCTCCATCGATATTCTCGATTACATGTGCGATGCGGCCGTGGATCTGCATATCTCCACTGTGCAGACGGCGTTCGGCGTGGCGGAGATCAAGGAAATGGCCGACGAATTCGGCTCGATCAGCCTGGATTCCCTCTGACCGGGCATCCACCCTTCAATTATTTTCTCCCGGTATTTCCCGGTTGGGATAAGTATCGGTGCAAAAAAGTGATTTTTTCGTCTGTTCAGGCGGTGCTGAACCGTTTCTCCAGCCTGAGTGCGAGTATGCTGATTGATACGGCGAACAGCCACAGGGTGACATCGGTCGGCGCATTCTCCAGCCCGAAAAAGATGATCACCGCATAGACCGGGGCGAAGAGGGAGACGACATCCCTTCTCGGCTTCAGATATGCCAGCGCGGCGATAATGAACGATCCGAGCACGCACCCGGCGATGCCGGCCAGAAACGAGTCGGCGAGATACCGGAGCGCGATTCCCCCGAACGATGTGGCCGGGACAAGGAGCCAGGCGTACCTGTTCTGTGCAAACTTCTGCAATTCCTCGCGATGCATGAATCCTCAATAAGAATGGTCGGTCCTGCGTTAATTACGTGATGATTTGCATCTTATGATTCCGGGGACGTGATTTCGCCGGAGAACGGCAGTCCCTGCAGTTCGAGACGCGTGGTTTCCCCGACGATTGCTGCAATCCGATCGTTGAGCGTTTCGCCGAGCCCCGGGATCCTGGTTTTGATCGCGTCCATCTCCTCTTCATATGCCTCCATCTGGTCGATATCCCCCTGGTGCTTCTCCTGGATGGTCTCTTTTCGCTTCGTCAGGTCTTCCATGACGGAGCGCGACTCGGAGTGCGCAATTTGAGCGTTCGCGTCTCTGATCTCGTCCCTGGCTTTCTCGTACCTGCTGCAGATATTGCCCAGTTCTTCGATCAGGCTGGAGTCGCCGGAGAAAAGGTGCAATTCACTTTTATTTTTCAGCACAAGGGTATTATCATCGACCATCGCCCCGATCTCGGGCAGGATGGCATCGACGGAGCGGATGAGAATGTCGCCTCCATGGTTCATCGGCTGATCCAGCATCTGCATGACCTTCTGGATGCGGCGCGCAGACTCCTGGTTTCCCTGCCGTTCCGCGGCATATGCGGCCCTGCGCAGCACCCCGCCGGTGGTGGAAACGAGGGTGTGGTACAGGTCGCGCAGGACCATCTGTTCGGTTTCAAGGGCATTGACCCGGGTCTGCAGCTCCTCGACCGCCCGGTAGCTCTCCTCGGTCTCGATCTCGGAGATCTTTCCGGAGATGGTGGTGAGGCGGGTTTCGTCCTTTGCGATATCCTTCCAGATCAGCTCCCACTGCTCCTGCTTGGCGCGGTGTCCGCCCGCCGCCTCTTCGAGCGCTCGGTATGCGGCCCTGGCGTCCCGCAGTTGGCCCATGATGTGCTCCGAACGGGAGATCTCCTTGGTCATGGTGTTGACCTCCGTCCCGATGACGCCGATGGACTCGCGGATTTCCTTCATCTCCCCGGGGAGCACGGCGGCGATGTACTTCCCCTGCCCCTTCATGTGCTTCATGCACCCCTTGAGCACTTCTACGGCGTCATTGTAGAATTCGATCGGGTCGGAGGAGAAATGGCGGGAGAGGGTGATATCCATCGCCCGTACAAAGGGCTGCAGGGACGTCTCCACCACCCGTTTCAGCTTCGGTGGCATCTGTTCATCGATCTCCACCGATCGCAGCTGGTTGACCCGGTTTCTGGCCTCGTCGACCGAGTGTGCGATGGCGGCGCGCGGGGCCGCAGTCTGCCCGATCAGTTCGTTGCGCACTTCGATCTCCTGTCGGTCCAGCCACTGCGGAACCTCCGCGTACTCGAGCACCAGCACCGGTTCTTCAGGCTTCCTCCCGAGCAGCCGGTCCAGAAAACTTCCCATGTATCTCCCCCCTTTCTGTACGATCTTCAATCGCTCCGTGCAATATTCCTGAGCCTCTCAACCCCGCGGATCTCCTGGATGACCTCCACGACGGAGAGGGGCACCAGATGCTCCCAGGCCTCGCCGTTGAGCATCCTCCGCCTGATCTCGGTTCCGCTGTGCGTATGGCGCTCGTACATGTCGGGCGAGACGACGTCGATCCCCGTTTCGGCAAACAGCTGCACCACCAGCGGGTTGTTCGTATAGACGGTGGAGAAGGGCGGGGACATCGAGCGGACGTGGGAGACCCAGAGGGCATTGCGCTGGATGTCCTCGATGGGGATGACGTAGATGCGGCGGTCCAGTGCTTCGAGGGCGCGGGTGATCATGAGCACCCGCTCGCCGGCGGTGAAGGGGTTGTCGACCTCGTGGCTCAGCTGGGCACTCCCCACCCCGATGACGATCTCGTCGACGCATGCGGCGATATGCTCGAGCACCGACTGGTGTCCGCAGTGGTAGGGCTGGAATCTCCCGATATAAAACCCTCTACTCATTGTCGACCACCATCCGTGCGATGCGTGCGGCAAAGGCGCCCGCGGTGAACCCGGCATCGATGTTCACGACGGCGAGTACGGCGCAGGACTGGAGCAGGCTGGCAAGCGCGGCCTCCCCCTTTCCCATGTACCCGTAGCCGGTGCTCACCGGGACCCCGATCACCGGCCGGTCGGTCAGGCCTGCCACCACCGCCGGAAGGGTGCCCTCCCTGCCCGCTGCCACGATGAAGACGTGGGCGTCCGTGAGCTCCTTGAGGGCCGGGAAGAGGCGGTGGATGCCCGCCGCTCCCACGTCGTAGGCGGTGCGCACTGTGCACCCCATCTCCTCGGCGATGACCCGCGCCTCTTCGGCCACCCTGATGTCCGAGGTTCCGGCGGTGATCACCCCCACGATGCCCCCGTGCCGGACCGGCTGTGTGCCGTCGGAGAGCACTACCATCTGTGCGAGCTCGTAGTGGGTGCAGGTGAACCCGAGATCGTCGCAGAGGGACTGGAAGCGTGCCGCCATGTCGGGGGCGACGCGCGTGACCACGCAGCGCCCGGTGATTTCCATGTACCGGCGTGCAATCTGCAGCAGCTGGTCGGGATCCTTGCCCTCGCCGAGGATGACCTCCGGCATCCCGCAGCGCACGCTCCTCCCCATGTCCAGCCGGGCGCACTCCCCCACCATCTCGATGCGCATGCCGGCGATCAGCTCCTCTGCTGCCGCCATGGAGATCTCGCCCTGCTGAAAGGCCCGCAGTACATCTTTTAACGAAGCGTAGGCTGCCATAGTCTGATTATAAAACTATGGAGGGGGATATCATAATAAGTATCGCGCCATGGCTCTGGGTATCCTCTTCTTTGTTGCAGTGTTCGGCACGCTCACGGTGGCCTTTCTCTGGCTCCGCGATGCCCGCATTTTTGCCCGGACCGGGTTTTCGGGGTATCGCCGTGCTTCCTACCGTGGGGTGCTCTACACCGCACTCTCCCTTGCAGGGCTCGCCGCTGCCTATTTTGGGTCCGAGTTCGTGGGGGTCGGACTGGTGCTTCTCGCCCTCTACCTGCAGGGCGAAGCGCCCCGGGAAAAGAACATCTGGGCTGGTGAGACTGCCATGGAGCGTTTTTTCGGCAAAGTCCGGCGCAGGACTGATAAGGCTTCACAATAAATATATTGGCAGGAGATTTGTCAATGCTTCAGAAACCGCGGGGAACACGAGATTTTTTACCGGAGGAAATGGAGCGGCGGAGAATCATTGAACAGCGCATGCGCAATACGGCGATGCGCTGGGGGTACCGTGAGGTCTGCACCCCCACCTTCGAAACCCTCGAACTCTTCACTATGCGTTCGGGCGAGGGGATCATCCAGGAGATGTACACCTTCGAGGACAAGGGCGGCCGGGAGCTCGCTCTCCGGCCCGAGGTCACCGCGCCGGTGCTGCGCATGTACGTCAACGAGGGGAGGGTGCTGCCCAAACCCCTGCGCTGGTGCTACTTCGCGGACTGCTTCCGGTACGAGCGGCCGCAGAAGGGGCGCTACCGGCAGTTCTGGCAGTTCGGTATCGAGCTGATCGGGGCGGACTCGGCGAGCGCCGAGGCGGAGGTCATCCTCGCCGGCCACGAGATCCTCAGCAACGCCGGCGTGCAGTTCACCCTGCACATCGGCCACCTCTCCCCCATGCGCACCATGCTCAGCAGCCTGGATGCTCCGGTGGCCAAGACGGTCATGGGGCTGCTGGACAAGCGCGACTTCGAGGGGCTCGAGCAGTGCCTCACCGACCTCCGGCACCACGAGCTGCTGGAGTCGCTCACCGGGCTGGTGCAGAGCAAAACCATCGGTGAAGCGTTCGCGATCTGCGGCGATATCCCCGAGCGGGAGCGGATCGAGGAGACGTTCGCCATCCTCGACGGCCTCGACCTGCCCTATACCCTGAACATGGGGATCGTGCGCGGGCTCGACTACTATACCGGGACGGTGTTCGAGGCGTTCGCGGAGAACCTGGGGGCCGAGAACCAGATCATGGGCGGCGGGGCCTATCGGCTCGCCCACCTCTTCGGCGGCGACGATGTGGCCTCGTGCGGGTTCGCCATCGGGTTCGACCGGGTGATGGTCTCCCTCGGGGAGACGGAACTCGTCCGGCCGCCGGTGGTGGCGGTGCTCTCCACGAATGAGGCCCGCCCCCGGTCCTTCGAGGTCGCCGGCGCGTTCAGGGAGGCGGGAATCTGCGCCGAGCTGAACCTCATGGACCGCGGGCTCGGCGCCCAGATGAAGCACGCTGCAAAATCATCTGATTTTGCGCTCATCATTGGCGAGCGCGAACTCGCACGCGGCACGGTCACCCTCAAGAACCTGCAGTCCGGCACACAGCACGAGTGCGGGCTGGACGAGGCGATTGCCGAGGTGAAGGGCGTTGGTGCTTGCTGAGGACCTGGCAAAGCAGCAGCGCAGCATCAGTGTCGCGGAATTTTTCGAGAAGAACAAGCACCTTCTTGGCTTCGACTCGCCCACCCGCGGCATCATCACCACCATCAAGGAGGCGGTGGACAACTCCCTCGACGCTTGCGAGGAGGCGCAGGTGCTCCCCGACATTTATGTGGCGGTCACCCGCCTCGAAAGGGACGTCTTTCGCATCGTGGTCGAGGACAACGGCCCGGGGATCGTCCCGGAGAACGTGCCGTTCGTCTTCGGAAAACTCCTCTACGGGTCCCGGTTCCACCAGATCCGCCAGAGCCGCGGCCAGCAGGGCATCGGGATCTCGGCGGCGGTGCTCTACGCCCAGCTGACCACCGGGGTGCCCACCAGGATCATCTCCCGCACCGGTGCCCGCACACCCGCCCACTACTTCGAGCTGATGATCAAGACCGAGACCAACGATCCCGATGTCAGGACGCACCGGGAGATTGAATGGGACCGCATGCACGGCACAAGGGTGGAGATAGAGTTCAAGGCCACCCTCGCCGCAAAGAAGCGTCTGCTCGACTACCTGCGGTACACGGCGGTGGTCAACCCCCACGCCCGCATCAGAGGAGAGATCGACGGCGAGCCCTATACTTTTGAGCGGGTGAGCGACGAGGTACCCCCCTGCCCGAAGGCCATCGCCCCCCACCCGCACGGCATCGAGTTCGGGCTCTTAAAAAGGATGGCGGAGGCGAGCAATGCCAGACTGGAGGACTTTCTGGTGGAGGGGTTCTCCCGAGTGGGCAAGAAGAGCGCCGAGGAGATCCTGGGCGTCGCCGGGCTGAAAGGGTCGAAAAAGGCCTCCGCTCTCTCCTCGCAGGAGCTCAAAGTCCTCCTCGACGCCATGCAGGCAGTGCAGGTCCCCCCGCCGCCCGCCTCCCTGTGCCTCTCCCCCATCGGCGAGGAGCTGATCGTGCAGGGGATCGAGAAGGAGTACCAGGTGGACTTCATCAAGGCGAGGACAAGAAAAAGCAGCGTGCACTCCGGCCACCCCTTCATCGTGGAGGCGGCGCTCGGCTTCGGGGGCAAGCTGCCCGCCGAGGGGCAGGCGCAGATTTTGCGCTTCGCCAACCGCGTCCCCCTCCTCTATCAGCAGGGGGCCTGCGCCATCACCAATGCCGTTGCCGGGGTGAACTGGAAGGCCTACAACCTCTCCCAGCAGGGCCTGCCTACCGGTGCGGTCATGGTGCTGGTGCACGTGGCCTCCACGAACGTCCCCTTCACCAGCGAGAGCAAGGACGCCGTGGCGGCCATCCCCGAGATCGAGAAGGAGGTCACCCTCGCCCTGCAGGAGCTGGGACGGGAGCTGAAGACCTACCTCAACCGCCGGGACCGCTCCCGGCAGCAGGAGGACCGCGCCCGTGCGATCTGCTCCATCATCCCCGACATCGCCGCCAAGGTGTGCGAGATCGTGGAGCAGCCCTCCGTGGACACCGCACCACTGGAGGGGCGGATCATGCGCAGGCTGGTGGCCAAGAAGCGGACCCTGGACGGCCAGGTCGAGCTCGCGGTGCACAACTACACTGCAAAACCGGTGGCCCTCACCCTCTACCTCTTCTCGCCGGACGCGGCGGAGGACGCGGACCCGAAGCCTGAGTTCGTGGACCGGGTGGGGGACGACTACACCAAGGTCTGGAAATGCGCGCTCGAGCCGGAGACCTCGTGGACGGCCCGGTATGCGGGCGTGGGCGGGGGGACGCTCGACGTGCGGGGCGTGGATAACAAGGTGAAAGTGGTGGTGGATCTGGATGTCTAGAAAAAAAACCGATGCGCTCGCTGAGCGGCAGCTGGTGGGGATCGCCCGGTTCTGGTACGACCAGATGAGGGGCGGGGAGCTGCCCTCCATCAGCATGCCCACCCGGACCAAGCAGAACATCGCCTACGATGACGAGAGCGGGGTCTGGAAGTACGGCGACCGGGAGAGCACCCGGTCGGCGGGATCGGCCAAGAGCGCCCTGCACATCCTCAAGATGGCCTACGTCATCGGCTTTTTGAAGCAGCAGCTGCGGGAGAACCGCTCCTCGACCTTGAGGGAGCTCTACTACATCTCCGAGGGCTGGAAGCGGGCCAAGTTCGCCGCGCAGGACGAGAGCAACCTGCTTATCGAGGACATGGAGATCCTCACCGAGCTCTCCCGCGAGGCCTTCCACCTGCGGCCCGAAGAGGACGGCGCCTCCATCTACGGCCCCCTGAAGCTCCGGGAACAGACCCGGCGGGGGGAGCGGGAGATCCACTGCCAGGAGGACGTGGGGGAGGCCGGCTACCCCATCCCCAACAACGTGGAGAACGTCGAGTTCCTCGACCACGACGCGCAGTTCGTCATCGCTATCGAGACCGGCGGTATGTACGCCCGCCTGATGGAGAACGGGTTCGACGAGGAGTACGGGGCGGTCCTCGTCCACCTCAAGGGCCAGCCCGCCCGCTCCACCCGCCGCGCCCTGAAGCGGATGAACGAGGACCTGGGGCTGCCCCTGGTGGTCTTCACCGACGGCGACCCGTGGTCCTACCGCATCTTCGGCAGCATCGCCTACGGCTCCATCAAGGCGGCCCACATGTCCGAGCTGCTGGTCACGCCGGGTGCGCAGTTCGTGGGGGTGCAGCCCTCGGATATCAGCGATTACAACCTCCCCTCCGACACCCTCACCGAGGGCGACATCGCCGCCCTGAAGGCAGAGCTCACCGACCCGCGCTTTGACACCGACTACTGGAAGAAGCAGATCACCCTCCAGCTGCAGATGAAGCTCAAGTCAGAACAGCAGGCCTTCGCCAGCCGGGGGCTTGATTTCGTGACCAGGGAGTACCTGCCCACGCGGCTTTCTGAGATGGGGATCTTATAAGACGCACGGCATGTGCCTGCGAATCCCCTCCTCCAATCGATCGCCGCAGCACTCCATCTCTCTCCTGATCTCTGATTTTCTTTTTTCGTATCGCACATCCACGCAGCTTCCAATTCACAAATGGACTGTCGTTCCTTCCTTACCTCCAGCCCGTCGGCATCTATTTATCAAATAAATATACTGTAAATTATATTATTGGTACTATGGTTGCGCAGCGCCCCGCCCCCGATCCATGGCTTTCAGTCGTCATCTGCACCTACAACCGCGCGGATATCCTCCGCGGCTCCATCGAGAGCCTTCTCGACCAGGCCGGCGAGACCGGAACGTTCGAGATTCTCGTGGTGGACAACAATTCCTCCGACGACACCGCCGCCGTCGCACGAAGGTACGCCGCCGATCACGGGATCAGGTACATCTTCGAACCCGCGCAGGGCCTTGCCCACGCGAGAAACCGCGGGTATGCGGAGGCGCGGGGCGAGTACGTCGCCTACCTCGACGACGACGCACGCGCCGATCCGGCCTGGATTGCGGGAATCCACGCAATTTTGCAGCAGTCTGACCAGAGGCCGATCGGCATCGGGGGCCCGATCTACCCCTACTACCTCTCCGAGAAGCCGGACTGGTTTCTCGATGAGTACGAGATACGGACATGGGGGGATGCGCCGCGGTTTCTGGAGAAGGGCGAGTTCTTCTCCGGCTCGAACATGGTCTTTTCCCGGGAGGTGCTTGCACGGTTCGGGGGATTCGACACCGATCTCGGGGTGAAGGGCGACACCCTGAACCTCGGCGAGGAGACGCGGCTGTTCAACAAAATCTGGGACGGTTTCCTTGAAACGGACCTGTTCTACTATTCGCCCGCCCTGAAGGTCTACCACCTCGTGCCGGCCGACAAGATGAACCTGCACTATTTCTTCAAACGACGGTTCATGGTCGGGCAGTCGAGCCTCCACAGCCTCTTTTCCCCCCTGGACGGCTATAAAAAAGTCAACCTCACGGTGGGGTTTTCCGCATTCATCCTCTACAAATCCCTTGTGGCTATGCTCAAGCTGCCCCTCTACCGGAGTTTCCACACCTGGGTGATCGAGTGCATGAACCCGGTCATCGTGGGGCTGGGCCTGGTATGCGCCTGCATCGGCATCCGGTGCTCCTTCGACCAGTTCAAAATCGCGGAGAGTGAGCGGTGAGCGCGCCGGAGATCACCGTCCTGATGACGGTCTACAACGAGGAGCGGTTTTTGCGGCAGGCCATCGACAGCATCCTCGCCCAGACTTATCCCCATTTCGAGCTGCTGGTGGTCGACGATGCCTCCACCGACGACAGTCCCGCAATCCTGGCGAGCTATACGGACCCGAGGGTGCGGGTGGTGACCAACGAGGAGAACATGGGCTGCCCCCGCTCCTCCAACCGGGGGCTCTCCCTTGCCCGGGGACGGTACATCGCCCGGATGGACGCCGACGACATCGCCTTCCCCAATCGTCTCGAGGTGCAGCACGCATTCATGGAGCGCCACCCCGACATCGACCTCGTGGGGTCATCCAACGAGGTGATCGACGAGCAGGGGGAGGTGATCGGCGCCTGGCGCGGGCAGTTTGGCCCGGAGACGGTCTACTACCTCCTCAACTTCAGAAACTGCCTCACCCACTCGACGGTCATGTTCAGAAAGGAGTTTGCCGAAACGATCGGGGGCTACAACGAGGGGGTGAAATGGGCCCTCGACTACGACTTCTACCACCGGGCCTCGAAGGCAGGCAAGCTCTATCGCATGGACGAGGTACTGGTCCAGTGGCGCTCCATGCCGGCCAAATCGGAGGAGAAGTCCTGCGGCCAGAAAGAGACGGTCTACGCCGTCCTGCGGGACAACTTCTCCCGCCTGAAGGTGGGGGAGGTGGACGAGGCCACGCTCGCCATCCTCAACAATCACAAAATTCTCAGTGAGCGATCCTTCAGCCAGAAAGAGATCGAGCAGGCTTTTTCAACACTACTAGGGTCGAATATGGCCATCATGAAAACTGCCCCGGCGTTGTATAGCAGGTTCTCCATGCTGGGCGTCATGACGGCATACTCCCTTTCTTTCATGCACCGGATCCTCAGCTCCCGCGGGATGGTCCCCTTCGTGCAGACCTGCTGCGCGGTGCTGGGCGGGAACGCATCCCCTTCGGACTGAGTGCTCACCCCTTTCTGCCGTCTATCGCAGTTGCGTATATTGCCACAAGGTCCCGGTTCAACTTCCGTATATCATACTTCTGTGCCACAAACTCCCTTCCTGCCTTTCCCATGTCCGCCCACCGTTCCGGGTGTCCGATCAGATAGAGTAGTGTATCGCGCAAGGCACCGACATCCCATTCCTGCACCAGAAACCCGGACCGCTCATGCAGCACTCCTTCCGGAATCCCGTTGTGGAACGTGGAGATCACCGGCATGCCGGTCGCCTGCGCCTCCTGGAGGACAAGGGCCTGGCCCTCTTTGTCGCCGTTGGGTGCGGTGACGCTGGTGAGCGCAAACAGGTGGCATTCCCGGTAGAGTTTCAGCAGTTCCTCATCGGAGACACTGGTGAGAAACGTCACATGGTCCGTTAACTCCCATGCTTCAACCAATCCCTTGAGGTGCTCTTCCAGCGGGCCGTTTCCCGCAATAATGTATTCCACGTCATCTCGTTCTCGCAGTACTTCCCGCAGGGCGCCCAGCATAAATTCATGCCCCTTTTTCTCCACCAGCCGGCCCACCGTCAGGATCCTGACCCTGCCTTCTTCCGGATAATCTCTCGCCCTGAAGGGGTATTTTGCAATGTCCAGGCCAACGGGGAGTATCCGGATTCTTTCTTCATCGCACCCCAGTGCGGCCGCCTGCGATTTCGTATACTCCGTATTGCAGGTGAACAAATCCCCTGCGGCAAAGAGGCCGTCGTAGACCTCCTTCCCGTGCACCCGCGTATAGCTGTGCACGTCGTACCCGTGGAACGAGGTGACGAATGCGCCCCTGAGCCCGATATCCTTCAGTGGCAGGTATTTGGCGCCATTCGGGCCGAAATGGCAGTGAAAGATGTCGAAATCGTATCCATAAAAGGGGAGTGCGAGGTAGAACAATTCCAGTGAACGTGCCCGTTTGCCAAATTTCAGGAGATTGATCGAATTGATGATGGGTACGGGATCCCGGCTGATATTCCTGCAGATCCAGGCACAGGCGTTGAGGTATTTTTCGCGTCGGTCCGCCGGCACGGAAGGGTAATGGACCCGGTCCATAATTCCATACCGTTCGATATCCGGGTGGACGGTCGGCTCGTCCGGGTGTGATCGCGCGAAGATTTGCACATCATGCCCCAAATCAAGCAGGCCTGTTATCTGGTGGAGAATGAACGTCTCGGAGGTCTTGGGAAATTCCGAGACAATCACGGCGATTTTCACGGTTTTTCCCCTTTGATGACGAGTTCAAATCCGTATTTGTGCTGGAACGGCGCCGAGTCGCTGAGGATATCCGGAATTTTTCCTAAGTAACGGTATACCCGGCGAACACCTCTCCCTGAGAGGCGATAGAGGCCGTGGGCACTGTAAAACCCTGAAAATTCCAGGTTTTGCAGCCCGAACTGTACAAAGAGTTCTTGCAATTCCTCGCGGGTGAACGATTTTTCATAGCCGTACCGAAACGGCCTGTCCAGCTTCGCCAGCGCCCACTTGTACAGGGTATGGGGATAGTTGTGCCAGTTGGGAACGGCAACCACGATCCTCCCCCCCCGTCTGGTCACCCGAAGCATTTCCGCCACGGCATCCTTGTAGCTGGGGCTGCCGTCAAGCCGGAAGTGTTCGATGACCCCCTCGTTGAAGACCACATCAAAGATATTGTCCGGAAACGGGAGGTGGAAGAGGTCGCCGTGCACAAAGGCGACATTGGCGAGTTGTTTGGTAGTTTTCAAATTGCGGGCGATGGCCAGCGCCTGCGGCGATATGTCGAGGCCGAGGATCTCGCTGCCCGCGAGATCGGAAGCCAGCCGGCAGCAGAACCTCCCCGTCCCGCATCCTGCCTCGAGAATGCGCCCGTCTCCGCTGCCGATGAACTCCCGCAGTGCCCCGTACGCTTCGTCCGCAAAACGGTTGTAGAGGATGGCTTCGGGTGATGAGCGCACCTGTTGCCAGTTTCGTTCCCATATTTGCTCGATGGATGTCATCACTCGCCTCCTAGTCAATGATGTGCATCACCATCTTCAGTGCGCTGGTCGACTTCCCCTCGATGAGGCGATCGGCAATCAGGTAGACGATGCAACCGGCGATTGCCACTGCCAGGAATATTGGGATCGAATTGATGGCTACAAATTGCATGAGCAGTCCCATCACCAGCAGCGTCGAGACCGTCGAGAGTGTGGCGGGGAGCATCGAGGACTGGAACTGCGCGAGCCCGGCCTCAAGGATCTCTGCGACGGCGACGGCCGCAAGTATCTGCGTGACGAGGTTGGGGAGAATGATCGCAACGGTGGTGCCGATCAACCCATAGTACACCGTGAGGGGGTAGATGATCACGGCCATGAGCACCAGCTGGAGGAATGCCAGCCTGGTCAGGATGTGTGGTTTAAAGACGCCCTGGAAGATCGGGCCGGTAGTGGCCCCGAACGACCTGACCAATCCGTAGACCGCCAGCAACTGCAAAACCGGGATCATGTCGGCCCATTTCTCCCCCAGGAACAGGATGGTGAAGGCGGGCCCGAGAAGAAAGATGAAGCCCGCGATGGGAACAGAGAGGAACATGGTCACCTTCAGCGTCGTGAAATACGCCTCCCGGAGTTTGGGGATAGTATCCTGCAGCTTGGCGTACACGGGAAAGGACACCTGGGAGATGACGTGGGTGATTTCGGTGGCCGGCATATTCGAGAAGCGGTAGGCGAGCTGGTACAGCCCCAGCGCGGTGACCCCAAGGACTTTGCCAACGAGGATGTCGTCCCCCTGTGTGATCAAAAAGATCAGGACGGTCGACCCGAACACCCATTTGCCGAACCCGGAGAGTTCCCGGGCCTTTGTCACGTCCAGCCTGAATTTCGGGCGGTAGGGGTGCACGAGGTAGCTCGCGACCATGGTCACCGCGCTGCCCGCCAGAAGGCCGATCACCAGCGCCCACACGTTCTGCAGGATGATCGCCGCTGCGACGGTGGCGACAAACTCGATGATGGTCCCGACGAACTGGAAGGCAAACTGCCGTTTGAATTCCAGCTCCTTCTGGAAGTACACCGTGCCGATATTGGTGAATGCCTGGAAGACCGCGGACAGCCCGATGACCTGCACGATGGGCTCCGCCTCCGGAACCCCGAAGAAGACTGCCACGTAGGGTGCGATCACCCAGAGGATGGCGAAGAGGGCGAGGCCCCGCAGGATTAAAAACGTCCAGGTGGTATCGAGGTAGGGCCCGATATTCTCCTTCTTCTGCACCAGCGCCGGCTTGAACCCGGTCTGCGAAAAGGTCTCCAGCGTGGCCAGGGTGAGCAGCGCGATGCCCATGAGCCCGAAATCCCCCGGCACCAGGATGCGTGCCAGGATGACCAGCCGGGCGAACCTGAACGCCTGCTGGCCGATCCTCAGTGAAAACACCCAGAACCCGCTGATCAACGCCTTCTGGGAGAGGTTTTCGCCTGAGGTGTTCAGCAGGGTGTGGAGTTTTTTTCGCATGGTGATGCTCAGAATATTTTCACAGACCTCTGATTCGTACCGATCACCGATAACCCGTGTTCAGGCATTTCGGATCATTCCATACCTTACTCCAGTTTCAGGAACATTTGAGTTTCCCTGCCTCTGTGTGGTTGCCCTCATTATAATGAATACAGCCTGAAGCGTTTTGGCCATCGCTTCTGAATGTATCGATCTCCAATTATATTCTATAATTTATATAGGTGTCATTCAGATATGATTTGTCAGGATCGCCCTTTCTTTGGCGAATTTTATTTTGACGGTCTCACTCACTATAGCATAATCCATTGCTACCCATGACTGGATTGGCGCCCGGGTACAGAGATCGGAGAGCCATTTTTGCGAGCTTGGGACGTTTTCTCACGCATTCAAGGACACTGATGCTGATGATGCTGAGTGGCCGGGTGAAGCTGACGCGAACATCGCATTCGAATGAGGATGGCACAGGTGATGGCATGGTCCGCATTTGATAATGGGATCTGGATAGAAAAAACCGAAGTTAGGCCTGAGACAATCAATCATTTGTTTTTTTATATACAATGCATATATTTTGCTCCAGATTATTTTTTTCAAGGAGAGTACAAAAAGAAATGCAGATTCTTTTAATCAAATAATTATGTAATAGTTTTTCCAACCATATCGATCCCAACCGTATATTATGATCATCCATTTTCGTTAATCTATACTGCACGTTTTCTGCCCACACTTTGGTGTAATCACCATCATCTAAGAGCTTCAACGTATCTTTTACGTTGGGATTTTGCGTGGTAATTTTCCGATGTTCTCTTTTATCTAAAAACCTCCAGATCCGGGTTGGCCCCATCATGATGAACATGTAGCTGGATTTTCTCAGGACTCTCTTCATCTCTTGTATACATAGCTTGTAATCGTTCGCGTGTTCCAAGGTGCCAACTGTTACGATTAAATCAAATGTGTTATCTTTAAATGGTAATTTATGCCCATCCGCACGAATGAATATACATTTTTCGGAAAATTTTTGGTTATTTTTAAATCTTAAACTTGTATCAATTCCAATTGATTGAAATGCTGATTCCGAAAGTTCTATTGCGAGTTGTCCTGCACCGCAGCCAATGTCCAAAATGAGATTATTTTCAGTTCCTGAGGTATATTTATTTATTAAATAAATCCAATTTTCTTGACTCATATCAAATGAGGCAGAGCAATTTGAATATGCATAAATACGAATATTCTCATTGCCTTCATTCGAATTATTTTTTAAGTTAGCGGACATTTTATTGAATAATCTTTTAGGCAAATGGATATAATTATTTGGAATCGCGTTCATTTAAATGAAAATGTATTGCTAAAAGAACCTATACATTATTTTGTCAACACAATTGGTGTGCAAATGAATAAACAAATGCCTGAGTTTTCTGAAAAAAAATTACTTGTAATTTCACCAGGGTATCCTGATCAATATGGGAATAGTGCAATTGCGTGCTTTGTTAGGGATCAGGTTAATGCGATAAAAAGGTATTTCAACGAAATAATCGTCATTTCTCCAATATTATCAACATTTGGTATGACTGCTCAGGACAAATTTTGCCATGATTATCAGCATGATAACGTAAAAGTGTATTTTCCGAGATGTTTTTTTATTCCTCGTCGTCTAAATCTTCCAATTTCGTTTAATAATCGATATGGTATTGATAATCGCTTAAACATTGTTTGCAATTTAATTAAAGAAAATAAGATACAATACGATATTATCCATGCCCACTTCACACTACCTTCTGGCCATATCGGAAGTGCACTTAAACAAATGACAAATAAGCCCCTTATTGTCACCATCCATGAAAATGGGTGGTGGTTTCAGGAAGAACTCAATTCTAACAATTCCAAAATCCATGACACTTGGAAGAACGCAGATATTTTATTACGTGTGAACAACCACGAAGTCGAATATTTGAAAAAATTCAATCCAAATTCCTTTTCGATAAAAAATGGATATGACAAGAGATTTTTTCCATTGAACAAAGAGGCATGTAAAAAAAGACTTCAACTACCGGAAAATAAGAAAATAATTTTTTCACTGGGTCAATTAATTGAAAGGAAAGGTTTCCATTATTTGATTGATGCGATGAGAATTATTACAAGTCAGAGGGATGATATTGCATGTTATATTGGAGGATCTGGTGAATTGAGAAAGAAGCTTGAAAAAAAGATCCAAGAATACAACCTAGAATCTTGCGTTCATCTTTGTGGATTTATTTGTGATGATAATATCCCCTTGTGGATGAATGCCTGTGACGTTTTTGTTCTCCCGAGTTTATCTGAAAGTTTTGGGATCGTCCAGATTGAGGCAATGGCATGTGGAACACCAGTCGTTGCAACAATAAACGGCGGAAGTGAGGAAATTGTTATTTCGAATGAATTTGGGTTCCTGTGCAATACTGAAGATAGTAAGTGCCTTGCCGAATATATAATTAATACTCTTGAGAAAGAGTGGGATCATGAAAGAATTGTACAGTATGCACAAATCTTTTCATGGGAAAATTGTGCGAAGGATCTGTTAGCAATATATGTTACTGGATTAAACGGTTCTTAAAAATTGGAATATTGAGTGGAATAATGAACATTTTGGTAATTTCTGCAGGTTATCCACCTTTACAGGGAGGAGTAGAAACCCAAGCGTATCTGCAAGTAAATGAGTTGTCTAATCGAGGGCACAATGTCATCGTTATTACGCGATGCGTTGATAATTTTCCTGAAACAGAGAATATTAATGGAGTTCAAATATTTCGGCTGAAAGAACCTCTGATTAAGCTGAACCCGTGGCGAAGCTTTTTTTTCATTAAAAAACATTTGAAAAGAATTGAAGAAATTATTTCGAACAATGGTGTTGATTTAATACACATCCATCAATTTGACTGGACATTCCCTTACGCATGGATATTAAAAAGGAACATTGACATCCCTATTGTTACAACGATACATGTCTCATGGTTTGCAGATCCCCAATACCTAAAATGGAAATGCACTCCGATTGAACCCATTCGAAGATTATTGCGGCTTTATCCTGGATTGTGGTTTGAAAGAAGATCAATTCGTGATGCTGATTATTTAATTCCTGTATCTAAGGGAATTGAAAAATATTGTAAGATTTTTAAAGACTCGGAAAATATCAAAGTGATTCCAAATGCAATAGATTTAGATCAGTTCAGTTTGGATGTAATTCCGGTGGATATTGATTGTAGTGGATTTAAAATATTATGCTCAGGGAGATTATCACCAGAAAAAGGCCAAATCTTTTTAATTGAAGCATTCAAACACGTAAATTCATGTTTAGAATGTCATCTTTTCTTTATGGGTATGGAGAGAGGAAATGAAAAAGCAAAATTAGAAAATCGAATATCAGAATTAAATCTTGGACCTTTTGTGCATTTTATTCCACAAAAACCCTACAATGAAGTACAAAGATACTATAGAGCAATGGACTTGGTTGTTCAGCCTTCTACATCCGAAAGTTTTGGTATCGCAATTTTGGAAAATATGGCATTGGGAAATGTTGTTGTTGCGAGTAATGTTGGAGGCATTCCTGATCTCATCGATGATGGTATCTCGGGATTACTCGTACCTCCCGCAGATCCGGAGGCATTGGGGAAAAAAATTATTCAAGCATTATTAGATGAGCAATTGCGAAAAAATATTCAAATAAATGCGATTAAAAAAGCAAAAACATATGATATTAAACAAATTGTTGATGAAATTGAAGATATTTACAATAGGTTTGCTAATTAATGTTGGTGATTCCTTGATAAAGGCCACGATTATATACTACTCACTGGTGGCCTGATGAATGAACCTAATAGAACTGACGCGATATATCGCAGATGAAAAGAGTGCCGAAAATTATCTGAGGGAGCTGGGGATCCGGTAATGTACGCAAAGTGATGAATAATTGGAATAGGCCCTGTATCCTATCCAGATTAGACAAAGAGGAGAATACAGGACAATGGATCTAAAGGAAGTTGTACTTAATTGCCCTACCGCTAACGAAGAGGGAATGAAACATCTCCTCACCTGGTTTTTAAATGAGGTGATACAGGAAGAGGCAAATCAACAGGCCTGAGCAGGGAGATACCGGCGATTCAGTTCAAGGAGAACCTATCGGAATGGTCAGCGGGAAAGGAACCTGAAAACACGATACGGAGAGCTGGTTCTCAACAAACCACAATTGCGGGCGATTCCCTTTCAGATGGAAGTTTTTGAACGATACTCCAGAATTGAGAAGGCGCTGGAGAATGCGATCCTCGAATCATACTTACAAGGAGTGTCTACTCGAAAGATACATAAGATCATGGCACATCTCGGGTTACAGCAGATCTCTCCCTCCTATGTCTCCAAGATCGCTGCTGACCTGGATCATACCGTTCATCTCTTCTTCTCCCGGCCGGTGGACACCTGTATCCCCTATTTATTCGTCGATGCCTCTTATTTTAGAATAAGAGACGGAGTAAGGTATGTCAATAAGGCTCTCCTCGTGATTGCCGGAATACGGAGTGATGGATTCAGGGAGATCCTCAGTGCCAGGATTGCCGATTGCGAGGATGAACTGACTTGGGAAGAACTCTTCGTTGATCTCAAGGAAAGAGGGTTGACGAAAGTGGATCTGGTCATCTCCGATGGCCACAGAGGCATTCAGACCGCTGCTGAACGGTCGTTCCTCGGGGCCAGCTGGCAGATGTGTCATGTTCATTTCATCCGAGCCGTTCTACGTAAACCTCCCAAGAAATTCCATAAAGAGAGCGCTCAACTCATTAAGGAATCCCTCTCCGATCCTCAGATACTCCAGGAGTGTGCCGAAGAACTCGAGATCAGAGGATTACCCAGAGCTGCCGATACCGTTGAACGATTCAGTCCGGGATTGCTGAATTATCGAAGTGCTCTATCGGAACACTGGCGGAGAATTCGAACTACGAATATGCCGGAACGTATCAACAAGGAACTGAAACGAAGATCCCGGACCATTGGCGCTTTCCCGAATGATGCTTCACTCCTCAGGCTGGCAGGGGCAATTCTGATGGATATCAATGAGGAGTGGATCACGGGCCGTAAGTATTTATCTGGATCAGGAGTGATAATATATCAGGATACTCGGGCAGAATTAACAGCAAGTTAGATAAACTGCCATTTTTGTTGTTAACGGTGATAAAAAGACAAATCAATAATTATGTTTTTGCTTATGACCGGATTTGAGATGTCAATAATAATACCTACTTATAATCGGATGAATGAGCTGGCTGAATTATTTCATTCGATTATTAATCAGTCTATTGAACCCATTGAAGTTATCATCGTCGATGATAGTGATAACAATGGAATTGAATATCTTGTTCAAGAAATGACTGGAGTATTTCGAAGTAAGGATATTGATTTAAAATACGTTCGTAATAATAAGGGTAAAAGTCTCACAATTGCAAGAAATATTGGAGTACAGCATGCAGCCGGTGACATTATCCTATTTCTTGATGATGATGTTGTTCTTGAGCATAATTATCTTGAATCATTGTTACTTGTGTATAGAAATAATTACAATGTCTTGGGGGTTCAAGGTTTCATTATGAATAACCAAGCAACTTCATTTCTAAGATTACAGTTTAATAAATTATTTTTAATCGGTCGTTATGTGAAAAATGAATGTAAAATACTTACCTCAACTAATGTCACTTACCCCTCTGTTTTGGATAATTTAATCCAATGCCAATGGCTGTCTGGTGCCAATCAATCGTTTAAAAGAAGTATTTTCAATGAGTTTCAATATGATGAAAAATTAAAAAGATATTCATTGAAGGAAGATGTTGATTTCTCCTATCGAATATACAAGAAATATCCTGAATCTTTATTCATTACTCCTGATGCACGATTGGTGCATAAAACATCAAATATTGGGAGATTACCGAATCAAAAAGTTATAATGATGAAATATGTATATAGCTTTTATTTATTTTATAAGAATATATCTCAAACTTCTTTGAATAAATTAATGTTTTATTGGTCATGGGTAGGATATTCGTTATTAGCACTTCCATTCTCTTCGATATTTAGATTTATATCCGGTTCTGAATATGCAATTCAATATTTTAAATACGCCCTTGAAGGTTTATTACTTTGTCTTTTAAATCTGAAAAAAATAAAAAAGGGCAATTTAGATTTTTTTGATCAATTTATTGATTAAAACTTATATTTGTAACCAATTGCTGGGAATTATTTCTGTATTAGAATATTCCCTATTTGCAAACCATTTTTTTGGTGCGATTACTATCTTATCATTGCCTCGAGAAAGCCATGCCCCCCACCAGCTGAATGTACTATTTGCAATGATATGATGTTTGCAATTGCTCATTAAACGCATATCTTCAAAATTTTTTAAGCCGTTATGTTTGATAAAGGTGATCTTTGCATCTGATTTAATATTCCTGATTGCCCACTCAGGTTCATCGGAAAAAACAAAAAAATGTGGATCACTTATCTGATTAAGAACGATATTTATCGCTTTTTGGTAGTATTCTAAGCCAATAAATCCATGAACTTGAGCTGTTTTTGGGTTTGATATATAGTCCCCTCTTCTAATATGTATACTCACTGATTCACAGTCTGTAATTTTACCCACAAAAGTTTCATTTATTGGATCTGGCTGGGATTTTAGGCTGAATTCTTTTTTTATTGTATCTTCAATATCGGCAAAATATTCTTCACTCTGCCAGTAACCATCAAGATAGTTGTTATCTCCGATATTGAGGATATCCGGTTGAAAATTCAAATTCTGTTCTTTTATATGGTTAATGCGCTGAGCTTTCGTGATTTTTCCTTTGAGGAATTTTCTAACTTTACAAATACCTGAATCCGATGGGAAAACAACATTTGATAGGTCCTCGGGTGTGGCAATATCCTCAAGGATATTGAAATGCCCTAGATCATATTTACGGAGTTCATAATTCGTGAATCCATGTATGTCAAGTTTTAAAGTGGTGTTATTCTTAATAGAAAGGTGTCTTCCTACAGCATATTGAAACATCTGGTTGCCAAGACCGCCGATGATCTTCGTTATTATCAATGTATTCACTCCTTTTTAGATGCATTAGTATTATTATTAACGAATTCGGAGTTTTCAATTGCTTTTCATCGAACTTTTCATTGATAATTTTCCTTAATGCATTGATAGATTTTTGGTGTTAAATATCAACGTCATCCCAGGTAAGCCAGAGTTCATTGAAACGATCTTAAAATGCTTTTCATTAGCAAATATAATCTCTTCGATTGCTTTATATGGCCCGATATTGTAACGCGACTCTGCTGATTGAAAAAATGTGTCATGCATGAGAATAACTGGATTATCACAATACATTAGAATTCCTTCCAATTCTCTTTTAACAGATTGATAACTATGATCTCCATCAAGGAAGAATAATGGATTATTGCAAGATTGTAAATTCTTGAAAATACTCATTGATACCTCCAGACCATCTCCTTGATGTAGATTTATTTCATGAATATTTTTGATCAAAATCGCCCTTTTTTTACGGGGATGTTCGATATGGTCAATATCTTCAGGTAGATCAATAGAATGAATTTTCGATTCAATTTGAAAATATCTTAGGGTTTCATAAAAAATACGGGCGGATATACCAACATTTGTTCCCCATTCAAAAATATGTGAGGGTTTGAAACGGCAAACAGCTGCTACCATTAATACCTGTTCTGTAAGAGGATATGGCTTTATTCCAACGACAGGCACCAATTTTTTAATTATGAAATCAGAAATGATCCAATTGTTGACTTCAAATTCACTACAATTTAAATTTATTGCTGGATCTTCGGTATTTTTTGATATAAATAACTTGCCGATATCTGCAATGGAGTTCATTTCAATCACTTTTACATATCTCTAAATAAAGATTATAATACTTTTTTGTAATCTTTTCCCAGCAAAATTGCGTTTTCCAAGCTTTGAAACCATTGTTTCTCATAGATTCTCTAATTTCTTTATTTTTAAATATTTTTTCCAATAAAATCGCAGATTCTTCAATTTTAGCAATAGAATGCCCATTTTTCTGATGATTAGTGGGAAGTAATATTCCAGCATTAGACCATTGTATGATTTCTTTGGAATTTCCAACATCGGTGGTGAGAAAGGGTGTTTTTGAGGCCATACACTCAAAAAGGACAATGGGAGAACATTCAATATTGGAGGGAAAAAGAAAGAGATCTGCTGCATGATACGCAGCTACTGTGTCTTTCCTTGATAATTGAATTACTTTAATTTTTTTCCCCCTCAGTCGCGTTCGAGGATCAATTTGGGAAAGAAATTGGGAAATCCGGCACGATTTCCAACAACCAGAATCCCGTTTATCTCCAATAATTAGAAGTGTGCAATTGGATATGTTTGCATTATTGAATATCTTAATTGCTTCTTTATGTCCTTTGAGACCCGTGTGTGATCCCACATGGAGGATAAGAAAATCATTTTTTGGTATTGATAATTTTGTTTTAATATCGATATTAAAACTCGATTCGAATTCATCTTCTGCAGCGCCATTCGGGATAACTATTTCGTTATCGATATTGTGCTGACGAGCAAATTGGATGTCACGATAATCATTGGATAAATATACGCAAGCGTCAAATTTTTTCAACCAGATTTTCATGTTATTAAAATATTGTTCGTATTCTGGCAGATATAGGGCAGAAAATCCGCAGGGAACAAAAATTTTTTTTGTTGTAATTTGTTCGAGAATGGGAAGTGCAATATCTGTTGTCCATTGCTGTGCAGCATAAAACATAATGACATCGAATTCTGAATTAATCAAAAAATTTTGGTATCGTTCTGCATCGCCATGAAATCCATGAACGTAATTGCCAGAGACATTAAATTCTTCAATGTTTACACCATTTATAACCGATTGATCCCTCTCGGGGATGCGTGTAGTTGCAACTGTAACGTCATTACCCAGCTGGACCAATCTTTCGGAGAGTTGTTTAACAACTTCCTGCGCCCCCCCTATACTGGGATGATAGAATTCAACGCAATGTAAAATTTTCATAAATCCCCTTTTTTTCTTGAAATACAAATCATATGTGGTGATGAGTACGGATTAGGATAATATATGTGGTTATTTATATGAGTAAATATGATTGAGATGATCTTTGAGCAATATTTTTGTAAATAATTTTGATTTGATGAATCGGTCCAAAAACAAGCTGTTTCGTAGTAACCGCAATGGAGTATTTCCATATCATTTTCTTCAAGAATTGTTCTCCATCTTTTTAAATTCATACTATCTGTTACATGACGATCCATATTTTGTTTATCCAGAAGGTAATGAAGTATATATTGAATTTTTCGAAAATTAGGGGAAGATATTATGCAAATTCCGGACGTTTCTAGCAATGAAATGTGCTTCTTAATAATTTCTTCAGTATTTTCAAAATGTTCAATAAATCCAAACGAACAGACAACATCGTATTTTTCATTTGTTGAAAACGTCGAAAAATCATCAAAAAATATGTTTCCAATTTTTACGTCATTTTTTTCAAAATAGGGGCGTAAACGCTCAATATACGGTGTCTTATCAATACCAGATACTTCATAGTTAAATTTTTTTCCGAGATAAATGAGGTAATTGCCAGGATAACAGCCAATTTCAATACATTTGCCATTTTTTGGTAAATATTTGTGGAATAAATCCTTAAAAAGGATTAAAGTTTCATCATATCGTAACTCATAGTCGCTGTATGTAATATCCCAGTAAGTTTGATTTACGACAGATTTCATATATCCTCCAATGTTATTTATATTCATCAAAAAAATGTAGCAAGCCGTCTTCATACCGTTCAAATCGATATGTCTTTTCGTATTCGAAAATCGCATTTTCAGACAGCAATTGATAATTTTGTCTTACAAAATCCAGTGCATTTTTCATTGTTCTGAGATTTGTAATACAAACGCCACAATTCGGATTTTCAATTGCTTCAATGGTACTGGCATATTTTGTGGCGATTACCGGCAATCCAAATTTTAAGTATGTGGCAATTTTGCCTGAAGATCTACCAACCATTCTAAAACCCGTTGATATGTCATTGTACCATGCTATACCAATATCACAGGATTGAACAATTTTATCAAGTTCATTTATTGAATCATATACATTTTCATTAATAATGACATTTTTAATTTCCTCTTGCACTATAAATTTTTTCAATTTTTTGAGGTATTCCTTGTTAGAATAGCCATGAAATATTAATGTCAAGTCGTTAAATTTTGAGAATTCATTACATAATTCAATACAAGAAAACCATTCTGCGATTCCTCCTAAATGAAGTGCAATTGTATTATCTTCTGGTATTTTATACAAATCTCTGAGATACTTGCATTTTTCTTTATTCCCTTCACCATAACATGTGACCGGAAGAATATATGTTGGAACACTTTTGTTCAATGCATAATCTGCCTTGAAATAATCTTCTTTCTCTCTTGATTGAATAATCAATCCTTTTATTGAAGTAATATTTTCTCTTTCTTTTTTCATTATCGATTTATTATAATCTAATCCGAAATGATCATTTTTCAAATATAGTTCGAGACTATAATAAAAGGGCTTTATATGGGGGAACAATTCTTTACAAAGAACAAATCCATGAGGGTCCACTGCAATATGAAATTCGTAGTCAATTTCTTTATATTTTAATCTGTTTATCATTGCTGAAATAGTATTTTGGGAGTGATATCTGCCATCCATTTGAATTATCTTTATATTTTTGTTTTTTTTAATTTCTGCAGTAATAAGACCCACATTTTTAAGAAATAAATGAATATTATTACGTTTAGACAGTAAATTAATTAAATTTAGTAATGAAGGACTGTTGCCAATAGTATAATTCGAGATATAAAGTGCAACTCGCGCTTTATGCTGGTTGTTCATAGTTCAACACCGGATTATCTTTAATTTTTAACAAGCTTCTGCAATGATAGTACAATTCCAAGAATTTTCGTCAGGCATTGTATTGAATTCGGGAAATTTTCCGATTTTTATCAATTTGAAGTTACACGATTGTAATAATAGTTCGATTTCTCGGGGGAAAAAAAATCTCAATGTATGTTTTTCTTCAATTTCATCAATGATATGACTGCCTTGAATATCCCATAAACGGAGGCTTACCTCGCAGGTTTGTTCAGTTATATTTAGTGAACCAGAGGAAATTCGCACAATTTTGTGATCGCCAAGATTGAAAATTTTTAAACGCTTTTCAGGTCTTAATTTTAATACAGCAGGTCCATACCAGACATCGGCAATTAAAATGCCGTTTTCATCCATATGGTCTCTCGCATTTTTTAGGGTTCTAAGTACATCATCATTTGAAATTTGATAACTTAAAACCGCAAACATCATCAGAGCAACGTCAAATTTTTTATTCAATGAATAATTTCGAATATCGGATAGATAAAATTCAGCCGAAATATTTTCCTGTTTTAGTTTGTTTTTTGCCATATCAAGCATATTTAAGGATTTATCGATTCCTGTGACGTAATAGCCTCTTTTAGCAAGTCTTATGGAGTGATTTCCTGTTCCGCAACCAAGATCTAAAATATTTTTAGATTTTTTCGGAGAGTAGGTATGGATGATTTTTTCAATCAAATCGCATTCATCTTCATAATTTTTATCGACGTATAAAGAATCATATAATTCGGAATAGTTTTGACCAAAAATATTATACATTTGACAATACCTCTTTCAAGCCACAAATCACTATTTTCATTTGTGTTTCTGATATGGCCAGTCCACTCGGCAAATAAAGGCCCTGTTTACTAATTCTTTCTGATATAGGATATTTTTCCCCGATAAAAAGACCAATATTATGAAAAACTGGTTGTTCATGCAATCCCAAAAAAAATGGACGAGTGTCAATACCCATTTGTTTTAATTCTATCGCCATTCTCTCTGCGTCCAATCCTGTCTTTTCGTCGATTTCAATGGCATACATCCAGTAGACATTTTTCACCCCAGACTGTTCAACCGGTGTTTTGATCCCGCTGATATCGGCAAGACATTCCGAATATTTCCTTGCATTTTCACGCTTGATTTCAATAAACCGATCAATCTGCTCCAGCTGGGCAACACCCACCGCCGCCTGGAGATTTGTCATGCGGAAATTTTCCCCGAGCTCGGTATGGTAGAACCGCTTCTCCTTTTTGAAGCAGAGGTTGCGGTAGGATCGAGCACGTTCAGTCATCTCCTCGTCATTGGTGACGACCATCCCCCCTTCGCCGGTGGTGATGATCTTGTTTGCGTAAAAGCTGAAACTCCCCACGTCTCCGATGCCGCCCGCTTTCTTTCCTTTATAGAGTGCACCATGCACTTCCGCGGCATCCTCAATGACCCTGAGATCATATCTTTCGGCAAGTTCCATCACCGGATCCATGTCCACCGGGTGCCCGTAGATATGCACGGGCATGATGGCCTTCGTCTTTTCGGTGATCTTGTCCTCGATCTGGCTGACATCCATGTTCCAGGTTTCAGGCTCAGAGTCAACGAGAACCGGTGTTGCCCCGAGGCGAATGGCAGAGGATGCACAGGAGATGATCGTGAACGTGGGCATGATCACCTCATCGCCCTTTCCAATCCCTGCGGCGTAAAGGGCGGTCTCGAGGGCCACGGTCCCGTTGCATACGGCGATCCCGTATTCGCAGTCGACGTAGGATGAGAATTTCTCCTCGAATTCCTTCACAAACGGGCCTTCTGAAGAAACCCAGACGTCATCGATACACTGCATCAGGTATTTCTTCTCGTTTCCATCGAACAACGGTTCATTGACCGGAATCATGCCTTCTCTCCATTGAAACGTACCTTGTCCTGATCGCCGCAATATGGTCCCTGCTTGACCTCAATCATTTCAGTCTCCTCGAGGAATTCAAAACCATGCCCCCCTGATGCGAGGAGGATAACATCGCCTGTGGAAAGGGTTCTGCTCGTCAGGTATTTTTTGTCATCGGAGTAAAAATCGATTTTCACCTTGCCATTCCTGATGAAAAGTGTTTCTTGGGTGTAATGTACCTCTCGTTTGTGCAGAACGTGGACATGTTCTTGTATCTTACCCCCAGCCGCATGCTTCATGTAGCCAAGTTGTTGTGAAAAATCTCCCGGAGTGAAGAATTCGATACCCTTTTTGGTAAAATTATGATTGATTATTATTGCAATAATCTGGTTTTGATTGATTATTTGTTCAAAATTATTCATATTCATCCCTGCTACTGATATCTAACGATTCTACATATTCGTGTGTTTTGCTTCTATTTGAATTCATATCAATGGTCTAATTCATGGCATAATTCACAACATTCTGATTGTACCGTTTTCGGCGAAATAATCCTCTTGTACAATCCATTCTAACATAGAATTATCTTTGAGTACTTCAGACATATGGAACTTATATCCATTCCACCACCCTTGGCGATATATTTCATAGGGTGAAATATCACCCTTAAGAAGGGTATTCAGCTGTTTCCGAATCGAAAAAATAATATGAGAATGGTATATTTTCAGGCATGACTTCAAGCTCAATTTTCCACTCTCTCTAATTCTTCGGTAGGAATCTGAAATCCCCTGAATATATCCTCGTTTTCGAATGTATTCAAGATTCATCCTTCTAGTTGAAACAAAATGATATACTGAAGCTTTGGGATTAAAAATCGCAATATATTGTGTTTTTCTTATCTTGTTGGAAACAGCTGTCTCTCCATCCCCACGATAGCGCAGAAGCCCATCGGGCATGGCATCAGGGTGGAACCCCCCCACCTCGATAAGTACATTTTTCCGTATTGAAAAATTACATCCCCAAACATACTCCGGAGCAATCTCTTTCACCTCATTTCCGAAATCGAGAATGCTGTACATGCCATTCGCTTTTCCATATGGCGTATTGCCCCACAATTCTTCAATCCATGGTGGGGGCGGAGATTCGTAGTTGGGGACATTGTTCCCTCCCACCAGCGCAACTTCCGGATTTTCGAATGATTCAGATATCCCTTCAAGCCATGTCGGAAACGCCTCAATGTCGTCATCCGCGTAAACGAGGATCTCTCCCCTCGAAAGCTCAAGTCCTTTATGCCTGCCAACATGAAGGCCGGGGCTTGGTTCATACGCGTAGATGAGATTCGGCAATACTTTTTGATAGGATTCAACAACACTTCTCGTATCGTCGGTTGAGCCGTTGTCAACAATGATTACCTCAAAATTCTCTGAAGGGTATGTCTGGACTGTTAATGATTGGATGGCTTTTTTTAACAGGAATGAACGGTTTCTTGTGGGGATAATGACTGAGGTATACATAGATCATTTTTCCGAAATCAATTATTTTGTAAAATTCCTCTCTATCCTCTGTATTGCCTCATTAACTCCTTTTTTGCTCATTTCATTTAATATTGGAACTTTTTCGTGTAATTTTTCTAAAACTAACTCCTTTTGAGTGAAAACATTACCTATAGATCCCCAAATATCATTAAAACAATCCAGAGACAATTCTTCCTTATAATGACATTGCTCCAGATCACATAAATCTGCTAATCCTTTCAGTTTTGTATTCTGATATAATCCATCTGCAATTCCAAAAAATGGCACATACTCACTCGCTGCAAAAACACAGAAATGATATCTTGATCCAATTGCGAAATCAGCGGTGGAAATTATTCCTTTTAATGTTGAATCGTCATATTCATTTTCAATAGAGAATACATGATTTTGATTTTTCATTCTTTGGATAATTTTTTTATGCAATTCTCTATCATCAACCCCCGCTGAATAATCTGTTGGTAAATAGAATATTTTTGCATGATATTTTTCGATTAAATTATCAGAAATCGTTGCCATGATGGTTATGATTTCATCTGTGCGATTATACTGGGAAGACTCTTGAAACGCTGCCATAGATCCCTTCATGTTCATTACGATGCAATGGTCACTTTTTGTTTCAAGCCATTCTGGAGGGGCTTCTGAGCGAATCAATTCCAATGCATCATCTTTTAAAATTGTTGGGATTGTCATTGCATCATCGGCAGCATCGATCATAATTGGTTTTTTCACACCGATATCCATTAATCTATTATGAGAAACTTCTTTATCACGAAAAGAAATAAAATCGACCTGATCTATACAAAATCTTGCATAAAATCTATCATACCATTTGGTTAAAGGTCCTATTGTTTGACCTGAAATAATTACTGGTTTTTTTAAAATTTTTGCCGCCAAATATAAAGTGCATTTTTTGTACAATTCGGATGGCATTATGCTGTTTAAATTACCACCACCATTATTAAACAGAAGTGTGGCAGTTGCGATTTCGTCGAGTACTTTACGCGCATTGGGCCAGAGTCGGACTCGAATATTGTATTTTTGCATGTAAGCTGCATATAAAAAAAGGAATGTTTTTGCAGCAACTTTCATTCTCTCAAAGAATGAGCCGTTCCTCGAAAAGGAAAGGCCCTGTAACTCATTAATTGCCCGTTCCTTATGGAAGAATTCAGTAAATTCTGGATCCGGTGATAGCATTACGATATCAAGTTCATTTTTTGAGTAATGCTTTCTAAAGTTATATATCACTCCATGGGGCATTGCCTCGTCTCCGATATCTTTCCACCCGAAACCTCCCATGATAACAATTTTGTTTTGAGGTTTTTCTTGCCGCAAATCCACTGAGTTGTCCCACGTAACCGTTCTTAAGAAATTTATAATTTTACTTAAGTTTCGTTTTAACAATGGAATTATTTGAATACTCAATAATTTATGCAGGATATAAGAAAATCTGATATATGTATTTAGAAGATGCTGATTATTAATCGAGTTTGTAAGTCTAATATTTAGCAGATCGAATAATGAAACGGCAAATTTTTTAATGCTAATATTTTCATCAAAAACGGGATAATTTTCTGGAACGGATTTACCTAATAATTTCATCAATAAAGTCCTTGGTGCGACATCCGACTTTTGAGGTAAGTTTTGTAATTGAGCGATTGAATTACTTGGAATTTTTTCGAGGTAAATTCTCTCATTTGAAACCATTTGCATCAAAATTTCTTTTACCAATTGATTCCTAACGACAATCATTGTTGAACCACTTCTGTCTTCCTTGAAAATTCCCCTTTTAATCCAGTTATCAGCGCAACTCATATCAGCGAGCATTGCACTGTGATCATGGCATAACCAGCAGCGGAGCGGTTTGAAATTATTGAGAAAGGTATAACCCCAGTACCGATAGTCCAAATGATCCACGGATTTTTCATTTCCATTCTTTAATTTCACAGAGAATTTTCCGGGATGGCCTGCCCCTCGATATTCAATTTTTTGAATGTCTTCAACCCTGACATCCATATTATTCAAAAGATTCAGTGTTGCATTGTAATTAGGGGTACGACTGCAAAATAATCCAATAGTTAAAAAAATTCGATTATTTAAAATGGTATGAATTTCTTGAGCCTTTTTTAATCCTGCGATGTGACATGGCAATCCAACGAAGGCGTATTTCCCCTCATTTTTTAATATTTCAGAAATTATTGTGCCTGCCGGTACAGGACAATATATTGATTTCTGACAGCTTAGAATTTCTTCCCTTGTCCTTGCAATGATCGTTTCTCCTTCAAGTGGGGAATCTTTCTTCATCCTGGAAGCAACCACGCCATCGATGTAGTTATTTTCAATTAAATAGATTAAAAATTCTGTAATTATCCCTCCAGATGCCGAATTGTATCTAATTTTTTCATCATTAGAGAATCCAATGTAGCTTGCAATAATATTACCTAAATATGGATATTTTTCATTAAATTCATGATTTAATAATGTATTTTCAGAATTCCAGCCTCTTCCCGGACAGACTTTTGTGCATATGTTGCAATTAATGCATTTTTTATCATCAATAATTGGAATCAGATGCGCTGACTGCTTTTTTAATGAAATGCAACCTGCAGGACACATACCTGCACAAGTTCCACAACCAATGCATTGGTTCCCTGATATGATTTCTAATAATGGATTTGTCATATTCATCATTTTTATTTTATATGATACCAATTAAGGAAAGGTCTGAAAATTCCTTTTCTTTCAGTACTTTGCACACCACCGGAACCACCAATTGGTAGTACTTCAAAGTACAAGATTTCAGATTCTTGGAATATGAATCGATGATCAGGAATTAATCCATTTAATGATATTGAAAAAGAACCTTTATTTAATAAATTTGACGGGATTTCACAACAGACAGTATATATTCCTTCTTTTTTTGGTTCCATATTGATTCCAGAAGTGTCCCACTCTGCTGAAGAACATGCTAAAATACCTTCTTCGGTTGTAATACTTAAGTATAAATGGAATCCAGATATTGCCTCCTTTACTTGATATGTAATCTCAACTATAATCTTTTCATCTATAGAAAAATTAGATTTAATCTCACTATTCTCAGATAGCAATTTAATGGATCTTAATTTTACAAATTCATCCCCTGGGGCTGAAGAATCATTAAATGTTCTTTCGGGGATGTACATTTTATTTTTTTTATCGAAGACGGTATTTTGCAGGTATTCTTCAATTATATCATCACATATGCCGTCGCGTTTAATTTTTCCATCTTCAATAAATATTACTCGATTGCACAGTCTTTTTACTGCTCCCATATTATGACTAACAAACAATACTGTCCTCCCGCCTTCAGCTACCTCTCCCATCTTCCCCAAACATTTTTTTTGGAAAGCAGCATCACCCACCGCTAGCACCTCATCCACAACCAAGATCTCCGGATCCAGATTCGCCGCCACCGAAAACGCGAGCCGCACCTGCATCCCGCTGGAGTAGCGCTTCACAGGAGTGTCCAGGAATTTCTCGACGCCCGAGAATTTCACGATCTCGTCGAACTTGTCGTCGATCTCTTTCTTTTTCATGCCGAGGATGGCGCCGTTGAAGTAGATGTTCTCCCGGCCGGTGAGTTCGGGGTGAAAACCGGTGCCGACCTCGAGGAGAGAGCCGACACGGCCTTTGAGGCGGATCTCGCCTTCGGTGGGGGTGGTGATGCGGGAGAGGATCTTGAGGAGGGTGCTTTTGCCGGCGCCGTTCCTGCCGATGATGCCCACGACCTCACCCTGTTCGACCTCGAAGTTGATGTCTTTCAGGGCCCAGAAGGTATCGTGTTGGGATCCAATGCTCTTCAGGGTCTTGACGGGGGATCGGACGGCGTTGGTGAAACTCTCCGAAAAGGTCTTGTAAGTCCGGTCCATCCCGATATTGTACTGCTTGGAGATGTTTCTGACCTGGATGATCGGTTCTTCGTTTCTCTTTGTTGCTGTCATTTACACCAGATCCGCGAAGTATTTCTCGGTTCGTTTCAGGTAGAGAATTCCTGTAACAAACAGTAACAGCGTGATTGCAACTGATATGCCGAGGCCGTACCAGTCGATGGGCGCATACCCGAGCAGGCACGCCCGGTGGGCATTGATAAGGCCGGTCATCGGATTGAGATAGAGAAGCCATCGCAGGTTTTCCCCCACGATGTCCGCCGGATAGATCACGGGGGAGACAAACAGCAGCAGCTGGATGAAAAAGGGCAGGACGAATTTTACGTCGCGGTACTTGACGCATATCGATGAGAGCCAGAACCCGAGCCCTGATGCGAGCAGGAACGTCACGAACAGGATTGCCGGGAGCAGCAGGATGGTGAGGTTCGGGACGAAGACGTAGTACACCATCAGGAGGCCGAGGATGCTCAGGGCGATGACGTAGTCCACGATGCCTGCGATGCACGGGGCGGTGGGGATGAAGAGCCGCGGCATGTAGACTTTCGAGAGAAGACCCGCGTTGCCCACGAGGCTGTTGCCCGACTGGGTGAGGGCGACGGAGAAGTAGGTCCACAGCAGCAGGCCGGAGTAGGAGAAGATCGGATAGGGGATCCCTTCCGAGGGCATGCTGGCCAGCCCGCCGAAGATGAGGGTGAAGACGATCATGGTGAAGAAGGGCTGCAGCACCGCCCAGCCGGCGCCCATGATCGTCTGCTTGTAGCGGATCTTGATCTCGCGGAGCGCCAGGAAGAAGAGCAGTTCCCGGTACTCCAGCATTTCCTGCCAGTTGATATTGAGAAACCCGTAGCTTGGCTTGATGACCAGCTCGTAGTGGGATGGGGTGTCTGTCATATGATATCGGCGGTTATGGTGGTGTTATGCTTGTGAGGCGTTTTGATATTCCTGAAGATACCAGCTAATATATCGTTCCAGGCCCTCTTGTATTTTTTTCTCCGCCTTCCAGCCAAGTGCGGATTCTGCCCTTGAAACGTCTGCCCACGTGTCGTTCACGTCGCCTTTCTGTTTTTCGGTGTGCCTGACCCGCGCAGGTTTACCTGCAATATTGGCAATCAGTTCTATCAGATCGGTGACAGAAATCCGGTTGCCGCCGCCGATATTGAAGGCCTGACCGGCGACATGCTCCTGGGGCGCCTGGGAGGCGAGCACATTGGCCTGCACGATGTCATCGACGAAGGTGAAATCCCTCGTCTGGGTGCCGTCTCCGTAGACCTCGATTTCATCACCGTTGAGCACCGCCTTCACAAACTTGTGGATTCCCATATCCGGGCGCTGTCGGGGGCCGTACACGGTGAAATAACGGAGAGAGACCGTCGGGACCTGATAATTAACCCAGTAGAGGTGGCAGAGGTGTTCGGCGGCGAGTTTCGTCACCCCATAGGGGGAGACGGGCTGGACGCGCGCGTTCTCTTTCAGGGGGAGGTCAACAGCATCGCCGTACACCGACGACGAGGAGGCATAGACAAATCTCTTGATATTCTTCCCTTTGTACCATTCGAGCAGTTTCTGCGTTGATTCGATATTATTGCGGGTGTAGATCTCGAAGCTCTTCCCCCACGATGCTCGTACGCCCGCCTGCGCCGCCTGGTGAAATACCACGTCGACCTCGGGGAACTCGGAAAACCGGAGGATGTCCTGCTCGAGAAACTGGAAGTTTTGATGGTTCAGTGCATTTGCGATGTTTGCTTCTTTGAGTTCGCGGGCGTAGTAATCGGTGAAGCAGTCAATCCCGACGACCTTATAACCCTGCTCGAGGAGTCTGTCGGTGAGATGACTGCCGATGAACCCTGCGTAGCCGGTGACCAGCGCCCTCATTGCTTCACCAGGGATTTAAGGTGTTCCAGAAGATTGTCGCGCAGTTCCGGATTATTGAGGGCGAATTCCACGATGGCCTGCACATACCCGACCTGATCCCCGGTATCGTACCGTCTCCCGTCAAACGATAAGCCGTAGACCTTCTGGAAGTCCTTGAGCAGGCGGATGCCGTCGGTGAGCTGCACCTCGTTGCCCACGCCGCGCTTGGTCTGCTTGATGCAGTCGAAGATCTCGGGGGTGAGGACGTAGCGGCCGATGGCGCCCATTCTGGAGGGGGCCTGCTCGAGGGGGGGTTTTTCCACGATGTCCTCCAGCGTGCACAGGCCATCCTCCACCGGCTTTCCCCGGATGATGCCGTAGCTGCTCACCTTATGGTCCGGCACCTGCTCCACGGCGAGCACCGAGCACCGGTACTTCTGGAAGACGTTGATGAGCTGGCGGGTGCAGGGCACGTCGTTGACGATGATGTCGTCGCCGAGGAGTATGGCGAAGGGGTCGTCGCCGACGTGCTTCTCCGCCCTGAGCACCGCATCACCGAGGCCCTTCGGCTCCTTCTGGCGGATATAGTGGATGTCCACCATGGAGGAGATGTCCTGGATCTGCTTGAGGAGGGCTTCCTTGTGGTGCTGCTGCAGGTGCATCTCCAGCTCGGGTGAGTTGTCAAAGTAGTCCTCGATGGCCCGCTTGCCCCGCCCGGTGATGATGAGGATGTCGTCGATGCCGGAGGCGATGGCCTCCTCGACGACGTACTGGATGACCGGGCGGTCGATCAGGGGGAGCATCTCCTTGGGCATCGATTTGGTGGCCGGCAAAAAGCGGGTGCCCAGGCCCGCCGCCGGGATGACTGCTTTTTTGACTTCCATTTACCAGCACACTCCTTCGTAGACTGCTGCCGTCCGCTGAGCGTTCTCGATACGGCGCCCGTCGATCACGATTTTGCCCGAGTAATCTAGGTTTTTGAATTCCTTCCACTCGGTGGCGATGATGACCGCGTCGGCCCCGAGTGCCTCGTCCGCCGCATCAAGGTAGACGGCATCCGGAAACACCTTTTGCATCGATGCTTCGGCGAGGGGGTCGTAGGCAATGATCCGGGCACCCTCCTGCGCTAGCGCGACCATAATGGGAAGCGCCCTGCTCTCCCTGATATCGTCGGTATCCGGCTTGAAGGCAAGCCCGAGGATGGCGATGGTCTTTCCCCGCAGATCGGGGATGTGCTGTTTGAGCAGGGTGATGGATTTCAGGGGCTGGCAGTCGTTGACCGCCATCACCGACCGCAGGAGATCGACGGCCTCGCCCGCCTCTTCGGCATGGGCGATTAAGGCTTTAACGTCCTTGGGAAAGCACGACCCCCCGAAACCGATACCGGACCGGAAGAATGCGGGATTGATCCGGGCATCGAGGCCCACTCCCTTAAACACCTCCTCGGTGTCGATCCCGAGGTGTTTGCAGAGATTGCCGATCTCGTTGGCGAAGCTGATCTTGGTGGCGAGGAAGGCGTTGCTGGTGTATTTGATCATTTCAGTGGTGCTGATTGCGGTAATGAGCTTCGGGCAGGAGAAGCCGGCGTAGAGTTCCTCAAGAACCGCTTCTGTCCGTGTATCCCGCACGCCGAGCACAATCCTGTCAGGGTGCATGAAGTCCCGAACGGCGATGCCTTCCCGGAGGAATTCGGGGTTTGTGCCGAGCCCGAAATCGACGAATGCCTCCTTGCCGGATGCAGCCTCCAGAACCGGACGGACCACGTTTTCGGTCGTCCCCGGCAGCACCGTGCTTTTCACAATCACGGTATGCGGTTCTGGTTTGTTGCGCAGTTCAGCACCCAGCTGGCGGCACGCGGATTCGATGTAAGCGAGATCGATCGCCCCCCGCTCGTCCGATGGCGTGCCCACGCAGATGAAGGTGATGTCGGTATTCTGGATTGCCTCTCCATAGTCGGTTGTCGCCGAAATGCGCGAGGAATTGTTCTGGAGAAGTTTTTCGAGTCCCTCCTCGTAGATAGGGGTTCTTCCTGCGTCGATAATGGCGATCTTCTGTGCGTCGATGTCGAGGAAGGTGACCTCGTTTCCGAGTTCGGCAAAGCAGGTCCCGGTCACCATGCCGACGTATCCGCTTCCGATGATGGAGATCTTCATGGTTTCACGCGATGGTTGATATAGAGTGAGAGAGTGAAGAACAGTATGCCCAGATGATATTTAGGGCTATCCTCCCCATTCTCCTGAGTGGTTGAGAGCCTTTATGGTGCGAGCGTGGGCGAATACGAGTGTCATTCCTGCACGGAACGGGCATACCATTCTATCGTGTTCTTCAGTCCTTCCTCGAAGGGTGTCTGTGCGACAAAGCCGAATTCATCCCTGGCCCGGCTCACGTCGAGGCACCGCCGCGGCTGGCCGTCCGGTTTGGTCGTGTCCCAGAGAAGATCCCCTTCGAACCCGGTCAGATTGGCGATGAGGTGGGCGAGATCCCTTATAGTGATCTCCATCCCTGAGCCGAGGTTTACAGGGTCGGGCTTGTTATACTTCTCCGCAGAGAGGATAATGCCCTTTGCCGCGTCTTCGACGTAGAGGAACTCGCGCGATGCTGCCCCGGTGCCCCACACCTCGACCGTTGCATCGTCGTTTCGCTTCGCATCGATGAATTTTTTGATGAGAGCGGGAATCACGTGGGAGCTCTCCGGGTCGAAATTGTCCCCTGGTCCATAGAGGTTCACCGGGAGAAGATAGATGGAATTGAAGCCGTACTGCTGGCGGTAGGCTTGTGACTGGACGAGGAGCATCTTTTTGGCAAGGCCGTACGGGGCGTTGGTCTCCTCTGGATACCCATACCAGAGATTCTCTTCCTTAAAGGGAACGGGGGTGAACTTGGGGTAAGCGCAGATGGTCCCCACCGCTACAAATTTATCTACCTTTGCCAGCCGCGCCGCCTCCATCAGCTGGATGCCCATGATGGCGTTGTCGTAGAAGAGCTCGCCAGGGAATTCACGGTTGAACCCGATCCCCCCCACTTTGGCAGCGAGATGAATAACGACATCCACACCTTCCATGGCCTCTACACAGTTGTCCCAGATGCGAAGATCCATCTCCCTGCTCCTCGGGATGCGGATTTGATTCTTGTCTATCCCCTGCTTCTCCAGCTGGCCGACAATCTGCGATCCCAGAAAGCCCGACCCGCCGGTGAGAAGGATGGACTTCCCGTCCAAGAATCCCATCTCAGGCCACCTGCCACCATTTCTCGGGGAATTTCTCCGCGAGTATCTCATCGCTCTCGCCGATAGGCTCTAGGCCCGATTCACGCATGTCGGCGTCGACCATGATCTTGACGAGATCCTTGAAGGTCATCTTGGGTTTCCATCCCAGATTCTCTTCCGCTTTCCGGGCATCGGCGATGAGGCTCTCCACCTCGGTAGGCCGGAAGTAGCGTGGGTCTATCCTCACGTGGTCTTCCCCGTCAAGCCCGGCATATTTGAAGCTCTCCTCGAGGAATTCCCGTACAGAATGGCTCTCGCCCGTGCCAATGACATAGTCGTCGGCCTTCTCCTGCTGCAACATCATCCACATGGCCTCGACATATTCAGGCGCAAAGCCCCAGTCCCGGCGCGCCTCCAGGTTGCCGAGATACAGGTACTGCTGTTCTTTGGCGAGGATGCTTGCGATGCCCCGTGTGATCTTTCGTGTGACAAAGGTCTCGCCCCGCCGCGGGGATTCGTGGTTGAAAAGGATCCCGTTGCAGGTGAACATATCGTAGCCGTCACGGTAGTTTTTGGCCATAAAGTAGGAGTAGACCTTGGCGCAGGCGTAGGGGCTGCGGGGCCAGAAGGGGGTGGTTTCGTTCTGCGGCGGAGGGGTGGCGCCGAACATCTCGCTGCTCGATGCCTGGTAGAATTTGATCGGGTGGGTGCTTTTGCGAATCGTCTCGAGCAGGCGGGTTGTGCCCAGCCCGGTCACGTTGCCGGTGTATTCGGGGGTGTCGAAACTGACCCGCACGTGGCTCTGCGCCCCCAGGTGGTAGACCTCGTCCGGCCTGATATTGTAGATGATATTCGAGATCTGCTCGCAGTCGGAGAGATCGCCGTAGTGCAGGAAGAGGCGGGCCGCCGGGTCGTGGGGGTCCGCGTAGATATGGTCGATGCGCTTTGTATTGAAGGTGGACGCGCGCCTTATGATCCCGTGGACCTCGTAGCCCTTATGGAGGAGCAGTTCGGTGAGGTATGAGCCGTCCTGCCCGGTGATGCCGGTGATGAGTGCTTTTTTTGCCATATTCGTTCCATCCTGGAAACGGTGGAGAATGCTCTATCAGGTATTCGCCGTGTTCTCAAATAACGTTCGCCTTGCGACCCTGGTTTCTGCGAAGGAGAGTTCTGGAGAGTGCAAAATCGCTACTCCTCGCCATTATGCCGTTCATAATCATCCTCAAATCGCACCACATCGTCCTCTCCCACGTACTCCCCGATCTGCACCTCGATGAGCTCGAGGGGGAGCAGGCCCGGGTTCTCCAGCCGGTGCCTCACCCCGGCGGGGACGTAGGTGCTCTCCCCGTTGTGGAGCAGGGTCTCGTGGCCGTCGATGGTCACCAGCGCCGTGCCTGCCACGACCACCCAGTGCTCGCTTCGGTGGTGGTGCATCTGCAGGCTGAGGCGCTTCTGTGGCGGGACGGAGATGCGCTTGATCTTGTAGCGCTCTTCTGTCTCCAGGCAGGTGTAGGAGCCCCAGGGGCGGTAGACGGTGGTGTGCACGTGCGCCCGCTCGTCGCCGGCCTCCCTGAGGGCCTGCACGACCTGGCCCACGTTCTGGGACTCCTCCCGGGGGCAGATGAGGAGGGCGTCCTTGGTGTCGATGACGGCCATGTCGTGGACGCCGATGGTGGCCACCAGCCGATCGCTGATGATCAGGTTGTCGGTCGAGGAGAGCCCGATGTACTCCCCCTGCACGGCATTCTCATCGTCGCCGTTCTTCATCACCTGGTAGAGTGAGTCGAAGCTGCCGAGATCGTTCCACGGGGCGTTCAGGGCCACCACCGCTGCCTTGTCGGTCTTTTCCATGATCCCGTAGTCGACGGAGATCTTCGGCACGCTCGCGAAGGCCTCGTCGACGGGGTGGGTGAAGGCCTCGACGATATCCGGGGCGAACGTTTCGCATTCCCCGAAAAAGAGGTCCGAATTGAAGAGGAACATCCCGCTGTTCCAGAAGTAGCCCTCGTTCACGTAAGCGGCGGCGGTCTCGAAGTCGGGCTTCTCCACGAACCGCTCCACCGCAAACCCGTTTCCAAGATCCCTCCCGGGATTGATGTAGCCGTAGCCGGTGTGGGGGTGGGTGGGGACGATCCCGAAGGTGATCAGGTGGCGCTCGGCGAGCCCTTCCGCCCGCTCGATGGCGTTCAGGTACCCTTCAGTGGTGTCCACGAGGTGATCGGAGGGGAGCACGACCACGTTCGAGGGGCCGAATTTCTCGACGATCGCAGCGATGCCGTAGTATATGGCGGGGAGGGTGTTTTTCCCCTCCGGCTCGACGAGGACCGTGCACGCCTCGCAGATGGTCTCCGTCTGGTCTTTGACCAGGAACCGGTGCTTTTCGTTGGTGACGATGAAGATGTCCTGCGGGGCGGAATGGAGGAGGGCGCGTTTGACCGTCTTTTGAAAGAGCGATTCGTTGTTGAAGAGCGGGATGAACTGCTTGGGAAAGAGCTCGCGGCTCAAGGGAAAGAGCCGCGTCCCGATCCCCCCGGCAAGAATCAGTGTTTTCATGACTATCTCCGGCATCGTGTGGTATTGCTCGGTATTGTGGTTGTATTGTGCGCGCGATGCTTACTGGCAAAATGATTGGCCCGAAGGCATCTTATGCGCTTCGAAACGACCTGACGGTCTCCTCGAGCCCCTCCCGGATCGAATAGGACGGGCTGAAGCCCAGGCGATCCCTCGCCTTCGAGACATCGGCCATCGAGTGGCGCACATCGCCCGCCCGCGGCGCCTCGTAGACGATCCCCGCCTCGCTGCCCACGATGTCCACCAGTAATGAAGCCAGCTCGTTGAGGCTGGTCCGCTCGCCCCGGGCGATGTTGAACACCCCTTCGGCGTCGCCCTCCATCCCCCGGAGGTTTGCGGCCACCACGTCTTTCACGAAGATGAAGTCTCTCGTCTGCTTCCCGTCGCCGAAGATGGTGAGGGGTTTGCCGTCGAGCAGGCGGGAGATGAAGATGGGGATGACCGCCGCGTAGTCGGAGTGGGGGTCCTGCCGGGGGCCGAAGACGTTGAAAAAGCGCAGGCAGGCGCTCTTCACCCCGTAGAGGTCGGAGAAGATGCGGCAGTAGTACTCGCCGGTCAGCTTGGAGACCGCGTAGGGGGAGAGGGGCTCGGGGAGCATGGTCTCGGTCTTGGGAAAGGTAGGGTTGTTGCCGTAGAGCGCCGCGGTGGAGGCGAACACCACTTTGCGCACCGCCTGCTCGCGTGCTGCCATCAGCAGATTGAGGGTTCCCCCGATGTTCACCTCGTGAGCACGGCGGGGCTCCTCCACCGATTGCTGTACCGAGGTGAGGGCGCCGAGATGGAAGATGCCGTCGATGCCCTCGCAGAGCGAGAGAACAAGATCTTCGTCGGTGAAGGTACCCTCGACGAAGGTGCACCGATCGGTGTCGAGGAGGTGCCGGATATTGTGGATGTTTCCTGAACTGAGATTGTCGAGGATGGTGATCTCGTGCGATCCGGTGAGGGCGTCGGCGAGGTGGGACCCGATGAACCCTGCGCCGCCGGTGATCAGGTAGTGCATGGTGTATAATGTGCGGGCGCAAATAACAATGTATCCGAAGAAGAGTATATATCGGCCTGTACAGGGTATGTGCAGGGGAAACGGCGAACCCTAACGCTCGATATCCCTGATATGCGCCTTCGCCTTCTTGGCCATCTCCTCCTCGCCCTCCAGCGCGGCAACGTCCCGGATGGCCTCCAGCACGTGCACCGACTCCTCGAGAAAGCTCAGGATGTCGGCGGGGTAGAGATCGATGGCGTACTCCTCGAGCAGGTGCTCGCTGATCTGGCGGTGGTCGAGGCCCATCTGCCGCAGCTCGATGATCTCGACGGCGAACTTGCGCTCCGGGCACCCGCAGAGGGGCGCCTGCCGGCACTTGCAGCTCAGGAAGGTGCGGAAAAAATTGAGGAGCTGGGTGCGGAGATTGGGGTCGAGGCGCTCGTAGTTGACCGCCCCGGAAGCGGCCTCGAGAAAGGCGCCGTGAAAGGCAAAGTCAGGGATACGGAAACCGGCCGCTTTTTCCAGTTTTTTTGCGTATTTGAAGCGTGCTTTATCTGCGATCAAGATGCGTCTCCGGGTTCCTCGTCGAACTTCTTGAGTGATTTGAGGGCGTTGCCTATGCTGTCGATCTCGATCAGCCACTCATCAAAGAGGCTCGGGTTGTCCATATCGTCCCGCAGGTAGCGGCCGCAGCACGATCCCCCGTCGATGACCCGGGCGCCGATCGTCCCGGCGATGTCGAGGGCTTTCTCGATATCCTCATCGACGACGTCCCGACCCTGCTTGACCAGATCCTTGATCTCGCCCTCGTAACTATCGTTGAGATACTTTTTGCAGGCCATGAACAGCGCCAGCAGAGGGAGCTGGATCCCCTCGATGATCTCCTCGAGTTCTCCCTCGGGTGCCCTGCCCATGACGATCTCCTCGACTTCGTTGACCTTGTCGAGGGCCTCCTCGCAGGAAAACCGGTTGTTCTGGTAGAGGCGGATGATTTTGAGCACCTCGACGTTGATGTCCTCGGTGAAGTTGGCGAGTGCCTGCATGCCCTCCGGCATCTCGTCGCTCTCCGGGTCCTGCTCGAAGTTCATCTCCTTCAGGGTGGCGATCCAGTTGTCCCAGCGCTCCTGTGTGTAGAAGAGGTAGAACAGCTTCATCGGCTCGGTTTCCTTGCCTTTCTTCTTGCCTGCCATTGCAGTACACATTCTATCCACCCTGATAAAAGAATTGTGTAATATGACCGTTCTGCATGGAAAACCTCAAATAGAATGAAATAAGGCCCGGTTTTGCGGCAGGCCGGCGACGTGGCGACAGGCCCTGCAGCCGGTCTGCTAGGAGGACACTGGTCACGGCTCGGGTGTTTGCCATCGCTGCGCAGGGTCTGTTTCCCCGCCAGCAGATCGCAGGCGCCACGCATTGTCACGATGAAAACGCTAAACGTGGAGAACCGGCTATAGACAGGTGAAGTGATACGTATGAAAATTGCAGTAGCGAGTTCTGGGCCGGGGGGGCTGGATGATGCGGTGTCCCCGGTGTTCGGGCGGTGCCCCACCTTTACCATCGTCGAAGTTACGGGGAACGAGATCGTCAGCACCAGGGTGATGGAGAATCCCGCCATGAACGCTCCGGGGGGGGCCGGGATCCAGATAGCGAATACGCTCATCAGGGAAGGGGTTAATGCGGTGATTGCCGGCAATTTCGGCCCCAATGCAACCCCGATATTCGTCAACGAGGGGGTCGACCTCATCCCCCTGCAGAACATCTCCGTCCGGGACGCGGTGATGAAATACATCAACAAGGAGATCACCTCCGTCCAGGCACCTCCCTCGACCGGTGCGGGCCCGGCGCCCGGCATGGGCATGGGACGCGGCATGGGCCGGGGGATGGGTGCGGGACGCGGCATGGGCCGACGCGGGGGTGGCGGCGGAATGCGCCAGATGCCCGTGTACCCGCAGGGCGGAGAGGGACGGTTTGTCTGCCCCTCCTGCGGCTGCACGATGCCGGCGAAACCGGGCGTTACTACCATGAAGTGCCCGAACTGCGGCGCTGAGATGCAGCTCGAGTAATCCACCCTCTTTTTCTCACCAATATTCATTTACCCGCACAACCGCAAGTACAAAAGATGAATCCCTCCGATTGCCTCTCCGGTATCCTCAAAGGGTATGCGCCGCTCGTGGTGGCGCTCTCCGGAGGGACGGACAGCATGGTGCTGCTCGCTGCGGCCAGAAAGGCGGAAATCCGGGTGGCCGCCGTCGCCGTGGACACCGGGCTGAACCCGGTGGGAGAACTCGCACGCGCACGGGCCCTTGCGATGCTTCTTAGGATTCCCTTCGAAGTGCTGCACCTTGACATGCTGGCCCTTGAGGAGGTGCGCACCAACAGCCCCCGGCGCTGCTATGCATGCAAACGGGCGATGATGGAGGCGATCGCCGGGTGGGCGGCGGACCATGGATTCGGGACGGTGGCCGACGGCACCAATGCCGACGACGACCCTTCGGACCGCCCCGGGATGCGGGCGCTTGAGGAGCTCGGGGTGTTGAGCCCGTTTGTGCGGTGCCGTATGGGAAAGGAGGAGATTTCGGTGCTGGCCCGCACACTGGGAATCGAGGTGATCCCCTCGTCGTCCTGCATGGCGACGCGATTTGCGGAGCATACGCCGCTTTCTCCCGAGCGAATCGAGCGGGTGCGGAAGGCCGAGGCCCTGCTCCGCGGGGATGTGCGGGGGAGGCTGCGGGTGCGGGACGTGGACGGGCATGCGGTCATCGAGGCGGACGCCGCCGAACACCCGGCAATCAGGAGAAAAATGAAGGAGATCGAAGCGCTGGGATTTGCCTCGGTCCGGCTGGCAGGCGAGGGGAGGGAGCGATAATGGACGCAGTGCTCGTGCGCTACGGGGAGCTGTTCCTGAAGAGCGAGCCGGTGAAGCGGCGGTATATCGATATCCTGCTGCGCAACATACGAAGGGCCCTGGACGCGAAGGGGTATGAGTACCATATCGAGGTGTACCGGGGGCGCATCCTGATCGAGGGGGACGACCTTGCGGGCATCTGCGCCTCGGTGTGCCGGATCTTCGGGGTGGTGAGCGTAAGCCCGTGCATCCGCACTCCCCCCGAGCTCGGGGATATCATGGCTGCTGCGGTGCAACAAGCGCTCTCCCGCCTGAAGCCGGGGATGTCCTATGCGGTCAGGGCGCGCCGGGCGGGGCTTGCGGGGTTCACCAGCCAGGAGCTCGGTAGATGGATCGGATCGGAGATTTTTGCCGGGATGGATGGGCTGGAGGTCGATCTCGGGCACCCGGACTACGAGATCTTCGTCGAGGCGCGGGACATCGGGGGGCTCGTCTACGACGAGCGGGTGGAGGGGCCGGGGGGGCTGCCCCTCGGCACGCAGGGCCCTGTGCTCTCGCTGCTCTCCCCGGGCATCGATTCGCCGGTGGCGTCGTGGCTGGCGATGCGGAGGGGGTGCGACGTGACCCATCTCTACTTCGAGGGCGGCAAGTGGATGGGGGAGGATGTACGGGAAGGAACCTTTGAGAACCACCGCCGCCTCTCTGAATGGTGCCTGGGCCAGCCCCTCACCCTACAGGTGGTCTCCCTTGAGCCGTTCTTTGCCCGGCTTGTCGAGGAAAAGGAGGTCAAAAACCGCTGTATTGTCTGCAAACGCTTCATGCTGCGCGTCGCAGGGCGCATCGCCAGGGAACAGTGTGCGCTCGCCATCGTCACCGGTGATTCCCTCGGCCAGGTGGCCTCCCAGACCCTTGCCAATATGGGGGTGATCGAGGAGGCGGTCATCCCGGGCATCCCGGTCCTGCGCCCCCTCATCACCTTCGACAAGCAGGAGTCCGTCGAACTCGCGCGCAGTATCGGGACCTTCCGCGATGCTGCCGGGGATCTTGGCTGCCGGGTGGTCCCCAAACACCCCGCCCTCGCCGCCACCCTCGAGGCGGTGCGTGCGGAGGAAGAAGAGATGGGGATTGAAATCTTGGTCGAGGAGGCATGCTCCTCGATCCGGGTATGCCGGGCACTCAACGGCGAGATGGAGGAGATCAGGTGACGTTGAGCCCGTTTTCTGCGGCGATCTCCCTGAACGCGTCGGCGACATGCTGCGCCTGTGCATCGGTCAGCCCGTAGGTGTTGTACTTCCAGACCCGCGTGGAGCCGGGGATGACGCCGGTGATGCCGCGCTTCTTTAATTCTGATTGCAGGAAGAATCCCCGTTTCTTGTGCGTTTCCGCCACTTTGTCGAAGGAGCCGCGGGTGTCGATGCGGGTGAGCGAATGAAGGCGGGGGTACTCGGATTGCACCTCGGTGCCCTCGATGGAGAGGAGGGCGTCGGTGATCAGCCGGCTGTGGGCGATTTCGCGGTCGAAGTGTTTGACCCGCTTCCTGACCGCGGGAAACGAGGCCATCATGCCCACGATGGTGACGCCCATGAGCGTGCAGCCCATCAGCTCCACCTCCTTGATCCCGAAGGTCCGCCCCGTGAGATCGCCCTTCACCTTCGTCGTCCGGAAGACCGATTCCGCACGTTCGCTGGTGGCCGCCAGGAGGCCTGAGGGCGCCGGTGCCGCCATGCTCTTGTGGCCGGACCCCACCACGAAATCCACGCCGAGGGCGGACCCGTCCACCTCCATGATGCCCACCGAGTAGGCGCCGTTGAGCAGCACCGGTACATCGTAACTGTGCGCCACGCGGGCGATCTCTTTGACCTCGTGGATGTTGCCGAACTGGTAGTCGACGTGCTCGACGAAGAGAAGGCTGGGGGGACGCCCGAATTCGCGCATGACCTCTTCAATTCGCATCCCTGCCGCATCGGCAGTGATGCGGTTGTGCTCGTCGGTGGGAATTTCCCGGGGTATGCCACCCGACTGCTCCACCGAGACGAACTCCGTGTAGTGGGAGAGTGCGGTGAGCATGACCGGATCGCCCTTCTCCACGAGGGTGCTGGCGACCGCCTGGAATCCTCTCCTCGCCCCGGGCATGACCCTGACCTCGTCCATGTGCAGCCATTCGGCGAGGTCGCGGTGGAACTCTGCGATGGGGGGTTTCTTGATGTAATCGAGGCGGAAGGGCTTGAGACAGTAGTCGCAGACCGAATAGCCGTCTCCGTAGGCGATACAGGCCTTCATGGCCTCGGGGGTGAGGCGCCCGCCGGCCTGGATGGGATCAATGTTGATAGAGAGCTCCTCGACCTCCCGCACATCGATATCGCCGCCGCACTTCACCTGACCAGCTCCTTCTCGAGAATGGAGATCTGTTTCCGTACCTTCTCCAGGGTCCGCGCTGCCTGCTGCTTCTGCTCGTCGTCGAGCAGGTGGTCCGGTGCGGTCTCCCGGAGAAGCGCCCTGATATCGGTCAACAGGAACAATGCCTGAAAAACAGCGTCTACTGCCCTCTGGGACAAAAAATCACCATACCTATATCGACCCAATCTATAGATAAGTAATGACTCGTCCCGCGGTTCACCTTCACACCGCATACTGCGGGGCTATTAAGAACCGCCATCGATGGGGAGATAACGTATGCGCTTTGTTCATATCGCCGACACCCACCTCGGGCTCGCCGCCTTTAATAAGATCGATCCCGAAAGCGGCATGAATATGCGGGAACGCCTGATCTACGACAATTTTCTGGAGACGATCGAGGTCATCATCCGCCAGCGCCCGGAAGCCCTCGTCCATGCCGGCGATCTCTTCGACCGCGTCAGGCCCAAGACGCGTGCATATACTACGGTGCTGGAAGCCCTCGAGCGCCTCGGCGAGGAGGAGATCCCCTTCGTGGTGATCGCCGGAAACCATAGCATGCCCAAGACCCGCTACACCTCGTCACCGCTCGAGGTGCTCGAGTACCACCAGGCGGAGGTGCATGCTGCATACCGCTACCGCTATGAATCGGTGGATCTCGGGGATGCGTTGTTTCACCTCATCCCCAACATGCTGCGTGCGCAGGACTATGCCGAGGCATACCATGAGATCGTGCTGGCGCCGCAACGCTGCAACATCCTGGTCACGCATGGCCTCGTCAGCACCCTGCACGACTGGAGGCTGCGCACGGTGGCCGAGCATGAGCTGAGCGCGGACATGCTCTCGTCCGACTTCGACTACATCGCCCTCGGCCATTTCCACGGCCAGCGCCAGGTGGCGGACAACGCGTGGTACGCGGGCTCTCTCGAGTACTGCACCTACGGCGAGCTGTCCGACGTCAAGGGCGGGCTCGTCGTGGACACGGGGACCGGCCGGGTGGAGCACCTCGAGCTTCCCCACATCCCCATGATGGACCTGGGCACGGTCGGCTGCGAGGGCCTCAGCGGCACGGAAGTATCGGAGACAATCGCCCGGAAAATCGAGCGGTTTCCGGAGGGGCATGATATAGCGATGTGCCAGCTGACCCTGGATGGCATCGCCCGGGAGACGGTCCGGGCGGTCGACCGGCGCATGCTGGCGGAGTTCAAAAGAAGGGTGCTGGACCTGAAGGTGCGGATACGGATGGCAGATGAGCAGGCGAATGTGCTCGACGAAAAGGACCTGCGCACCGTCGACTATATCGCCGAATTCGAATCGTTTGTGGTGCAGAAGCACCTTGATGCGCCGGTGCAGTCATTCGTGGTCGGTAAGGGAACCGAAGTGCTGCGCAGGGTGATCGAACGCCACCAGGAGGGGCGCGATGCTGCTCAATAAGCTGACCCTGAAAAACTTCAAGCGGTTCGGTGAGGCGGAGGTACTCTTTCGCGACGGCATCACCGGCATTGTGGGAAACAACGGTGCGGGAAAGAGCACCATCGTGGAAGCGGTGCTCTTTGCCCTCTACGGGGTGAAGAGTTCAGGGCTGTCGGGGGAGTACATCGTCAGTTCGAATGCCTCCTCGCGGGAGAAGTGCGAGGTGCGCCTGGACTTCCAGATAGGAGGCGAGAGTTACGTGGTCCTGCGGACATTCCGGCGCACGGCAAGCTCCACCCAGCACGACGCCCAGATCTTTCTGGGGGGCAATCTCCTCGCCGAGGGTGTGAGTGCGGTCGAGGGCGAGGTGGCGCGGGCCATCGGCATGGGTGCGGCCGACTTTAAAAGCACCATCTATGCGGGGCAGAAGGATTTGCTCTCGCTGCTCGATGAAACGCCCGGGGGCCGGAAACAGTGGTTTATGCGGGTGCTGGGGATCGATTACCTGAAAAAAGAGAGTGATGCACTCCTGAAAGGGGAGATCGAGGAGAAAGAACATGAAGTGAGCGCGATCGAGCACCTGATTGCAGAGTATGACCGGGAATCGCTGCTACAGCGGAGAGGCGAGATCGAGGGCGAGATCGCGGGCCTGCAGGCTGAGATCCAGGACCTGGGCACCCGGAAGGGGGAGGCTGAGCAGGAGTGCGCGGCCGCCGAGCAAACCCAGAAGCAGCTGCGCAGCAAGAAAGAGCGGTTTATTGCGCTCAGGGAACAGGAGCAGGCGCGTATCGACAGTCTCGCCCGGCTGGAAGGCGAACTGGCGCAGTTGCAGCAGAAGATAACCGCGCTGCGGGGCTACCGGGAGGAATTCAAGCACCTTGCCGGTGCGGAGAACGAGTACACCCGGCTTTCGTCCCTCATCGAGGAGCTGTCGGAGAAAAAGGAGCAGCATGACCGGTGCATTGCCGAACGGCAGCGGATGGGGGACCTCATTGCCGGGCATGAAGCGCAGATCAACCAGTTCCGGGAGAGGATCACCCGGCTCGAAGAAGATGCACGCACGATCAGGGATCTCGAGCCATCTATCCGGAACCTGGAGGCATTGCGGCTCCAGGTTGCAGAGCTCGATGCACGGGAATCCCGCTACCGGGAGCTGTGGGAAGCGCAGGCGGACAGTGAAGCCCGGTACCAGGGAATCGAGCAGCGCGTGCATGCCCTCCGTACGCAGATGGCAGCTCTCGAGGAAACCATCGGCCAGCACCCTGAAATACCGGAACTCGAACACCTGATCGAGGCGCGGGCCGTCGAGAGTGAGTGTCTCCTGCGGGAGGTGAGCGAAATGCGGGCCGCGGCCAAGAACTGCGGAACGCAACGCCAGGAGCTCGAAACGCAGCTGCGCGAGATCAGGGACGCGGGGGAGCGGGGAACCTGCCCCACCTGCAACCGCCCCCTCGGGGACCACTACCATGCGCTGGTCGGGGAGCTTGAAGAAAAAATCCGGTCGCTGGTGCAGCGACAGGAGGAGTTCACGGCTGAAATTCCGCGGATCGCCCGCCTGCGGGAGGAGGCGCTTGCCGAACATGCCTCCCTTTCCGCCGAGCATCGGACACTTGGCGAGTATCGCTCCCGCGTCGCTGCGTTCCGTGAAGAACGCACGTCCCTCATGCGGGAAGCCGAAGACGCCCTCCATCAAAAGGCCGCCGTCGATGCACGGATGCAGGATCTTGACTATCATCCTGACCACAAACGTCACCTCGAAGCGCAGATACGGTCCCTTGAGGGGCAATGGCGGACCTATCTCGAGGCGAATGAGCGCCTCAAGGCACAGGAGGAGTACCAGGCCAGTCTCTCGCGTGCGGAGAACGAGAGGGACGCCCTTGCCGGGAGACGCAGGGAGGTCGAGGAGCTTCTGGCAGAGATAGGGTTTGATGCCGAAGCCTACCGTGCGGCAAAACAGACATACCAGGCCGCTGAACGCGCATACCGGCGGTTCATCGAGGTGCGGGCGAAGGTCGAGGAGGCGGGCCAGGTGGACGAAACCATACGGGCGAGAGAACTCGAGGTGCGGGATGCCGCGGCATCGCTGCGCATCCTCCAGGATCACCTGGAAGATCTCGCCTTTGCACCGCAGGAGCTCGATGCCGCCGAAGCGCACCTGAAATCCCTCAGGGAGCAGGCGGATCAGTGTGGGCACATCCTGCGAGAGAAGGAGCGTGACGTGGAGGATCGTGCGAGGGAGGGGCACCAACTTGCGCAGCAATGCGAAAAGATCGATGAACTCGAGCGCCGGATGGCTGCGATCGGCGAGGAGGCGGCACAGCTGCGCCTGACCCGGCGGATGATCGGCGAGTACATCACCCACCTGCTCCACGTGGTCAGAAACCAGATCGAAGGCGAGGTGGGGCGCGTGCTGGGCCAGATCACCGACGGCAGGTACGAGCATGTGCTCATCGATGACAATTTCGGGGTGCTGGTCCATGACATGGGGGAGAACTATCCGGTGAACCGGTTTTCCGGCGGCGAGCAGGACGACATCGCCATCGCCATGCGCATTGCGTTAAGCCGCTACCTCGCCGAGATGCACCAGATCCATGACAGCACCTTTTTGATCTTCGACGAGATCTTCGGCAGCCAGGACGAAGAACGGCGCAACAACCTCCTCCAGGCACTGCGCACCCAGGAGACGCATTTCCCGCAGATATTCCTGATATCCCATATTCCGGACATCCAGGGCGAGTTTGCCAATACCCTTCTCGTGGAGATGGTGGCCGATGCGTCGAGCACTGTGCGGGAGATGTCGCAATGAACCCCGATCGCACCTACCTGGGAGACGTGATCGCAGCCCTCGAGCATATCCGGGAGATCTGTCCCGCCGACCTTGCAGAGAGGTTCGAGGCACAGAGCGGCATCGGAAGGGACGATTTTCTGCATTGCAGCCCCGGGTTCAGGGGCCGTCTCGCCGCGGTGGACGGCAGCAACGCTATGGTGCTTGAGTCAGGGAGTTTTTCCCTCGCCGCGGTGCGGGCGGTGGTGTCGTGCTTCGCAGAGGACCGGCGGGCGTTCCTGCGCTCGACCTCCACCCGGCTGGTGAGAATCGAGGCGCGTGAGGAGTCTGTTGCCCGGTTTGCCGCGCTGTACCGGGAATATTTCGGGGAGGAGCCACAGCAGGGCCTGGCGGCTGACGATCCTGCCCGCGCGGTCGCGGTGGTGCGGGAGATGCTGGAATTTGCCGCCGCACTGGAGGCGCTGGAGAGCCTTGAGGCAGGCGACACCCTTCTTCTGGATGGAAGCCTCAGGGTGGGCCACGCGAGCCACCTGCCCGTGCTGCGGGAGCTGCTCTTTCGGGCGGGGAACGCCGGCATCCGCGTCGCCGGGATCAGCAAGCGCACCTCGGCGACGTGGGGGGGCGGCTATCCGCTGGTACCGGCGGTCGATCTGTTCGCGAAAGCCGCGGGAGTAACGCCGCCGTGGTGTGTACGGATTCCCGAAGAGGCGATCGATCAGAGGCCCCATACCCAATGGCAGCGCGGGATGCCGTATGTGGCGCGGCTCCATGGGAAAGGGGCGACGGCGTTTAAGATCGAGGTGCCGGATTACGCTGATGAGAGGACCGCAATCGAGGTCTGCAGCGCCTGTGCGGCATATGCAGGTGACGGGAGGATACCCGGCTACCCCTACCCCCTGCTCGATGCCCACCGTGCGGTGGTGCTCGGCGCAGACGAGGTCGAAGGGATCACCTACGATATCATCAAGGGCATGAACCGCCTGGGGATGAACAGCAAGGATTTCTGGCAGTTATTTGGAGATTATCATGAAGAATTTGCACGATATTGATATGACCGATTCGTCGAAGTACCGCCTGATCGGCACCAGCGTGCTCAGCTATCGCTTCCCCGTGCCTCATGACGAGGAGATCTATGTCGGGGACATCGTAAAGATCGCCGACGAAAACAAGCAGCTCACCTTCTTTGCCAGGGTCAACGACCTGATCCATGACAGCAACTTTTCTGACGCAAAGTGGGATACCCGCCCCCATACCGACCAGTTCTTTGTCATGGGCGAGGACGTCTATCTCCTCGCGGAGGCATCGCCTCTTGGCTGCAAGGATGCGCGAGGGAAGTTTAAAAAGGCCAAGACGGTGCCCACCAAATTTTCACGCGTGCTCCGGCCCGAAGACGAGGATTTTGCCTTTCTCAAGGAGATGATGGGTGACATCGAGGTGGGCTATATGCGGACCGGGATGGATGTGCTGCAAGGCGTCCCGGTATGCCTGCACAGCAGGGTGCTCTCGCAGCACATGGGTGTGTTCGCGACCACCGGGATGGGGAAGAGCAATTTCATGAAGACGTTCTGCGCATCCTGCATGAAAAACCAGAAATTCGGGCTGTTGATCGTCGATCCACACGGCGAGTACGTCGCCGGGGGACATTCCTCCACGGGCGAGAACACGCTTGGCCTCATCCACTACCAGCGGGGGAAAGGAGGGCTTGCTGTCTTCACCACGGGGGAGGACAGGTTCAGGAAGAAGTACCTCCTCAACCGGCTCTATCTCGACTACGACGATTTCAGGACGCCTGACCTGCTTCTCCTCTACGACCACTCGCAGCCGCAGCGCGAGCTGGTGGAGATGCTCGAGGATATTCCCGGCTCGGATGTGATCGGGTTTTTCCAGGAGACTTCCTTTTCCGACTTCGAAGCCGACCTCTATGAGGGCCCCTACCCCCACATCGCTCGACGCCTCGTCAATTTCTCGCCCAGCACGCTCGATGTGATACAGCGGAGAATCACCGGCCTGCTCAAGAAAAATCGCGTATTCCTGAGAAGGAGCGGGTCGTCGATCAACGACATCATCCATATGCTCCATGACAACCGCGTCGTCCTGATCGACATTCCCGGAATGAGTGAGCAGAGCGAGCTCTTTGTGCTCTCCGTGATTGCCCGGCGCATTCTTCGTACCCATCAGGGCGAGGACGGCGACCGCGGCGAAGAGCAGCACCATGTCCTCATCGCCATCGAGGAGGCCCAGCGGGTGCTCGGCTCGTCGTCGGGGAGCACCCAGATCTTCCGGGAGTGTGCTATGGAGGGCCGAAAATTCGGCGTTGGCCTGTGCGTCATCACCCAGCAGCCGAAGAACATCGATGCCCGCATTCTCGCCCAGCTGAATACCCTCATCATCATGGGTCTCGGAGACAGAAACGACCGCATGACCGTCGCCAGCAGCGCAAAACAGGATATCTCCCATATGGACACCGAAATCCAGACGCTTGAACGCGGTGAGGCGGTCATCAGCACTCCTGACATCGCCTTCCCGGTAAGCACCCGCATCCACCTGTTTGAGGACTATCTTGATGCGCTCAACGCAGAACGCGGCGACACCATACGGGACGGGCTGAACCCTGCATTCTAGATTGCACGGGTCCAATGAATGAAAACAGCCCCCGATCTGCAGCGAGGCATGATCAGGGTGTCTCCATAGAACAGCAGAGCCAAAGTCCGCTCAGGATTTCTGGCTCTTGTCGATCTTTTTAATGGACACACAGTTGATGATTGCATCACCGGTGACGATATACCGTTTCATAACCATACCCAGCACTTCCACGACATCTCCTTGCCGGATGTCCTCTTGTGGGCTGGTAAACATCTTCACCGAGATCTCACCGGTCCTGTCGGCGACGAGATATTGTGGCCTGTTGAGATAGCGGAAATAGACACGCTCGACGACACCCTCGAGCCGCACAGGCTGGCTGAGCATACCCAGGTTGATCTGTTTGATCCCCACCTTTTTTGCTTCTTTCTCATAGATGGGTTCGAGGTGGGCATACTGATCCTGGCTCATATAGTTGAGCGCTGCCGGGATGATCAGGAGCAACAGAGCTGACGGAAGGGCCCAATACAGTACCGCGACCTCACCGCTCAAATACACATAGATGAGTAAAATAAGGGTGAAGATCCCGAACACCGCCAAGGAGACGGGTGAGATCTTCACATTTATCTTTCCGATTTTCATTGAGTCTCTCTTACTTCAGTGCCGCGATCTCATCTCTGAATGCGACCCAGTAGATGACACCGACGAAGACGAGACCCCCAACAATATTGCCGATAGTAACGACGATGAGGTTGTTGGTCCACATTGTAACCCAGCTCAGGTTAGCAAGCTTGTCTGCTCCAATGGTCGCAATCTGCTCAGGGCTGAGGTATGCGGAGGTCATGATACCGGCCGGGATGAAATACATGTTCGCCACACAGTGCTCGAATCCGGAGGAAACGAAAGCCATGATCGGGAACCAGATGCCGAAGAACTTACCAATCAGGTCGTCGGCACAGATACCGAGCAGAACAGCCAGGTTAACGAGCCAGTTACAGCCGATTGCCTTGAGGAATGCCGACCACATTGCCGCACCGCCGACATAGCCGACCTTGCCGACGGCGATGTTGACCGCACTGATACCGAACGCGTTGACGGTTGCCACACCTGCTGCAGACCAGCCTGTATAGGGGCCGTATGCCATGATGTATGCGTAGACAATGGAACCGATCAGGTTGCCAATGTATACCCATACCCACAGGTTCAGGACACTTGCCCAGCTGACCCTGTGAATAAACGCTGCCATCGGAGCGATCATCGCGTCACCGGTAAACAGTTCTGCACCGGTAAGGATGATGATAATAAGCCCAACAGGGAACACAGAACCGAGAATGAGTTTTGCCATACCGGCTCCGAGGAACGTTGCCACCCCGGTGAAACAGGTTGTAGCGAGAGCACCACCGATTGCGATGTATGCTCCTGCCATAAACCCACGAAGAAGCATGTTCCAGGCGGGAAGACCGACTTTATACTTGCCGGCATCACCAGCTTTTGCAACAATTGCTACTGGAGGATGAAACACCATACTTAATACACCTCTCTTTACTGTCCTAACCTATACCAACAACATATTAAACTCGTATAGGACAAGTTAATTGTATCTTGAAAAGGTATTAAAAGGTTTCTACTTGTTTCCCCGATTTAAGAATAAATTGAGGTTTCTTCGCAATGTACCTAGTTGTGATGCGAGGATTCTTGATAAAGCGGCACATTTTCGACCAATTCGTTTATATAGTAGTGCCGGTGACCAAGAATTCTATTTTTATAACCTGCGGATCGTTCGTCTCTTGGGGAGAAGGCGCGCAAATAACCCCCTGATTCAGGGGTGAAAATGTGCACCCCGGGTGGGCGGGTACCACCTACCTATATGGTGTATGGATTCTCAATAATTGGTTCAGAATTCCATGGACGAAGGAGGAGGTTCGTATCGCAGACTGCTGGGCATCGCGGTTCTCATAGGAATCTTTTCCGGGTTCGGATCGCTGCTCTTTTTTAGGGGGCTCCAGCTGGGAACGGAACTGTTCATGGGGGTGGTTCTTGCCTACCAGTACCCGGTCGAAGGATCGAGTATCACTCAGCTGGCCGCATGGGCTCCCCCGGAAAACCCGTGGCTTATTGTGCCGGTTATCTGTCTGGGTGGCCTTGCATCAGCCCTGCTGGCGCACTTCGGTGCGGAGGAGATCGAGGGGGCGGTTTCTCCACCTTGCCATGCTCTCCATGCTCCCCCCAGCGTGCTTATTCTCGTGCCCTTCGAAAAAATCGTGACCACGTCATACCATAGGCTCAAAGAAAATGGCGGGGTTTTGGGGCGGGTATTGTGGCTGCCATAGCGACCATCAGGGCCTTGGGTGGCAGGGTGCGTCAGTCTCCTTCTGGTGAGAGTCTCATCAATAGTGAAACTCTCTTTCTAGGCCCCGAAAAGGAACGGCATGCTAATCAACGATAGCGAGAAATTTAATAAGGTTACTTAGATGCGCGATATTGCCGGTTCTTTTCACCGTGTGCTCATTATTGCTATTGTAGTCGGCATTATTTCCGGATTCGGGGCTCTCCTGTTTTTTGAAGGTCTGAAGTTGGGAACCCGTTTCTTTATGGGAAATCTGCTCTCCTATACCTATCCTGATGAAGGGCAGACCTTGACTGAAATCGCCACATGGGCGCCTCCCGATTCAATCTGGCTCATCCTGCCGATAATTTGTTTTGGGGCGCTTGCATCTGGCGTGCTGGTGTACACATTTGCCCCTGAGGCGGAAGGGCATGGCACAGATGCGGCAATACGTGCATTCCATGGAGAAGGGAGAGTACGATGGCGCATTCCGCTTCTGAAGGCTGTAACTTCTATTCTGACGATGACCACGGGTGGAAGTGCAGGACGAGAGGGTCCCACAGCCCAGATTTCAGCAGGTTTCGGGTCCATCGCTGCGGATTTGCTCGGTTTTTCCGCGAGGGAACGGCATATAGCCCTTGCCACTGGTATCGGTGCTGGTATCGGAACCATATTCAAAGCGCCGCTTGGGGGGGCAATTCTCGGCGCAGAGATCCTGTACCGGCGGGATTTTGAATCCGAGGCACTTGTCCCCTCTTTTCTGGCTTCCATTATCGGGTATGCGATTTTTTCCGCGTTCGAAGGATTTGATCCCATTTTCGGTCTGGGCGATATCACGTGGACGATCACCCAGATCCCTCTCTTTCTCCTTCTCGGCGTTGTCTGTGGGGGAATGGGCCTTCTCTATGTTGAAACGTTTTATACGACTCAGAAAGTATTCAAATCCGTTTTTTCGCGTTTTTCCCTTCCCAATCATGTCAAACCCTTCGCTGGTGCATTTATCATCGGTGTCGGGGTGATCCTGCTGGCGCAGATCTCCTATGAAGGCATGCTTATAGGGCTCGGCAGCATCGGAACGGGATATGGATTTCTCCAGCTGGAAATGTACAATATGCTCCCCCTTACGGTCCTCCTCTTTCTGCCTTTTGCAAAAATTCTCACCACGTCTCTTACGATTGGATCCGGAGGGAGCGGAGGTGTATTTGCCCCCGGCCTTGCAATAGGAGGTTCAACCGGCGGGGCGGTCGGCATGCTGTTGCATCTGCTGTTGCCGGAACTTGTACCCCTGTCATCGGTGCCGGTGTTTGTTATTGTCGGGATGATTGCCCTGTTCGGAGGTATTGCAAACACCCCGATCTCCGTGCTGATAATGGTAGTCGAAATGACCGCGAATTTTTCACTCTTCATTCCCGCGATGGGTGCGGTGGCCGTGGCAGATGTGCTTACGGGTAGAAAAACAATCTTTCGTGAACAGGTTATGACCAAGGCGCAATCCGGTGCACATCGCGGCGAATACCGGGTCGAGATTCTTGAGGAGATCCGGACCCGCGATGCAATGGTGCCTGCCGATCGCGTTCTCGTCCTCATGCCCGATGATTCCTGTGAGCATGTTCTCTCGATCATCAATTCATTTGGGCATACGGGATTTCCGGTTCTTGAAGGCGATCATCTGGTGGGAATGGTCACGATCGGCGACGTGAGGGATGGCACGGAATCCGGAAAACCAGCGCTTCCTGTCCGGAACGTGATGACCCGAGACGTGGTAACGATTGATTCGGACGCTACGCTTGAGGAAGCCCTCATTCTTATGATGGACAATAATATCCATCACCTTCCGGTGGTACGAACCACCGATCCTGGAACGCTTGTCGGGTTTCTCACGTCAACCGATATCCTTCGGGCTTATACCCGGGCTACTGCCGGAAAAACCTAATAATTCTGACGCTCCGTGACCGGAGCCGAACGCCTCCCCGAAGTGAGGCAAAAAAAAAAATTATTTAAAGATGTCAAAGATCTGGTCGCTTCCGGTGGATGCCAGGCGCTTCCGCTCGGTCGGCTCTTCGACGAGCGCAAGGACGGGCAGGTCCATGTTGACACCGGGGGTGAAGCCGAACATCTTCTCCATCTCGGTCTGCAGTGCGTGCATGAACAGTGCGTTGGGGATATCCATGGCGCAGAGTTCCTGGCACTGGCCGCAGTTGATACAGGAGTCGGAGATGTGGGAGAACCTGATCAGGTGGAACATGAAGGGCGGCGGGACGCGGCCGGGTTCCACGAGGTAGGGCTTCTTGGTGCTGCACTCGACACAGTAGCAGATCGGGCACTGCTCAATGCACTGGTAGCACTTGATACAGCGGGAGGTCTCCTCCATGATCTTCTTGAGCCTGTCGGTGCCCTCGCCAAGGGACGCGAAGTCCTTCTCGCGCCACTGGTCACCGAGTTTGAGCATGGCCTTCTCGACTTTGCCGCGGATCTCGATGCCCTTGGGGATGGGTGCTTCAGTGGCAAGCGCGCCTGCTTTCTCGGCTCCACTCACCAGGTTTGCTCCCTTCTCGCTGCAGACCTCGATGAAGGTCGCCTTGCCTGCCTTGTCGCCGATGACGCCCCAGTTGCCGCAGGCGAGGTCCGCCTGGCGCGGGATCTTCATCTTGCAGCGGCGGCAGTTGGGCCGGCGTCCGTAGCCTTCCTCTTCAAGATCGTCGATGGAGATGCCCTTGTGTTCGCCGTCCTTGGTGATGATGATGAACTGGCCTTTGTCGATCTCCTCCTTGACGACGTCGTCGGGGTTGACTCCGAATTTATCGGCGATCATCTTACGGGCGGTGATAGAACTCACCGATCCACCGCAGTTCAGGCCGATCATGATTACGTTGTCGAGGTTGATCTGCTCGCGCTTTGCCAGCTCGTACATGCCCATCACGTCGCAACCCTTCAGGGGAACGGCGATCTTCATGTCGCGGGCTCCGTTGAGCCACTTCTTGAAGAGCTTGGAGAGCAGTAGCGTTCCGGTGTGCAGGGATCCTGCGGTCTCGATGACCTCTGCCGGGTCGGTGATGAGAACCGGCACGGCGTCATAGAGATCCTGCCCTTTCTTGACGGCAAAGACAGCATCGACCATGCCGGATTCGAGCGCATACTTCAGGAGCGTGGTCACCGCACCGCCGCACTCACCCTTCTCGAGGATGTCGGCGTCGGTGGACCATGCGTATACCATATCGCCTTTTGCTGCCATGTTACTCAGCCTCCTGGATCTTCTCGACCTTTATGGAACACGCCTTGTACTCCGGGATCTTACAGACGGGGTCGAGTGCGTTGTTGGTCAGTTTGTTGGCTGCACACTCGGCGAAGTGGAACGGCATGAACATCTCGCCCTTCTTGATCTCGTCGGTCACTTTCGCTGCGACTTCGACCTCGCCACGGCGGGTGATTGCCCTGACCATTTCCTTGTTTGCCACGCCGAGGTCTTTTGCGTCCTCGGTGTTGATCTCGATCCAGCCGGTGGGGACCTCGTTGTCGAGCGTCTCCGAGCGGCGGGTCATGGATCCGGTGTGCCAGTGCCAGATACAGCGTCCGGTGGTGAGGATGTAGGGGTACTCTGCGTCGGGCACCTCTGCGGGCGGCTTCCATTCGAGTGCATGCATCACGCCCATTCCGTCGGGGTGTGCGCACTTGCCGATGTGGAGGATGGGCGTGCCGGGGTGGTCCTCTGTGGGGCAGGGCCAGTGGAGTGCTTCTGGCTTGTTGAGGCGCTCGTAGTTCATGCCGTGGTAGGACGGGGTGAGTTCGGCGATCTCGTTGAAGATCTCCTCAGCACTCTGGAAGGGGAACTGGTCTGCGTAGCCCATTGCGGCTGCCACCTCACAGATGATCTGCCAGTCGACCTTTGCGTCGCCGGGGGGGTCCTGTGCCTTGCGCCACATCTGGACGCGGCGCTCGGTGGAGGTCTGTGTGCCGACCTTCTCTGCGTAGCAGGATGCGGGCAGGACGACGTCGGCGAGCGCTGCGGTCTCGGTCAGGAAGATGTCCTGGACCACGAGGAAGTCGAGGTTCTTGAGGCCCAGTTCTACGTGGGTCAGGTCCGGGTCGGAGAGCATGGGGTTCTCGCCCATGATGTACATGCCCTTGAGTTCGCCGGGGTTGTCGGCGAGGACGTTGATCATGGTGGTGACCTCGTAGCCGTTCTCCGGTGCACAGATGCCGTCGGGGAAGCCCCATGCATCGGCAAACTTCTTGTGTGCGGCCGGGTCGATGACCTTCTGGTAGCCGGTGAACACTACGGGCAGTGCGCCCATGTCGCAGGCTCCCTGCACGTTGTTCTGGCCACGGAGTGCGTTCACGCCGCCACCGCGCTTGCCGATGTTGCCGGTCAGCATCTGGATGTTTGCGGTCGACTTGACGTTGTCGACACCGACAGTGTGCTGGGTGATACCCATCGAGTAGAGGAGTGCGGATGATTCGGCGGTTCCGATCCACTCTGCTGCGGTCTTGAGATCCTCTGCGGCGATGCCGGAGATCTTCTCGACGTTCTCGGGGAGATACGCGTCCTTGAGCACCATCTCTTTGAGTTCCTCGAATCCCTTCGCCCGGGTTCCGACCCATTCCTTGTCCTCCCAGCCGTTCCTGATGATCTCTCCCATCAGGCAGTTGAAGATGGCCACATCGGTGCCGGAGTAGAAGGATGCATAGAGATCCGCCTGCTTTGCGGTCGGGGTGTAGCGCGGGTCGAATACAATGAGTTTCCCGCCGTTCATCTTTGCCTGCATAACTTTGCGGCCGATGAGGGGGTGCTGCTCGAAGGTGTTGGAGCCGATGATGAACACACACTTCGACTCGGCGATGTCGCCGATGGAGTTGGTCATCGCACCGGATCCGAAGGATGCGGCGAGCCCTGCGACCGTCGAAGAGTGGCAGAGACGGGCACAGTGATCGATGTGCTTCGTCTTGAACACACCGCGTGCGAGTTTCATCAGCAGGTAGTTCTCCTCGTTGGAGGTACGTGCCGATGAGAGCACTGCGATTTCGTCTGGTTTGTATCCCTTAAACTTCTCAGCGATGAGGGCGTATGCCTCATCCCAGCTTGCCTCCACAAACTCACCATTCTTCTTGATGAGCGGTTTGCTGAGGCGGTCCTCGCGGTTCACGAACTCGTGGGCGTAGGTCCCCTTGGGGCAGACCTTGCCCTCGTTGACAGGCGAGCGGTGGTAGGGTGCAGTACCCACCACCTTGCCGTCTTTGACCACGAGGTTGAACGTGCATCCAGTCCCGCAGTAGGGACAGGTTGTCTGTACGTACTTCATGTCCATGTTCTAACCTCGAACAAACAGGGTTCGATGTTGTATTATTTAACAATAGTGTTTAACCGCAAATTTTTGTTGATTATTGGTGGAAATGACTCTGTCCGGCGAGATTTGAAGGTGCCGGGGTGGAGAATGAAATTGGGAAACCGGTTAACTATGAAAAAAAGTTTATTTGTTGTTGTACGAAGCTTCCCCGAGCTTCGGTTCATATGCCACATCGCTTTCCGCCCGAATGGCGTGAGAGAAGAGGGCGAGTGGGATATCCATCGGGCAGAGCTCTTCGCACTGGCCGCAGTTGACACATGTGTCGCTTATGTGTGCAAACCGTCGCAGGTGGAACATCGGGTTTGGCGGTATCTCTCCGGATGTGATCATCCTTGATTCGCCTTTGAGCTCATCCGCGACCGTGAAGCAGACCGGGCAGTTCTCCACGCAGGAGTAGCACTTGATACAGCGTGAGGTCTCCTTCTGGATGGTTCCCCAGAGGTCCTTGCTGAGTGCTGCGAAATCGTTTTTACGCCACTTGTCACCGAGTTTGAACATCGCGTTCTCGACTTTGCCGCGGATCTCGATACCCTTGGGGATGGGTGCTTCGGTGGCGAGAGCGCCTGCCGCAACCGCTTTTGTCAGCAGGTCGGCACCCTTCTCGCTGCAGACCTCGATGAAGGTGACCTTGCCCGCTTTCGGGCCGATGACACCCCAGTTGCCGCAGGCGAGGTCGGCCTCGCGCGGGATCTTGTACTTACAGCGGCGGCAGTTGGACCGGCGTCCGTAGCCTTCTTCTTCGAGATCGTCGATGGAGATGCCCTTGTGCTCATCGCCATATTCGATGATGAACTGGCCCTTGTCGATCTCTTCCTTGTGGACCGCGTCGGGGTCAACTTCGAACTTGTCGGCGATCATCTCCCGTGCGGAGACGGCGCTGACCGACCCACCACAATTGAGGCCGATGGTCAGGATATTGTCAAGGTTGACGGCTCCGCGCTTTGCGAGCTCGAGCAGTGCCATCATATCGCAGCCCTTGACGGTGACCCCGATCTTCATGTTCTTGGCGCCATCCAGGTACTTCTTGATGAACCTGGTGACGAGCAGGGTACCGCAGTGGAGTGAACCGGCGGTGTCTGCGAGTTCTGCCGGGTCGGTGATGAGCACAGGAACCGCGTCGTAGAGATCCTGGCCCTTCTTCACCGCCAGCACTGCGTCGACCATACCGCTCTCGAGAGCGAATTTCTGGAGCGTGGTGACGGCACCGCCGAGCTCACCCTTCTCGAGGATGTCGGCGTCGGTGGACCATGCGTATACCATATCGCCTTTTGC